>Ga0209777_10009782_pt1 | contig 10277 bp, 3 predicted proteins | sample FrelakmetHBP12HB_FD_187147 | JGI IMG/M metagenome (GOLD analysis project Ga0209777, IMG submission 187147) | Freshwater lake sediment microbial communities from the University of Notre Dame, USA, for methane emissions studies -HBP12 HB (SPAdes)... | ecosystem: Environmental > Aquatic >...
ACCTTCGCCGGCACCAATTTCTATCGCCTGAACCTCCGCCTCGCCGCCGTGATTGTTATAAAACCGGATTTCAATCACGCCGTGTCGCGGCTCAATATTATTAAAAACCAAATCGACCGCCCTGTTGATTCCGCTTGCCGTCGCCTTGACATCCATATCTTTAACGACATCCTTTTCGTTTATGCTGATACTGACCGCCTTTTCTCGCGGGTCTCTGCAATCACTTGATTGTGCAAACTTGAGGCGTACATAGTACCATCCCGGCCCAACTGTAAAGTACGCAGTAAATTCCTTACCGTGTACACCATATCGGTACAGCTCTGGTTCCGCGGTATTAGCTATAGCCGATTGATTAGCCTTTGTAATCCACGACATCGCCACTGTATCGGCATTATACTCAGCTCCTCGAATGACAAATTCCGTCCCCGGCAGCCAATCATGTCCCTGACTGTCTTTGTAGGGCATCCTCGACGTGTACCCGAAAATCCACCGCTGGGAACCCTTCGGTCCGCCGCCGACACCGTAGTCACTTTCACCTGTTGCCGCTGAATATTGTATCGCATCCATACAGACGCCCTTACCCTCTGACAAAAAATTCCCTTCCCCGCAAGCCACAACCTTCAGGTCATGTTTGGTATTGGTCAGACCGTTCTTATAAAACAAAATCTGCTGGTGCATCTGCTTTGGGTTCCAAAAATCAATTCCGACCAGCTGCTTTTACCATCGATGTAAACATCTGCCTTGCCGCCATCAGGCCCAGCCGAGCCGACAATTCGTACCTGATTCCCCAAAAAAGACGTGTTAACTTCAGCTCCCGCCTCTGTCGTAACATGGCTTTTTTGCTTGTAGAAGTTCTTGCCTCCTAACTTCTGCCAACAACCGCTATACTGCAGCTTGCCATCGTCAATCACAACCTGCGGGTCGCGTCCTGAAACGGCAACATCCGTACAACTATCATGACGGATGGTAACAAGATAGTCGCCTTCTTTTAACGCTCTCACCACAAATCCGTTTGTCTTGCTCAAATCTTGATGTATTTTTAGCTTTTTGTAGCCCGCAATAACTGCCTGGGGTTTAAATGCAAGCCTGAGCACGTCAATCGTATTATCTGGTGCGTCGAAAGTTGAGTATCGAACAAGACCGTCACCATATATCACCGAGGTAACCACAGACGAGCTGCGCATAATGTGATTTTCTCTCGCCGGACCAAGAACCCCCGGCAGCCACTCCATCGCATCCAGCACACACAATATCGGTCCGGTTCCGATAATTTCAGACCACTCCGTGGCTATAATCTGTCCGCCGTCAATATTGTCCTCGACGCTGCCGTCTGCCTTGAAATGATATGTACCAAGCATAATCTGCCGCCTTGCCAGCTCCCTTCCCCATTCACTATCAGCTTCGTCGCCGTAACGGGCAAAGTAACGACTGAGAAAAATCGGACAAGAATCTAGCGACCTGCCGCAGCACGATGGCCCCTCCGGAAACGACCACGCTCCGCTGTAAACCCCCCCATTGGACTTCGGACTCACACATGCACGATTCAGATACAGGCTGAGTATGTTGCGTACATCATTTCTCCAGTTGCCGAAGACATCTTTATGGTCCATCATGTATTGTGATACCCACCCTGTTGTCACTATCCCGTGCACCGGATGCTCCCAGTCCCAATAGTGCCTTGCCCAGGTGTCGAACTCGCACCACACAGGCAGCAGTTTATCACGCAAATAAGCTCGGCCTGCATCACGAGCTTTAATAATAGCCCCATCTTCGCCTGTATAGCCCAGGCGTATCAGTTCATCAAGGAAAATCAATATGCTCACTACCCCGCCTGTCTGGATGTTCAGTGTCGGTGAATTACTGTCAAGGTTAATAGCAGAAGTTTTCGGGTTGGCAAAACGATTCCACGGTCTTTGCCCAGCCTGGTAGTTACACTTCTCAGCGAACACGTCACCCCAGTGTTCTGCCGCGTCAAGATACTTTCTATCGCCTGTCAGTTGATATGTCCGAATCATTCCCGTGCCGATGCCCGCACATAAATCTAACTGGATATTACCCTCTTCGCTACACCTGCCATACGGCTTGCCTTTACAGGGGACGCTAATGGGAAATCCTGGCCAATGATGCTTGCCACTTGTCAGACAATACTCGAGAATGAAACCCGCCCCGATTTTTAAATGGGCAATCGCCCTTGGATCACCGCTATAGCGGTAATACCGGGTGAGCCCCTCAGATAGATATTTAAATCGCTGACCAATCCTTCCATTCATATGGTCTGTTGCTTCAAGAACTTCAAGAGTACCATTGGGGTCGATTTTTAATCTCGGATTGAAGATATAATGCGGCCCAGCCATAGCCGAATTATCTGTGTTTGCCCAGGGATAGCGATAGAGTAATTCTGCCGCAACCTGTACACGAAAATCAAACTGGCCATTTTGCTTATCATACCACGGTGCAATAACACCATATTTATCCTCCAGGGTATTATGTGCAAAATATCGTGGAAGACTTAACTCTGCCTGCGCTGCTTTAATGCACATAGCGAAGATAAACGCAAACCTCATAATCCATTTCATAGAAATGCTCATAATCTACTCTCCTCAGTATAGCATTCCGCTTTTTTCGACCATTATTCCGAATGCTATATCGAACTGTGGGTATCTTACACGTATACGAAAAACAGAACAATAGCTAAAATTAACTGCTAAGAATCCTCCAATTTACAATACTTAATGACCTGCTTCAATTCTCCCGAATGTACACCTGCGTTAGATTGAGAGACTACTAATACTTTATTAAAATAATATTAGTAGTAGTCATATAGGCAGTAAAATTGTTAGTAAAGTAAGTGTATTTTCAACAACTCCTGTTTTTACAGGAACTTATGAAAAAAGCAGTATTAATTTTCGTGTGGATAACCTGATATCTTGTCTATGAGTATAGATCAGGGAAATAACATGAGTCGTGCCCATAGGCAATTATTAAACTAAGAGCTATTGATTTTAACAATTATTTTAACAGTTTTTTCACATCCGTATAAGGAGAGGAATAATTGTGTTCTTTTTGAAATAATTTTTTTCTACACACAGTATATTATAAAAAATTTTCAAAAAGAGCCATTGACAATCAATAAATAATAGCTATAATACGCATATATACCATATATATGTAAAGCATGGTTGTCGTTAGCTTTTAGTTGGAAAAGAGCTGGATTAAATAGCAACGGACTATTACAATAGGCCTGAGAACGCTACGTTATGGAGAACAAGATGCCTGATAGAACACAAGAAGAAAAGGTTACATCTAAGAGAGCCGACACTTCACACTACGTCGAGCCGCTGCGTAGTAGTCACCAATTGCAAATAGGCATAGACATAGGTTCGACCAGTAGTGATATTGTCGTACTCGATGAGACCTTTCAAATCGTATTTTCTGACTACCGGCGCACAAAAGGCAGGCCCATAGAGACTGTGCGCTCACAAATAGCGGGGGCGTTCAGGTATATAAATTCAGCCGATGTCGTTCTAACTGCCGCAACTGGCTCAACAGGCCGTTTCTTGGCGAAACTTCTCGGCATTCCATTTGTTAATGAGGTTCCGGCCCAGGCCGCTGCCATACGTCATCTTTACCCTCAATTTCAACAGACTACCATAATCGAGATGGGCGGCCAGGACAGCAAATTGATATTCCTGTCGACTGATCAGGGCCACACGAGGATTCGAGACTTTACACTAAATGCTGTGTGTGCCGCGGGTACAGGCTCTTTTCTCGATCAGCAGGCCCAGAGGCTTGGCATTGATATCGAAAATGAGTTTGGCCGGCTGGCCTTGCAAAGCAGGAATGTCCCTCGAATGGCTGGCCGATGCTCGGTCTTTGCAAAAAGCGATATGATTCACCTTCAGCAGCAGGCGACTCCAAACTGCGATATTATAGCTGGCCTGTGTCTGGCTTTGGCCAGAAACCTTAAAAGCAACCTCGGCTGTGGCAGAGAATTCGTTAGACCGATTGTTTTTACCGGCGGCGTCGCCGCAAATATCGGTGTTGTAAGAGCTCTCGAAGAAGTTTTTGAATTAGATTCTGGCGGTCTTGTAGTCCCAGAGCAGCACTTTTTCACCGGTGCTATCGGAGCTGTCTTGGTCGCCAGAACCGGCCATACCAAAAGCGATACTAATGGCCAATTAGACCCTGAAAAAATTGACGCCTATCTTACTCAACAAGGAACTAATTTGGAAAACGCTCCTCGTCGCGAGGCTTTATCCAAACCAACACTGCCGCCGCCTCAAAGCATGGTATATGAACACTTGCTCTTAGATACAGCCGAGCCAATAGAGGCATTTCTCGGTGTAGATGTGGGCTCTATAAGCACTAATGTAGCAGTCATTGACCGGCAGAAAAAAGTCCTTGCAAAGGCATATTTGATGACTGCAGGCAAGCCCCTTGAAGCTGTCCGCCAGGGACTGGACATGGTTGGTAGCAAAGTCGTCGGCAAGGTAAAAATCCTCGGTGCTGCAACAACAGGTTCAGGCAGATATCTTACCGGCGATTTTATCGGTGCCGACCTGGTCATAAATGAGATTACCGCACAGGCTGCCGGTGCCGCAATTGTTAATCCAGGGGTTGATACTATTTTTGAAATTGGCGGCCAGGATAGCAAGTATATCTCTCTTGAAAATGGTGTCGTCGTGGACTTCGAGATGAACCACGCATGCGCCGCAGGCACAGGCTCGTTCCTTGAAGAGCAGGCCCAGCGGCTCAACATAAATATTAACGAGGAGTTTGCACAGCTCGCCTTCAAAAGCTATGCACCTGTAAAACTCGGCGAACGGTGCACCGTTTTCATGGAGTCCGATTTGCTCAGCTACCTTCAGCAGGGAGCTAAAACCGAAGACCTCGTTGCAGGCCTTAGCTATTCGATTGTTGCCAATTACCTCAATCGTGTCGTCGGTCGAAGAAAAGTGGGTAACAATATCTGCTTCCAGGGCGGTACTGCTTTCAACAAAGCTGTCTGGGCCGCCTTCGAGAAAGTAACAGGAAAACCCATTATGGTGCCGGACCATCACGAGGTTACCGGTGCCATAGGCGCTGCCGCCATTGTTGCAGAGCATATAAATAAGCTCGCCGCCGAGCGGGGACAAATCCTGACAAGCCGTTTCAGAGGTTTTGAAAATCTCATACATATAGATTACAGTATTGAATCTTTCACCTGTGAACACTGCCCGAACAATTGCGAAATCAAAAAAGTTCAGCTGCCGTCGGCTGAACCGTTGTACTACGGTTCCCGATGTGATAGATACAACCTGAAGAAAGAGAGTGAGCAAAGAAAGATTGCGGAAGCATTCGAGTTCCGAAGAAAAAAACTGCTGGAGTTTTCGGGTCTGACCAGCCGAGAGAAAAAAACCTTTCGTCAAAAGGAAACAATCGGTATTCCTATGGCCCTGGTTAACTGGCAGTTGTTGCCGTTGTTCGCTCGGTTTTTTAAGACTCTTGGATTCGAGCTTGTCCTTTCCGGCTCAACGAACAGACGCTTAATCCGGATGGGGGTTGAATCTGCTGCTGCTCAGCCCTGTTTTCCCGTGAAGGTTGCTTACGGCCATATCGCTGACTTGATAGAGAAAAAGGTTGATTACATCTTTCTGCCGAGTATCGTATCCGCGACACCAGGCTTTCCTGAAAACGAGCATAATCAGTTATGTCCCTATGTGCAGTCGCTGCCTTATCAGGCAAAAACAGCCTTTGCCGATAAACTCGGCCGTACGAAGCTGCTCACGGTTCCAATTCACATGGGTGAAGGCCGAAGACTTTTACGAAAAGGTTTCACCGCATTGGGTAAGAAGATAGGCGTATCTTCTTTTGCGGTTAATAAGGCTCTTAAAGCAGGCTTTGCAGCCCAGACTGGTTTTGAGCTCGCATTGAAGGAAAAAGGTGCCGAGATTCTCAAGGGTGTTGCCCCCGACCGGAAATTATTTGTTCTTATCTCCAGGCCGTACAATGGCTGTGATGAAGCGGTTAATCTCGAATTACCTAAGAAACTTGCTCAGCTTGGTGTCAATATTATCCCAATGGATATGTTGGATATTCAACACGCCGAGTTGAGCGACCGGTTCCTTCACAGTCAGGTTTACTGGTCCTATGGCCAGAAGATTTTAAGGGCCGCAGAAATAATAAAAGACGACCCGCGACTATTCGCTATATACCTTTCAAACTTCAGTTGCGGCCCCGACTCATTCCTGCTGACCTTCTTCAAGGACATAATGGGACGAAAGCCTTGCCTGCAGCTGGAGCTTGACGAGCATTCCGCTGATGCAGGCTTGATTACTCGTCTTGAAGCCTTTCTTGAGAGCCTGAAGCATTATCGCCAGCCCGCAAAGCAGGCCGCAGCCCCGAAAATCCCTGCTGCACCGAACGGTCTCAGCCGTGAACGCACGTTGTACATCCCCTATATGGGTGATACCGCCAACGGCATGGCCGCTTGCTTCAGGGCCTATGGCCAGCCGGCCAAGGTTATGCCCCTGACTGATGAAGCCGCTCTCTTGCAGGGCAGGGCCTTCACCTCCGGAAAAGAGTGCCTGCCCTGTACTATTACCTGCGGCGATATGCTCAAAGTCATCAGGGCCGAAGGATTCGACCCCAAAAAAGCTGCCTTCTTTATGCCGTCTGCCTCCGGCCCCTGCAGATTTGGTATGTATAATTGTTTGCACAGGCTTATCCTGAAATATGCCGGCGCCGGCGATGTACCTGTGATTGCTCCGAATCAGGAGAGCAGCTTCTATGCCGAATTCAGGGAAAGCATCGACGGCTCCGGAAAAAGTAATTTTATGAAAGATATGTGGATCGCCATGGTCGGGATAGACCTCCTGGGTAAAGTAATCCTGCGATTGCGCCCCTTCGCCGTCGATGGCGTTTATGCTCAGAGTGTTTATAATCGTTCGATTGACAAATGGATACAGGCCGTAGAAAAAAGAGCTTCTCTGCCTCGGATGCTGAATGTTATGGCCTCCATTGCCGAGGATTTCACTTCAGTTAAGCTTGACCGCACAATATCCAAACCGAAAATCGGCGTCGTTGGTGAGATTTACGTTCGCAGCCACCCCTTTGCTAATATGAATGTTATTGCCCGACTTGAAGAGCTTGGCGCCGCATGTGACTTGGCGCCGTTATCCGAGTGGGTTTATTATACCAATTTCATTCGGGCCCGTATGGCTGGCCGAAGAAAACAGGTGCGAAACTTGTTTACTAATATTGTCCAGAATTTTGTTCAGCGCAGAATTGAAAAAACCCTCGCCGAACCACTCGAAGAAAATTTCGGTCCACTCGCCGAACCGCCTATAGCACATGTTCTCAGGCTCGCCGCACCATATCTTCATCATTCTTTCGAGGGCGAAGCTGTACTAAGCATTGGCAAAACGATTGAGTATCATGAGCAGGGTTTTGGCGGAGTTGTCAACGTAATGCCCTTTACCTGTATGCCCTCGACAATCGTCAGCAGCCAGACCATGCGAATAAGTGCCGACTGTGGCAACATGCCGATTTTAAGTCTGAGCTTCGATGGCCAGGAAGATTCAACACTGACCACTCGTCTCGAGGCCTTTGTCGAGCAGGTCCGTCAAAGACAGGCAGACGACGTCACAGCCGAAAAGCTCATATCTGCTCGGACGTAACGACCGGTTCCTCCAGTGGGATATCTATATATAATTGAAGTCTTTTGCATCTGAGCGGAGTTACAAAAAAACACCGGGTAGGCAAAGAATTTTTCCGGTTATTCTTGCAAATAAAACTTGATTATCTAAGGATTATAACTTAAAATACAGTGTTCATACGAATTATTTCTGCGATGTAACAGGTTATGTTACTGTACGGCATTATACCGGTGCGAAAGGAAAATTTGATGAATATCACTGGTGATAAGCGGCTTACCGGAAATCTGTCTTCTCACAGTTACCCCCGGCGCCGAAAACTAGGTTTTACCTTAATCGAGCTGCTGGTGGTTATCGCGATTATTGCGCTTCTTTTGGCCATATTGATGCCAGCGCTGGCAAGGGCAAGAAAAGAGGCAAAAGCGGTTGTTTGCCGGATGCGGCTAAAGCAGTGGACTGTTATCTTCACAGCCTATACCAGCGATTATAATGGTTATTTTTTCCCTGGTTTTGAGGGTCTTAACATGCCCGGTGGAGCTGGGGCCCCACAACAACCAGGTGCACAATGGATATGTGCCCTTCGAAAGTATTACAAAGAGGCCGCTACTATACGGACCTGTCCTATGGCCGAAAAACCTATCCAGGAAATGGCGGTTGGCAATTGGTGGGATGCAACTGGAGAAACCTATAGGGCTTGGGGAAAGTTGTGGGTTTGGCCGAACGTAGTCTTTGAAGGCGATTATGGCAGCTACGGGATCAGCCAATGGATAGCCAATCCGGAGCAGGGTGCCCCTGTACATAATCGGGGATTTGCACCAGGAGATTTCTGGAGAAGCATGGCTGTAAAAGGCGCGACCGATGTACCGATGTATTTGGATTGCAGATGGTGTGATTTAGCACCAAGAGACACTGATCCAGCTCCCATACAGCCAGACCTCCCTACTCTTCAGATTGGAAGCGGAGAAATGGAGCGCTCCTGCATAAACCGGCATAACGGCGGCGTAAACGCTGCTTTCATGGATTCTTCGGTCAGGAAAGTGGGACTAAAGGGCTTGTGGAAGATAAAATGGCACCGCTCCTACAAGACAAATGCACTGCCGCCTGTTTGGCCGCCTTGGATGAAAAATTTCGGGTCTTATTACTAATAGAGCCGTCTATTATACAATCATACAACATCGAGAAATATTCGCCGTTGCGTGAAATGTATCATCTGATTCGCAGCTCGTAGGCACCGTATAGCAGGCCGAGATATTCTTTCGCCTCTTCGAGCTCTTTCCGAAGCTTGTCAAGCAGCACCGGCATCCTGTAGATTTTCTCGTCTCCGAATTGATTCTGAAGGGACTCGATATCATCTTCGATTTTGACTATCTCTGCCTCGAGTTTATCAATGCTCCATGAATTGAATTTCCGCAGTTCAGCCGGTGTGGTTTTTTTAGGCTCGGTTTGTTTGGACCTTTTTGGTTTTTTGCCTTTTTCTCCGGAATTTTCGGCAGCGATTCTTTCTTCGATTAATTTGGCGTACCGCGAGTACGCTCCGATTATCAGCTCACATTGACCGAGCTTTTTTTGGCCTGTTTTGTCCGCCCCGACTACAAGTAGCCGGTCTACTACGTTATCTAAAAAAAACCTGTCGTGGCTGACTACAATAATTGTTCCTTTATAGTTTTGCAGTGCCCGCTCCAGCGCCTCGGTGCTTGGGATATCGAGGTGGTTTGTCGGTTCATCCAGCACAAGAACTTCAGGTTCAGAAAGAACAAGTTTACATAGTGCCAGCCGATTCCGTTCTCCGCCGCTTAGCTTGCCCACTTTCTTAAACACATCGTCCCCCGTGAACAGAAATGCGCCCAGCCGGCCCCGGAGCTGCCCAGGAAGCATTTCAGCGGCAGCCTGACCTGCCTCGGCAATAGCCGTATTGTCCGGGTCTAATTCAGCCCCAGCCTGGTCGAGATAGCCGACGGATAAATTCTTTTTCAGCTCGATTGTCCCTGAACAAGGCCTGATTTTGCCCAGTGCTGATTTAAGCAGCGTTGTTTTTCCTGTCCCGTTAGGCCCGATTATCCCAAGCCGCTCACCTGCCGATAGCTCGAAGCTCAGACCTTCGAATAATGTCACGTTCTCAAACCGCTGCACTAAATCCTTGCAGCTCAATACGGTATCAGCTCGTTTGCTTTTGTTTTCAACATCTGCAAATTCGAACTCCAGCGTCTTTGTCCGTTCTGGTTTTTCCAGAAAGTCCGGCTCAGAGGCAAGCAGTTTATTGAGACGCTTTTTCCGCCCACGCGCAACCTTTCGCATCCCTTCCTGGTCCTTGTTCCGTGCGATAAAGTCACGAGTCCTTTTGATAAATTCCAGTCTCTGCTCATACTGCCGCTGCAGTTCCAAATCGCGTTTCTCTTTTTCGAGTTTGTAGTTGCTGTAGTTGCCCGGAAAAACAACCGCCTGCTTTTGACTGATTTCTATTATCTTACAGACCAGCCGGTCCAGCAGAAACCTGTCGTGGCTTACAATTACTGCTGCTCCCTTATAGTTTTTCAAAAATCTCTCGAGCCATACCGTTGCCTCCCAGTCAAGATGGTTTGTCGGCTCATCCAGCAGCAATAATTCCGCGCCGCCCAGAAGCACTTTCGCAAGTCCCAGCCGAGA
>Ga0209777_10009783_pt1 | contig 10277 bp, 12 predicted proteins | sample FrelakmetHBP12HB_FD_187147 | JGI IMG/M metagenome (GOLD analysis project Ga0209777, IMG submission 187147) | Freshwater lake sediment microbial communities from the University of Notre Dame, USA, for methane emissions studies -HBP12 HB (SPAdes)... | ecosystem: Environmental > Aquatic >...
AACTTGTTTGTCAATGAGAAAATGCTGACCAAATCGTTTCAATGGTGGGATGTCCAGATGGTTCAATTCGTGTTTGACCCAGGACAATGTCAATCACTGCGGAGATCGGGTAGAGAAGAATGACTCAATGTTTGTCTGACCGGACGGTTTTGAAAGTCCAGAGACCTTTACGCCGGCTCTTCGTAACATTGTCTGCGGTGTTGAATCGAGGAATTCTTTCATCAGTTGCTGGGCGCATTCGTCAATGGTTCGAAGTTCCTGTGTAGGCGATTCGAGAGTTCTGGATTTTGTGTGAATAGTTAGGTTACTTAGAATAGCGATTATGGAGACGGATTTGCATGTCATTTCTTCGTCTTGTAGCTTTTCTGTCAGAGATTGTGCGAGTTCGTTCAAGAATGGTCGAATGAGATTAAAATCGCGTGTATTTTCCTTCAGAGTTCCGATTCGGCTCATTTGCGTGGGCAGTTCCCTGTCTTTAACTTGCTCGTCGTCTTCGCCACGAGCTGCTCGGAAGAGATACGTTCCCAGCTTCTTGCCAAATGACTCTTGAAGGACTACCGGATTCAATTGAGCCAAATCGTCGATTGTTCGCACGTTGATTGCGCGCAATTTCTCTTCTACTTTCTTTCCAACACCAGGAATTCTATTGGTGGCTTGTGCATTGAGAAAACTGTGAATTTCTTCGGGTTCGACGATGGTAAGTCCGTTAGGCTTTACGTGATCGGATGCAATTTTAGCAAGCAGCTTGTTTGGTGCAATTCCAATTGAGCATGTTATGTGTTCCTGACGGACAACAGTCTCTTTGAGGCTTGTGCCAATCGTCTCAGCCATGTCATATCTTCCGTTACTGTTCTGTGACACGTCCAGGTATGCTTCGTCTATTCCCGTTCTTTCGAAGATGTCGCCATGGTCTCGTAGGATGTCCATTATTCTTCCAGATACGGACTCATATTGTGAGCGATTCATTGGCAGGAAGGTGGCGTCGGTAGATTCAAGCAGCTTCTTAGCAGTCGCGATTGAAACTCCCGCTTTCACACCGTATTTTCTTGCTTCATAGTTACTTGTGCTAACCACACCGCTCTCTGAAGTTCTCCCCGAATAAACGCATACAACGACTGGTTTTCCTCGTATTGATGGGTTTGCGTTTTCTTCACATTGTGCATAGAAGTAGTCGAAGTCTATGTGTATGATTACTCGTGGAGCCAATTTTCGCTAGCCTACCAAGTAGGCTCCTATATTGACCTTGAGAAGATACGGTACTTCTCTCCTCCGCCAAGTTCGTCAAGAATTCTCTTAGCAATCACTTTGACTGGGTCTCCAATGCTTGTCCTAGTTTCTATATCCTTGAAGCTGGTGAACACTTTCTTTTCGCGAGCATTGATAATCTGCCACATCGATTTCTTTCCGATGCCAGGAAGCAATTCCAACGCATGCATGCGAGGTGTAATCGCCTGAGAGTTGTTGAAGAACATCACAAAACGTTGTTCCTGATTTACGATGAGTTTCTCAAGGACCGGCAGTAGCTCCGCTTTCGCGTTCGCTGTTAGATCGGAGTATCCAATGCGTCCAATGATCCGGTTGATCTTCTCGCGTCTTTCCTTACCTATGTATACTCGTTCGTGCAAATTCGCCTGGGTGCCTGCACGAACTTCAGCCTCGAGGAGCGTGAAATAACTCTCACCAATTACCTGAACGGTAGGGAGCGCTAGGTGCCTCGGTTTATCTGCAGATGTTCTTCCATGTTGCAGATAGTCGAGGACATAGGCGTACTCTTCGTACAGACGAGGAGGTATGGATCCAGCACTTTGTCTGTAGCCAGTTCCTGCATCAACCAAGTTTTCTCTATTCTGGCTCATTGTGTTCATCTCCAAGAAATGTGCGGAGGCTCACACTCTTAGTTGAGATAATTCCGTCCATGCGGTCTCATGTTCGTACGCATGGAAAGACGCAAGGTCGAGAGCATCCTCTAGATGCTTTGGTTTGCGGAGAGAAAAGTCTTCCTATGTAACCCGTTATGTTTCCCTAAAGGTGTTGACGAGCTTGAGGATATCTTCCAGCTGTGTTCCGCTGATAATTCTCCCCTTTACAGCGAGAATTGTACGGAGTTCTTCGATGTAGCGTGGCATTGAGTTAGTTATCTGGATTGACTCCTTTCTATCCAGTTGATGTTTCTCAGTAAGTTCACGGACAAGTTTTTCCGCCTTTGCGGGAGCGATCCTCGAAAACTTAGAGGCATAATCGAGTGTTCTTCTCTGGAATTCTCCAAGTTCCTCTTCCTTAACTTTCTCGAGTGTTCTCTTTGCTTCTGTGGTAGTAGTGGGCTTCGAATCCATGATCTTTCTGGGCAAATGAGTCAACTCAACGGGCTGGATTAATATGTTCAGGCCTTGCGATGATCTGCTTGGTTTGCTTTCCCATTTCTACGTTGACGACATATGATTTGCCGCGTTTTTCCTGTATGGTCCCACTTCTTCCATGATAGCGCCTGTGCGGCATCCCCTTGTGGACGGATGCTTCGAGCAATATTGTCACCTTGTCCCCAATCTGATACGCTCTGAGAATTCTGCTTAAACCGATTTTTCCGCGCTCACGAGGGTGCTTTCGCAGGAGAGACCTAGTCCTTGAACGATAACCCTTTGATCGTCTCATAGAGCATGACCCGAATTTTGTTAGCAGTCTAAGGGCGGGCTAATTAACCTTCTTAGCGCTGTAACTTCGCTCCTGTCTCCGACTCAGGTTTTGATGGGAAAAGGCAACTTTCCGCCACGACCTAGAGCTCCGCCGCGTCTCTTCATGGTCTTCATCATCTTTTTCATCATGAAGTATTGATTGATCATTTCCTTGACTTCCTTATCGGAGGTTCCGCTTCCCCTTGCAATCCTTCTGGCTCGAGATGAATCGATTACCTTAGGCTCTTCAATTTCCTTCTTTGTCATTGATTGGATTATTACACGCCACGAGTCTAGTTTTCGTTCAGCTGTTTCCATTGCATCATCGGGGATGTTGATTCCTCCTGGAACCATGCCCATTAGTTTCTTCAGGGGTCCCATTTTGCGCACTGCAACCATTTGATCGTACATGTCTTTGAGGGTGAATTTTCCCTCCAAGAATGCACGTGCTTTTTTCTGAGGAACAACAATCTCCGCTTCTCGGACCTTTTCAACGAGTGCCTTGACATCTCCCATTCCGAGGAGCCGGCCAACGAAGTTGGACGGGATAAACTGCTCTAAGTCATCAGTCTTCTCTCCAGTTCCAATGAATTTGATTTTTGCATGTGTTGCCGCTACTGCCGAAAGTGCGCCTCCGCCCTTTGCGGTGCCATCGAGTTTCGTTACAAGGATCGAGCCTATCGTTGTCGTTTCGTTGAAGGCAGCGGCTTGTGACATTGCTGCTTGTCCGATAGATGCATCGATAGCGAGGATGATTTCATTCGGTTGTATAAGTCTGGCCAAGTCCTTCATTTCTGACATGAGTGATCCTTCGTCTTTGTGTCGACCTGCAGTATCTACGATTATCAGATCATGCTTCTGAGCGGTGAACTGTTGCATACCTTTTTTCACGATTGACAGAACATTAGAGGAACCCGGTTCGCCGTAGACTGGAACGTTTACCCTATCTGCGAGTTGTTTTAGCTGATCGAACGCGCCAGGCCTATAGGTGTCCGCACAGATAATCGCTGGTCGCATACCCCGTTTCTGATAGAATCTAGATAGTTTCACAGCTGCAGTGGTCTTGCCTGTCCCCTGTATTCCAACAAGCATTATCCCGTGGTTTTTTCCTGGTTCTATTACCAGCTTAGTTGGTTCTTCACCGAGGAAGCGTGTCAGTTCTTCATAGAGTACCTTGATTACATGTTCGCGTCTTGATATGCCTGGAGGCAATTTTTCCTCCAGCGATCTTGTCTCAACCGCTTGTGAGATTTGAAGGACAAGATTGACGTTGACGTCGGATTGGAGAAGTGCTCGTTGTAGGTCTCGAACTAATTCCTTAACAGCCTTTTCATCTACGACCGCTAGACGAAGGAGCTTCTTCATTGCTTCGCTGAGGGATTTCCCGAGACCCTCGAGGCTACTCAACTCTCGCTCCTCCCTCCTTTGGTATGAATCCACTTGTCGCGACGAACCTTTTAATTAGTTGCTTGATTTGAAATCAGAACGGGTAGATCATTATGTCAACGAGGCTGTCAGGGAATGACGGCTTCCAAATCGTGGAAACTGGTCAGATTCCTTCTGACATGATATTGATCAACGGTCTTCCTGACGTAGGACTCGTCGGACTGCTTGCAGCTTCGCACATTGTTAGGGCTTTGAAACTCGAGGAAGTGGGTGCTATCACTTCAGATTTGCTTCCGCCTATGATTGTGTTGCATGGTGGAGTTCCGAAGCTGCCGGTTCGGATTTTCGCTGGTGCTTCAATTGCTGTACTTCTCTCTGAAACGGCAATCCCCACTTCACTCCTTCGTCCGTTGGCGGACGGTCTTGTAGAGTGGGCGAAGAGCAAGAGAATCCAGCTTATGTTATCGCTCGGTGGTATGGCGGTAGCAAATCGTCAAGACATAGATGCCCCTAAAGTGTTTGCAGCTCTATCGCAGAAGGACATGGAAAGACGATTGAAAGGCGCCGCTGAGATCTTGGAGGAAGGTTACATCGTTGGAGCTTACGGTTTACTATTGCGAAGATGCGCGGAGGAATCGATTCCTGCGATCACTCTCCTAACTCAATCATACTATAATTATCCTGACCCAGAAGCAGCAGCATCATCACTGAATGCCGTTAACAAAATTCTGGACTTGAAGATTGATGTTGCCGAGTTGCTAGAGAAGGGAGAAGAAATCAGACTTCGGAGTAAGGATATGATGCATCGTACTCACGAGGAAATGCTGCGCATGAACAAGTCTCACGAGGATGATTTGCCTCCTCTTTACGGGTGATTTGGTACTTGAGTACAGAAAACAGGCAAGGATCCTTTCCTGCGATACATGGCTCGGGGTGGAATGTTGCCGCGGCGTGTATCGAGCCGCTCTATAATATGTTCGTAGCGGCCAACGAAGTGGTTCTTACAATTGATCTACCATTTGTCAATCCCAAAGGAGTAAGGCTCCAATGTCCATCAGCTGATGTCCTTGAGATATATGCTGAGACATCTAAGAAGATAACCTTCAAAGAACTCGGCGTCAAGCATAGGCATGGAGAGTTCACGTGTTACCATGCAAGAGTCCGAATTCCAGTATCTGTTAACGAGAAGAGAATGACTTCGAAGTTGAAGCGTGGTGTGCTCGAAGTCCACATTCCGCGGTTAGGGTAATTGTCACTTTCGAGCGTTCTCAAGGGCACCAAGAGTGATAATTGGAAACAAAATGGTGGCATCCCCCACTAGGGTGACAAGATTATTGCGTTTCTTGATTTTGCCCCAACTGATCGCTTCTTCCAACGGAGCGCCACTTGCGCCGCCACCCTCGGGACGATCCAGTGTTATCTGAATTGCAGCGTCAACTCCCCCTCTGTAGGAATTGGCTATTAGCACGTGGTGCTTCGGCATTCCCCCACCCAAGATTATTGCGCCGACGCGTTTAGCTGCGTAGCTCAACTCAACGATTTTAGAAAAGTCCTTGAATGGGTTAATGAAGAGCGGATTCAGTTGACTATACGTCCAGAGATCTAGACCCAGCATTGAGTCAAATATGCCCGGGCAGAATATCGGCATGTGTCTCTTCGAGGCGACCGAAAGCAAAGAATTCTTGTCATCCAGTTGACGACCTAAACTCCACAGAAGTTCGTAGCTTGCCATATTACGTCGATCTTCTAGAGGAATTCGGTCAAGCATGTGCCTGGTGGATCTTTCCAAATCCTCAATCGCTTTTTGCTTCACGAGTAGATCGTAAATTCTTGATAGGCCTCTTTTCCTCAGCGTCTCATCGTCGGCCAATTCGGACCCGACGATATGTCTGTGTCCTAATCCTTCAAGCATATCATGGGTAACGTTTGCTCCAGTTGTAACAATCGCGTTGATGAGATTCTTCTCCACAAGGTCGACGAGAATGCTCCTCAAGCCACCAGGAACAATTGGACCAGCGATGGATAGCATCTTGCAGTAATCTTCGTCACTGAACATTCCGCTCAGAATTTTGACAGCCTTGCCGAATCTGCCAGGACCAAGAACCTTGACAGCTTCCATCTGCCGCGCTAGCGCAGAAACTGTCATGCCCCGCTTGATTTTGATGTGTGACACAAATGACAAATTTACGGCCTTCGAGCAGGGGCTTCGTCAGCGTTAGCCCTTAATACGCATAATCTTATTCTGTCCCAGCATCTGCCAGTATTCTACCTCTACACCCGCAGCTAGCTTAGTTTTGATCTCCTCTTCCTCTGGCATGGGCGTCTCGAAAGTCTCGTAACTCTGCATATCCATCAGTTGAACATTTGAACCAACGAATGCCAGCACTTGCGCAGTTTTCTTCTCGATCATGGGTACATCTATGCGTGCATCAACAGGACTGATCACATTCTTCTTGGTTCCAGTCGTCACACTAATGGCAACGATTCGAGCTTTCGCTGCTCCATGTTTACCCGGTTTGGATTTCTCATACTCAACAATCTTGCATGGTTCCCCTTCCACAATTATGTATTGGCCTATCTTGACCGAACCAACATCGACCGGTTTGCTCAGATTCCTCGCCTGTAAGCCGTGCTTCGGCAACTAACGCCTCTGTTTCGTCTAAAAAGGTTGTCCGCGGGTAACAACTCCGTAGCGTTGGAGTCTGGTGGATTACTTAATTATCCTATGTAATAGTCACTGTTTCGGCGAATCTGCGATGGTCTTCAAAGTCGGACTTGTCTCTAGGCTCGACGACCAGCGAGCACTCGACGTTGCCACCTCCTTGGCCAAACAAATGAGAAGGAAGGGGATCTCAGTCACGGCCGAACTCGAGTTGGCCAAGCAAGGGCGAATTGGTGGCGGTAAAGACCTGTCTGAGTTAAGATCAGATCTGATTGTTACTGTTGGTGGCGATGGGACTGTCTTGAAAACGTGTATGAGTATCCCAGAGCCCGAAACCCCCATATTGGCTGTCAATATGGGACGGCGAGGCTATCTGACCGAAGTTGAGCCTGCCAAAGCATTCCTCGCAATCCAACATTTCATGAAAGGAAAATGCAGGCTGGAAAAACGAACTAAACTGGCAGTTTTCATGGATGGTCGTCATGTGGTTGATGCGCTTAACGAATTGGTTGTCTCTTCGGGCAGTCCGTCCAAAATGCTTGATATTCAGCTCGCCGTGGGTTCGACGCCTCTTCTTTCCTTTAGAGGCGATGGGCTAATTGTTTCAACGCCCACTGGCTCCACTGCGTATTCACTGTCGGCGGGCGGACCTGTCGTCGACTCAGACGTCGAAGCATATGTTGTGACCTTCATCTGTCCCCTTGGATTTGTACGGCCTACAGTCGTGTCAATGAACCGAGGTCTTATGATCAGACTCACGAATCAGAAACTGAGGGCACCTGTGGTTGTGGATGGACGATTTCAACGCGAGCTAACACAGGAAATGAAGCTAGAAGTCAAGAAAGCAGAGCTCCAGTCCGTTTTTGTACGAATGAGTCCGACACCGTCACTAGGGAGCTTGATTCGACTTCAAGGGATGGAGCACGCTACCTCGTGAAAGTACTAGTCCTCGATACTTCAGCGCTTATAATGGGACTCGATCCTCTGGGACTGCAAGTTGACACATACTCAGTTCCCGAAGTAGCTGAAGAGCTTAGGGATCAAACGGGACCATCCTACCGTCTCGCTATGTCATCTTCCTCGGGAAAAATGAAGATTCAAGCTCCAACAAAGGATTCGCTCAACGAAGTAGTTAATCACGCCAAGTTACTTGGAGATCGACTTGTGCTGTCTGAAGCTGACTCGAGCGTTCTAGCACTTGCAGTCGATTTGAAGAAAAGCGGTAAGCTTCCAATCATTGTCAGTGACGATTACGCTGTTCAGAATGTTGCTGAAGGAATGGGGATCGAATATCAATCATTGTCTTCATTGGGGATTCGACAGAAGTACGAGTGGATCTATTATTGTCCTGCTTGTTTCAAGAGATCTCTGACTGGAGACTCGCAGGTATGCGGCGTTTGTGGTACTAAGTTAAAGCGGAAACCCTTACGAAAAGAAGGCGTTAAGATGCGTGCGCGCGCCTAAATTATGCTCTTCTGCCTTCTTTTCCGAATTCAATTCTTCGTGCATGATGGAACAAGTACAATTGTGCATATCCCGCCCAGGGTCCGAAACGATCGCGTAGGAATGATGCGGTCATTGGCCGTGACGGGCTCTTTCTCTTGAAGTAAAGGCTCGTGACGATCCTATGAATCCAGACATCAACGGGTGCTGCTTTAAGTTGTCCTGCGCCGTAAAGCAGGAAACAGTCAGCAACTTTTGGGCCCACACCGTACAGTTGGAGGAGAGCTTCCATAGCATCTTCATAGGTATGGTTGACGAGAGATTCCAAATCCAGCTCTTTGTTTAGGATCATGCGTGAAACGGTCACGACCGATTTGGCCCGATAGCCCATTGAGGTCTTTTTCTGCAGGTCATTCGGTGTCAATTCCGCGATGTCTTTCGGCCTTGGAAATAGAAATGAAGCTGAGCCGTCTGGAAATTGCACTTTCCTCCCGTAGTGCTTCATGAGGAGTCGAGCTATTCCATTCCAACGTTTTGCCGAGTTATTTTGGGATAGAACCGAACAGATGAGACTCTCATACAGGTTTGTACCCCGCATCAACCGGAGCCCCCTAAGAGGTGCGAAGGTGGATGAGAGTGACTTATCAGATGAGAACGCCTCGTAGAAGCCGGTTAAGTCGTCTCTTAGCCCTAAGACCTGTTCTAAATGCATTTTCAAGTCTCGCTGAGATACGCTGCCTGACCTTGAAGTGATGTACTGTACCGATACCGTGAAGTGATCGACAGATCCGTCTTGACTCAATGAACATTTTATGGGTGTGCCATGTAGCTCTTCAACATCGACGTAACTTCGTCCATTTCTCGTCCATTCCGGTTCAGACGTCTGAGCGCTCAGAATCGTATCTTCCAGATTGAGGGACCCATTCACGTCGTCTTCTGTGAGGTTGAATCCGTATATTTGCTTCGGCGGGGTAATCTGCATTAATTTATCGCTCAGACCAGATTTCTTCTGCATGCTGTTCAGATTTATTCCAGATTTGTCGTTCTTTTTCATCTGGGCGGCTGGCGATTAGCAGGGCTCTGCTCGGATCCTTTAGCGGCACAATGAAATATTCAACAAGCTCGCCGCTCTCAGAACGAAGCATGAGTTTTTTCTTCCTGTCGGCAGGTTTCAATGTTTTCGAATCAAGATATTTGCAGATAACAAAGCTACCGCGTGATTCAAGCGTTCGAATCTCCAGTTTTCCCCTCTTGCTTCTTGTCACGACTGACCCAGGAAATGATGATACTGGACCGAGATTAACATCTAACTCAATACTATTAGTCTCGTACAAACTTCGCTATGAAGTAACCAATTTCGTGCCTGCGTGGATGGAATCGTTGACAAAGCAGTCCCTTTGGGAACGTGTCCAATCCGGGTTCACCAATCCGAGGACTTTGTTCAACTAGATGTAGATTACATTCATTGACTGCATACTCTGCCACTTTCTCGCATTCTTCCAGGGTGAAAGTGCAAACGCTGTAGACAACTGTGCCGCCAGGCTTCACAATCTGAGAAGCTGCCTTTACAAATTGTTTCTGATACGCTGCCAGATTTTCTATTCTTTCTTTTGTTGTAACATCGTAAGCTTTTGGTCGTAGCCCTAAAGCGCTACATGGGGGATCTATCAAGACTCGGTCCGGACTTAAGTCCGGAAAATCCTCAGGCAGATACCTAGAATCATGAATTGACAGTACCACGTTCTTGCAGCCAAGTTTTGACGCTGTCTCTCGAGTTTGACGTATCTTACGGGAATTCCTGTCGAAACCGTAAATCTTACCATGATTCTGCATTAGCTGGCTCATATGAGATAACTTGCCTCCTGGGGCACAATTCATGTCTACAATAGTCTCTTCCGGATTCGGATCCAATACTCTCGCTGTCACCATAGCGGCCAGTGACTGCGGATATAGGAACCCTTTCGAGAATTCGTCTAGCTCACGAATCTGGGGGCTATGGAATCGCCGCCTGGTCACTGAAATTGCCAAGCCCTTCTTGAAAGTCAAAACATCTGTAACACTCATCTCTGCTTGTCCAACAGCCACAATTTCGCCGACTTCTGACATGACTGTAAGAT
>Ga0209777_10009784_pt1 | contig 10276 bp, 10 predicted proteins | sample FrelakmetHBP12HB_FD_187147 | JGI IMG/M metagenome (GOLD analysis project Ga0209777, IMG submission 187147) | Freshwater lake sediment microbial communities from the University of Notre Dame, USA, for methane emissions studies -HBP12 HB (SPAdes)... | ecosystem: Environmental > Aquatic >...
TCCAGGTTCTTGAAGGTCGAGCCCCTCACGTCCGCCGTGCCAGCTATGATGATGTTGTATATGTCGGATTGGGTCTTGCCCTTTATGGTCGAGTTGAAGATGACAAGCTTAGCGCCGCTCTCGACCTTAATCCCGAAGTATGTTGTGAAATCCACGAAGGGCTTGTCCTAGCTCTTGTTGCCTCCTCCGCCCCCTCCTTGGTGCCCGGTCCAGTTATTGACCACATTGATTGTCACGTTCTCGATCTTGAGGGTTGCCGGGCTCTTCACGGTCAGGTTGGCCGAGAGAGTGCAGGTCCCGCTGCTCCAGTCAGTGTTGACCGTAATGTCCATAGGGCTGGAAATGGTCGACGGGATCGGCGTCCCGACGGCATCGAAGGTCAGCATGGGCAACGCGGAAAGGCACATTGAGAGGACCAAGACCAGGCATAGAAGGCCCCGGGTCCCCTTTCCAGATTTCTTGTTCTGATTATCGGACATTCGAACTCACCTAGTTTTCGATATTCATTCAATTTAGTATTTTCGTTGCAAAACGAGTTTTTCAATATTTCAATATTATGGTATTGATTTTGATAGTAAAAAGCCTTTCTTCTTAGTTCGCGCCTGACCTTGTTTTAAGTTCGCATGAAAAAAATGGACAATTATCGAGATCACGATCATCCCGGAGCTCCTTGGGGACTCCCCTGTGTTTTGTATATACGTATGTTTGAGATATACCAAACAATCTCAATTCATATATATATTCAAAAAGACAAAATAGTGTCATGGAGGGAATGTGATGTCCCAGGTATTCAAATCCGGTGCGACGGCTCCCAAAGGTTCGAACTTTTTCCTCAATGTTGGCCTCTTGATGGGCCTAGCCTTTGCCCTTTCAGGAGGTTCGGCCATGTTCGTTCTAATGTCGGATATAACTGATTCCTCCCCGACCGGTCCCGCTATGACGAGCGATGGGGAGGTCGTAATGCTCAACACCGCGACCGGTAAGATCCTCAATTTCGGCATCACGGTACCCAACTCGGACATCAAGAACGTGAAACTCGACCTGACCGGTGACATCGTCACTTATTACTCCAATGGGGCCTTCAAGACCTATGATATCTCGGACCAGCAAAGCAAGGACAGCTTCACACCTTCTCATTATGATCCGTCGACCGACACTTACAAGTCAAACGGCCACCAGCTGGCGGTCTACTCGAGCGGTACCAATTCCTTGACCATAAGAGACACCGTCGGTACAAACCCTTCCTCTGGCCACTCCATGAAAGTGGTTCCTGGCCCTTCGACGCGCGCTCTATCCACGATCATGGCCTCGGACGGCAATGCCTTCTACTGGGCAGCTAACACCTTCAGCGACAGCGTCGTGTACAAGTACGACCAGGCCACCAACAGCACGACCGTCGTCAAGAAGCTCGGTTTCAAGATCACTGAGCTCTCAGCTGGATCGGGACATGTCGCCTACAGTTACAATGTGAGCGGGGAATCCCAGATCATGGTCCTGGACACCTCCACAGGGAACTCCAGGCACCTTTGCGGGTACTGTAGCATGCCAAGGATGTCGGGCAGCGTTGTCGCTGCCCTGGGCCAGGGCACGGTCCTGGTCCAGAACGTCTCCTCGGGTAAGCACCAGGACATCAAGGAGGACAGGGAGGTCCAGGATATCCGGGTCGACGGTGATAAGGTCGGCTGGAGCTGGGTCCAGCAGGTCGATCCTATAACGGTCAAGGACCTCAGGACGGGCAAAGAAATAACCTACGAACCTGACCATGTGGTCTACACCTTCGCGATGAGCGGCGACAGGATCCTTATGGTCCGGTCCAAGGCACTGCTGCCTCCAAACCCCTTGACCGATGTCAATCTTCAGTTCTCGGGAAACCTTGCGGGCGTGTTCCTGTTCGGAACGGTCATCATGTTCGGAATGGCCTTCATGCTTAACCGCCAGAGGACCAAGGAGACCAAGGAAGCCTACGCTAGGGAATGGGCGGCCTATTGGCAGAAGTCCCAGGCCGAGGGAATACAAAACTACTATCAATACCCCTCGACACCAGGTTGCTATTAATGATCCTATCAGGGAAATGATATCACAGAAAAGTGAAAGAAAAAGGACCCTGGGGGCCGTCCCTTCAAGGCTTTTTGATCAGGTCGGCCCCTAAGTAATCCACATCCACGATCTTGTCGTGGTCGATGACGATATCGATGGTGACATTTCCTGTCCTATCGTGCTCCGCGACCGCTAGCTTGAGCTCCTTGAACTCGTCCTTTTGCTGGTCGATAAGGCCGGCCTTGAGGTCGTCCTCTGTGACCGAGTATGTGTGGGTGTTGTTGAGCGTTACCACGACGGTCGCGGTCTCGGCGTAGGCGTTGACTATCTTTAGGGTCTTCCAAGTGAGGTTCGTCTGATTACCGCCGCCAGGGCCCCTGGCCCTGTAGGCATCAAGTGCGTCCTGGAGGCTCGTGTCGATGGTCGGGGCCGCGGTGTAGAGCTCGGCGTCGACAATAGCATATTTTTGCACCGTGAACCCTGCGTAAAGCGGGAAGATGTAGGCCTCCCTGATCGAATTGTCATCCATCTTTATCGGGTAGAGGTATCCTTCATGGATCGTCATCTGCTGGAACCCTACCTGGCCGGAGCTTAGATAACTATTGATCTGCTGCTCGACGGTCCACATACCGACATAGGACTTGGCCTCCCTGTTCCAGAAGGTCGCCTTGCCGGTCCTCGTATCGATTTGGACGAAACCTCCCAGGACCTCGGAGTCCTTTTGTCTGACAGGTATCTGCCAGAAGGTCTTGTTCTGGATTATTATGAACCGGGCCGAGTCGTCGGGGTCGTAGAGGTGTTTCTTGTTGAACCACGAGTAGACCAAACCGGACCTGTAGGAGCCCCAGTACTTGACCCATGTGTACACATACTGGTCAGGATAGACGACCTCAAGCCATGCGGGGATGTTCGAAGTATCGTCAACATTGTACTCGGTATAGTCGTTCCAGTTCGAGACGTTCACGATAAGGATCTTCTTGAGGTTCGGCATGTTGTATTGCAGGTCCCTTTCGGAGAGATAGACTATCCAAAAGGGCGTGTGGCTGTCGTCCATATCGATGCGTATCTGGGTGACCTCGTACTGCGCCGAGTACTTATCGTACATCAAGTTCCAGATCCTGTTCTTCCACTCGATGCGTTCCTTGTGGACGACCAAGGTGGTGTTGATCTTATGGACGATGTCCGGGTTCTCATTGGCCATCACAGCGGGCTCGTTTACGACATAGACGAAGAAGGGCACGGTCTTTCCGCCGGTCCATTTCAAGAACTGATATTCCGGTGCGTTGACCCAGACGAACTTGCCATCGACATAGGACGGATCGGTATCCGTGGCAAGTACAGTTGGGTCAGTTTCGAACACCGAGGCGCTCTCGCCGTAGGACCTTTGGAGGTACTGTGTCGCCAGGTCCCAGGAGATGACCCTGATATCGGACAGCTTGTCCACATAATTGGTCTGCGGTGCTTTTGTCTCATTATTCTCCAAGGAACTGTAAAGTGGATTGCTGATGCCCTCGGGGTGCACCAGGGGGTTGAAAAGCCCCATGATGAGCAAGGAAACGCAGAACATGGCCACTAGGCCCTTTATGGTCGGGAGTATGTGGCTTACGCCCGTGATCGACCTGTAGCCCAGATAGATGAAGACGGCTATGACCATTATTAGGGCGACCCAGAAGCTGATGAAGGTGAAGATGATTGGGAAGAAAATGGCCACCGCGATCGTTATGCCCAGGTTCTTCATTCCGTTCTTGCCAGAGTCCTTTATGATATTGAGGTTCAAGGAGACGAAATATCCGAAGATGAAGGCGAGCGCGAACCAGAACAGGACCCACGGATAGCTGCTCATCGGGTAGGCATAGGTGAAGTTCTCGATGGCGGCCAGGATCAGACATATGATTATTGAACCGACGAGGAACGCTACATCTAACGCCTTGAAGGGATTGTTCCTCTTGGGTATCGCATCCTCGGCCTCCTCTTTTTTGGATTTCTTGGATATCTTCGATACGACCTTGGCCTCGCCCTCCTGGATGGCATCCCGGATGGCGTCAAAGTTTATCTTCGATCCATAGTCGTAACTATCATCCGCGCCAAAAGCGTTCCTTTTGAACCGAAGTCCTACGATGATGCCTATCACGATCGCAATGAGGTAGACAATATAGTCCATGGACATTCCTCGACCTTACAATATCCCCTACTAATTAAAGAATGTGTGGGGAATTCCCCGGGGCTTTAATCAGGATGGAAAGATCAAACGAGAAGTTCCTTGAAGAAATGCCCTATCTCTTTGACCTTTCCAAGGTCCCCGTCCCAATCGACGAGCATTTCCTTGTTATCTGTCTCGATCTTCTTGATGGCCTCGGACACCTTCTTCCGGCTAGCAGACGGTAACGTGCCAGAAAGAGCAAGCGCAACAACAATGTACTGACCGTGCTCGAAGGCTATCTCCTTGTCCTCAAGTCTGATGCTAGAGAGCTTGGATTTGTGGGCCTGGCCCTTGGATGGTTTGAAGCTTTGCTGGACGAAATCTGTGATGGCCATCATCATCGAGCCAAGGACATCCTTGTCCAAGGATTCATCTATGCTTGTCGTGAAGCTGGACATCAAGATACCGCTCCGATAAAGAACGAAAACATCGTCGACCTTGAGCTTGACCTCTTCAAGTTCCGTCGTACCTTTTTGGAAATTGTCGACGTTGCGGGCCACGTCCATTTCCAACAGAAGATGGCTCATGTCCTGGGTCTGCTCCTTCGGCCCATCGAAATCATCCACCATGTGCGAAAAGGAGGCCCTGTCCGCGGAGACGATCTGGCAGTGAGGGCAGTAGTCGAACTCGACACCGCCAACCTCGGTACCAGACATCTCGCCTTTGCATCCCGGACAGTCGTGGACCGTCCCTGCTTTGTGATGGACATGGCTCTCGGCAGAGACCCCAACGACCTCCTTGAAGGTCCCCTTTCCCATCACGAAGTTACCACAGTCAAAGCACATATGCAGCGGTTTACCATCGAGCTCCTTGGGTTGCATGAAGGAGCCGCAGCTGGGGCAGTTGATTGTGGGAGGGTGTTGAGGTGTCATGAAGATAATAAAGAACTGCTGGTTATTTATTGGTTTTGATTGAGAAAAGGAGTCTCATTTTTTAGACGCGGGCCCGACCCGTTTGACCGGTGCCACGCTTATGGTGCCGTCCTTCATTAATATCCAGCGGATCTTGTCACCATCTTTTAAGGATAAATGGTCCACCACCTCGACGGGAACTGTGGTCCTGCGCCGGGAACCACGGATGGTCAGCGAGGTCTCAGATATATGAATGACATCGTCAAGATTGAGCTGCATTCTAATGCCCTCCTGATGGCCCAAAAGAATACAAACATAAGTATCTTTTGTTAAAATGGCACAAAAAGGGCACTATCGGCCTATTCAATGTTCTCGAGGGTCTCGAGCCTTTTCTCCAGCTCGCTGATCTTGAGTTCGAGCTGGCCGCGTAGTTGTGCTAACTTCTCGGCCTGCTGGGAAAGTCTCTGCTTCTGGGTATCAATGGCGCGCTCCTTCTCGAACATCGTCGTCTCGCGCGCGTCGAGGATCTTTTCTCTTACCTCAAGAGCTTTGATGAGGTTCAGAAGATCCCGCACGGTCTCTTCATGGCCGTCATGTTTTTGAAGGTCGACAAGCTCCCTTGTGAGCTCGCCCTTTCGGAGGGTCCAGTTCTTTTTTAGACGGTCGAGGTCCTTATCGCCATGGACTGGGGCCGTCTGATTTTTCTTTGCTTCCTTCTCGGGCCTTCCGTTGCTCGATGTCAAAGATCGCCCTCCGAAACAGGTCCTTGCGCTAATCATAAATCTTTTAGTAAATAACCTTTACTAGAGAAATACGCGAAACCTAGGTCCGGTGTTTCTCGTCGAGCACCCGGGAAAATCTGTGACATTTCGACCATGGCCCGATTGTTCACCAGGGATGTCGTGCCCGCATGGATGGTCGGAAGATTGATTAGGCGGACATCCAATGGTCGGGCCGATGAGGAAAGGGACCTATACTGAGGCGCTCATCACGCCGTATGAGGAAGCCATGCACCACTGATTCTGGTGTTGGGGGTCCTGCGGGCCTGGGAGGTTTGTTCTGACCGGGCCCGTGTCCTTACCTTCTTGGACGGTCCTGTCCCCTTGTTTTTTGCCGTCGACGCTCCCTAGACCCGGGCTTTCGCTCCGTTTTGGAACGGCCGATCCTTTCACCCTTTTCGTCGGTCTCCGGTCTTGGCTTGGTCCGGATTTGTTCTATCTTCTTGTCGAGCTTGGACTTAAGCTCGTCGATATCCAGGTCGCTATTGAAGGCATCGGACCTGGCAGCTTGAACAATGTAGGACCCCAGGACCTTGGCTGCCTTGCCGCGCTGATGGCCTTGAGAACCGCTCACGGCCGGATGGACAAAAACTAATCCGTGCTTGGGCGGTCTCTGACCATGCCTGAGGTGCCTAAAGACGGCCTTTCGGGCGCCCAAGAGCTGGACAACCGTTGAGGCCTTGAGCGCCAAGCGTTCCAAGGACCCTGCTTGGGCTATCAATCTTGCACCAAGGACCGGGCCGGCTATCTGAGCTAGCTTGGGCGCAGCCTCTTCCATTGTGGCCGAGATGTATTGCTCGAGCCTATCGCGCTCTTTGAACAGGTTCATGAGCTCATTGGCCATGGCGCGGACCGTGTCAAGGGTCGCATCGGAGGCGCCATCATCGGATGCAATGGGCCTTTCGGATGAAAGCACACGGTGGATGACCTCCAGGTTCTTGCGGTGAAGCTCGGCGACAATGGCATGATATTGTGGGTCATCGTGATCTTCGATAGTTTCTGGACCTGGCATTTGCTTGACGCGGTCGGGATAGAGCGCAAGGAACCATTCCCTGATCCGTTGGCCCAGGCGTTCTATAACCTTGTTAAGGTCGTCGAGCATTCGGACGGCCTGGGCCGCCTGAACATCCTTGCCCGGTCGTCTCATCGAAAGCTCCCTGGATGCCACAACGAGCCCGACCTCACGAAGGACCTTGTTGGCATCGGCCTTTGATTTATAGATGCCCTGTTCGACAGCGATGTCGACCATTTCCTTGGACAGTCTTGTCCTGGCAGGATTGTCCGGGTCGTGCTCGAAACCGTCCAGGTCCGAGGAGGTGACCACCTTGTGGTCCTTTGCCTTCAGCCGGTGGGCTAAGACGAGCTCGTCTTTATCAGACGCATATCTTTCAGCGATGGCCTGAGGGTTGCCCTTGAACGGGATGGAGTCGAGGAGCTTACCCTTCTCGTCGAAGGCGAAGACCCCCAGGACGCATTTTACGACATAGACCTTGATGCGATTGCCCCCGGTGGTGACCTGCTTGAGCGTAATGTCTATCCGAATAAAAGGTTAATGGAACCCTCAATCAATAAATCCAAGGACGCAGATATACGAAAGGCACGAAGGTAGGCACATGGTAAGGGATCTTGAGCTGAAGCGCGAACTCAGGACCGTTCGGTTCGTCCTTAAAGGACAGGCGGAGGAGCGCAAGGTCGAGGTCCGTTTCGATCCTGTAACAGGCCGAAGGTGCAGGATCCTTGAAAAGGCGGTCTTGGTCCCCCCGGGAACGGACTTCTCGGAGATACTGGACGAGAAGGAATGCCCTTTCTGTGGCCCCAACCTCGAGGAAGGGACCCCGCGGTTCCCCTCCGATATAGTACCTGACGGAAGGGTCCGCGAGGGCAAGGTGGTCTTAATCCCGAACCTGTTCCCTTATGCGGACCACACGGCGGTTGTCGTCTTCAAGGAACATTACAAGCCAGTGGACGGATTTTCAAAAGAGGAGCTCACGGACGCCTTCTTGTCAGCCAAAAAATATATTGAACTGGTCCACAAGGCGGATTCCAAAGCTCGGTTCTGCTCCATCAATTGGAACTATATGCCCCCCTCAGGTGGGACCGTCATCCATCCCCATCACCAGGTCATAATCGACAGGTATCCGACCTTCCTCCAAGAGCTCATGATCAAAGGCTCCGAGGCCAGGCCAGGTCTGTGGGAGGACCTTGTCGCAAAGGAGCGCGGCCTGGACCTTAGGTACATTGCGAAGGTCGGCAAGGTCCATCTAATCGCTCCCTTCGCACCGATGGGCTTTGACCAGGTGGATGGCATTGTAGCGGGTGTGACCTGCGTGCCCGAGCTCACAAAGAAGGACCTCGAGGACCTGGCATCGTCGGTTAACAAGGTCCTGGCGTTCTATGGCCACCTGAAACGCAGCAGCTTCAACATGGCCTTGTATTCTTCCGCTCTCGATGATCCCCACGGTGAGGGCCCGATGTGGCTTAGTTTCAAGCTCTTGGGCCGGTCCAATATGAGGCCTTTCTACAGGTCCGATGCGGGATATACCGAAAGGTTGCATTACGAGAGCGTCGTCAATAAATCGCCTGAGCTCGTCGCCTCGCAGATGAAGGAATACCTAAAGAAGAAGAGCGGATGAGCGGCGTCACTTTTTTGTCTCGTCCTTATTCTGTGGCGGTTCGGGCCCGTCCCCAGAAGGTTTGTCATCGCCTTTCTCAGCTGGTTTTTTCTCGATTTCTTTTTCAGTACCGTCGCCGTAACCGAGCTTTTCGAGCGCTTCCTTGAACTGCATGAAGTCGAGCTCCTCGGGCAGGTCTATTTCTTTGACGTAGCCCTTCTTGTCCTTTGCAGAGGCCAGGTCGGGCTTTACGACGGCCCTACCGGAGCGGCTGAGCATTAGGTTCTGCTTGGCCCCATGTAGTTCGATGACGGGCATCTCCTCAAAGGCCGTGAAGGTGTTCTCAACAATGCCTTTTTCGAGGATAGAAATCGGCTTTGCGGCGTACATCAGCCTGAACCATCCGACGAGGAAAGAGATCACGCCGGATAAGGCGAAGAACACGACCAGGATCAAGAAAACGAAGGTCGGCAGGGAGGACAGCACCTTTGTCATGAACCAAAGATAGGTCAAGATACCGGCCAAGGCCAGATCCATGACGCCCGACATCAATAGAGTAAGGCCGATGCTCTTGCGCGGCCCTTCTCGCTTGTGCCGATTGCTGGAGCTTTCCTCGTATACGATCTCACCCCATTCGCCCGAGTTGAAATCGTAGATGTCACCCATGGGGGCCTAATCGTATTGAAGGTACATCTTGCTTTTGCTTGAAAAGGGATGCTCCTGACGGTCATGGTACGCATCAGAGCCGGGACGAACACCGGCCGGGCACGGACTGCTGCCTCTGTTCGTGCTCAGGTCAGTTGCCAAGCGACGGAATCGAATTCCTCTTGAAGGTCATCGATCATCTGTTCGAGGACCTTGTCGATGGTCTTGCCGCGGTACTCGCGGTATCCGCCGAGGCTCGTTTGGACCTTTGCGACGAAGTATTTATCGTCCTTGGTTATCTGCACATGGCACAGGTCCTCTTCCAAAAGGTCTCCTCCTGGTATGTTTTACGAATCTAATTTCTTGGCTTGGGCCATATATATATTTTTCTACGATTAAGGCTCGATATCTGTTCAATTATTTTAATCTTGGGCGAATCCTATTGTGGTGAGTTTTTTCTAGTCGAAGAAAACAATTCTTTAAGGTAATTAAGATTCATAAAGAAGATAAATGACAACAAACCATTAATAGTACTAATAAAAGTAATCATACAAGGGACTCAAAGAGCTTGCTCTGTGCTTTTACAAGATGTCCGAGGGATGAAGATGTCTGGTGAGGGGGTCACGGCTGGTGGGCTTAGAAAGGCTATGTTGCTTCTAGCTATCGTCGCTATGGTGGTCTCTTCTTTGCATGTGGGCCTCATGAACGTTGGAGCTACCAGCTCGGACAGTTCGAGGTCCTCCGTCCCTAGGACCGTCCTGGGCGAGATGTTCACGGCCACTTGGTGCGGTCCCTGCGTCTTCGGTGACAACGGCATCTCGGCGGTCATCAATGATACAAGTTATTTCGATGACAGGTTCGTTCTGGTCGAGTACCACTCCAGCGACAACTACTCGATCCCTGAAGAATCACAGAGGGCCAATTACTACGTTATAACAGGCGTTCCGACAATCATGTTCGACGGTCAGGACAAGGTCACCGGGTCCAGCGGGAATGTGGACACGGATGAGGCCAACTACAAATCACATATCGACGGCAGGCCGGCAGACGCAGATATGAACGTGAGGGCCTGGTTCACTATCGACGGTTCGGCCGGAACGGTAACGGTCAATACAACGGTCACAAAAACCCTGGCCTTGACCGAGGTCGGCC
>Ga0209777_10009785_pt1 | contig 10276 bp, 2 predicted proteins | sample FrelakmetHBP12HB_FD_187147 | JGI IMG/M metagenome (GOLD analysis project Ga0209777, IMG submission 187147) | Freshwater lake sediment microbial communities from the University of Notre Dame, USA, for methane emissions studies -HBP12 HB (SPAdes)... | ecosystem: Environmental > Aquatic >...
AATCGAAAGTCACTCGATAATACGGCACGACGGGCCTTCCCGATTCGTACAGGTCCAGACTGCCGGGCCATTCGGCATGGTCGAAGCCGTCCACTTGGCTTACCTGATATTCGGGAACGACGACCTCCACCGATGAAGGCGGGGGTACCGGCACTGTCGCATTTCCTGCCGCGGGAGGAATGGGGGTATTGGAGCCGTACTTCGGATCGCCGAACACATGATAAATCGCGCTCCAGTATTGTTCGGTCTCAATGGGAATCACCCAGTCCGGGATTCCGGGGAAGAGGGGAATGGAAACTTCGCCGATCTCGCGTTTAATATCGCGAACCAGGCGGCCGATCGACTGGCCGGGGGTCCATTTTTCATACAGGTACTTACTGATCGACGCGTGAGAGGCAAGACCCCACTTGGTTGCTCCCAAATAGACACCGGCGCCCCTTTGGAGAAAACCCTCGGCCAGGGAAGTCGTACCGTGGTAACTTGCGGTGGTACAGGACGAGGCGAACACGAACGGATTGGAGAAACCGAATATCCCGGAATGTCCGAGAATGTCACCGACGCCGATTTCATCCCATCCTGTCGGCGATCCATGTCCGGTCAGGAACAGGAGGTCGGTCTCGTAAACATGCCCCAAGAATCCGCTTAATATGGCTTGATCTGTAAGGACCGGATCGATGACATCACCCTTCTTGATGGAATAATCCGGGGTATTCATGAAGCTCCACGGCATGCCCTTGGCGGTTAGGACTTGATTGACGGATGTGGCCTCGGCCTTGAAATCAATCTTGTCGGCCCCCCCGCCGAGGGTTGCGGGGAATCCGCTGATGGTCACCGCTTTCGAAGCGTCGAATCCATATCCGGGCGTTTTTGCGGCCACTCGGATGCTGGTCTGGATTGGAACGATCAGGTCTTTGGCCGTGTTGCCGACGATCCGTCCGATGCATAGCTCCGGCTTGATCTCCTCCCCGTAGGTGTTGGCATACGGGAAATCCGTCACATCGGCGATAAGGGCTTGATCTCCGTGGCTGGTCAGGACGGTTCCGAGATACCGGTCTCCATAAGCGGGAACGATTTCGGTCTCGCCGACGATCAGCAGATAGCCGTCGGACACCCAGCCGTCTTTCATTCGGCTGCTCCACTGACCCACGGGGGTCAGTTGCGGAGCGACGCCGGACGATCCGCCAATACTCTGGGTTTGCAGAAGGTCGGCCAGGATGTGGCGATCGCCGGTTTCCTGCCGAAAGCTGAGGGCATCGATGGCCTTCTCCCGGGGATTGGTTATCAGGATATACGGGTTCGAATCCGTCAGGATTCTCCCGGCCGCGACCGCGTCGAAGGGATCGACGCGTCGCTGGATGACCTTCAAAAGAGATCCGTCTCCCCGATAGACTCGGATCATATCGGCGGCATGATTGGTGATGATGATCTCCTCTTTCTCGTCGGGCCAGACACTGTACACATCCGCCACGGTCAGACTGTCACCATCGGAAAATACGCAGAAGAATGAAGCCAGCTCCGCGCCGTCTCCGGAATAGATATAGATCCGGTCGGCGCTGTCGTCGGCTACGACGATCTCCTCCCGGGCATCTCCCATAACATCGCCGACCGCCAGACCATCCGAAGGGTCGAACGATTTGGTAAACTCCTTCAGCTTCATCCCCAGGGTGTTGTAGATGAGGATCTTGCCGGCACTGCGGTCGGCGATGACGATCTCGTCCCGAACGGAGGTGGCCAGGACATCGCCGACGGCCAAGCCGTCATAGGGTTCCAGATCCAGCGGAAACGACGCATACAATGTTCCGCAGGAGTCGTAGATCGACACCGTATCCTGGCGGGGATTGCCGAACACGATTCTCTTCTTGGTCCCACCGGGAAACAGGCCCACGGCGATTCGGTCGCCGGGCTCGATCGGGCCGGGGGTGAACATCTGGGTCTTGGGCGGGTAGAACCACTCATGCGAATCGGCCGTGTAGGAAAAAATCTGGTCGGTATCGACATCGGCGATGAGAATCTCGTCGCGATCGTCGCCGAGCACATCCCCGACCGCAAAGCCATCCTGCGGCTGGATGTCCCGGGGGAACGAGACCGGGCCGTAAAGATAACCGAGAACGCCGTTTTTCATTCGGGCCAGCTCTGCCATGGACGACAGCAGGTCCTCCACATCGGCCGCGGGATTCAACTCCAGAAGATTGTCTGGAGCGGTGACGATCAGATAATCGGAGGACTTGATGGCATATTGAACAGCGTCCTGAAACTTCTCGTTGCCCGTAGTCGTCATCACAACCGGTTGGAAATCGGCGGAAAATCCCGCTTGCACGGGAGAGGCCCACTGTAACTCCACTGAGTTGCCGAGCATCGGCACGATCCCATCCGGATGCACAAGAATCGGCACGGCGTCGAAGGCGTAGGTCTGAGATTGGCCGGGAAGGATCGGCGTTTTTCCGCGGATGATGCAATCGGAACTTTTCGCGGAGGATTGGTACTGGCCGGTATAATCGGCCTGGGCCGTGCTCTTGGCGATCGGTTGAAGCAGCAGCAAGCCATCCCGTACGACGACCTGGCGGGCCTCGCTTAAACCGATATTCTTGACCGTAATCGACACAGAAAAAAAGTTTCCGTTGCGGGTCGCCTGATGATCGGTAACCGTCAGTTTTGGCGGTCCCGGAAGCGGCGCATTGTTCACCCAGACATCGACAACGCCCAGTCCGGTCCGACCCTCCGAGTCATACGCCGTCACGGCCATTCTGTGCCTACCGTTGGGGACCTCGGTGGAATCCCACTTCCATAAAATCGACTTGGACTTGGGCTGAGGAGAAGCGAAGGTCATATCCCCCCTGCTGAAGGCGTCAATGGAATACACCGCCTCGCAAACGCCGGTGTCATCGGATAGATTCGCGATCAGATAGACCGTACCGCGGACCACCTCCTCGGTCATCGGTTGCGAAATGATTACCGTCGGGGCCAGGAGATCCCGAGTATGATAAACGCCGACGGCCTGTTGCTGTTCGGCGGCATTGCCGATCAGGTCAACAGCCCGGACCCTGATCTGATGATCGCCGTCCGACAGGGAAGAAGTATCCATCCGCAGCTCATAGGGCGCCGAATAGTCGGCCAACAGCAGGGTCCCATCCAGATAATACTCCACCCGCTGGACGCCCGAATTGTCGGACACATCCGGAGAGATGACCGTCCCCGGTACCACAATGCCAATCGGGGGCAATTGAATGACGGGTGGGATTCGGTCGGGCCGGGCCGGTGTCTGAAAAGCTAAACTGCCGCTGCGAACCGTCCGCCCAAGAGTATCGACAGAGACGGCGGCGAAACGATAAGTTGTGGACGGAGACAACTCGGCCAGCGCCAGACTATGGTCAAGCGCCAAGGTCATGTCTTCGACTGTCCTGTCCATTCGGGCCGTATTGCCGAACTCCACACGGCCGCTGGCTTCCCGATTCGTCCGCCAAACAATTCGCGCCGATGTTGTTGTCAGGTCTGTCGCAACCGGCCCCTCGGAGATCGCCAGCGGTATGGCCGTAAACCAGAAACGGTTTCCGGTCAGATCCTTGCCAACCAAAGGATACGCATATTGAATCCAGGTCGAACTCAACACCGATCCATCCTGCGATTGGGCGCCCTTGGCCTGATATCCGGCCGGGGTCTCGGCAATCAGATTCACCCATTCCCAATTGCCGGCGACATAGAAAACAAACCACCCATCCGAATCGCTCACCGTGCTTCCCAGCAGCGTACCTATCTGGGCCGCATCACTCGACCCGTATAACTGCACGGCGGCTCCCGCCAGCGGAGAGGTTATGTCGCCGGGCGTGCCCAGAAAGACCTGACCGCCAATCACAGGAATCTCTATCCGAAACGAATAGATATCTGTTCCAGTCGTTGCGGCATTCCGGGAATCCTGCCATACCACGACATGCGAACCTCCCGGCCCGGCCGCGATCGCAGGGTATTGCTCATCGGCCGAGGTACTGGAAATGGCCGCGGGATCCGAGGCCGGCGTTCCATCGCCATTCAATCGGCAATAGAACACATCATGATCGGCCGCGCCGTATTCGAATTCCCAGGTCACAAGGTAGTGATTCGTGCCGGACTGAAATGCGACATCGGGATTTTGCCGGTGCTGCGATCCCTGCCAGTCGATCGCCAACGGGCCTCCGATCGGTTCGCCGGACAATCCCACACGACACCCGTAGATATCCCAGTCGTCGCCCCAGCCCCAGTGGTGGTCCTCCCAGACCAGTAGATATTCGTTCGTGACCGAATCAAAGGCCAACCGGGGTTTGACCTGATCATATTCCCATGCGGATACCGCCCATTCATCCCCGCCGGGATCGTCCCCCGGTTGAACGCGCCGGGCATAGATCCCGTAATCCCCCGACGGGTCCTTTCGGGCCTGCCACGCCACGACACAGGTCCCGCCGGAACCGGCCGCAACGCACGGCAGAGATTCATCGCTCACCGAATCGGCAATCACCCATTCAGACGAAGCCAAGGTTCCATCCACCCAAAGCCATCGCGCGTGGATGTCGTTCTGCGTGAACTCGTCACCGCCCTGCCGAACCTGCCAGACGACAAGGTACTGGTTCGTCTGGGCCAGATAGGCCGCCACGGGCATACTCTCAAAGCTGCCCGATGCCGCCACCTGGATCACCGGACCGGAAGCATTCCCGGTGGCATCCAGCCGCTGAGCATAGATATCGTGATCCGAATCGCTGAAGGCGTATTCATAGACCAGAAGATATTCCTGTCGGGCCGTGTTGAAGGCCGCATCCGGGCGGATTTCCGAATTGCCGGACTGGGCAACGGGGATCGGATTGGAAATGGGGCTGCCGTCCGAACCGATCCGGCACGCATACACGTCCTGATCGGCCGGTGTGTATTCATGCTGCCAGACCACCAGATATTCCGAAAGATTTGGATTGAACACAAGTCGAGCGGAGGTATCCGGATTGGGCGCCGTACAAACCGGCTGTACCTGTGCCCAGATCCATCCTCCCCCCAAAAGTCCCAGAAGGATCCCACCGATCAACCCCTGCGGCCATCGAGTCAATAATTCACGATGTCCCGGACAATCGGAATTCGACTGTCGATATGAATCGCGAAAGATTCGACCATCATACATGGCTCTCCTCCGCTTAGGATCCGAATCGCGTCCTGCCTCCGGAAATCGGAAAACGAAGACAACCACCCTGCAATCCCAAGACAAGTATTATATCCGTAAATTGATACAAATGTCAAGGATAATGCTCGGACATTTTTGGGATTTTAGGATAGCCAAAGAATATTTTTACCGCCTACCGAACGAATGGGAAGAGGCCTCGAAGGATCATCTTCAACCCGGGATTTCGACGATAGGGATTCCTCACGAACACTCCTTGACAATGGGTTCGATGCACGGTTTGCCGGATACGATTGTCCAATGGTATCGAATCAATTCTTGGTTGTTCCGTGTCTTTTCCGTATAATCAGGCCCAGTCATAGACAGTTGATCAAGGTACCCGACTGACCTGACGGTTACCCGAACAACCAAGGCTATGGTTTGCCTGAGCATTCGCCCTTGACCTTTGCGAAAGAAAGGAAGACTTGCCGATGAACAGATTCAAGAGCCAAGCGGGACATGGTCATAAGTCAAACGCATCTCGAATATCTCGCCGCCAGTTTCTGGGTGCAATGGGGGCCACCGCGGCATTCACCATTATTCCTCGGGCCGTGCTCGGTGGCGAAGGTCAAACGGCGCCAAGCGATAAGACGACTCTGGCCTGCATCGGTATGGGCGGCCAGGGCCATGTGGACCTGTACAACTTCCTGCAAAACGGTGAGGTACAGGTGGTGGCGGTCTGTGATGTCAATCGCGAGGGCGGTGGTTACATCTCGTGGGACTGGATGCAGGGAAAGGACCAGAAGCTGGGAGGCCGCGAGCCGGCCCGGCGTCTGGTCGATGAACACTACACCAAACAGAAGGGCGTCGGGAAATACGAGGGCTGCAGAGCGTACGCCGATTATCGGGAGCTCCTTGAGCGAGAGGATGTGGACGCCGTCGTCGTCGCCACACCCGACCATACGCATGCCGTGGTGACGACGGCAGCGATTGGGAAGCGAAAGCATGTGTATTGCGAAAAGCCCCTGGCCTACACAGTCGGAGAAGCGCGGCAGGTTACCGAGGCCGCGCGCCGAGCCGGTGTGGCCACGCAGTTGGGCAATCAGGGGCAGGCGACTGAAGAAGCTCGTTTGGCGCAAGAGATCATTCTGGACGGGGCCATTGGCGCCGTGCGGGAAGTGCATGTCGGCTTGGGCCCTCGTTTCTGGGATCCGCCGGCCGGGGGCGGCCGTCCTCCGGAGACTCCCCCCATTCCCGAAGGACTCGATTGGGATCTGTGGTTGGGTCCGGCGCCTGCCCGGCCGTATCATCCGGCCTACCACCCCTGGCGTTGGCGCGATTGGTGGGACTTCGGGACCGGCCCGTTGGGGGATATGGGGTGCCATATACTCTCGACCGTGTTCAAGGCACTCAAGCTGCAGTATCCCGTCAGTGTTGAAGCGACTTGTCCTGAAATTGGTACCGAGGTTTACCCGCGTAGTTTCAAAATGCAGTATGAGTTTGGCGCCCGCGATGGCATGCCCCCGGTCACACTCACCTGGTACGACAGCGGATTCACCCCGCCGCTTCCCAAGGAACTTGAGCCCGGACGCTCTGTACAGTCGCCCATCTATGTCGGGGACAAGGGAACAATGATGAATTATCTACTGATCCCGGAGACGAAGAGGAAGGCCTACGGTGGAGTGCCGAAGGTGCTCCCTCGTTCACCGGGCCAGTACCAGGAGTGGATCAATGCCTGTCGAGGGGGTGCCCCAGCCGGCTCCGATTTCGCCAGACACAGCGGCCTGTTGACCGAGACCCCTCTCCTGGGGAACATCGCCATGCGCGTCGGCAAGAAACTTCAGTGGGACGGCCCCAATATGAAAATCACAAATGACCCGGCGGCCAACCGATATCTGTCTCGAGAGTATCGAAAGGGCTGGACATTGTAGAATTGCCCCGAGGGGAATGTCAAACTCATTTGCCTATACGCTCTTGGACGATATGCCATCCAGCGGTCTTCGGCCTTTTGAATTTGCCGGAAAAAAGATGATTGGCTACGATTACCGGCTGTCTCCGGAGGTCCAAACCCCCATCACCTGTGGAGCATGCCACATTCAGTTCCTACAGACATCCATCGCGTCTTCATGATGCACCAAAGAAACAATGACGCCCGATTTGCCCGGGGCTCATTTACAGTGTCCGGCACAATCATGGGGTCATCAGGGCCCAGAGGCGGTTGAGGGATTCGGCGGTCTTTTCGAGGGCGGCATCGTTTTCCAACTGATTGAGTTCCTGATCGAAGGGTTCGCATTCGACGGGGCCGTCGTAGCCGATCTTGACGAGGGTGTTGATGAAGGACTTAAGGTCGATCACGCCGGTGGTTGTGGGCAGCGCGCGGCGGTTATCGACCTGTTGATCGACGGGGATACCGGCCGGGGCGTCGTTGACATGGACTTGGACGATGTTGTCATTGGAGAGCCGCAGCAATTCATCGGCGGTGCCGTGCGAGGTGTACCAGTGCCAGCTATCGAGCAGCAGCCCGACATTATTGGCGGCGATGGCATCGATCAGTTCCATCATCTCGGCTTGGGTAGCGATAAAGCCAAATCGGGATCGGGCCCGGGAGGTTTTGGGGCCGACGAATTCCAGGCCCAGCCGTATGCCGCTATCCCCAAGAATGGCGGCGACCGGACGGAGGCGGGTCTTGTGCTGCTGGAAGTTTTGCAGGTAGGTGAGGGTGTTGTGGCCGGGGGACAGCCAGGTTGCGATCCGCGTGACGCCCATTCGATTGAGGAGCTGTGCACGCTGGGGCAAGAGGGCCATGTCTTTTTTGAAGGCGTCTTCGTCGGCGCGGAACTGGACCGGAAGGCCGGCCGAGCCGTAGCGAATGCCTTTCTGCTTCATTTCATCGACCCACTTCAGGATGGAATCGCTGGAGGCCTTTTCAAATTCGCCGTATTCGGGGGCGATCCCGGCGAAACCGTATTTGACGGCATAGTCGAGGGCCTGGCGCTGGTCGGCCTTGACCCCGATGGGGCCGGGGGAGAGGGTTTTGTAGAATTTGAATTTGGGATTCGTGTCGGAGGGTTGAGCCGGCGACTTGGCCGCGCAGAGGATAGCGGCGGCAATCGCGGAGCGGCAAAACATTCGACGAGACATCCCTGGGAATGATTTGGGTTTGCATTCAGCCATTTTTGTTTCTCCGGAAAGGTTGTATCATTCAACGGTGGGATTGTATCCATGACTGGTCTGCCTTGTCAAGGCCGGGACTGACGGCGTGTCGTATGCTGATAGAAATGTCCGTCTTGATTCGCCGCGACTTCTCCTGCGAACCGTCAGCGCACCGGTTCAATCTTCCACTGGAGTTGCGCGAATCCATCAATCTCAAAGTATTCGACACAGAAGTCGTGCTTGCCATCGGCCAACTCGATTTCAGCGTCATTCGGCTTGGGCACATGCCAAGTCCAGTCATCGATCACCTTTTTCCCGTCAACTCGGACACGGATGCCGTCATCCGAGATTGTGCGAATGCGATACTTGCCCGCGGGCAACGGGATACTCGTTGTCGCGACGGCCGAGAAGTGATCCGACCCGACTTTCGGTGTGGGCGCCCCCATGCCCCACTTGAAGTCGATGAGGTCCGCCGTCTGGGTATCGGCGGGCGGACGGCCGGTGATCTTCGTCCAGTTATCCGGGCCCTCGCGGGGGTCTTCCTTCGGATCCCACATGTAGAATTTGACATCCCACCGGACATTCAGCAGCGTTCCGCTGACGCCGAGTTTTGCCTGTCCGACAAGAATCTCGGCCGTGAATGCGTGCAGGCCGGGACGTGATGAACTGACGGCCACGACCGCGGGCAACGGGCCACTCCTGGGCTGGATTTCCACATCGCCCGTGATCTTGCCCAGCGAAAACTCGCCGCTGGGCCCAAGGACCCTGAAGGTGGCCTTGGCGCTGCCGGCCAGTTGCGTCGGGTAAACCATCGGCCCTGTGAAATCATAGGGCCCCCACTCGGTCATCAGGATATTCTGACGACCGGCGAGATGTTTGCGGGCTCCCACGGGTTTGGTCTGGCCATACACGGGGTACTGCGGCCGATTCCAGGCCGCTTTGTCGCCTGCCTCGCGGACGATCTGCACTCCCTTGGGGATTTCAAGTTCGGTTCCAATATTCTCGATCTTGTTATCCGCATACACGGTATTTGTATTTTCGCCGCGCAAGTGCAGGACGATACGGTCACCGTCAAATATATTGCCCGCGATGATAGTGTCGGCCGAGGCGGGCTGATTGGCGATGCCCCAGGGCTTTTTCATAAAATCGGCGGACGGCGGCCCCCACAGATGAACGCCGCAGCGGTTGTTTCGAAACGCGTTACCCACGATCCGGTTGTTGCGGCCGGAATCGATGTTGACGCCGCCCCGCTCCAGGCCGTATCCCATCTCGCCGTTATCTTCAAATAAGTTGCCGGCGATCAGCGAGTCCTGGCTCAGGCCGCCCCACACGCCGCAAATGCAGTTTCCGACGATACGGTTGTCGATATACTGGTTTCCAAAACCGAAGGTCATCTCAATGCCGTGGGCCCCAGCATAGGAAAAGTCGTTGCCGATCAGCAGGTTGTCGTTATTGCCGGCCCGCGTGTAGTCGAAGCCCGCCGGGGCTTTGTTTTCGCCCAGCGCCTCCAACCCGGCAAAACCGAAGAATCCGTCACCGCCGTGCGTGGCGGAGTTCTCGGCGATGACATTCTGGCCGTTTTGCTCGAACATGAAGATGCCGGCCGAGTCCTGCCCACGGTTGTACACGCCGTGGCTGTAGCCCCGGATGCAAAAGTCGAACGCGTTGCGGGTAATGACATTCCGGTTCGACCGCCACAGAGCAATGCCCCAGCCCGACAGGAAGGAACAATCGTTGTCATAGAATTTGGAATCGTTGACGCGGTCGATGCCGATGCCGTTCTGGCCGTGCCGGGCCCTCACGCGCCGGACGGTCACACCGTCGGATTTCTCAATGTACAACCCCATGCCGTAGTTCTTGAGCCATTCGTGATCGTCGTTGTTGTGCCCGAAGATCCAGTCGCTGCCGTCTTCGGACTCGGGTGTGGACAGCAGGCGTTTCTGGTAGTTGCCCGAGATATCGACATCTTCGATCACCAGCCCCGGACACTGGATCGCATGGATGCCAACCTTG
>Ga0209777_10009786_pt1 | contig 10275 bp, 11 predicted proteins | sample FrelakmetHBP12HB_FD_187147 | JGI IMG/M metagenome (GOLD analysis project Ga0209777, IMG submission 187147) | Freshwater lake sediment microbial communities from the University of Notre Dame, USA, for methane emissions studies -HBP12 HB (SPAdes)... | ecosystem: Environmental > Aquatic >...
TATCCATTTTGCGCAGCGGCGGGGCTGTCAGTTCCGCGGGTACCCGCTTGTGTTTGCCCGTATGCCAGAATTCTTCGAGCCACGGCTGCGCAAAGGTCTTTAGCATTGGGTAAGAGTATCATGCAACGAGGCTCGTTGCAACGGGATTTTACCACCCTGGCAGCGCGGTTTATTCCCCTGAGCAGGAGCGGTTATCTATTGACACCCAGTTGAACTTCCTTTATATTTGCACACTTGCGCTCCATTTCCCTCCCCCCTGAATAATCTGCGGGGGAAATCCGGCAGTCAAACGTATTTTAATATATATATACTGCATGACCGCGCGGGGACACGCGCGGCCCGCACTTTTCATTCGCAGAGAGGAAGACGTGGAAATCGACAGAGAGAAAAAACTGTCGCTGTTAAAGAGGATGCTGCTGATCCGGGCCTTTGAAGAAAAGGCCGAGGCGCTTTTTCAGCAGAAGCTCATCCCCGGGTTTGTCCATCTGTCCATCGGCCAGGAGGCATCCACGACGGGCAGCTGCGCAGCTCTGCGGCCTGATGATTACATCATCTCGACCCACCGCGGCCACGCGCACATTCTGGCCAAGGGCGCTGATCCCCGGTTCATGTTTGCCGAGCTGTTCGGCAAGGCAACAGGATACTGCAAGGGAAAGGGGGGCTCCATGCACATAGCTGATTTTTCCCGGGGCATTCTCGGCGCCAACGGTGTCGTGGGGGGAGGATTTCCCATCATGGTGGGCGCCGGCCTTTCCATCAAACTGCGCAGGACCGACCAGGTGGGGATGGTTTTTTTCGGCGACGGCGCGTCCAACCGCGGCACGTTTCATGAAGCCTGCAACATGGCGGCGGTCTTTAAGCTCCCCATCATCTTTGTCTGCGAGAACAACGGCTATGCCTCCACCTCGCCGGCTGAAAAAATGGTTGCCGGCGGATCTGTGGCCGGCCGGGCCAAGGCCTACGGCATCCCCGGTTATATCACGGACGGCAGCAATGTGCTGGAAGTGCTGGAAGTGGTGCATGAGGCGGTGGAGCGGGCCCGCAGCGGACACGGCCCGGCCATTGTGGAAAATGAGACCTATCGCTACAAAGGCCACTTTGAAGGCGACCGGCAGAAATACCGCAGCATGGATGAGATCCACATGTACCGGAAAAACCGCGATCCCATTGATACGTTTGAGCGGCTCCTCATTGAAGACGGGTGTCTGACTATAGAGGCGGTGGCGGAGATCCGCGCTGAAACAGCCGCGGGCATAGAAGAAGCGGTACAGTTCGGGCTTGATTCACCATTGCCCGCGCCTGAAGATGCTTTGAAAGATTTGTACGTCAATCCGTGAAGGAGAGGGTAACCATGGCAGTGCGAGAAATCACCTGCTCCCAGGCAATCGCCGAAGCCTTTGCCGAAGAGATGGAGCGGGATGACACGGTTTTTATTCTGGGAGAAGACCTGGTCAGCAATGGCGGCATCTTCTGCCAGTTCAAGGGCCTGCCGGAAAAATTTCCCGGCCGGGTTATTGATACGCCCATTTCCGAAACGAGCATTGTCGGCAGCGGCGTGGGAGCGGCCCTGACCGGCATGCGGCCCATCGTTGACATGCACTTTGCTGATTTCGTGACGACGGCCATGGATGAAATCGTCAACCAGATGGCAAAAATCCGCTATATGTTCGGCGGCCAGGCAAAGCTGCCCATGGTGCTGTGGGCGCCTGACGGCGCGGGCATTTCCGCTGCCGCCCAGCACTCCCAGAGCCTTGAGAGCTGGCTGGTGCACACGCCGGGCCTGAAAGTCGTAGTCCCTTCTGAGCCCGCAGATGTGAAGGGCCTGTTGAAGTCTGCGGTGCGGGACGATGACCCGGTCATCTTTTTTCAGCACAAGCGCCTCTTCAAGCAGACCGGACCGGTGCCTGAAGAGCCCTGCCTGATCCCGCTGGGAAAAGCAGATGTAAAGCGGGCCGGGACCGACATCACCCTTATCACCTATTCGCGCATGACCTATGAGTGTCTTGAGGCGGCGCGCAAGCTCGCGGAACAGGGCATTCAGGCTGAAGTGATTGACCTGCGGACGCTCAAGCCCCTTGACTTTGATCTCATCGCGCGGTCCGTAAAAAAGACCGGACATGTCGTAATCGTCCATGAAGCCTGCCTGACCGGCGGCTTCGGCGCGGAGATCGCCGCCCGCATCGGAGAAGAGCTGTTTGAGCATCTGGCCGCGCCGGTGGTGCGGGTGGGGGCTAAAGATGTGCCCGTGCCCTTCAGCCCGGTGCTTGAGCAATACGTGCTGCCGCAGGTCGCGGATATCCTTGCGGGGGCGGACAGGGTACTTAAGAGAAAGCGGCAGCTGTTATCAGTCCCCAAAGCGGCACAGGTGCGATAAGAACAGCGGCCCGCTATACATTGACGGACACGTAACAGGGGATACATTCCATAATATACTAGTGGGAGTATCCCCTGTTTTCTTCTATAACCGGTTGCAAGCTGAACAGGCACGGGCCTGTTCATGGTTAATCCTCCCTGGTTACGGAGCAAAACCCATGGAAACAAATCTGTGCGCGAAAATTTCCGGTCTTCTTGATATGATTAAGGCCAGGCGGCCATTGGTCCATCATATCACCAACTATGTTTCGGCAAATGACTGCGCCAACACGGTGCTCGCAATAGGCGCGTCACCGATCATGGCTGATGATGAGGATGAGGTTGCTGATATGGTTTCTATCGCCTCGGCGCTTGTTTTGAACATCGGGACCTTGAACAGCAGGACCATTGCATCCATGCTTAAAGCCGGGATAAAAGCCAATGATCTTGACATACCGGTGGTGCTTGACCCGGTAGGGGCCGGAGCAACTTCCCTGCGCAGCACAACTGCCGGGCGGATACTGCGGGAGCTGAAGCTTGCCGTCATTCGCGGGAACATGTCGGAGATAAAGGCCGTAAGCGGCCTCGGGGCAGCGACTAAAGGCGTTGATGTTTCGGCGCAGGATATAGTTGAAGCAGAAAATCCGGACTATGGCAAACGCATTGCGGAAAATCTGGCCTCCCGGCTGAACTGTGCTGTAGCCATAACCGGCGCTGTTGATATTGTCGCGGCAGGCGGGAAAACATATTTAATAGCCAACGGACATTCAATGCTGTCAGGCATAACCGGCACCGGGTGCATGTGCTCATCACTTATTGGCGCGTACTGCGCTGTTACCGGGGATTACCTCAGTGCCGCAACTGCGGGCATTCTCACCATGGGGCTGGCTGGAGAGCTGGCGTATGAACGGCTGCCGGATAACGACAGGGGCCCCGGAACCTTCCGGGTTAAGCTTTTTGATGCCCTGTTTCATCTGAGCGGCAACGACATTTTGAAAAGAGGGAAGGTGCGTGAAGGGTAAGGCAGCCATTGACTACACGCTCTACCTGGTAACAGACCGGGAGCTTTTCCCCGGCATAAAGCTCGCCGAAGCTGTCGAGCAGGCGATTCTTGGCGGAGTGACCATGGTGCAGCTGAGAGAAAAGAATGTTTCTTCCCGGGACTTTTATACTGTCGCCATGGAGATAAAGGAGATCACCGACCGCTATAATGTGCCGCTCATCATAAATGACCGGCTGGACATTGCCCTGGCGATTGACGCCGCGGGCCTTCACGTGGGGCAGGATGATCTGCCGGCACGTGTCGCGCGCAGGGCTTTAGCCGGAACAGGGAAAATTCTCGGCGTGTCCGCCGCCACCGTGGCGGAAGCGCTGCAGGCACAGGTTGACGGGGCTGACTACATCGGGGCAGGCAGCGTATTCACTACCGGTACCAAGAAGGATGTACGGCCAATAGACCGGGATGAGCTGATAAGAATCAGGCAGGCAGTGAACATACCGGTGGTCGCCATCGGCGGCATCAACGAGCATACTGCCGGTTAGCTTGAAGGCACGGGCATTGACGGTATAGCCGTGGTGTCCGCGATACTCGGGAAAAAGGACGCGCGTAAAGCCGCGGAGGAGTTAAAGAAAAAACTGACATTCATACAGCAGCCGGGAACCAGTGATGCCTAGGGCAGCCCGGGGAGAAAAACATGCATAGCAGTATAAACACCGTCACCGGAGCAATCGCGCCGGAGCAGCTCGGCCGCACGCTCATGCACGAGCACGTGTTCGTCGAATACGGCGGGCCGTCACCCGAGGTGCTCAAACCCGGGCACCTGCATGATGAGATCGTCTCTGTCTGCACTGACTACCTTGAGCAGCTGCGGGCTTTCGGCGTGGAGACACTGGTCGATCCCACCACGGTTGATCTTGGCCGCAACGTAACGCTGCTGGCTGAGCTCGCGGGAAAAACCGGCTTCAACATCATCTGCGCGACCGGCATCTACAGCACCTCAACCTACGTGCGCATGCGCGAGCGCCTGGGAGGCAGCCCTGAGGCAATAGCTGAGCTGTTTATAAAAGAGCTTACCGAAGGCATCGCCGATACCGGGGTAAAGGCGGGCATCATCAAGGTGGTCACCGGCGCGCCAATGATTGACGAAGAGGAGCGCGAGCTGCTGCTTGCTGCTGCCAAAGCCTCGGTGGCGACCGGCGCCGCGATCATCACCCACACCGAAGGAATCCTTGGAGACGAGCAGCAGCGGATCCTGACCAGTGCCGGGGTGCCGGCGCAGCGTATCGTGATCGGCCACAGCTGCCTGTCGAGAAACTTTGATTACCACATGAGCATCATGCGGGGCGGGTCCTATCTTGCTTTTGACCGCTTCGGCATGACCGGCATGCCTGATGAGGTGCGCGCGGCCTCGATGCAAAAGCTGCTTGATGCAGGACGGGCTGCGCAACTCATGGTTTCCCACGATTCAGTCTGGTACTGGGTGGGCGGGCCCAAAATCGGCAGCGGCGCCTATAAAAACTGGGTGCCGACGAACTTTTTCGAGCGCGTCATTCCCCTGCTTCAGTATGGCGGGACAACGGATGACCAGATCGAGACCATGCTGCGGGAGAACCCGCGGCGGTTCTTTTCCGGGGAGAAGCCGCAGGCGGCCGGGTAAAAAATATTTCCGCAGCGTAATTCCTCACGGCGCATGAATATATACCAGGGCGCCATTCTTTAACCTGCTTACAACCTCCCCTATAGTATTCCGGGCCACTGCCGGGCAGCCAAGACTTCTACCCAGCCTGCCGAAGTTCTCAAGTATTGATCCCCAGCTTACATAGTCAGCCCCGTGAATAACAATGTCCCGGCCAAGGGCATTATTGTTTAAGCCCTGCTGCAGGCCGTGCAGCCGCAGGGAGAGGCCATGCTCACCAATAAAGGTCTCTCCGGTAATGAAAAACCCTTTACAGCTTTTATGGGAATTAACGTCATTGGAGAAGTCCCGGGCAAAGATGAAGCCCGACTCCTTACCGTGCGCTACCAGGCAGCTTGTGACCAGATTTTTGTTAGTATCATAGATGAATAATCGCTTCACAAATGAGGGCTTGGTGTAATCGATGACCGCCAGATAATTTTTATTTTTTATGAGGGACTGATTCTGCCGGTAAAAGGCAGCTGCAATTTTAAAGGCATCCCGGTTTTCAGCACTGAAAAACATGAAAGCACCAGCACCTGCTGCCAGGACGGCTAACAGCGCGCTCCACAAAAATAATTTTAATTTTGTTGCAGTCATGAAAAACAGCCTATTTTCTGCCGGCCGGCACCTGCCGCCTTTGCGAAGCACTCTTTATAATGCTATTAATCAAATATATTTTATACTATGCTCTAACCGCGGCAGCTACAGAATTCTTCACCCGTTATATTCAAAAAGGATGCTAAACCGTTAACCGGGAGAATCGAACCATGGCAACAATGTATGGTTGGACAGGGGTTATGCTCAGGGTAAATCTCACCACCGGGGAAACGCAGTCAGTACCGACTGCTGAACTGGCGGAAAGATTTGTCGGGGGGCGGGGTTTTATCTCAAAAATCTACTGGGATGAGGTTGATACAAACACTGCCGCCCTGCATCCTGACAGTCCCTTGATGTTTATGACCGGCCCGCTTGCGGGAACCGGTGCCATTGCCGGCAGCCGCTGGTTTATCGCCGGCAAGTCACCGCTCCTGTATCCTGAGCAGTTCGGTCTGGGAAGCGTGGGCGGAAGTTTTGGCGTAAAGCTTAAGGCCGCAGGTTATGATGGCCTTATTATAACCGGCAAAGCCGCACAGCCCGTCTATATGTACCTCCATGATGGAAAAATAGAGCTGAAAGATGCGGCCGGGCTCTGGGGGCTGGATACCGCAGCAACGCTTGAGCGTCTGCACAAAGCGCACGGGGATGCTTCCACTGCGGTGTGTATCGGCCCTGCCGGGGAAAAACTGGTGCGCCTGGCCCTTGCCATGAGCGATCACGGCGCGTGCGGCGGGAGCGGGTTCGGCGCGGTGATGGGCTCTAAGAATCTAAAAGCAGTGGTTGCCGCGGGCGCGCAAAAAGTTTCTGTGGCGCGGCCGGAGGACCTCAAGGCGGTGAACAGCCAGATCAGGTCTCTTATTGAAGGAAAGATTCTGATGGATCCTAATGTTGAGGGACTGGAACTTGTGAAACGGACACCGTGCCCGGGCTGCCCTTCAGGCTGCCCGCGGGGTCTGTATAAACATGTGTCAGGACGGGAGGAGGTCAGAAAGAATTGCCAGTCGGTCTACATGTATTATCTCTGGGACATGAAATACCACGGCGAGTCAACTGCTGACCCGTTCCTTGCAACCTCCCTTGCCAACAGGTACGGCCTGTGCACGCAGGAGCTGGGAAACCTCCTCTATTTTCTTGAAGCATGTGTTAAACAGGGTATTATCACCGATGAAAGCGCTGGCATTTCCCTTTCGCAGATGGGAAGCTTTGAATTCATAGAGCGGCTGATTGACATGATCATCTCACGCAAAGGCATAGGTGCGGCGCTGGCAGAAGGAACGATGAGGGCGGGACATGTTGTTGGCAACGGCGCGGAAAAACTTCTTGAAAAACGCATGACCCGGAGCGGGTTTAACGCGGAAGCATACAACCCGCGATACTTTATTACCAACGCGCTCTTCTATGCTACGGAATCGACCAGCACCATGAACCAGCTGCACGAAGTGTGCTTCCCCATAATGAAATGGGTGATGTGGTACGCGACCGACGGCGCCATGGCACCGTTCAGCACCGAGGTGCTGCGAAATATTGCAAAAAAATTCTGGTTAAGTGAGAAGGCGGTTGACTTTTCAACCTACGAGGGAAAGGCAGCTGTTGCGACGCTGATCCAGAACCGCGAGTATGCAAAAGAAAACCTGGTGGCCTGCGACTTTTTCTATCCGCTCACCACTGCTGACGGGGCTGAAGACCACACGGGTGATCCCACGCTTGAGAGCCGCCTGCTAACAGCCGTGACCGGCATTGAATGTGATGAAGCAGGCTATTACAAAACCGGGGAGCGGGTATTTAACCTGCAGCGCGCTATTCAGGGCAAAGAGGGCCGCGTGGGCAGAAAGGATGACCGGGTAAACGAGTTTTATTTCACGGATAAAATGGAGGAAGAGGCTGGTTTTCTGGGCGTCTTCAATCCTGATTTCATGCTTCCCGGGCCGAATGGAGAGCTTATATCGCGCAAAGGCGCGGTGCTGGAGCGTGACCAGTTTGAAAAGATGCTGGAAGAATATTATGCTATCCGCGGGTGGGACGTGAAAACCGGGCTGCAGAAGAGAAAAACGCTTGAAGAACTGAAGCTAACGGACATGATCCCTGAGTTGGAAAAACAGGGACTGGTTGCAGAATAAATTTATTAATTATTAACTGCCGCAGGGGTAATTTCTATGTATGAGCACCGCTCGCAGCCGCTTCTCTCCCGGCGCCTGTTTGTGCGCCGACTTCTTTGGCATTGGCTCATCGCACTTTTAATAATTCTTGGCTCACTGGCCGCAGGCATCATCGGGTACCACGGACTGGAGGGGCTGCCCTGGGTTGACTCCCTTCTGAACGCCTCAATGATCCTTGGCGGCATGGGGCCGGTGCATGAACTGCACACAACCGGAGGAAAGATTTTTGCCTCCTGCTACGCGCTCTTCTCCGGGATTATCTTTCTGGTCGTTGCCGGGACCCTGCTGGCTCCGCTGGTGCACCGCTTCCTGCATCAGCTGCACCTGGACCAGGTTGAGGATTCAGCAGTAGAGAAACAGCCGCGAAGAAAGAGATAAAAATACTCCAGGCTGGACAGGCGTTGGGGAGATAACATTGAGAAGGATTAGCGATTAACCGCTATTTTTTCTGTGTCACTGACGACGGGGTTTCAAGCTTGCGACGTGCGTTGTTGCTCAGTCGCAAAAAAATATTTACCGTCATGTAGTTCATGGTTGTCGAAGACTACAAACAGGGGAATGTCCGGTACGATGGCCTGCACCAGCTCAAAAAAATGATCCAGTTCCTTTTTGTTGCCCGTGTTGCTAATATCGCCGGTGTGCAGGATAAAAAGCGGGTTGAACTGTGCAGCAAGAGTAAGGGATTGTTTATAAATTTTATCATTATCTCTGCTGTCCCCGAGGACCACGAAAATAAACTCTTCTGATGAAGCCTTTTCTGCTTTGGCCTGAAATTTTTCAAGTGAGCGCTCATAAAGGGTTGCAGCGCTGCCGGCTGAACAAAGAGAAAGGATAGGGAAAACACACACAAAACAAAGGAGAGGGAACAAGCGCAGATATTTATTATTTTCCATCATACATGTTTTACCAGAGCTGGGGATTTGGAATCTTAATGATAATAGACACCATGAAAAAAGTAGCCGAGGAAAATGGTTGAATAAAAAAGCAGTCAGGATATTATCAAAATTATGCAGGCCAATTAAATTTTTTGCCCCATTGAGGTTTCTCCCTTCTCAGAGAGATGAACAGGAGAGGCACCATGCAGATAGCAGGTGTTTATGAGTTGGCAATAGCTAACACAAAAGTATTTATCATTCAATCGCAAAAAAATGTCCTTGTTGATACCGGTTCCGGGCCTCTGCATGATGAGGTTATTGCCTTTCTGGAAAAGACTGGTTTTGCCTTTGAGAGTGAAGAACAAAAAAAGCTGATGAGGGAGGGGGCTTATGAAACAATTATCAGATTTCTGCGGGAGAAAAAAATAACCATAGATGCCATCATTTGCACCCACTGCCACAGCGACCACACCGGCAACTTAAAAGAGCTGAAAGAATATCTTCAGGTGCCTGTCGCCGTCCACGAACTGGACATACCGGTTGTTGAAGGCAGGGAGCAACCTGCCCCGGCGGCATATATCCCGCCGGAGATCTTAAACCATCTGAAGACTGCACCCTGCGCTGTTGAGTATCCGTTGCTGGATGGAGAGTTTTACTGCGATGACCTTCAGGTTATTCATGTTCCCGGCCATACGCCGGGAAGCATCTGCCTGCTCTATAAAAATCAGGCCCTCATAGCAGGCGACTGTGTCGTCGGTAAAAGCACGGGCTTCCCCGCGCCTGGCCCGGATGCATTAAATCCGCCGATGAAAATGTACAGCAGGGACTATGACCAGGCGATGAAAAGCCTGCGCAAACTTCTTGCCTGTGATTTTGATGCTATATTACCCAGCCACGGCGCTTCACTCCGGGAAAAGGGAAAAGAGCAGCTTATAACCATGCTGCAGAAACTATAATTAAAAAATTTACGGGGGAGTTTTTATGGGGAATGAGAATCAGATTGTCGCAGTAGCCGGTGCTACCGGCAGAACAGGCAGGCTCATCGTACAGGAGCTGGCAGCCAGAGGCTATAACGTGCGGGCGCTGGTCCGCTCTGCTGCAGCCGCGTCCATTCAGCAGCAGAAGGGGATTGAGCTTGCGGAAGCTGATCTTTCCTCTCCGGAGTCGCTTGAGCGGGCGCTCGAGGGAGCAGCGTTTCTCATAAGCGCCATCGGCTCAAAGAAGCCCTTCAGCGCCAGGGAAAACAATGCTGTTGACAACATGGGTAATCAGAACCTGTGGCCAGGGCGGCCCTGAAAAAAGGGCTTCAGCACATAGTGGTCATCTCCTCGATTGGCACGGGGGACAGCAGATATGCCATTAGCTTTATGTTCAGGCTGCTTATGACCCCGGTGCTCAGGATGAAAGAAAAGTCAGAGGCTTTTATCCAGGACTGCGGCATACCGTATACTATTATTCGTCCCGGCGGCTTATCAGACAGAGAACTCACCGGCAAGGCGGCATTCGGCGAGGGCGGGAAAATATCGGGCATGGTCAGCAGGCAGGAGATTGCCCGGGTGTGCGTTGACGCGCTGAGCACGCCATCCATGAAAAACAGAACCCTTGAGGTCATCGATG
>Ga0209777_10009787_pt1 | contig 10272 bp, 5 predicted proteins | sample FrelakmetHBP12HB_FD_187147 | JGI IMG/M metagenome (GOLD analysis project Ga0209777, IMG submission 187147) | Freshwater lake sediment microbial communities from the University of Notre Dame, USA, for methane emissions studies -HBP12 HB (SPAdes)... | ecosystem: Environmental > Aquatic >...
TCTTTTCAAGAGTGTCTCGGGTGACGGCTACTATATACGCGCGCCGCACTATATCCAGGACTGCTTCTCAGGGTCCTCGACCGACAGCAGCAGTTACCAGTACGATCCCAACAACCTGGATCTGCACGCCGAGACCCTTAAGGCCACCTGGGAGAATTATGGTGGGCAATTGGAGACGTCGAGCCTGTATGACGGTCACTGGCTGTGCCTGCGGGATCAGGATGGCACACTGATCAAACGGGTGAACTTCTCGTCGGGCGTGGCCCTGATGGACCTCAGCGACGTGAACTGGACAACGCATCCACTGACTTACATTGAGTTCCGATTTCCCGATGATGACCCCAATCACCCCGGCGAACTCATCGACCGACCCCCCACTTATAGCATGCCGCTGGACGCACTTGCCAATGCCCACGCCACGGGCTATACGTACCGGTTCGGTGTCGCCCAGAGCCTGGCTTCGGACCTAATCCACGAGGGCGCAAGCGCCACGACTGCCAATGTCGGCGAGCCGGGCGGAGGCCGTACAGAACCGGAAGTAGTCCTTCCACGATATGTCACCGGCTTCACCTGGGCCGAAAGCGCCTGGATGGGGATAGATGCTGCCTCATGGATGCAGGTAGCTATAGGCGATCCGTTGATGGCGCCGTTTGCGTCGTCCCTGGTCCTCCAAAGGCCCAACGTCAGCTTCAATCCTCCGTCTCCCATAAACAGCACGTCCATCGCCGGAAACGTGACCATTTATGTGTCCGCCGACCCTGATCCCAACACGGAACACATACAGAGAGTCCAAATCCGGGTCAACGACGAAATGATCGCTGATCTCGACAAAGCGCCCTATCTCGTCAGGTGGGACACTATGAAAATGTCCGGCGGAACGCGCGTCTATCCCGATGGCGATTATACAATAGAAGCCATTGCCTACCAGTCCGGCGGCCCGTCAGGCGCCGGCAGGTGCTCCCGTGCGATAACGCTGGATAATCTGCACGTGCCTGCAATCACCATCACCAATCCCGATCACGACTACAGGCGGGTCATGGAGCAGGACGAAGTCACCGCGGCGGCCGACCCCTCGGTGGCGTGTGTTCACTACTGGCTTTCTAAGCAAGCGGGCTATACGCCCATGGACGCGGGTTCTTCTACCGATGCGCCCGACTATCCAGTCTGCATCCCGGACGGCATTGCGGACCAGGGCATCTTTAACCTGCAGGCGGTGGCCTACTCCAACAATTATACACCAGTCTCATACAGCTCGCTGCGCATAATCGCGCGGGGCAACGTGCTGACCGGAGCTAACATACTGGGTGAACTGGCCTCGGGCGACAACGGTTCCAGCGTCGCGCTGTTGGGTGTTGCGGCGGTCACGGGGACCTCGCCAACCATGGGCGGCGCATTCTACATCGAAAACGGCGATCGAGCGTCAGGCATCCGTGTGACCACAAACCAGCAGGTAGAGGCTGGAAAGCTGGTGAACATTGACGGAACCCTGTACAAGAATGCGGACCCCAACGGGGACATCACCGAGCGCTACATAGCGGCATCGGACGACGGCGTATGGATAGGTGACGACTGCGTGTTGCCCGCGCCGCTCGCTATGCGCAACAAAGCCGTCGGCGGCATTCCTCCTCCCGGCTCGGACACCGTCAGCTTGGCGGATGCCGCGCCCGGTCCCTACAACACGGGCATGCTCGTGAGAATCTGGGGCTGGGTCACATACGTGGGCAGCGACTTCGCCTACATTGACGATGGCCTCGGCCTTGCCGACGGCAACGGCCTTCCCACGCTCACTGTCGTCTCCACAACCGGCGAAGACATGCAAACCTGGTCGGCCACGGGTATCAGAGTCAACTTCGGCTCGCTTCCCAAGCCTGGATTGGGCGACCTTGTGGCGGTCACCGGAGTGTCGAGCCTTGAGATGATCGGCGGAATCCGCGTCCGCATGGTCCGTGTTCCCGACGCTTCCTGCCTCACCTGCAATCGTGGTCCGTATAGAGATGCCCTTGCTATAGAGAACGGCTTCATCGCAGCGGATGTCAATGAGTTTCTGGGCGGCGGATCGTCGGTGCGTCTCAAGAATGAATGGGTCTACAACTGGGGGCAGTCGCAGCACATCACCCTGGCGTATGGCGCTATTGTCACCGCACCCTACTTCCACCTGGATGGCAACGGGAATCCTGAATCCGTGCTGTCCGACCATCACAGAGTAACCGTGGAAGGTGTCTCAGGATCCTACTTCAACGCTCCTCCCTCGGTGGGTCCCGCTTGTCTCTACTACGTCGACAGTCCCGAGGGCATCTTGTCATTCGGTCGCCTGGCCGCCGAGGACGATAGCGGCCTGTCCGGCGGTGGACCTTACAACCCTTGGCCCGGCCCATCCGCAGCCGACATCCTCGCCAGCCCTGCCTTTCAGGCCAAGTATAACGAACCCGGAGCCATAGGCTGGGCGCTGTCTCAGCCCGACGGAACGCTGGTCGACCTCCCCGTGGAGTTGGTTGCAGTGGAATGGTACGGCGGGCAGGTTTTGGGTATCAGAGAGTCCTTCGAGCCTCTGGTCGACGGCCCGCAACTGTTCCTGTACCTAGACAAGCCGGTCACGGGCCTGGCCGAGAGAATGACTCCCATAGACATCATCTCTGGCACGATGACCACCCTCTCGGATGGCCGAAGGGCTATTGTGAACCCAGGGGCCGTCTACGCATACACCAGCCGGAATGGCGAGTACATGCTTCCGGTCCCATTTAAGAAACATGCCTCCGGGCCAAACGACATCAGCGCGGGCAGCACCTGGCCCTGGAAGGTAAAAATAGCGCCGTAGGCAGCGCGGTTTGATGTACCTTCGGCAGTGGTCCAGGAGACCCTTACGGTTCTGGTGGGCCATTGTCCGTTTTCTGTAATTTCCTCCTTGCCTATTGACCTTCCTCCACTTGCATGTTAAATTACTTTAGCGATGACGCCTGGCCGGCAATTCGTCAGCGCAATGCTTTTCTTGTGGAGAAAGGTGTGAAGCGATTTCTATTCACGCTGCTGATTGTGGTGCTTGGGGTCAGCATCTGCTTACCCGCTCGGGCGATCTACGGCGTCAAGATGTCCGACCTGCACCGCACGCCGGTCCCAACAAACCCGGTCAGGGTGTGGGGGCATGTTATGTCCGAGATCCCCTTGCGCATATCCGATGGAGGAGGAGAGATCGAAGTGACGGGCGTGACGGCCAAGCCCGGCGACTTATTGGTCCTGGATGGCAACTGGGACGGCTCGAAACTAAGCGTGATTGGAGCGCCCCGCGCGTTTGTTGGTCCTGCTTGCATCGAGATGGTCTACATTGCTCCCGGCAGCTTTCTGATGGGCAACAACGGTTCAGAGCCTAACCCTAACCTAAACGAACTCCCGCGGCACTCGGTGACCCTGTCAGCCTACTGGATTGGCAGATACGAGGTCACGCATGGCCAGTACCGGCAGTTCATGGAAGCCGGCGGCTACAGCCATTCAAGTTTCTGGTCGACGGACGGGTGGACATGGAAAACCAACGCCAGCCGAGTTCAGCCGACATACTGGTCGGCCAGTCAGAATTGGGGCCCGACTCCAGGGCCATTTACCCTCACGGACAATCATCCGGTGTGCGGCGTTACCTACTATGAAGCTGAAGCGTTCTGCAAGTGGGCCGGCGGCAGGCTTCCCACGGAAGCTCAGTGGGAAAAAGCGGCTCGATGGTCTCCGGTCGCCGGACGGGCCAACGTTTACCCCTGGGGCGATTCTTGGGATCCGGCAAAGTGCAATTGCAGCGGCGACACCCTCTATCCCGGATATCAGGTGGCCGCTGTGGGCAGCTATCCCGCCGGAGCCGGTTGCTACGGGTGCATGGACATGGCCGGGAACGTCAGGGAGTGGTGCCGGGACTGGTATTCAACGGACTACTATTCTCAGACTCCCGCCGGTGGTTGGGTGGACCCGACCGGCCCTTCGGGCGGGGGCCTTTCCTACAGGTCGATTCGCGGAGGCAGCTATATGACCGGCGACGACAGCAACCGCTGCGCGTATCGCTGGGAATTGCGTGAGCCGACCGAGGCATTTGCCTGCGACGGATTCCGCTTTGCCCGCTAGTTGGGATCATTCGTGAGTCCCGTTTTGATTCATATTGACACCCGGCCCATGCGCTGCCAGACTTCGACGCCTATTTACAAATCAGCCCCAATAGTGTAATATATATATTGTCAACAATCTGCCAATCGGCATTGGCGGAGCCGTCCATTAACAATTTGAAACCAAAGGCAATCGGGGGGAAGAGTAGGCGGATGACGTCCACTAGAGAGGAAGCGGTTGGTGCGAGCTTCCGGACCGGCGCCGCGCGAATGTCGCCCCCTGGCCGCGGGAAGAACGGAGTCCGTTCCCATTAGAACCCGCCGGGCAGGCCCGTTACAGCCGTCAATGAGCTTCGCGAAGTATGTTCGTCCGGGGTATGTTATCCCGGACGTAGCGGCCCGCGCGAAGAAACCAAGGTGGTACCACGACCAGGCATCGAGCCCTTGTCGTCCTTGAACCGGACGGCGGGGGCTTTTGTGTAAGTCCCGATGTTTGATGTTTCGGCATTTCAATGCCGGAACCTATGTGATAGTGCGAGGCAAGGCCATTGGAAAAGATTACCTACGCGGAAGCTAGAGAATGGTTCTGGGTGCGGACACTTATCTGGCTAATTCCGGCCGTGCTGGTGTCCGGGGTGGGGCACTATATGTACGCCGGCGGGTTCTTGCCTGAGACAGCGGTCAGGGTCAAGTTCGCGCTGGGCGTGGGGGCAGGCACGGCGATCTTGGGGCTTGCGTCCGCGTCGATGTCTATTCAATTGCCGTGGATGCGCTCCGGGCGCTGGTATGGTTTTGCGCTCAACGGTCCGTTGTGCGCTTTCATGTCCGGGTTCGTGGCGTTTGTGATCTTTGGCCTGGTGATCGGCTCGATGCTGGACAATACGCTAAATCCGCCGGCTGCCCAGATGGTGGATGCACTGTACAATCTGGACCTCTTCACCATTGGGGCGTCGGGCTTTTGGGGCTTCTGCTTCGGAAGCTGGTTTGCCCTGCGGCGTGACAGATACTTTGTCGAATCCATCTGATTCCGGGAGACAATAATGACCGATAACACAACACCCCAGACCGCTCTGCCGACCGTGTACGATCCGACCAGTGTCGAGAACAAGTGGTACAAGTTCTGGCTGGACAGGGACTACTTCCACGCTGATGTGAACGATCCGAGGCCGAAGTATTCCATCACCATACCGCCGCCCAACGTCACGGGTTCGCTGCACATCGGCCACGCGCTTTGTTACACTATTCAGGACGTGCTCACGCGCTGGAAACGCATGCAGGGCTTCAATACGTTGTGCCTGCCCGGCACGGACCACGCCGGAATCGCTACCCAGAACAAGGTCGAGCAGCAAATAGCCGATGAGGGCCTCACCCGTCACGACCTGGGCCGAGAAGAATTCCTCAAGCGCGTCTGGGCCTGGAAAGCGAAATACGGCGGGCAAATCCTGCACCAATTCCGCACGATGGGTTTCTCGTTCGACTGGGAGCGGGAACGTTTCACAATGGACGAGAAGTACTCCGACGCCGTGCTGGACTCGTTCATCCGCCTGTTCAACAAGGGCTATATATATCGCGGCGCGAGGGTCATCAACTGGTGCCCGCGCTGCCACACGGCAATCTCGGATATCGAGGTCGAATACGTCGAACAGCACAGCCATCTGTGGTACCTCCGTTATCCCTTGGAGGATGGCTCGGGCTATGTGGTTGTGGCCACGACTCGCCCGGAGACCATGCTCGGCGATACGGCGGTTACCGTGAACCCCAACGATGGGCGTTATAAGGCAATGGTCGGCAAGAGTGTGAACCTGCCGCTCACGGACCGTGTGATCCCGATCATCGCCGATGACTTCGTGGATATGGAGTTCGGTACCGGTGCCGTGAAAGCCACCCCCGCGCATGATCCGAACGACTTCGAGATCGGCCTGCGTCACAACCTGCCGCAGGTGGTCGTGATCGGCCCGGATGGGACCATGACCCAAGAAGCCGGCGCCCGTTATGAGGGCCACGATCGGTTCAAGGCCCGTGAACTCGTGGTCGAGGACCTGCGGGCTCAGGGGTTGATCGAGAAGATCGAGGACTATTCTCATTCCGTGGGCACGTGCGAGCGCTGCCACACGATCATCGAGCCGCTGCTTTCCGAGCAGTGGTTCTGCCGGATGAAAGAACTCGCCCGGCCGGCCATCGATGTGGTCAGGGACGGCAAGATCAAGTTCCACCCGGACCGCTACGTGCGCATTTACCTGGACTGGATGGAAAACATCCGCGACTGGTGCATTTCCCGCCAGCTCTGGTGGGGCCACCGGATTCCCATTTATAGGTGCGATGACTGCGGAGAATACACGGCGGCCAAGACCGCGCCCGAGGCCTGCGCGAAATGCGGCAGCCCCAACCTGACCCAGGACCCGGACGTGCTGGATACGTGGTTCTCGTCGGCCCTGTGGCCGTTCGCCACGCTCGGCTGGCCGGAGAAGACTCCGGAGCTTGAGAGATATTACCCGACGGATGTGCTTGTAACCGCCCGCGAGATCATCTATCTCTGGGTCGCCCGTATGATCTTCTCGGGAATGGAATACTTAGACGAGATCCCGTTCGATGACGTGTATATTTACGCGACCGTCTTGAACGAAGAAGGCAAGCGGATGTCGAAGTCCCTCGGGACCGGTGTGGATCCGCTGGAACTGATCGACCAGTACGGGGCCGATGCCCTGCGCTTCGCCCTTATCCAGCAGGCAGGCAAGAACCAGGACATCCGGTTCTCCGACAAGCGCGTGGAGATTATCCGCAACTTCGCCAACAAGATATGGAACGCCAGCCGCTTCGTGATTATGAACCTGGAAGGCTACACCCCCTCTCCTGGGGGAGCCTGTCCTGAGCGGAGTCGAAGGGAGGGCCGGGGTGAGGGCGCTCTCCCCCTGGAGGATAGGTGGATTCTCTCGCGCCTTAACCGAACGATAGAAGCCGTGAACTCCGGTTTCACGACTTATGACATGGACGATGCCGCCGGCGCGCTACGCGCGTTCCTGTGGGACGAGTATTGCGACTGGTATATCGAGCTTGCCAAGCCCAGGCTTCGCGGCACGCCCGAGGAGCGCGCGCAAGTTCAAGCGATACTGCACTATGTGTTGGAGACCACGCTGCGGCTGCTGCACCCGATTATGCCGTTTATCACGGAGGAAATCTGGCAGGCGCTGCCACACGAAGGCGAGAGCATAATGGTCGCGGCGTTCCCAGCCGTGGATCCGGCGTTGATCGACCGGGCGGCCGAAGAAGAGATGGCGCTTCTGATGGAGGGCGCGCGCGTCCAGCGTGATCTCAAGTCGACGCTCAACATACCGCTCCGGGAGAAAGTGCCCGTCGAATTTCTGGCTAACGCCGGTGGCGTGCTCTCCGATGCGTTGAAAGCGCTGCTCGAAAGCACGGCCGGAACGAACATCGAATCGATTACCGAGCGGCCCGCCGACCCGCGCGAATATGTGGGCGGTAATGTGCCCGGCTTCGGCACGTTCTATCTGCGGCGGCCCAAGCTGGACGAGTCCCAGCGCCTGGCTGAACTCGCGTTAATCGATAGGGATATTGCTTCCCTCGAAAAAGAACTCTCCCGCTCGGAGGGGAAGCTGGCGAACGTGAGCTTCGTCTCAAAGGCCCCGCCGGAGATTATCGAAAAAGAAAAGCGCATAGTCGCCGAGCTTTCGGAGAAGAAGCAAAGGCTGGAAGAGCGAAAGGCGGCTCTGGGCGGGTAACACTGAATCGCGGATTGCGCGAAAGGACACGGAGGACGCGGAAAAGCAGATTCCTCGACTTCGCCCTTCGACACAGCTCAGGACTCCGCTCGGAATGACACCTGTCGGGGCTCGGAATGACTTCGGGTCCGGGCTCTCCGCCTTCTGCCCTCTGCCTTCCGCTAAGGTTGATCCTGAAACGCCTCCACTAACGCGACGATATTCGCCGGGGGGACGTCGCCGGGGACGTCGTGGGTCGGCGCGGCGATGTAGCCGCCCCTCTCGCCCATTGTCTTGATCGTGTCCCAGGCTATCTTCTTGACCTCGTCGGGCGTGACGAACGGCAGCGCTCTCTGGGTGCTTATGCCTCCCCAGAACGTGAGGTCGTTGCCATAGTCGCGCTTGACGGTGTGGATGTCGTAAATCTCCGGCTGGAATGTCTGATACATATCCAGGCCGATGCCGATGAGGTCGCCGAACAGTTCGTGGATGTCGCCGCACGAATGCTGAGAGACGAACCGACCGGTGCTTTTCACCCGCTCATACATCCGGGCGACTTTCGGCTTGATGAACCTGCGCCAGTGGTTCGGGCCCATTATCAGGCCCCTCTGCTGGCCCCAGTCATCGCCGAAATGGAAGCCGTCGAAGGGGTATTCCATCGCGATGTCGACGATCTTGAGGTTGTGCTCGCAGATTGCGTCGAGCAGTTCGTCCACGAAATCCGGCTCGGCGATCATGTCCACGAGCAGGTTTTCCATGCCCCGCAGTGTCCATGCCCGCTCGAACATCGAGAACCCGATGGCGGCAATCCTGCACTTGTCGCCTGATTGGGCTATCACCTGCTCGTATTCGCGGCGCAGCCTTAGTTCATCGATCACGGGAAACGAATAGCCGCCCATCGACGCGTCGGTGAGCACAAACCCCTCGATCACGCCGATATCTTTGTCCGCCCCGTTGCGGTTCCAGGTCACGCCGAAATGATCGCGCCAGTAGCCGGACCCGGGCTTGATCTCCTCCAGATAGCCGTCGTAGTATGCCTTGGCTATGTGGTTGCCGATGCGGTCTATGTAGTCCTCGTCGCCGACGTAGTCAACCAGCGCATCATGGGCCTGGTGGGTGAGTTCGATATTATACGGAGTGAAATCAGTATCTTTGTGATCGATGGCGTCGAGGACGCGTTCGCGGCGGGTCATCTGTCCAGGGACCTCCGAGCTTAATGATAACGCAGTGAGGCTGCTCTGGTGTTATCCTACCACGCGGACTATGACCCGTCAATCAGGCGTTGGGTTTGAGATGCCGCGAAAACCACTCGGCCGCGAGCCTTGCGACCTCTTCCAGCGCGCCGGGTTCCTCGAATAGATGAGTCGCGCCGGGCACCATGACCAGTTCCTTGGGGCCGGCGAGCAGTTCATAGGCCAGCCGGTTCAAGGGCACGACGGACAGGTCCATCCCGCCGACGATCAGCAGGGTGGGGGCTGTCACATTCGGCAGGAAGTCGGCCGCCAAGTCCGGCCTACCCCCTCGGGACACGACCGCGCCGACCTCGGGATTGCCGGCCGCCGCCCGCAGAGCCGCCGCGGCCCCGGTGCTGGCCCCGAAGTAGCCTATAACTAGGTCCTTGGCGGCGGGCTCCTCCAGGATCCAGTCGGTGGCGGCCAGCAGCCGATCGGATAGCAGCGCGATATCGAATACTTTGACTCGATCGTCGGATTCTTCCTGGGTGAGCAGGTCCAACAACAGTGTCCCGACGCCGCGCTCTCGCAGCACTCTGGCCACATATTGATTGCGGGGACTCAGGCGTCCGCTTCCGCTGCCGTGTGCAAACAGCACGACGCCCTGAGCCTCTTCGGGAATCCCAAGGAGTCCCTCGAGCCTGATCCTGCCGACGTCGATATGCGCGGCGCGTTCTGTTACGGTTCTCATAGTCCCCATTCCTCCGGTATACTTGTGTTCCCATCCGACGATGCGATCAAAACACAGCCCACATTCTTGACTCCGCACGCTTGCCCTGATATACTCAGCCTTGCTGGGAGTTAGTTATGACTATGGTCGAAGAGAGAACATACTGCCCGCGTCATCCGAAGATAGAGACCGCGTTGAGGTGCGCATCGTGCGGCACTTTGATATGTTACAAGTGCCTCGTGCCGACGCCCGTCGGTTCTAAGTGCAAGACGTGCGCATCCCAGCAGAGCAGCGCGCTATTTAGGCCGTCCTCTATTCAGGCGGCGGCTGCGGCGGTTGTCGCGCTCGCTGCGGGGGCGTTCGCCGGATGGGCGGTTCAATTCGGCGGGTTCTACATTCTATTTGTGGCGGTTGCTTACGGTGGGTTCGTGGCGGAGGTCATCCTGCGCGCATCCGGCCGCAAACGCGGGATCAGGATGGAGATCATAACCGGTTCGGGGATGCTGCTTGGCGCGGTCGGAGGCAGGCTGATCGTGGCCGGGCTGCTTCTCGCGTCGGACTCCGCCGCGCACCCGCCG
>Ga0209777_10009788_pt1 | contig 10272 bp, 8 predicted proteins | sample FrelakmetHBP12HB_FD_187147 | JGI IMG/M metagenome (GOLD analysis project Ga0209777, IMG submission 187147) | Freshwater lake sediment microbial communities from the University of Notre Dame, USA, for methane emissions studies -HBP12 HB (SPAdes)... | ecosystem: Environmental > Aquatic >...
AAATATAGCCGTTTTTACTCCCGTAATCCTTTTCATGGCAATATTTGGAATAAAACAACCAGGAATGTCTCCTGGACAATACAGCATTGTTCACATAATATTCATTCTGCTCATCATTGGTGAAACTTTGATCCTATATATCCTGTCAAAGCAATTGATCAGGAATAAAAAATTTTATATTATTTCTGTTGTTGCAATCGGAACGGGATTGCTCATAGCAATGGATATCATAAGTAAGGAGACGTTTGTCCTCATTTTCACGCTTTTTGGACAACCGGCAGACATTGCAACCATCACTGAATCTCAACCATGGAGTCTTCCTCTTGCATTCGCCAGCCTCAACATTACCCTGATACTCGGGATAATCGGGTTTGCAATTATTATCTATCATTTGTATATAAAAAAACGCCCGGAACATCTCTTTTTTGCGATATGGTCTGTCATTATTTTTGCATTAACCGTACAGCATTTACGATTTGAATATTATTTTGCTCTGAACGTGGTTTTACTCTCATCCGTATGCATAGTTACCGCATTAGAAACCGGACTTGCCGACGTGGGAATTAGTCTCCGGGGGCTGTCCATTCCGTCAGGAGGTCGTTTCCTTCCGACAGGTCAACCGGATAATAAAATCCAGGAAGAAAAACCAGTATTGAAAAAACATGCTAAATACCCTGAAAAACCCTCAAAAAAACGAAAGGAATTAAGTTCCCCACAAAAATTGAAGAATAAACAGATTTTCGGATCTGTTGTTGTTATTGTTATTCTTGGAGCTACCATAATCTCGGTTGGACTATCTGTCAGGAATGATATTGAGTACTCCTCGAACCCTGTTCTTCTGATCGATAAAAACTGGATTGAAACCGCGGAATGGCTGAATAACCAGACACCTGACCCCGGTGTTGATTATTACGGGGTCCATCAGAACGACACATTTGAATATCCTGGTTCGGCATACGGTATTCTCTCGTGGTGGGATTTTGGTCATTATATCACGTTTATCGGTAAAAGAATTCCCGTAACAAATCCGTTCCAGGACCATCTGACCGGGCCGGCTGGAGCTGCTGCCTTTTTTATGGCGGATTCAGAAGCTGATGCTACAGGTATTTTGCAGGAAATGGGTGCACGTTACGTGATTACTGATACATCACTTGCTACTGATCAATTTGGAGACCTGATTACCTGGAATAACAGTACATCAAATATTTACCCGTACATGATGTCCTTTTTCTTTGCCGATCCCAATTCCAAAAACCAGTTAATCCAGTTTAACGGGGAACGTGAGCCTTATTTCCGGACAATGATTACAAGACTGCACAATTTTGATGGTTCCATGCAAACTCCGCGAAATATTACCTACCTCGAATATTATGAGGAAAACCGCAATGGATGGTTATACCCGATGGTCACCACGACGAAATACCTCAATGTCAGTGATACCGATAATGCGATAAAAAAATTCGAAAGCCAGCATCAGGGTAATGCGCAGGCGATTTTAGTCGGACAATACCTTGAGCCTCTCGAACGAGTCCCTGCCCTTCAGCATTTCCGGCTGGTCCATGAATCTTATGGGAATTCACCAGATATCCTTATTTATGACAACTCCGGAGCCCAAAACCTGAAATTAGTAAAGGTGTTTGAAGTCGTCAAAGGGGCTCATATTAAGGGGGATGGGGTCATCGAACTCCAGGTGGTCACAAATACCGGGAGGGCATTCACCTACAGGCAGGAAAGCATGAATGGTGAATTTATTGTTCCCTATTCCACCATTAACAACCCGTATGAGGTAAAAGCAAGGGGAAAATATCATATCCTTGGAACCGGTGATTCGGTTGACATAACCGAAGAGGATGTCATCAATGGGAATGAAGTAAAACCCTGATATTTTGTTGTTGTGAAGGGGTTTTACTATTACAAAATAAAACGGCCGGGCTCATTGGCCTCTGCCCTGAAATCGATACGGTATTGCCGCTACCCATTACCTGGTCCAGGGTATCTCTCGCCAATCCCCGTACAATTTATTTGAGGTGTAGATTGTCGGGAATCCCGAACAGATTACACCGTACCCTCGTTTTTCCTTGAAATAAAAACCCAAGGAGTTACATGAAGTTCAGAAGGTTCTCCCCACGTCTCTTTTCAAGAGGAGTCACTATCAACATTTTAAACCCTAGTTTGGTAAGTAGTTTTATGGTAGGTGGTAGACTTTACTAAATCACCTAATTAAATTAGTAATTCCCTTTGAGTAAGAAGCATATCAGTTAATGATCTTTTTAGTTCGAAGTGAGGTCTCCAACCTGTTGTTGTAATAATTAATGAATTATCGCTTTGTTGGGAGGGAATCAACAATTTCTCATGCTTTTCTGATACTACCACAGGAAATTTCTCTCCGAGGATCTCCCAAATCATTTCAAGTACTTCTGTAATTGCGTAACTTTTTCCTGAACCAACATTAAATGCGTTTCCTGCACATTTGACCGTAAAGTGGTTATGATCCAGAATTGACCAGTATGCCCTGACGGTGTCCCTGACATCAATAAAATCACGACAAGATTTAATTTCATGAAGATTGATTGCCTTCCGCAATCCAGTTTCAATTTCAACGATCTGTGAGACAATTTGTCCGCAAACAAATGATGAACTTTGTCCCGGTCCGATCAGGTTAAATGGGCGTGCTACGGCAACTTGGAGTCCATATCGATGGTAATAACTTCTTGCAAGAAGATCCTGCGCTACTTTGCTTATGCCATATCCGCCAACAGGATTGAAACTCGCAGTTTCATCAATCGGGAGTTTCTTTGAATAACCGTATTCCGCTGAAGACCCAATAACAAGAATGCGACACCCGTTATTTTCCCGATTAATCGCATGCAATAAATTCTCTGTACCTAAAACATTTGTTTCGATAAGATTTTTTATCGATCCACTATTGAGTCCAGCCAGATGAATAATCCTTTCAGGGTCAATTTTGTGAATACATCTTTCAACCTGACCCTTATCACGAAGATTACATTTTATCCATTCCAGAGTATTTGATGAGGGTTCTGGATGGTTGTGCAGCAATCCAAATAATTCTAGGTTTTCTTGTGAAGCCAGATACTTAATCAAATATTTCCCAGTGAACCCGGAAGCTCCGGTGATAAGAATGTTCATTTCAAAAATTTATCCTTATTTTGTTCAAATTCCTGGATTGAACGCTCATAATCATCGGGTCTTCCGATATCGAGCCAATACCCTTTGTAAGGAAAACTGTATACCGCTGCTTTCTTTGAAGTAAGAGCATACATTAGCTGATCGAATCCAAATGATGCATTTTCGGGTACATAACTGAGAATCTTCCTATTGAGGATATAAATTCCCATACTGACCTCAAAATTGAAAACAGGTTTCTCTCTGAACGTTTGAATTCTTAATTCCCGATTATGCTCAAGCACCCCGAAATCTACATTGACGTTCCTTTTATATGTCGCAATTGTAGCAATCGCTTTCTTTCGGTGGTGAGCTGCAATTAGTGCTTGATAATCCAGATCAGTCAGAATATCTCCATTCATTACTAGAAACGTATCGTCAAGTTTGGGCACGAGATGAAGGGGACCGATAGTGCCGAGAGGCTCATTCTCATGGACAAATTTTACATTGATATCAAGCGTTTCCTTATTTGTATTGATATATGCACAGATTAATTCATGGAGATATCCCGTACTAATGGTGATATCATCAAACCCATAATATTTCAGCTGGCGGAGAATTACTTCCAGAATCGAATAATCTCCGATAGGCATGAGCGGTTTTGGAAGAACAGTAGTATACGGAAGGAGACGGCGACCACGTCCCCCCGCAAGGATAATTGCCTGCATAAAATTTTCCTATACTGTATACAAATCCGGTTTGTATTTTTCGATATGATCTCTCATCCATGCAATAGTCATCTCCAATCCCTCTTCAAGACTGAATTGGGGTTGCCATTTTATCAGATCTTTGGCCATCATGTTATTGCAGAGAAGAGTCATCACTTCGCTTTTTTCCGGGCGAACTCTTGACTCCCTGTAGGTGATCTGTGCGCCGGGATTTATTTTTTTAATAATAATATCTGCCAGTTCCCCAATAGTTACACCCCTTCCGGATCCAACATTGATGGTTTGACCCACTGCTTTTTCACTTTCAGCAATTTTGATGAATGCATCGACGGTATCCTTCACAAATGTCAGGTCGCGAACCGGCGTGAGAGACCCAAGATTAATGGTGTTTGAGGTAATGGCTTGGGTAATAATTGTGGGAATAACCGCACGGGTGGATTGGCGTGGACCAAAGGTGTTGAATGGCCGGAGTGTACTAACTGGAAGATCAAATGAGCAGAAATATGACTCGGCGATTTTATCTGCACTAATTTTACTTGCGGAATATGGCGATTGCCCTTGGAGTGGATGTTTCTCATCGATGGGAGTATACTGTGCGGTTCCATAAACTTCACTCGTTGATGTGTGAATGACCCGATCGGTTCCGGCGTCGAGACATGCCTGCATTACGTTCAGAGTTCCTTTGATATTTGTATTTAGGTATGATTCTGGTGCGATATAAGAATACGGAATACCGATGAGTGCCGCAAGGTGAAAAACAACATCATTCCCGGCTATAACCTTTTTTATTGCATTGCAGTCAGTCACATCACCCGGAATAATTTGAAGACGCGGCGTTTTATTACTATACCTCCCTTCAAGCATTCCCCAGTCATTTCGACTGTTGTAATGAACAAAAGCAGTGACGTCGGCTTTTTTTCCCAACAATTCATCGACAAGGTGGCTACCAATAAAGCCCCCAGCACCCGTCACAACTACCTTTTTATTGCTCCAGTCCATCATGATCTTATGATATTAATATTTTTTCTATTATGATATGAATTGTTTCACACTTTGCGGTTCGGAATTTTATTTCTCAATTTTTCTTTTTCTGAAAGGGATTCGGTGAAATTAACGAGAAATTTTATTTCTAAATTTCAGAAATTTCATTTAGTATTACAACGGAATAGTAATAAACCACTCGTTGAAAAAATGGTGAAAAATGAAAATATCAATAATAATCCCGACATTAAATGAAGAAGGGAATGTTGAACCAATTTATAATAAAATAAAAGCCGTATTATCCAATATTGATTGCTCTTATGAAATTATCTTTAGTGATGGAAACAGCAGTGATAAGACGGAACAAATAATCTCTAGACTTATCGATTCAGACCCTAATGTAAAATTGATATCAACTTCCCGGAATTTTGGGCATATGGCTGCGTTAATTGCGGGTTATGAATATTGTTCAGGAGATGCAGCTATCACGATTGACTGTGACTTGCAACACCCTCCAGAATTAATCAAAGAACTGATAAAAAAATGGACGGAAGGCTACGATATTGTAAATACGATTAGACTGGATAATTACCAAAAGGGGGTATTTAAGAAATATTCATCAATTTTTTTTTATAAACTATTTTCTTGGCTATCTGATTTTCCCGTTGTAGAAGGAAGTGCAGACTACCGGTTAATCGATCGAAAATTGATTGACCAGATCAATAAACTGGAAGAGTACGATATCTTTCTTAGAGGGATGATTCACTGGATTGGATTCAAATCAACGTCTATCACCTATGTTCCAAATGACCGTCATTCCGGCACATCAAAATACGGTCTTAAAAAAATGGTACGATTTGCGCTGAGCGGAATAACCTCATTTTCGACCAAGCCACTGAAGATGGTGACTTATGCCGGATTTATCGTTTCAGCCTTTACTTTTACCTATCTTATTTACACAGTCTATTATGCGATTAATTTTAAAATCGAAGTATCCGGCTGGACGTCGTTGATCCTCTCGGTGTTATTTCTCGGGGGAATTCAATTGATTTCAATTGGAATCCTCGGGGAGTATATTGGAAAAATGTTTATTGAGACAAAAAAAAGACCTCGCTACATTGTCAATTATACGAAGGGGTTTTGATCTTTGGTTAAATCTGAACATCTTGCCTTACTGATTTATGTGATTGCCAGTACTGCGGGAGTGCTCATTATCAAAAAATTTTTTTCAACAATTGATTACAAAAATGATCCGGAATTCATTTTCCATTTGTTTAATGTTCAACTGATTTTTGGCATTTTACTGTATATAATTGGTTTTTTAACCTGGCTCTATGTGCTATCGAAAATGGATCTGAATATTGCATATCCCGTGGCAATTACGCTTTCCTTTATCACCGTCCTTTTGGCTTCCACGCTACTTTTAAAAGAAAATTTTACTCTCAATATCGGGATTGGAATGGTGTTTTGTTTAATTGGAGTGATTATTATTTTGAGGTAGATTTTCTTGGAAAATAGTGGACGCCAATGGCAGATTATTGAAGAAACCGGAAAAAAATATGACGATATTATTTTTGAAGAGGATATCATTCCTAAAAACGTGTATCTCTACCAGATCCAAAAAAGAAACCATATTATACGTCAAATCCTTGCAGGAAAAAAATATGGAATTGTGTTAGATCTTGGATGTGGGACCGGATTTCATATAGGTGTTCTGAGTGACTATGCAGAACATCTCATTGGTGTAGACATATCATTTGGTGCGCTTAGGCAATGCAGAAGAAAATATCCTGGTGATTATGTTGTTTGCGATATCCACCATATTCCATTCAAACCAAATATCATTGATTTTATCTGGATTGCTGGTGTACTTCATCACGTCCCTCGTGATCTGGATCATGTCATTAAAAATTCCCTTGATAGAATCTTAAAGAATAACGGATATTTTTTGATTGATGAGCCCAATAAATTTAACCCGTTCAATCACTTGATTCTGAAGATTAGTATGGCTGATCCCACGGGTAATGAGAGACCGCTGTCGCTCTCATCAGTTATAAAAATACTCAATAAAAATAACTTGGAAATTGTCAAATCTATTCATTATGAATTTTTTATTCCTTTCGGCTTGCTCTTGAAAAATAAACGGGTTTTTCAGTTATGTCAAATCGGAGACAATCTATTCGAAAAATGCTTTTTAGACATATTTTCTTTTAGATGGACAATATTTGGAAGGAAGAAGTAATATGACGTTTCATCCGTTATATCAGGATATACTTTCATGGATTTTAAAGAGATCAAATCCCAATTGGATAATTTACTACTTAAAAAAATATTACGTAGAGATCATTGCTGTCTTGTTATACACAATTTTAACGGTCATTTTTACGTATCCTGTTGCATTCTCTTCAAATCTGGTTCCAGGTCTTGGCGATGTTTATTATTACATCTGGGATTTTTGGTGGTACAAAACAGCATTAGTACAGGGGTTATATCCCTTTTATACGACATACGTTTTTTATCCTCTTGGGGCGTCATTGGTCTTTAGTGATGCAACATTTTTTAACGTAATTCTGTCTATTCCCCTCCAGCACTATTTTGGTTTTATCACTGCCTACAATTTTTTATGGCTTTTTAGTTTCATCTTATCCGGTTTCGGTATGTTTCTATTGGCAAAATATCTCACGGGATCTAATCAAGCCGCATTCATATCAGGAATAATTTTTATGTTCTCTCCTATTCGATTTGTGCATGCCCTCGGTCATCTTAGCTTAATTACAACGGGATTTATACCAATATTTGTTTTATTTTTAATTAAAACATTCAAAGAAGATCAAAAAAGAAATCCCCTCTTAGCCGGAATTTTCCTTGCACTCGTATGGTACTCAAGTTATTATTTCTTCTTATTCCTGGTAGTATTTTCATTTATTTACTTAATTTATTTGTATTTAACTCATCAAATTTCATTAACTAAAGTGATTTTTATACGGATTGGGATTATCTCACTAGTAACCGGTATTTTAATATCATTTATAATTGTTCCAATGGCGATTAGTCTTTTTTGGGAACACTCGATGTCTGCCTATGTAGGCGGATTTGAGTCAAATTCTGCAGATTTATTGAGTTTTTTTATCCCATCTACAATCCATCCCTACTATGGAACAATTTTAAGCATTTTCCCGGGTCTTTACGAAAAAATTGTTTCATTCGGTATTGAAGGTACGGTGTTTGCGGGATATACTGTTTTATTTTTATCAATACTAGCTGTATTCAAGATAAAGACAAAGGATGTACAGTTCTGGTTTTTTTCCGCAATTATTTTTGCGATAATTAGTCTTGGCCCGATTCTTCACGTTAATGGAAATACAGAATTCACGGTATCAAATTTTGCTTTTTCAATTCCTCTTCCTTACTATTTCTTAATGAAAATGCCCGTTTTTTCCTTGGCACGAGCACCTGGGAGATGGGATATTCTGGTTGTATTGTCAATGGCTGTATTGGCGGGATATGGACTAAAATCGATCTTTGATAAGTATAAAGATTGCAGATTCTTAAAAATACCCGTTAAAAATGGAATAGCGATACTGTTTAGTTGTCTGATACTATTTGAATTTCTTTCTGTCCCCTTTCCCATGCAAAATGCTGGTGTCCCACAGTTTTATAATAATCTTTCTCATGAAACCGGAGATTTTGCGATTATCGAAGTACCCGGCCTCTGTTGTAATTTTGGTATGCAGGATTATCAGTACTATCAAACGGTGCATAATAAGAGACTGGTCGGTGGTTATCTGGGCAGAGTAGAAATTCCCAATTATCCATCATTTATCAACAGCTTAATACAACTTTACAGTCTCGGCGGTGAGCTTGACTATACCAAAGATATTATAAATCAAAACCTGACTGAGATTGGTCCTCAGGTACTTTCTGATTATAATGTGAGGTATATAATTCTGCACAAAAATTTGATGAGTCCAGTCCAGTTCAGTTATGCCGATAATCTCTTGAAGAATACATTAAACGAAGAACCTACGATTTATGAGAACAATACATTAATAATTTATCAGGTTCCGCGAATTGAAAATAGAAATATACCGTATATAACACTTGGTAAGAATTGGTATGATGTCGAAGCACAATTCTCAGAAAAAATAATGCCATACCGGGCTGTTTCAAATGATGCAACATTGACTATAACTTCGAAAAAATCTTACGATTATTATCTTACATTAGAATTAATGTCGATTTATAGTTCAAAAAACATTACGATATTCCAAGAAGGTTTGAATATTCAAAATTTCATTGTACATCCAAACTATTATGAAAGCATAAAAATACCATTGAATCTTAATGAAGGAAAAAATGAAATCCGGATCCATAGTAACAACGGATGTATAAAATTGGATGTTGTATATCCGCAATTAAACGATGACCGCTGCATAAGTATTGTTGTAAGAAATGTGTCATTAGTTAAAATTAAATCATAAAAAATTATCAGGATTTCAAACAAATAATCACATGTTGCCAGCTAATTGCATATTCAGATATCTCCTTTTCAATAAAATTTACGTGAAATCCCGTACAACTAAGAGTAGGAATCAGGTCAAGACCACCAAATAATTGATAAACCAAGGTGTGAGCATCATGATATTGTGGTGTCGATAAAAAAATATCTTTGTCACCAACGGGTTCAACAAATTGTACATTATGTTTATCCAATCCCAAAAATGGAACCTGCAATACAAGTATACCCCCCTTTTTTAAAACTCGAAAAACTTCAGAGAATGCTTTTTGGGGCAATCGAACATGTTCAAACACATCAGAACAGAGGATAATATCAAAAAAATTATCATCAAAATTTAACTCTTGGAGATCTCCATGTTTTCTCTTATCATAATATCCTGATTTGAGAACTAGTGGATCGTACCAGATATTATAATAATCAAATAATTTTGATAAATATGGAGGATGTCCCCTTGAACCAGAAGTTTCTAATACTTTTAAACTTTTATCCGTTTTCATTTTTGAGATGGGTATCATTGTAGCTAACCCATATTGCAATCCATAAATCATCATTCTATCTCGTGATATTGATCCACAATTTGGACAAATAATTGATTCACGTAGTTCTGGAGCCAAATTTATTTTTGTTAGATCAATTTCATTACCACAGATATTGCATATCGCGCGGGACATATTTTTTCTCATAAGGTCCAATTTTTGGTATATTTTAGTATTACATGAAAATTATATTAGAGATTTTCGAATTTCATATTAATTTTGCCATAATAATGTTTAATGAATTTCGTGCTGCACCAAATGAATAGAATTGATCAACATTTTCGATAGACTTTTTCGAAATTGTCTCCCATAACTCTTTATCTTTGTATATCTGTAATACCTTTTTTGCGAATTCTACAGGCGTTTGCCCAATTAGTACATT
>Ga0209777_10009789_pt1 | contig 10270 bp, 14 predicted proteins | sample FrelakmetHBP12HB_FD_187147 | JGI IMG/M metagenome (GOLD analysis project Ga0209777, IMG submission 187147) | Freshwater lake sediment microbial communities from the University of Notre Dame, USA, for methane emissions studies -HBP12 HB (SPAdes)... | ecosystem: Environmental > Aquatic >...
CGGTTAGCGCACTTGACTGGGGGTCAAGGAGTCGGAGGTTCAAATCCTCTCGCCCCGAAATAAAACGGCAGTTTTTAATTAAAAAATGCCGTTTTTGAGGCTACCGGACAACCGGAGCTTCTAAAATTCGGAAAGTTACAGATAACTTACAGATAACTTTCCGTAAATTTTGGAGGACGCTATGTCAGCACACGGAAAGCCTTTCACAGTATTTAAAAGAAAAAATTCCCGCATTTATTACGCACAATTCAAACTTCCATCCGGTCAATGGTCAGCGGCAAAAAGCACCGGCGAAACATCGAAGGGCAGCGCCGAACGTTGGGCCATTGAGTATTTATCCGCCGGCCAGATCGTTGTTAAAGAAACTGTCACGCTCGCTGAATTTTCAAAAGACTTCTTTTCATGGGAGGCACCCTGGGCGACGAACAAGCGCGTTACCGGGAAAAGAATAAGCCGCCACCACTGCCAAGATTGTGCGGGATTATTGGAAAATCACATCCTGCCCCGCCTGGGAAAAATGAAACTCACACACATTAACGAAACGGTTATTGAAAGACTTCGAAATGATATTTATAGTAATGGATATTCAGGAAATACGACAAATAGAGTCCTTCAGGTATTAAAAGCAATTCTTAAGGCCGCAAAAAAACAATCCCTTATTCAATTTATCCCCGAAGTCGAACCGGCGGCAAATAAACCGAAACAGAAAGGCATATTGACCATTGAGGAAGTACGCCGGATTTTTTCTATTGAATGGAAAACGCAGGCCATACATTGCCACCCTTCAAAAGAAACCTTCATGGGATACGCCGGGAATGTCTTAGCCGCGTCGACCGGCTTACGGATGGGCGAATTACAAGCACTCACCCTTTCAGATGTCCACCTAAATGAAAGTTATCTTTATGTGTGGCGCTCATGGGATAAAATGTATGGATTGAATGAAACCACAAAAACCGGCCGGGCCCGTAATATCTTTATTCCCGATACTGTAAAAGCGGTTTTATCGCAGTTAATCAAGTTAAACCCGGAACCGGGGAACTCCGAGAGCTTTCTATTTTTCAGCGAAAAGACACCGGGAAAGCCTGCCGAACCTGCTATATTCACACGCTCACTTTACACGGCTATGCGGTCAATTGGAATTACCGAGGAACAGCGCCGAGCCCGGAATATTACCTTTCATTCATGGCGGCACTGGTTTAATAGCTTGTTAATCAATGCAAGGGTGCCATTACAGAAAATTCAAAGCCTGACAGGACACCTGACAGCTGATATGTCACAGCATTACTACCACCTTGACGACATGGCCGATGTCCGGCAGGTCCAGGAATCTATTTTCAGCCCGGAAAGCAATAAACCCGGCGGGGATGTCCATTGACACCCGCCGAAACGTGCCTGGGTGGGCACGTCGATGTCCGGGCGACCCCCGGCATCCTGACGAGGCAAGTCAGAAATCTATTTAAAGGGGGGCATGATATGATGACATTACAGGAACTTACCGGACAAGAAAGCGGAATTGTTATTTACTATGGTGCGGGTGGGACCCCCGAAGCCATAGTCTGCAATTGGTCGAATGTACAGGGATACCCGCGTATTGACCCATGCGGTTTAACTGTGATAGGGTTCAACGAGGATATACCAGAAGTCGAGGGTGAACCGACAAACAACATACCGTCCATGCTTTCTGATGTTCACATCGTTTATGCCAATGGTGAGGATATGCCGCAATGTGGGACAAAATATCGAATTGATGATATTTTGATAATCGCACCCGCGGGCTGGAATTGATGAAAATCAATAACCATATCCGGGCCGGGCTTAAAAAAGCCCTGTACCGGGCCTGTAAAGAGTATGTACGGGCCTATGAAGCCGGTGAAAGCCCATATCATGCGTTTCAGCGGATACGGACGATAATCAAGCGGCTTGAAGGGCACTGGAAAGATGTCAAACGCGGATAGTTATTGACCCCACCCCGCGGGGATCGCGCCAATGGGCGACCAGGCGCGGGGAATAGGCTTGACGATCATGTGCTGGAGATGTATTTTAAAAGCAATAACGCGGGATAGGCCGGGAGTAATTACCCTGGCTGACACGGGCGCACCTGAACGCCCTTCCCGCTTATTTTCAATTCAGGATATTACAATCAGGAGTAATGACCATGCCAAAAAGACAACCCACGCAAGTATATAAAGATTGGCTTTATATCATGCAAAATTATGCAAAAATAGAGCAAGTACATGGCGATTACAGCGACATTAGACGGACTTTTGAATCAAAGGCGAAGAATAAAAAAATTGAATACTTGAAAGAGGTTTGTGGTAAATATTCAAAGCTATTTAATGAGCTGGGCGCCGATCGGTTTCATAAAATGCGTCAGTTTGGCAGAACCTATTATAATGAACTTTTCGACGGTGATTATCATTATAACCATGATATGTTTGAACAATTTGAAAACGATTTCAATGAACTTTCAAAATTGGTAATAATAATAAATGAAGAAAACATTAAACCAAAAATAAATTTTAATTTTTCTTTCGAGGTGCCCGAAAAAATGCGAGAAGATTTTATAAAACTTTCTAATGATAAACTGATAAAATTAAAAGATAATAAACCGAATTTTCCAAACCTTCAAATGGCAATAATATATTTTGATGCTGCACATAATGCTTATGACATACCGGGATATGGCGAATCAGGGAAGAAAGGCGGTAATAAAAATGTCATTATTGCAAATTCAATTTATGTTAATAGTAAAATCGAGAAAGACTCTGCTGTTAAAAAAGCAAGATCAAGAATTACAGATGACAATAAATACAAAAATCAGATATTTGAAAGCCTCCCGCATTTAAATAAATAGGGACTACCTGTCCCCACCTGTCCCCTTCTCTATTGCCTTCTGGTTGCGATTCGATATCCTTTATTGTATGAAAACAATAAAAGAGGTATTGCAATGAATGACCAAACCACCAATGCGATCCAATTTTCACGGCAGTTAAAAGAATTGGAAGCCGCCGAGATCATGAATGTGTCGCGCGAAAAATTAAGACACGACCGCATGTTGCGGATCGGCCCCCCGGTCAGGCGATATGGTCGAAGTGTCCGTTATGATTTCTTGGAGCTGACAACGTGGATGGCCTCACAGTCAACGGCGGTGAAATGACCAGCGCGATCGACACCGCTTCGACGTGGATCGCCGAACAGGTCCGGCGGCACCAATTCGCCGAGGTCGTAATTCGTGTCATAATTCATGACGGCGAGATCAAGCAAATTGAGCGGACCGTCACCGAAAAAATCAGGCCGGAAAATTGAAAACCCCGGTGGCAACCGGGGCAGGGATGAAAAACAGGAACCATAATATGGAAGCAATATACAAAAACCCGCGAAGAAATTCAACAAGATTTATTTTCGAAAGACGAAAAAAACACTCCATTGATGACTGCCCGGAATATATTTTGAAATTCGCCGAGTCCGTTTTTTTCACTCCCGCTGTTGAAAAACAAATCATTCAGTTAGCAAAAATTCATTCACGGGAAATCCAACGAAATTTTGGAATAATAAATTTCGATAAATTAAACCGGCTCAGCATGCTAAAAATACTTTGGTTTTTGCATTGGACCTTGCAGATCGAGCAGGCAGAAAATATTTTGCGTAAAATCGATCCAACCCCAGAAAATGAAATTTTATAGAGAGGCAAAAAGTTATGTCTGAATATTTTAATCCCTATTTTTGTCAATACACGTTTTTGATTTTCATTATCCATTTTTTCCACATGCGGCGCAGGCGCACCGGCAAGGCGGCATGATGAACGCGCGCGCTGATATATTCGACCTTGCCCGCCGGTCAATCACCCCGGCACTAATTGAGATTCTTTTCCCTGGCGGAAAATGGGAGCGCGGTGAATATTGGACCTTAAATCCTTTACGCACCGATAAAACGCCGGGATCCTTTTCAATCAGCGAAACCGGATTATATAACGATTTTTCGTCTGCTGATAAAGGCGATTTAATCAGCCTCGTGAGTAAAGCCCGCGGGATCACCCCAGCCGAGGCCGCGGCGCTCATCATCGAGACCGCCGGCGGTACAGTGCCGGTCCCTGGGAATGGGCAAGGAAAGCAGGCCGGGAAGGAAAAGCCGAAACCTGTTATTCCTATTCCCCCGGAAAACCTTCAAAATTTCAAGCATCATGCGCGAAGTAATTTTATTGTCGAGCAATTCGGCGAACCGGTCAAAGCTTGGCAGTATAATGATAAAGACGGCTTGCCCTGGTGCATCGTCGTACGTTTTGAAAAACTAGGCAAAAAGAATGTTGTGCCCTTTTACTACGGCATTGACAATAAATTCCACGCCGGAAATCCAGTCAAAAAAAATCGTAGTCTCTTTAACATCGACCGGTTGAACCGGGAACCCATTCTAGTTGTTGAAGGCGAAAAGTGTGCGTCAATCGAGGTCCCCGGATATACTCTCGTTACCTGGATCGGGGGGACCGCTGCCGTCCATCTTACCGACTGGACGCCCCTTCATGGCCTCAATGTCATCGTATGGCCGGACGCTGACGAGCCCGGATTTAAAGCAGCCCTCTATATTGCCGGCATCCTTCCGGGCGCTCGTGTGCTCGATATACAGAGCAAGCCGAAGGGATGGGACATAGCAGACGCAGCAGCTGAAGGCCTCGACCTTTTGGAATTTATCAGGACATGTCCGCTTGTGAAAACACAGTCAGCCGAGGCCACACAGTTTATAGAACACGAGGAAAAACGAGGACGACCAAAAGTAGCTAAACAAGTTTTAAGAATCCTTGAGACATACGCACTTTGTAAATATCGAGGCCGTTCATATCTGGCAGACGGCAACACCGCGCTTGAAATTGGTTCGGGGCAGTACCGGGACTTTGTTTCGCGGCTTGCATATATTCACTTGAAAACACCGCCGAGCGAAACAGCGATAAAAGAAGTTGTATCAATACAACGAGCGGCGGCACTTTTTGAATCACCTACAAAAACAGTCTATACGCGCATTGCGGCCCCCGCTGAAGATAAAACTTTCATCGACCTTTGCGACGATGCGGGACGGATCATCGAAGTCACCCCGGACGGTTGGCGACTTGTAGAAAAGCCAGATGTTTTATTCTTTCGACCTGGAAATTTAAAGCCGCTGCCGATCCCTGAAACACCCGGAAGTACAGACCTCCTAGTAAATCTTTTTAATTTGAAAAATGACAGCGATCTAATTTTAATTATCACATCAATTTGTTTTTGGATGCGGGGCCGCCCAGGGGAACGCGGATCATATTCAGGATTGAATTTTCACGGGCCCGAAGGGAGCGCAAAAAGTACAGCATCGAGTAAAATAAAATATTTAATTGATCCTTCCACACCGGACCGACGGACGGCGCCGAAGGAACCGCGCGATTTTTATATAGCTGCGCGACACTGTCACCTTCCACTTTTCGATAATTTATCATATATCAGCGGCGAAAGCTCAGACACTTTGTGTGCAATAGAGACTGGCGGCGGATATGCTAAAAAACAAAATTATACGGATGATGACGAAATCATAATCGAAACATGCAATCCGATTTTAACTAACGGAATATCATGTAAAAAAGCGCCTGACCTTGCACAGCGGACAATCGACATTGAGCTTGAAACGATACCGCCGGAAAAACGAAGAACTGAAGCGGATATATGGCAAGAAATGGAGCGAATCAGGCCGGTCATTTTAGGCGGCTTGCTTACCTGTTTATCAAATACCCTGAAGGCAATCCGTGACGGTTTCAAGGTCCCAGCCCTGCCACGTCTGGCCGATTACGGATATTTTTCAACCGCCTTTGAAATCGGGAATGGCTGGAAACAAGGCCTCACTCTCAATGCATTAAATCAATCGTATCAGGTCGCACTTGACGGGATGGGCGACGAAAACCCGGTGCTAAAAACGATTCATGATTACATCGTGATGAATGGTGGAGAATTTATCGGGACCGCCTCTGACCTTCTGACGGCAATAGATACCGGGGCAGACGATCGGTATAAAAAACTCGAAGTATGGCCTAAAACGCCGGCGGGCTTAGGGGCTATCATTACCCGTTATGTAAATGTTTTAGGAAATATGGACATCATCGTAAAGCGAGGAAAAGGCCGGGACCGCCGGATTATGACAATAACGTTGAATAATGCCAATAATCCAGCGCCTGAGCTGCCCTTCGATGATCAGGTCGAAGCACTATTTTAGGGTGACAGACCCGGTGACGGTGACAGGCCGTGACAGGGTTTTCCCCTTCGTTATATAGGAGAAATAAGAGAGAAAAGGAGAGAGCATATGACACCAACACCACGGAATTATCGACACCTAACAATAGGAAATGTCTGTCACCGAATGGCCTGTCTGTCACCGAATATAAAACCATCCTTTCATTATCCCGCCTTTATCCGGGTGCATGTGAGTCATGGCTGTTTCCTTGACGATATCATTCGCCTTCATGGACGGCAGCGGTCGCCCGGTGATATGAAAATGGATATAAAACAGACATTAAGGATCATTCCGTTTATATTTGATGAGGTATCCTATGACTGACTATAAGAACACTGTACCACTTTCGAGAATGTTATCGCCCGAATCAATCCGATGCTTGGCAACTATATTATATCAAATGCAACAACAACGACGGATTGAAATGTTAACTTTGAAGGGTTGCAGCGATATGTTGCGGTACGATAACGCTCAGGGGCTGTAACGGGTCCTTCTGGAGCTCGTCAGGGCTTGAGGGGTCGGCACCGCGATAATCGGCCAGGTATAAAATTTTTCACGACCCCCGCGCCGCGCATTTTTAAAAATGGTGATATATGATAAATACAGTCGATAAAAATGAAGCTTATTTTGAGAAGCTAAGAAAGCCGCATGAGATCGCAGAGGATATGTCCGAACTATTTTCTGAGGACATATCGCCCCGGGTATGTAGAACATTATGCGAACACGGATTCTTGAAACCGGGCAAACGTGGATTATTTACCCTGTATGATACATTCCGTGCTTATATAACTTATATTCGTGATAAACAATTGCGCGCCGTCAAAAGTGATCTTGGAGAAAAATATTTTAATTTAATAAAAGAACTAATTTTATGGCAGGATGCTAAAGAATTATGTGATGATATTTTATCCGCGGCCACTATCAAAGATGCGCGAAAAATACTTCGGGAAAGTTTACTTAATGAAGCTCAGAAAAAATTAAAATTATGATAAATGAATAAACGGTTTTTATTGCAATGAAACTTCACCCAGGCACAGAGAGGCCGCGCCATTTTGTAAAACTGATATGCAGCGTATGTTTTTGCGAGCTGGCGGCCGAGACTGTCATTGACGAACGCGGAAAACGTGTCGTTCGATCCCCGTGGTCCTTCAACCCTTTATTTGGGGACCTTTGCCCAGACTGTGAAAGAAAATATTCTGAACTGGGCGCGGCCGATGATAAGAATGATGACCTCGCCGGTGAGGATATTGACGACGATCCAACCAATACAGTACGAAGGCGCCCACTGGAGAAAGAGACGGCCATCCTGGAAACCCTGGGAAATAATACCAGGGGCCTCTGCGCCTCTGAATTAGCTACAAAAACCAATATTAAACGGACAACTATTTTGAAACGTCTTACCGCATTGCAAAAATATGACAAAGTACAGCGCCGAGGAAATAAATTTTTCATAAAAAAAAGCGTCACTAAAAATTAATTACAACATTCAAAATGACACTTCAATATAATGACCTTATGATACAAGACTACACAATTGAAGGTCAGCCGATCGGCCGCGTTGTTTGGGCGGATGAAGAAATACAAAATTCCTGTTTCAACTGTAATGCAAAATTGAATAATTCAATTTGTCGATATTGTGATACATGCCGTCGCGAGCTGTTCCCCCCGCGACCTATTCTTAAGAAAAAAATGAGGTGATTATTATGGATTATGGAGCATTGCGCGACGATAGCGGAAATTTTATCGGCGGAGTGATTACCGAAACCGACGGCAAAATTTTTGAAGAAAGACAAAGGGTCCAGGCCGTTTCCGAACTTGCACAGAATGAGGCGAAAACCCTCAAGTCGAAGGAAATGGAACAGCATACAAAAAGTATCACCAAATTGAGAGAGCGCCGCGCCGCCGTCCTTGGTGATATTCAAAAATCGATTAAAAAAGAAATGAAGGACATTTCTGTCGCCGAAGGGATTGATCACAATGATGAAATGCCCATACGGGAATTGACACATGATGAACTCGCAAAGATTGAATCTGTAAACCTGTTAATTTTCGAAGCTAAAAAAAACCTGAGGGCCGCGCAAAAAGACTTTTACGAAAAGCAGCTTGCCGAAAATGAGAAGCTAAAACCTTCGCTGGAAAAGAAAATCCAGAATGCACAGGCTATATTACAGAAATCTCAAGATGAGCATTACAAGGTCAATCAAATTGGCCGCGAGTTTCAGCAATGGCTGAACATGATTGAAAAGCAGCCGATTGAATATTACAGTAAAATGCAGCATCTGGGCGAGCTGGGCTCGAAACAAACACTGCGATCCTTAATGGAATTCTGATAAGGTTAAAAAAATGAAAACGAATGAACACATAAAAGCAGAATGGGACTTATCTCCTGAATTGCGGGATGAATTCTTGAATAATTTCGATTACTATCTGGCCTTCAGAAAAAATGAGGAGGCCGGAAATACGAAGCTCTACGCGCCGGGCCTGGGGAAAAGTAACACCGCCGCCGGCACCACACCGGCCGCCCGGCCACAGGTTGAGACCTCAACAACAAAAAGCGAGCCGGATGACGAGTTTACAAGGCATAACAAAAACGTGTGGAATAGCTCGCCTGAATTGCGAAGTGAATTTTTGAACGACCTTGATAGCTACTTGGCTTATATGCGAGCTGAACAAAACCATTACATCGGTGAAAATCGGAGGAAAATAATATGACAACCAGATCAACAGATATAGCACGAATTCAAGAACTTGGTACAATAAACGAATTACCGATGATTGCAAATGATATAATTTATGAAGGCTCCGCCGTCGGTGACAATGGGTCAGGATATGCCCGTCCCCTAGAGGCCGCTGATCCTTTCCGCGGCTTTGCCGAGAGAAACACGGACAATACCGGCGGTCAGGCCGGCGATGTCTCTGTCCGGGTGAAAACCGTCGGGCTGATAGAGGCGACGATTAGCGGTATTGCTCTCACCGACGTCGGCGCTGCTGTCTACATGTCTGACGACGACACTTTCACTTTGGAAGATACCAGCAATTCGTTAATCGGCAAGGTCTACCGATATGTCGGGACCGATACCGCGATCGTTTATTTTAACGCCCTTTGATTTTCGTTCTTTTATGTTCATGACCCTCGCCGGGAGGGAGTGATTTACCCTCCCGGCATTTCTTTTAATGGTATTGTCTCCTCTGACTGTACCCTAGGGGCGGAACACCCGGCCGTCGGTGCATGGCTGCCGCCCCTGGGCTTCTTTAATCTGAATGAACGCGTCCGGCTTTATTGCCGGCGCTTTCAAATATACATTACCTTATATCCAACATTTTGAACGGAGCCCGGTGGAGTTATCGCCGGGTTTTTTTATTCAGCGAGGCTTATTCCGGCCGTACGTTTCCCTGTCTGGGACATGAGAGTCGTTACCTGGGGGCACCGGTGCAGAGCTGGGGCGGCTGTGGAGGCTTTCCGCTTGACATGAGCAATTTTGCATGTTGAAGAAATAAACACTACGGCCCGGCCCGAAAAATTTGTTATACCTGCTGAAACCGTGAGCCTTCACCATGCTCAACCGCCGGCGAGCCCCGGAAGGACCCTCAGACTGTCCAGCGCTGCAAGGCCGGTGACTTGGCTTGAAATAGCAAGCATCAACCACTTACTGAAAAATCAAGAGGTCCCGGCGTAAATTTTGCATATAACTAACCATAAATATTTTTTTGAAAATTAAAATTTCATTTAATGCATAACGTGTTTGTTATGCGACTTACAGATAAATTAACAGATAAATAAGATACATCGGGTTAAAATGTGTTGTAACTAGATAACAGGAACGGCAAAAAATGATTGACTTTAATAACAAAAACATTATATTTTAACATAGAAGCGCAGGAATACCGTCTTCCTGATGGCCTGGGGGTCAAGGAGTCGGAGGTTCAAATCCTCTCGCCCCGAAATAAAACGGCAGTTTTTAATTAAAAAATGCCGTTTTTGAGGCTACCGGACAACCGGAGCTTCTAAAATTCGGAAAGTTACAGA
>Ga0209777_10009790_pt1 | contig 10270 bp, 7 predicted proteins | sample FrelakmetHBP12HB_FD_187147 | JGI IMG/M metagenome (GOLD analysis project Ga0209777, IMG submission 187147) | Freshwater lake sediment microbial communities from the University of Notre Dame, USA, for methane emissions studies -HBP12 HB (SPAdes)... | ecosystem: Environmental > Aquatic >...
CATCCAGCTGATTCCTTGGACAGGGATTTCTTTGTTTTGTAAAAAGAGTTTCCCTTCCGTTTTTAAGCGAGGGATAGAATAGTAATGTGAAGCATATCCCTCTCCTTCGGCCTTCTGGCTGATCCCATTTTGCCCATGGACGACTGGATTTTTTCCCGGTGTCAGCATCAATTCAATTCCAAAATCCTTGTTGCCCGCTTTGAGGGAGTGATTTTGCATTGAAGGGCCTTTTCCTTCAGTAGACCAGTCCTCGATCCAGATTCGAAAAGTCTTCTCGTTTTTCTTGTAAGGAGAAGCCCCTGCCTCTCCTAAACTTCCGCGGCTGATCTTTTCAAGATATTCAAACTTCTTTTTAGATTCATCCGTGATGGCGAGATGAGCGAAATAGAGGTCTTGAATGGACCATTTCGATTTTTGGTTTTTTGTCTCCCTTGTTAATCCCCTTCTGAAAAAGGTGAGTTGATAGCCAAAGGATCTTTTATCTTGGGTCTGGGATTGGAGATGGCCGGAATAGTACCACCATTCCGTTTTGAATTCAGGATGAGAAAAATGGTCCTGGGGAAAAGAAAAGATTCTTCCCGGAAGAGCCCGCTTGAACTCCTCAGCATATATTTCTGCATGGGTCAAAAGAAGAATAAAAAGGAGCCCCGAAATGACTAAACTCTTTTTTTTCATGCCTAAACGCCCGCTGCGGCTGGAAAGAAATATCAGGGTTAAAGCGGGTTTTATTGTAAAATGATCCTCTAATAATTTCCAATTTGTCACTCCCGCGCAGGCAGGAGTCCAGCATGTCAAAAGCTCATGGATTCCTGCAGGAGTTTATCCCGGTGAAAACCGGGGCAGGAATGACATTTCTAAAAGTAGTCTAAAGATTGTCATTCGGACTTCCTTGAAATTTTCTGCTATTGTATGGAAAATACGAAATAGAATCAAGAATTTTATAGACGACAAAAGAAAAAAGTGGTAAATAAATAGACTTAGAAGCACCAATTGGAAACAAAATGGAACTTCGTCTATTAATCGTTCGGCGGGGACAAAAACAAAAGCCGTCCCCGCCGAACGCTCGGCGCTTCGTTTCGCTCATCGCACCTGGCCCGGCGCCTGACGGTAGAAATCAATAATAAAATAAACCAAACGGCATCTGGCGCCGAACCAGGCGCTCGAACGAGCGGTCACTTTGGCCTCCCACCTTCGGTGGGGCCTCCGTGCCCGTCGCTCAGCGCCGAGCGTTATACGTGTAAAGGAGAGATGAACCGTGGCAATTAAAAAGTCTGACCTAGGGAAAATGAATGAATTGTTGGCGAACGGCACGACCATTGCCGAAATTCAAAGAAGGTATCCTAAGTACGAGTACTGGGAAATTTACTGGGAGGTGAACGACTATAGTTTCTTGGGGAAAAAAAGGAAAATTACCAACCGGATTAATAAAATAGCGAAGTCAAAATCTCCCCAAGAACGTCAAGACCTTGCAGGTGAAACGAAAGAACTCCTCGATGAGCTCTATTCACAACTGAAATTTAACAGCAAAAAGCTGATTGAAATTGACCGGGTGCTCCGAAAATAAACGTATAACATCGGGCTGGACAATATGCGCGGAAAAAACGCCCGCGCAACTGTCAGCCCGAACGCTCGGTGCTGCGCTTCGCTCATCGCACCTGGCTCGGCGCCGGACGGTAGAAATCAATACTAAAATAAACCAAACGGCATTTTGCGCCGAACCAGGCGCTCGAACGAACGGTCACTTCGGCTTTCCACCTTCGGTGGAGCCTCCGTGCCCGTCGCTCAGCGCCGAGCGTAATATGCCTATCTATATCTAGATAAACAATGAATCAAAATTCATGTAGTTAAATCCTTTATTATGGTCAATAAATTAACCATCGAGACAATGCAACAACTAGCCAAAAGTCATGGTGGCAAATGTATCTCAACCATCTATGTGAATGCGCATTCAAAATTACTTTGGCAATGTGCAAAAGGTCACCAGTGGCAGGCAAATCCAAACAAAATTCAGCAAGGAAGATGGTGTCGTAAATGTGGCGGTAATAAAAAATTGACGATTCACGAGATGCACCATCTGGCAGAGAGTAGAGGTGGGAAGTGTCTATCAAGTACCTACATCAACAGCCAAACCAATTTATTATGGGAATGCAAAGAGGGACATCGATGGGAAGCTACAGCTAATAACATCAAACGAGGTAAATGGTGTCCTGAATGTGGCGGTAGTAAAAAATTGACGATTCATGAGATGCAGAGTTTGGCTAAGAGTAGAGGGGGTAAATGCCTCTCTGGTGTCTATATCAACAACCAAACCCCTCTACTATGGGAATGCGGAAAAGGTCATCGCTGGAAGACGATACCTAACAGCATTAAAAGAGGAACTTGGTGCCGAAAATGTAAAGGTCTTGAAAAACTTACACTTCACGATATGGAAAAAATCGCAACGGAACGAGGGGGTAAATGTCTTTCTCAAGTTTATCAAAGAGCAAAAGCAAAACTTTTATGGGAATGTAAGGAAGGACATCACTGGGAAGCTAGTCATGATAAAATCGACAGGGGACAATGGTGCCCTATTTGTTCTTCTGGATTAGGGGAAAGAATATGTAGAGAATATTTTGAACAACTATTTGATGAAAAATTTAATAAATCTCGTCTTAAATGGTTAGTAAATGAAGACGGCAATCAAATGGAACTTGATGGTTTTAATAGAAAACTTGGTATTGCTTTTGAACATCAAGGCGAACAACATTATTCTACAAAAACACATTTTATAAGGACAAAAGCTAAATTTAAAAAAAGAAGAAAAGATGATAACACTAAATATAAGTTATGCTTAAAACATAATATTAAACTTATATTTGTTCCAGAAATTCCAAATCGCCTTTCTATAGATTCAGTAAAAGATTTTATAAAAGAACAATGCGAACAAAAACGTATAACTTTACCAAGTGATTTTAGCAAAAAGAAAGTTAATCTAATTAATGCATATTCTACATTCACATCAAAAGAAATAATGAACGATTTAAAAAATATTGCGAGCAAAAGAGGAGGTAAATGTTTATCTGGATCTTATATTAATGATTATGCAAAACTTTTATGGGAATGTAAGGAAGGACATCAATGGGAAGCAGTTCCTTCAAGCATAAAACAGAATACATGGTGTCCGTATTGTGCTGGTATTGTAAAAAGCACAATTGAAGAAATGCAAATATTAGCAAATAAAAGAGATGGTAAATGTATATCGGAAAAATATAATAGTTCCAAAAGTAAATTAACATGGGAATGTTCAAAAGGACATAATTTTGAAATGACCCCAAATCAAGCAAAAAATCATTGGTGTCCGTATTGTGCAGGTAGAGGTCGAACCATTCACGATATGAATAATATTGCACATAAAAAAGGGGGTAAATGCCTTTCAGATTCATTTATGGGAATGACAAAAAAGCATCTATGGGAATGTAAGGAAGGACATCAATGGGAAGCAGTTCCTGATAGCATCCGTCGTGGTTCATGGTGTCCTGAATGTTATCGGTCAACAAAACTCACTATTGAGCGAATGCAGGAAATTGCAACAAATAACGGAGGCAAGTGCCTGTCAACTCAGTACGTAAATGCTCAAACAAAACTTCTCTGGCAGTGCTTAGATGGTCATCAATGGCATGCATCTCCTAGTCATGTGAAAAAAGGGAGTTGGTGTCCGCGTTGTGCAGGACATGACAAAACGATTGATGACATGCATCACCTTGCTGCCCAATATGGTGGGAAGTGTCTTTCTGAAGCTTATGTAAATGCCTCTACTAAACTTCGCTGGCAATGCGAAAAGGGGCACATTTGGTTGGCAGCTCCAAAACGGGTCTTGGAAGGACGGTGGTGTTACGAATGCAGAAAACTTGAAAGGCATATAACGAGGCCAATCCAGCCGACCCATTACACTCGCGGCTGATTTCTGCATTCGAAGCAAAATTTGACAGGTAGTGATGATATGGGAGAGCCTGGAACTCTAATCAAGTTTGGACAACAGGAATACTTACTGAGACTCCGAGACGAAGGGCTTCTCTACATGAATCATCTCCCATATTTTTGGAAGATTGAGGACGATGAACTTCGCAGTGACCCTTTTGATTGCATTGCGGAAGTTGCAAGAGGACCAAGAATAAGCTTCCCATCTGCGGATGGCAAAGAGGTGTTCATGGAGGGGAATTGGACTTTAAGAATGCACCCGCCCGAACCAGAAAGAATAAACATATTCTGCATGTATGCGTTGCGGCCACTTACTGAAGGAACCTTTCCCATAAACGAAAGGAACTTCCGATTCGGGGAACATGTTTTAGTATTGATGAACCGTGATGAATTTATGCGGAGGATAGAATCAACCCTGAAATCTCAAAAGATCGTAGCGAAGGCCAATCTGGTTGAATACGTAGATGACAGTTACGCTGGGAAAATAGGCCCGTTCAGAAAACTCAGAAGGTTTTCTTACCAGTCCGAGTGGAGATTGGTATGTAAAGATGGTCCAGGTGGGCCGCGAGAAATTAGGATTGGTAGCATTCGAGATATTTCCGAGATAATACGTAGTGACGAGGTAAACAAGGAGATAAGGGTTCACTTCGAACAAGACGGTGCACCGGATCGCCGATAAATCCGGCTCCCGGTGACCTTTTCGTTCGGCAGGTAAGGAGAGACTGACATGGAGACATTTGACAAAAATTACAGCTTCGCTGTCTTTCCATTTCTCAAGACGAGCAACAAGTTATCTATCGGGGGGTTGACATTTCGTTCCACTGACGATACAGACGGGCTTTCCCGCGAGCAAGCCGCATGTGTGCGCGAAATTTCTGACATGCTTTTCTTGCAGGACAACCTTCGCATAAAATCTGCGTCCTATGCGCTCATCCCATTTGTGGATTTAGGCCACCCTCCTGTTGATGTGCAACATCTCACGAAGGTTCAAGTCGTCGTTGCATACTGCTATGCCTTGCCACGTCACGAGTTCGGCGATCTCTTCCTTTCATCGGAGCATGCCAGCATGGCAATCCTCACACCGGGCAAGGTGTCAGTCTATCTTGTGCGTCCTGATTTCCATGTTGACGTGATTGACTCTGCATCTAATCTGGAAGCTGACAAACACGGTCAAGTCGAGGGTTATGCGGGACTATACAATTTCAAGCATTACTTTTGGGTGGCTAAGGGTTCGCGCCTTTACGGCCCGAAGCCCCAGCTTACGCTTAATCATTCACAGAATTTGAGCATTGACCTCGCTCGTCTTGTCGAGAAAAGGACAGACTACCGGCTACTGAGGAAATTGCTTGAAAAACCTGATACACTATCATCTTTGCGCATCTTCACCGGGCTCCGCTGGTTCAACGAAGCCAACAACGAGGCAAATGACCAGCCCGCGGCAATCGTAAATCTCTCTATCGCCTTTGAAGCGTTGTTGAGCTTACCCATCGATGAAAAGACTGATCGTTTGACCGATGCTATTTCCTTGCTCTTGGGGAGAATTCCACGATTAGACGTCTGGGCACGGCAATTCTATGACGCCCGATCCCGAATCGTGCATGAGGGCCATGCCCGGCAGTTGCGCTTTGTCGTCACGAACTCACAAAAGAAGAGCGAAGGCCCATTATATCAATCTCTCCTTTCATACGGTCGCCAGATATTTCAGCTTTGCCTTGGCACGCTTCTGACTGGTGCGGAATTGGCCGAGAATGCCGGTCTGGAGGATAAACTGGTTACGAATCAAGAGCGTTTTCAGAAGATTTGCATGGTACTATCGGACGAGAAGACTGGAACGCGTCAACGCTTAGAGCTTATTGCGCCAATCGTGGCAGCTATTAAACAATATCGGTATGTTCCAGAGAGTGGTCTCCAAATCGAGGCGATGATCGGCGCCACCCGCTTGGCGGCAAAAGCTCTCCTGGAGGAAAAAGAGGTGCCCTCGCAGGAAGTCAGAGAACAACTTGAGCGTTTTTCCACTGCAGAGCGAACGATAGATCATTTACCAGAACTTGATGCGTTGCGGGGGCTCCATAGTATTCTTGAGAACAAATCTGTTCCGATGGAGATGGGGTGCGGTGAACCTGTTAGGGATTTAGTGGGGGTTGTATGGAACTATGTCTTCATGCATTACTTTTGGATCAAGGACCGCCTTTCGGATAAAGGCCAAAACCCCACATGAATATGGAACTGCCGAACCAAGCGTTCCACCGGATCGCCCATACTGCGGGCTCCCGGTGAACTTTGTGTTATGCTGGGGGTTTTCTTTCCTTCAGAATCTCACGGTGCAATTCTTTAAAGTCCTTTGAAGGGATGGCGTCAGACTTTCTCACCAGCTTTACGGCTGAGGCAGGGCAGGGGACGGCACATACGCCACAACCGATACACCATTCTTTGTCCACCACAGGGAAATCGCCTTCCATCTTGATCACATTTACAGGGCAGATCTCCACGCATTCTCCACAACCGGTACATTTCTCTTGATCCGTTTCCCTGAGAAAGTAGGTCGCCATCAGTAATTGATTTTGGGGCTATAAAAAAAATGACTTGACAAGGTATTCTTTTTGGGGTATTTTTGTAGTATGAAAGTCAAGACATCTATAACCTTATCTGAAGATTTACTGAAGGCGATCGATGAATATACAGGGGAATACAAAAACCGGTCCGAATTCATCGAAGACGCTGTCCGAGCTTTTATTATACAATTGATCCACAGACAGCAAGATGCCAGAGACCTTGAGATTATCAATCAGCATGCGGATTATCTAAACCGAGAAGCAGCGGATGTTCTTACCTATCAGGTCGATCTGTGAAACGTGGTGAATTGTACCGTGTTGCTAATCCTTCAGCCAAGGATCCCAAAAAATCCAGAGTCTTTGTTATCGTAAGCCGCCAAGTTCTCATCGATTCTCGCTTTTCCACGGTCATTTGCGCCCCGATTTATTCAACTCATGATGGTCTTTCCACCCAAGTAATGGTTGGTGTGAATGAGGGATTGAAGCACGATAGCAGTGTTCACTGCGATGAGCTTGTAAGTTTGCCCAAGTCGCTTCTGACCAACTTTGTGGGATCGCTCTCTCCACAAAAAACCGAAGAGCTTAATAGGGCTCTAAGCATAGCCTTGGATATTCGGGATCTTAAGGGCTAACAAGTCAGTACAGCCGGCGCCGCGGAACACAGTTTGCTTTTTCTGGAGGGGCGGCGGCCGGCGTGGCTGCTTCCATCGTTATGCTGTGGGTTTTCTTTCCTTCAAAATCTGACGGTGCAATTCTTTAAAGTCCTTTGGGGGAATGGCGTCAGACTTTCTCACCAGCTTTACGGCTGAGGCAGGGCAGGGGACGGCACATACGCCACAACCGATACACCATTCTTTGTCCACCACAGGGAAATCACCTTCCATCTTGATCACATTTACAGGACAGATCTCCACACATTCTCCGCAGCCGGTACATTTCTCTTGATCCGTTTCCCTGAGAAAGTAGGTAGCCATCAAGACATCCCTTGGAATTTTCTTTCTCCTGATCGTCCCCACAGACCAGCAACAGCAGCCGCAGCAATTGCAGGTGTGTTTAATCCCTTCCCTCGCATTGTCAACGAGATGCACCAGACCCGCCTCCTCAGATTTCCGGATCACCTCCAGGGCCTCTTTTTTTGTAATCTCTTTCCCAATGCCCTTCTTGATCAGATATTCCGCCAGTTCATCATATTTGATACAGTTTTCCAGAGGATGGTCGCATTGTTTTTTCCCAATCAATTGGGCGGTTGCCCGGCAGGGACAATGGACCAGGGCAATCACGTTGACCTTCTGAATGACCTCTTCCATCATCTCAAAGGGGAATATCGCATGTTGTTCTGGCTCGATGGACACCATGGCAGGGAGATAACGGAAGGCCTTTGTTTTTGTATTCCCGTAAGCCTCTTTGAGTTGCTCTTTCCCGGAATATTTGGCAACAAGCTCTGCCATCTTTTTTGCATTCGGAGTATTGACCCCCCTCCAGAAAAAGGTCTGGGGGAAACCATACCCAAACTGTTGGAGAGCATAGCCCTTGCTTCCGTCCTTCATCTTTTTGGAGAAGAGAAGTCCCCGCTGGGCTAAGTTTGATAGGATCGATTCCAACTCCTCCCTTGAAATGTTTTGAGGAGGAGAAATTTCGGTAACCGGGGCGGGTTCAAAAGGAATCACTTTTGTGGGGATGGCTAAGGCTACCTCTGCTTCCAAAGGGGTGAAGTTCTCTCTGAGAATCTCCAGAAGCTCTTCTTTCTCCGGATAACCCATGCCCAGAGAAGATAAATGCTTGGCCAAGCTTTTGTAGACATCTTTTTCCATGCTGAGCTCCTTTTGGAATAATGGAATATTGATGGTTTCGTAAAAAGTCGTAATTTCTCCAATTTTGTCATTCTCGCGAAAGCGGGAATCCAGTAAATTCAAATAGTTCTGGACTCCTGCTTCCGCAGGAGTGACAGTTTTTAGACTTTTTACGAGATCATCAATATCGGAATAGTGGGGAAGACCCGATTAAAAACCTAAATGAAAAAATAACATTTTTTGAATCATTATTCCATTATTCCATCAATCCATCATTCCCTTGTTTGGGTCATTCCACCCTCAAGGATTCCACCACATTCATTTTAGCAGCCCTTCGGGCTGGAATGAAACCGGCCCCGATGGAAGTAAACATCACCACTAACCAAGACTCTATGAGACTCCGAAGAGGAATGGAGAACTGGATTGTCCATCCAAAGGATTGTTTATTGATGACGTAGATGAGAAGAATGGAAAGAAGAAAACCGCAGAGGAGACCGATAATATGGCTGAAAAAACCGATCATCCCTGCCTCGATCAGAGTGGTCTTCTCAACCTGTCTTCGGAACGCACCCACTGCCCGGATGATTCCGATATCCCGCTGCCTTTCGATGATCAGGGCATTCAAGGAGTTGATGATTCCAAGAATGGCCACAATGATAGCGATAAATTCAAGGGCATAGGTGATGGCAAAGGTCTGGTCAAAGATCTTCAGAACCTCATTTCGCAATTCACGATGGGAGACCACAAAGAGGCGATAAGGTTTGGAATATCTTTCTCGAATGATCTCCTTGAAGGTTTCTTGAAAGACCCCTTCTTTTAGGTAGATGCCAGCACTATGGAGCGTCTCATCGTTCCAAAGGGATTGAAAGATTTTTTTCTCCAATAAGACCATTCCCCAATCAGAGGAATAATCGTAGAAGACTCCGGAAATTAGAAATTCCTTTTCACCCTGCGGGGTATTGAGCTTTATCCGATCTCCAGCCTTCACTTGATGTCTGAGAGAGAAACTCTCTGTGACGAGAATGGCTTGGCCAGCAGCGAACTGTTGGAGAATCGTCCGAGGATTTCCTCGAGTGAAACGAATGACCTTCATCTTGAGAAAAACCTCTCCATCCACAGAGGCAATCAGGGCAGGCTGGCCTTGATATTCCACCTCCAATGCCCTGAAGGAATCCACGGCTTTAACTCCAGGAAGAGAAGGGAGTGCCCTGGAGACTTCAAGGGGGAGGAGAGCGGAGTAACCCGTGATGGAATAGGAGCCTGGAAAGATGAACACGTCCCCATTGATCGATTGTTCTACCCAGAGGTCAACCGTCTTTCGGAAGCTCAGGATCATGATGGAGATGCTGATGAGCATGGAGAGGGCGGTCATCAATGCAGCGATGGTGATCACCGTCCTGGCCATGGAGTCATGGATGTATCGACACGCCAGTTTTCCTTCAGATCCAAACAGGAAGTGGAGAAGCGGGGCAATGAGACGATTCAGGAGGGTGGTGACAGAAGGAATCAGAAAGGAGACCCCGATGAGGATAAGGAGCGCAGCCAAGAAGCCGAAGAGGGGCCGGTGATCGATGGGTTTCTGGAGGGCAAAGATGAGCGAAAGGATGAGAAGGCCCATGCCGATCAGACTGAAATGTCCGAGACGGATTTTTATTTTTGTTTCAAGTGTCCCCAACGCCAAGGCCTCCTTGGGTGCAATCTTGGAGGCTTCATTTGCAGGGCCGATCGAAGAAAGGACCGAAGCAAGCACTCCCATCCCAAACCCTGCCATTAAAACGGATGGGGAAATCAAGAGATGTTCTGCCTTCACTAAAATATAGAGAGCGGTGATCGTTCTGGAGACCAGATAGAGCATGACCTTTGCCAACCCTATCCCGATTCCTATTCCAGCCAGACTTCCCAAACATCCGATCCATGCCGCCTCACAGATAAAAAGACTGAGGGCCTGAGGTCGGGTGAGTCCGATGCTTC
>Ga0209777_10009791_pt1 | contig 10270 bp, 9 predicted proteins | sample FrelakmetHBP12HB_FD_187147 | JGI IMG/M metagenome (GOLD analysis project Ga0209777, IMG submission 187147) | Freshwater lake sediment microbial communities from the University of Notre Dame, USA, for methane emissions studies -HBP12 HB (SPAdes)... | ecosystem: Environmental > Aquatic >...
TAAGATTTCCAGAACTATCTAATTGTAAACTTTCCAATTGATTACTGCTAAGGCTTGGAGTTGAGCTTGAATATCGACCAAGAGCGACATTACCCGTAGCTGGAGAAGTTGTTGCTCCTTCTGCATATTGCGTTCCTCCACCGCCACCTCCAGAACTTGATGTTTGTAATATTCCGTTTGAATCTACTTGTACTCTATTCCAGCTAGTACCAGTTGGGTACCAGCCATAGATAGCTACTCTTTTGGCATCGATATTGTCACCAGTTTGCCCAGGGCCTATATGTTCATTTAATGATACTTCTTGTTGATTGGGTCGTTCAGGCATACAATGCTCTTTCTTTCTCGGCTAAAAGTGATTTTTGTTGTTGGATTTTTACAAATCTATAAAGTCTGGCCATACGATCAGGCTTTAATTGATTGCCTAAACTTGTTTCAGCGTGTCTAAGTGTGCGTAAAATACCTGCTAGGTCTGGTGTTTCACTGTTAGATTTGGCCCACATTATGATGTCGTTTATTTGTTGACCTAGTTCTGGGGACGATTTTGCACCAGTTCCTATACCAAAGTAATCAAAGACTTCGTTTTTCATGACATAATCTGCAAGAGGTATACCTCGTGCTGGGTCGTTTTGTTCTGGTTCAGGGTACTGTGGGTTTAACTCTGGTTCAGATTTGGGTAAATTTTCAGCTAATTTTTGTTGTATTTGTGTTTCTTCCATAGCTCAATTATATCATAGGTATTGACATTTTAATGGTTTTACGCCCATGCGTATTTTCATCATATTTTGTTGGTGAAATAGAGCATTGGGTTCCATTTCTAACTTACTTGTTTGTTCGTGTGGTAATAGTTTGGGTCGATTACTTTCGTCCAAAATAAATCTGCATCCCAACATTGACGCTCTTTCTGCTAAGTTAACATTGTCCCAAGACCAGCCATTGTCATATTCTTCATCAAAACCACCTAGTTCTTTGATAATTTTCATGGGTGCAATTGATACATTTGCTTCCCATTCTTGTGGCGTGCAAGGTCTGGGTCTGTCTATGCCTGTATATCTAATGTCGTCTGTACCGTCATAATTGGGCGTACAAGTCGTTACAAACGTGTTTTCGTCTACAAGATTAAGTAAGCGTTTAAAACAGCCTACAGGCAGCTCTATGAAGTCCTGAAAGAAAATTACATAGTCAGAGTCTATTTGTTTTAGTCCTTCATTTAATGAAGCGTTTAAATTAGATGCTCTTATTTGTTCTGGGGCGTTTACACCTTCTTGAATGATTACCCATTTTTCAGGTTCAGGTTGGGCTTTCATTTGTTCATTGGCTATCTTTTCCCAGCCAGTTCGTTTGCTTACAGTAAGGACCGAAAAACTTTTCATACACTACCCCATTTTTCTATAAATTTTGCTTTGTTTACTTTGTCTATTTCTTTACAATCTAAAGTTTTCATAGTCATAGCACGTTTGTGTTTAATTTTAACTTCGTCTTCTAAAATTATAGGAATATTTTTTTCTTTACATCTTCTAAAATAATCTTCGTCTTCGTACATTCCAAGTTCAAATCGTTCATCTAAAAAGCCAATAGTTTCAAAAGTGTTTCTAGACATAGAAAAAAAACAACCTGGTGTTAATTCTCTTACTCCATTAACCAAAGCAGAACCAAGGGCTTCCTCAAAACACATTGAATGTAAATCGCCATCTAACATTTCTGTATCATTATTAACAATAAAAAGATAATCGCCAGTAGCTATGGACAAACCTTTGTTAACTGCTTTAGCAAAACCTATAAAATCATTTACAACGACTATAAGTTCGTCACAACCTTTAAGCGATTGTACGCAACGCTTTAACATAGCATCCCATTTGGGTGATGATACGTGAGGAATTATTACAGAGATTTTCATAAAATGTTCATGAGTCCGTCTTCAATAGCTTTGGCATAGTTGAACTCACTCCAATGTTCTAATACAAAGTCTCTAGTATTGACTTCATGTTCTCCGTCTAATAGGGCGTCTAAATAACCCCTGATGCTTTCTGGGGTTGTGTCTGCTTGGAATGCGTGCCCGTTGGCGTAATCAAATTTATCACTGTCTGTAACAATTAATGGTAAGTTCATAGCCATAGCTTCTAAGACTGTGCGTTGGCTGCCACCTTCACTTTTGCTCGGAATCACACAAACTTTTGATGCGGCATATAAGTATTTAAGTGTTTCAGCAGATACGTGGGGGAGGATTTGAACATTATGATCTAGACAAACTTGCCAACATTCTTGTTCGTGAGTTTGATACATATATCCACAGGCTAAAGCATTTAATCCATCAACAGCTTTGGCATATAAATCATGGCGTTTCCAAGCTGCAAAAGTTGCTGGAAAGATTGTGTCATAAAGTTTAGGTTGTTTGGGTACTGGTTTAAATAATTCAGTATTAGTTCCGAATGCTATTGATACATTGTCGTAACCATTGTCGTTTAATCTTTTTTTGTATATCTCACTTTCTACAAAGATGTGCTGGAAATATGGGGTTCTATCTGTAATAACTTCACCACCAGCAAAACATATAGCCATTGGGATGTTTAGTTCTGCTAAGGGAAATACGTGTGGGCGGGTCATGTCAGCCCAGTGCAAAATAACATCTGGTTCAAATAATACTACATCTCGTTTAATGTTGTCTGATACTTGAATAGGAAAGTATGGGTTATTGACTACGTTGCGTTCTCCACTAGTTAGAATCTGTAATGTGTGCCGATTAGACAAATCTTTTAAAGCTGCCGCCAGTCCATCCTGCCAAGTTAATGTTTGATAATATTCTGGTTCCCAATCCCAGACAAAAGATATTTTCATAATTCCACCTTTCTAGTTATTTCGTTACATTCACCATGAACAGTTTGGGAAGCATCTGTCCAAGGGTTTTTAACTAGCCCCCAACCTTTTGCTGTTATATCTATGGGTAGGTGGCAAATTTTACATATCATATTATTCCTCGAAAAGGTCTACCCAACCCTTAGCTGTTTTTTGCCAACTGAATCCGTTTCTAATTTTATTGACTTTATGTTTTTCAATAAAAGCTTTGGTTTGAAGTCTAAAGATTAGTTTTTTGGTGTACTCTTGTTTGAATTTTTCTATATCTTCTGGGTCATACTTAACTCTAGTTCCAAATATATTGAAGTCTTTAAGTACAGCAAAGTTACTAGTAACTGGGTAACAACCTGCAGCCATAGCTTTAATAAGTGAGATACAATAAACTTCTGGGAATATACATGGGTAAGCAAAGATCTGAGTTTTAAATAGTTCCTGATTAAGTGCGTCTTGTCCGCTTCTTCCATGGTCAGTAACTCCATCTAAGTCCTCTGCCCATTTAATCATTTTGTTTTTCCAAGCTTGTCTTTCAGGATTATTGCGTGCCATTTCGTCATAGGTTTTCCAACCATAATAAACGTCAAGCGTGGCGTCAGGTACAGCAGCTTTAACTTCTGGCCAGATTTCGTAAAGTATCTCAAGTCCTCTAAGTTGACTAGAGGTATATATCATTGAATGTGGGCGTCTTTTAAATTTGGAATCGTATTTTCTAAAGTCTTCAGGCAATATTCCATTACCAGAAACAAACCTTTTTATATCAGGTATGACGTCAGCATATAAGTCAGCGTGGTATTGGCTAACAAATAATACTTTATCAATTTTCTTTAATCTGTCTTCTATAAATTCTTCTTTGTCCATAACGTCATGTAGCCATAGATATTTCTTGCGTGCTTTAATATCGGCATCAAAGAACCAAGGCATTCTCCAAGCTACCACTACATCAAATTCATCTTTAGGATTAAATTCCCAATATTGCTTCCACTCTACGCCATCGTAATTACCTTTTTTACTTCCAGGTGTGGCGTAAACTACTACTTCGTAGCCAAGGCTGTTTAATTGGTTAGACATGTGGATAACTGCTTCTTCACTGCCACCCATTCCGTCTTCATTGATTTGCCATGGTCCCCAGATACCTTCTGAACTATTACCACAGAAAATAGCTATCGATCTATTTTTCCATTTCTTTGGTTCTTGATAACCAATTCTGAGATTGATAACTGCTGGATTGTCCTGTAAGTCTTCAGGTATCATTTCGATAAACTTGCTTATTTCTTTTTTCTTACCATTTTTTTCCATGGTGCGTGCCACTCTGAGTATAGCTTTGGTGTTGTTTCTAACTTCTTCCATTTCTTCTATAATCTTTTGAGCGTTCTTAGCGTCTTCGTCTAATGGTCTTAGTTTTAGGGCTTTGTTAACATATTTCTTTGCTTCTTTAAGCTTAGCAAAACTCATGTTTAAGTAAGTTTGTGCTAGTAATAAATAAGCTCTGAATTGATTTTCCATGGGCATAATTACTGTAGATGTGGTCGGCGTTTTCTTATCTATGGCCATGAGTAACCATTCTTCACTAACGTTATATCTTTTGGCGTTAAACTCAATTTCACCTAGTTCTACGTAAGGTTTAGGGTTAGCTGGATTCTCTGCTATAGCCCTAACAAAAGCCTGTCTAGAAGCGTCCATGTTTTGTTCTATGCGAAAGATGAGTCCAAGATATACCCAAGCTTCACTACGTTCCTCATACCAACCAGAAACACGAAGATAATCTGTAAGTAAGTTTTTAGATTCAATAAGTAACATTGGATCACGGCTAGCCGCTTCAAAGTAATGGGTTGCCAAATAGAACGAAATGCGAGGGTCCACTTTTCCTTTTTCACCCATTCTTTTGTACATGCCTTCAAGTAGTTCAATATTACGGACTAGGCTAGCCGCTCCACGGTCAGGGTTAGACTTGTGGATAACTTTGAAATCCTCAGTTCTAACGTTAGTTACTGTTCGGTTTTCCTGCAAAGTTTCATGAACAGATACTTCACCATCATCAAAGCTTGACTTCCAAAAGTACGCACCATTATTTCTGGTTAATCGAAGTACTTGATGTGTATAAGTTACGTTGCCAAATTCATCATGTGCGTAATCGTATAGGGCATAGATTCCATGTACACTATTAGCCGCAGCGTTTGCTATGTCTTTAATCTTGTTGGGGTAGTCAACTATGTCATCGGAGTCCATCCAGAATATCCAATCATAGTCTTTTGGTACTTGTTTATAGATAAAGTTTCTTGCTCCAGCAAAGTCATTTGTCCACAGGGTTGTGAACACTTTAGTCGCATATTGTTCACAGACTTTCTTCACTTTTTCAGATACTGGTTTGTCTGCTGTGTGGTTCAAATTAATGTATATTGCGTCTACATATCCACTTATTGAAGCTAGTGCTCTAGCTATTAATGGAGCTTCATCATCAGTTCCTTTAACGATGATTGCCGCTGCTATTGTTTGTTGTTTCATATCCCTCCCTATTTAGATAAATCGAATTGTGGAAAAGCCCTTAAAAATTGATCTGTTTGTACTGAGTCTGTAAAAAGTTTTGGATAGCCTTTGTTCAGCCATGCTTCTAATGATGGAGGTATAGATAATTTTAAATTTATGGGTGCTTCATTTTTCTTTTCAATTACGTGTTTTAATTTACGTTCTTGTTTGACTTGTTTTCTGACAAAATCTAAATGGTCATTTATGTTTAAGTATTCGATGTATCTTTTAGGTTTTTGATTAATGGGGTCGATGTCATTCATGTAGCGATACTTACCACGAGGATTCATCTTTTCATAAATATTAAGTGCGTTTCTAATGTTCTCTATGTCAGATGTGTCTAATCTGAGGCCCTTGTGGTCATCTTTGTGTTTAAGAGTGGCGTTGCTCCTTACTGCCATATTAAGTTAAGTTAAGCACGTTCATATAAAAAAAGCAAACAAAAAAGACCCACGTCTGGGTCTTAATTGTAGCAATCAGTCTAAACGGTTTAACCGTAGAAGTAACCTGATGCGTAGAAGCTTGACTTCTGGTTAAGAGCTTCTAGTGTAGCTTCACCTTCCATCAATGCTTTGGTAGCAGAACCAGTCTTAGCGAGTGGTCGAATAGCTACCCTTCGGTTAACCAACCAAGCAGTTCGCCACTTAGATGTGTCAACTCCTAAGACAGAACCGTTAGGAATATTTCTTTCCATTACGATTTCGTGTTGTCCGAATGAGCTTGTATATACATCTACTCTTAGAACTTGCTTGAATTCATCAACATCTACGTAACGAGTTACGTTAGTTGCGAATTGGTCAATTACTCTTTTCATGTAAGGAGTAGTTAGTAGTAAATCTACATCCTCATCTGTACCTGAGTTATAAACTAGGTTCAAAAGAGCGTTTAGTTCAGTTTCAGTGAAACTTGTACCACTTGTTCGAGCAGTCTTGTTGCTAGTAATTAAAGCAATTGCACCGTTTTCGTAACGAGCAACACCTGAGTTACCAGAACCAACTGTTCCAGCAATGTGAGCTAATTCCATGTCACGAGCTAATTCAACCATTTTCTTCTGAGTTTGATACTCAAATGGGTCGTTTAGTCCGTAGTGAGGGATTGCAATTTCTGTGTCAGATACTGTAACAACTTTTTGGAAAAGCTGTACAACATTACCCTGACGAGCTGGAGCTGATAAATCTATAATAGAAACATCAGCACCTTCAACACCTGCGTCTACTGCTGGAGTAGCGTAAGTATCATTTAACCATTCATGGTAAGTGTTTGTAGCAACAGATTCGCCGATTCTTGATAGGAAAGGAGTAGACTTGTAGTCTACGTTTACGATCAAGTCTGCAACGTCTTCTTGTCTAGAAACATCACCATAGGTAATTAGTCCTATAGCCATTTTAATGTCCTTTATTTGTTAACGACTATATCTCTTGTGGAGTACGTCCAGATTGTTCTTTCATAGCTCTGATTACATCAAGGCTACCAACTGCAGTTTTGATGGCTTGTTCACGAATGTTTCGGTCATCAAATTGCATTTTCTTAAGAACCTGGGTTCGTTCTGGTTCGCTAGCTACTACAGGTGCTGGGTTATTGTGTATTGGAGATGGGGCAGGTGTGCCTCCAATTTTCTCCTGGATGGCTTCAAGCTTGGCTTTCAATTGATTCCTTGCTTCATCGCTGTCATCGGTTACACCGAGTCCCGCAGTCTTGGCTACTTCAATCACTTTTGGATCAAACTCGCTGTAGACATCTGCGTTAGCTTGTTCACGAGCAACTTTGCTTTCGTTGTCAGTTTTCTCTTTTTCAAGAGCTTCTGCACGGGCTAATGCTCGTTCGGCCAGGGCTCTATAGTCTTCTTTTTCTTCTAATTCTTTCTGGGTCTTTTGCTCTAATTCCTTAGAGGTTTGGTCCAGTTTTTTGCGGAGCATATTTCGTTCCATTTCGAGCTTTTCTTTTTCTCGTCTTAGAGCGTCTGCATCTGCGGTTGGCGTAGTGTTGTCCTGTTGAGGAGCACTTTGCGTAACTTCAGGTGCGAGTGGCTCTTGGTTCGTTTCAGTTGTAGCAACTGTATCTTCCATAATGTTTCTCGCCTTCCTTTTAGTTTTTATCTTAGATATTTATTTTAATATCTACATTACAATATATACACTACTGTGGGTAATCGGTCAACACCTGTTCATTACCATTTTGTTGTGATAAGTTGTCGCCTTCGTAAGCCCAAGTCTCAATATCTAAATTGTTTAATCGTGCCATGACCTTAGGCCAGCCATCAAAGTGCATAGCACGGTTGTCAATAATAACGTCATATTCAAAAGGTTTAATGTTGGTTATTTGGTCATAAGGTATTTGGAAAAAGTGCATCCAGTCAGCTACAGCTTTGTACACGGCTGGTTTGTTGACTTGTCTGCCTGTGAAAATTATCACAGTATGTTCTCTATGTAATCTTCTTACTGAATCTACTGCTCCCATGTTTGGGGGCCCCATTCTTCTGCCGTGATCTACATATTTTGTGTTACAAATTGTGTCGTCAAAATCAATAAGAAATATCATGTGTTAATTATATCACATTGATTAATTATAGGTTAATGGTTATTATGTGTGCATGAAAGATGGTTTTGACAATATAATTAGCGATATTATTTGGATTATTATTGTAATGGGTATATTGGGCTATAGCTTTGACCATTTAGTCCAATATGTCTAAACTTGTCCAATAGTAGTTTGTCCAGGTAACAATTGTAATGGTTCTTGTTTTTTCTTGAGTCGTTTAGCTGGTGGCGTGGAACTACCAGTCTTTTTGTAATATGGTTGTGCGGTAGGAACAGCTGTTTGTGGTACTGGTGTTGCTGGTGATGGGTTAGTCATTTGACCAGCTTGTGTTGTTTGATGAAGTTGTTGTACTACGTCAGAGAATTGTTTTTGTTGTGGGGTCAAATTAGTTGGTGTTTCAAGTCTAAATTGAGAACTGCTTGCTCCAGTCAATCCTTCAGCCACTTTATTCAAAGTTCCAGCTTTACTTGGTAATCCAGCAACTGCCCCAGGATAAGTAAATAATGAACCGACAAAAGTAGTCATAGCGACTGCTAATTTAGCCTTTAAAGTTATTGGTATATATTCTGGAGATACTTGCCCAGTCTTAGGATTAATATATGCTGTATTTGTATTTAACATGCCTTCTGCATTTAATAGTGCTGGTAGAAAACCTAATGGAAGTCCACCAAGTTCTCCAAAGGAAGCTACAGATTGATCACCTATGTGTCCAAATTTGGATAATGTACTTAATGTTTCTAATGGTGAAAAGTATGTTAATAAGCCTATTGCATCTGCATTTTTAGAATACCAAGCTTGTCCTTCTGGTGAAGTTAAAAAATCATGTGCCTGCATAAGTCCGTGAATGACACCTAGCTGTACTACAAGGCTTTGTCTGGTTAAAGTTCGTGCCATCATTGAAGTAACTTTCAAATTAAACCTAAATGGGAAGAAAGCAAAGTTTAATGTTTTGGCCATGGGTGAATTTATAAAACTTGCTTTTGGATTATAGTGAAGAATCATTTCAGATACGTCTCTAACTTCATTAGGAAAGTTATTCATAAATTGTTCTGTGGGCATTCCAGCCTTACGAGCCATTGATTCAACTACACCAGCTATGCTTCGTTTCTGACTTTCTAATAATTGAGTAGGCATAGAGCTTTTTGCTAGTGCTGTTTCTGTGGCAGCTTCATTACTAAATCCACCAGTAAAAAATCCTTTGGTTTCAAGAGACTGGGCTACTTCACCAATTTTGTTATAACTTTCTGGAAATACAAATTTAAGTATTCTATTAACTCCTGGGACACTAGGCATTTTTCCGCCAGCTTCCATTTGTGAAAGTATTTCAGATTTAGCTGCAAGCTTAGCTTTAAAGAATGGGTTCCAAGCAAATCTACCAGCACCCTGTATTTTCATGTATTGACGAGCAGCAAAAGATTGTTGAAAAGTTTTGTCTAATAAGTGGTCAGCTATACCACGAACAGACATAGGTACTTGTAACATAGCATCCATCATAGCAGCCTGTACTTCTTTGGCTTGTGTTTCAGTAATGTTAAGTATGCTACTAACTTGTTTAGTAGTAAGTTGTCGCATGTCAGATACGGGTAATTCTCTAAAATTAATTCTAGCGGCTCTTTGATTTATTTCATTGATACCATTTGTTATTTTTTTAATTACTACATCAGCGTAATTTGTTTGTGTGTCGGTGGGTGCCATTGGGTGAGTACTGTGTGCTAATTCAGCATCTCTAAGTTGTTGTTGTGCAGCCGTTAGTTCAGGTTCTACTATTGAACCCTTAGATAATAAGTCAGGTGTAATGCCTTGTTTTTGCATCATGGCTAATTCTTCTTTTGTAAAACCTGTGTCAGCTGTAGCAACTTTAGCCGCAGCTTTAGATATAGTTTCTGCTTCACCTTTGGCTTTGATATCACTTAATACTGTGCTTTCTGTAAGGTTTTTAGCAAAGTTAGCTGTAAATATTTCATGTACACTTTGTTCGGCTTTGATGGGTGATAAACCAGCGGCAGTTAAAACTGAACCTAAGTGTCCAAAAGCTCCCGTTGGTTGAATAGCTTTAGTAAAGAATTCATTATCTCCAGCAGATTGTCCTTTGAATAATGCACTAGTGGGTGCAGTTTCTCGTGTCATTCCTCTAGCAACTTCTGCTTCTGTACCAGCAAACTTAGTAGTTATTTTTTGAGTGCCTTGAATAAATGGTGCTTCAAGAGATGTAGGGGTAATAGGTACATAGCCTAGTTCTGCCATTCTTTTAGCTACGGCTGAATCTAAGTTTTCATATTTAGCATATTGTGTTTTTATGTTTGATATAGCTTCAACTAATTGTCCGTTATCTGGTGTGTTTTTAATAAGGTTTGTTATTTGT
>Ga0209777_10009792_pt1 | contig 10269 bp, 6 predicted proteins | sample FrelakmetHBP12HB_FD_187147 | JGI IMG/M metagenome (GOLD analysis project Ga0209777, IMG submission 187147) | Freshwater lake sediment microbial communities from the University of Notre Dame, USA, for methane emissions studies -HBP12 HB (SPAdes)... | ecosystem: Environmental > Aquatic >...
AATCAATAACTTCCGGCGTGCCTCTCAAGGTGACAATCAACGCCATGTGAAAAAAAGCGTCAAAAGCCGTCATGGGCGAAGGCTTGTTTGTGGCCGTATCCAGTATTTCCTGCCACAGCACCTGCGTCTGAAAAGAACGAAGCAGTACCTCACTCAGACGGTCATAATTGAATTTTCTTTTGCAGACGCTCTCCAAAAAAGCGAAGTACTCATCAAACTGACTGCGAACATACCTGGCGATCTTCGGCGTGTACTCCGTATGACAAATGGGCGTATCGAGAATGAACAGGGGCACATTGAAATACCGCGCCTGAACTTCATACCATTTGAGAACCGTCCCACAGATATTGTTACAGCACACCAGCATGTCGGGTTTGGGCAAACCTTGGAGAGGACCGCCATTAACAGTCGCGCATGCAATATCGGCGCGGGCATAGGAGCATAGATCGCTGGAATATCCCATGGCTTCCGCCTTCTCGCAAAGTCCACCACCCATTTTGGAAGCTCCGATCATGGCGCCGTAGTTTTCGGGATATATAGGTATTATACCCATCGCGATGAGCGGTTCCACAGGACCTCCGCTGGTTATCCAGGCAACTTTTTTGCCCGTCAGCCTGGCCGATTTGGCTTCGCTGTAATAAACTGTCATCATGTCTTTCATCGACTTCGTTTTTTTGAAACGAAGGGTAAATTTTTTGAATTTACCGAAGGAAAAGATCAAAATTGTTTTTAGAAATTCCAATATCTTTTTTTTCATCATGAGTCCTTTTCCGTTGAAATCCGTCTTTATAATATCTGAATGAATGTTTCAAAACGGGTCTGCAGCTGCCCCTCGGCTGGAAGTTGTTCTTCCATATCCAGCAACATGCAGGGAATATTATCTTTATCCAGCATTTCTTTTATGTAGGGATAATCGAAGGCATGGGGATCGCAGAATTTAAGCAGAAGAAACACAACTCCGTCTGCCTGATTGTCTCTAACGATTCTGACGATGTTTTCGCCTCGATCCGTTAATCCCGCATGCTTCGCCGGACAGATGGGCCGGTCAAGATATCTTTGCGCTATTGCCGCAAGCGGAGGAGCTTTTTCATCCAGGACACCATCAAAGTATCTCGATCCCGTGCAGAGATCATCCCAGACGACAACTCCTCCGGCATTCTCGATTATATCGTAAATGTCCGGATGACTGCATACACTTCCGGCAAGTACAATTCTTTTGGCGCCGGATTTTATTTTATCGCTCTTGGCGTTTTCCATCTGTCTTATGATTTCCGAAAGCGACTTAAGCAGGAGTCCCCTATCCATGATCATGGTCGCCTTGATAATGTTATGGAAATCGCGGCCGCTGATAATTTCAGGTCTTTGGGCACGAATGGTATAGAGCTTCCTCATGAGCGCCCGGATCTGATTATATGTTTTGATGGTGTCAGAGAGCATTGCGTCTGTGATTTTAACACTCAGGGCGTGCTCCAAATCTTTTTTAAATTTTTCCAGAACATCAATCATATATTGCCGTGCGCTGGCGGTATTTAGCTTCACCGGCAAAACGAGATCGATATGAAACTGATGTGTAACATTAATCCGCCAGATATCAGAGAGCCTCTGGAAGGAATCGCACGTATGCGGGAAAACGACACCGTCCAGGAAATCCAGCCTTCCGGAAAGCCCCTCTTCCAGTATGCCTCGAACCAGAGAGCAACAGTATGATTGCAGGTTGGCATCGGCCAGATGAATCCCTTCATTTGTGCCGAAAAGCCGGAAAGGAAGCGCCCCTGCGGCATAGATAATTTCTTCCGGAGTGTAGGAGCATGTATAACCAACAAATTTTTTGCCTGTTTCTTCCTTATACTTACGGCAATAGTCATAGGGGTCAGTGACGATGTTTATAATTTCCGTTATTTTCTCCATTGATATATTTCCTTAATAACTTTAATTATAATCTCTTGCCGGATTAATATGCGAAGCGCGTGCGTTTTCAATTTCCGCTAAACTTTCCGGCAGCACGCAATTTAGCGATTTCTTCCTCTTCCAACACATTGAAAGCAATTTTCCCGACGAGTGTTTTCGGCAAGCTATCCCGGAATTCTATTTCCCGCGGGCAACTCCATTTAATCAAATGATCGCGGCAAAAATCAATCAATATCTTCTCCATCTCCGGAGATGCTTTAGCAGGATTCTTCAAAACAACAATTCCTTTGACGACCTGAACCTGCGCTTCGTCCGGGACTCCGATAATACACGCATCCCGTACATCCGGATGTTTATAGAGAATATCTTCCACCTGCGCCGGATAGACGTTCATACCCGAAGATTTGATCATTCGTTTTTGCCGCAGTTTAAAATAGAAAAAACCATCTTCATCCATAGTGCCGATGTCTCCTGTATGGAGCCATAATTTGCCGTCAGGATGCTGTCGTAAAGTATTAGCTGTCTCCTCTGGCTGATCAAGATAACCAAGCATTACCGCCGGGCCGTAAATGCAGATTTCTCCTTCTTCACCGCATGGCACTTCATCAGTCGTGTTAAGCCGGACGATTTTTGCCAACATATCCGGAAAGGGTACTCCAATGCTGCCCTCTCTGTAATGGCCTATTGGCATTGCCATGATCGCCGTTACAGCTTCAGTTAAGCCGTACCCTTCCAGGAGTTGAACATTCCCGCCCTGTTTTTTCACCATTGCTTCAAAACGTTCCTTGACTGTCCGCGGTAATGAATCCGCGCCGCTGAAAGTCGCCCGAAGGCAACTAAGATTGGTCTTGTGCATTTTCGGATGGCGGCTCAGGGCATCGAAAAGAGTCGGTACGCCAATGACAAAGGAAGGTTTTTTGGAACTGATAATTTGAGCAACTGTTTCCGGCGTAAATTGCGGCACGAGGATGCTTTTGCCGCCGCCCATGAAGCAGGCATTTACGCAGACACCTAAACCGAAGCCGTGAAATATGGGAAGAATGGCTAAAATGGAATCCGCACCAGAAAGCTTGCCCCATTCAGATACCTGCATGCCCTCGCTGATGAAATTCATATTGGAGAGCATGATCCCTTTGGGCACGCCGGTTGTGCCTCCGCTGTAAAGGATTACAGCCAGTTCATCAGTATCCATCTGCGCCTGCGGGGCATGGGGATAGCTGCCGCTCATCAGATCTTTCCACCATTTGACCATCGGATCTTGCGGAACTTTTGGAATTTTTCGGCCTTTGGTCAGGTTAAATCCGATGCGCTTGATGGGACCAAGGTAATCAGGAATCCGCGCCAGAATCAGAGTTTCCAGCGGAGTTGTTTCTTTTAAATCTTTAAATTTGCCGTAAAAAGCGTCCAGGGTCAAAACAAAACGGCTTTTTGCCACCTTAAGATAAAATTCGATTTCTTTGATTGTGGAAAGAGGATGAATCATGCTGGAGACAGCGCCTAGTTTGTTTGCGGCATAGAAGCAAATGATTCCCTGCGGAGAAGTCGGCATGGAAATCGTGATCCGTTCCCCCTTTTTCAGGCCGATAGCGGCGAGCGCGGCGGCGCACTTATCGATTTCGCTGATGAATTGACGGTAAGTAGAAGTGTAATCGAGAAAATCATAGGCAATTGAATCAGGACAGCGTTCAGCCGATTGCCGGACGGCTTCGTACATTGTCACACGAGGATAATCCAGCGTTTTTGGAACGTGCTGATAGAATTTCAACCAGGGTTTCTTTTCATACATGATCGCACCCCCGATAAGTTTTTTAAGTTACGATATGAAAATCAGGAAATGAGTACGTAGTCAACAAAAAAAATCATGAAATCGATAATACCAACGTATAGTGGCTTAATTTTCTTGACGCACCAGCACCATCTCCCTATAATCACTATACATAAAAACGAGTTATTATAAGAATTATCTTAATCGACCCAAAGAGGCAACAATGGCTCCTATGGAAAAAATTAAGCTCGGCATTAGCGCCTGTTTATTGGGTGAAAAAGTCCGCTATGACGGCGGACATAAGCTCGACAGGTTTCTTACGGACACTCTGGGGAAATATGTGGAATATATCCCTGTTTGTCCTGAAGTTGAATGCGGCCTCGATGTCCCCAGAAAATCCATGCGTCTGGAAGGCGAACCGGATTCACTTTGCTTAATCATAACTGAAACCGGACAGGATATGACCAAACGCATGATGAATTGGGCGCAAAAAAGCATGATCCAACTGGAGAAAGAAGATATTCGCGGTTTTATTTTTAAAAGCGATTCGCCCAGCTGCGGGATAAAAAAAGTTAAAATTTATAACGAAAAAAGTATGCCTGTTGAAGCGGGCGTGGGAATATTCGCCGGAGTCTTCATTAAACATTTTCCTTTTCTGCCGGTGCAAGATGAAGAAAGTCTTCATGATTCAAGCCTACGGGAAAATTTTATTGTGAAACTCCAATTCCGAAAGCGAAACGTATAACCTGAAGGTCACACGTTGAAATTGGTAAGTTGTAATGAGACTCGCTGAAAACGAACGAAGTGAAGTTTGAAGCGTTAGTCGAATTATCCCGCGAAGCGGAGGGCACAATACACTGCCGCTTGCTGTGAAAAGTTTCCAAAGCTTACTTTGGGGTTCGTACCCGTGATTGAAAAAATATTCGCGTTTGTGAAATCATCTGTAAAGTAAGATAAATTTCATCTTGACATCTATTTATTCGCTGTGTTACGAATTCAACAACCTTAAAGAATAAGCGAGCTGAAAAATGTTGAAGGTAGTTTCCAAAAATAACTGGTGGTGGCAGATTTAAATGTCTGCCCATAAGCTCGGATAAAAAAGAGTGTGGGCAGGGAAGCCCCTTCCCATGACTCCGTAAAAAAATAACGCCATGGGAATAATAATCCCGTGGTTTTTTTTAATGAGACCCAAGCTTCAGAAACAAAGTGCATAACCTAAAGGTCATCTGCGACTGAAGCTTGCAGGTCGTAATGAGACTAAAACTTCAAAAGCAAATAACCTAAAGGTCACTATAGGTGCATTGAAGTTTTTTTGCCGAATTAATGACACTCGCTTAGAATGAGCTCAGCGAAATTTGAAGCGCAAGTGGAATTATCATATATGCAAAGCATACAGTGGTATCCAAATAGCCAAAGGCTATTGGAAATTATCCTATCCGCCGCCGCGGATAGGGATACCTTACTAAATAAAGGGTATTTTTTATACCCGTGATTCGTGAAATACTTATTTAAGGAGAAAAAATATGGAACAGGTAAAAGTAGTACTGCAAGATCGTGAAATACCAAAAAAATGGTATAACATCGTAGCGGATTTGCCTACACCGATGAAACCGCCCCTGCATCCCGGTACCGGTCAACCGGTAACACCCAAAGATCTGGCGGCAATTTTCCCTATGAACATTATCGCACAGGAAGCATCGAATAAGCGGTGGATAAAAATTCCGGAAGAAGTTCTGCAAAAATATTTACTCTGGCGGCCGTCTCCTCTTTATCGCGCTTATAATTTTGAAAAACTGCTCAATTGTCCGGTTAAAATTTATTATAAAAACGAAGGCGTCAGCCCCGCAGGTTCACACAAACCCAACGCCGCCATCCCTATGGCATATTTTAATAAAATGGCCGGAACAAAAAGAATGGTTACGGAAACCGGCGCCGGTCAGTGGGGCAGCGCGTTGTCCATGGCTACCCAAATGTTCGGTTTGGAATGCCGTGTTTATATGGTCAAGATTAGTTATGAGCAAAAACCTTACCGGCGCATGATGATGAACACCTGGGGCGCCGAATGTATTCCCAGCCCGAGTAATTTAACGCAGGCGGGCAGAAATGTTCTGGCGGAGCATCCTGATTCTCCCGGCTCTCTGGGAATCGCCATCAGCGAAGCCATTGAAGAAGCCGTAACGACTCCAGGTTCGCGATACGGTTTAGGCAGTGTCTTGAATCATGTATTGCTCTATCAGACAATAATCGGTTTGGAAGCTCAAAAACAAATGCAGAAAATCGGCGTATATCCCGATGTAGTTATGGGCTGCTGCGGGGGCGGCAGTAACTTTGCAGGTATAGCTCTTCCTTATGTCTGTGACAAGATTCACGGGAAAGATGTGAAGATAGTGGGCGCGGAACCATCTTCCTGCCCCAGTATGACGAAAGGTCCCTTCGCCTACGATTTCGGCGATCTGGCAAAAACTACTCCATTGCTTCCTATGTACACTCTGGGTCATGATTATGTACCCGCGCCGATTCACGCGGGCGGCTTACGCTATCACGGCATGGCGCCGATCGTCAGCCATTTAGTACATGAAAATATTATTGAAGCCAGAGCTTATGATCAACTTAAAACTTTTGATGCCGGCGTCAAATGGGCGCGCACAGAAGGATTTATACCCGCGCCAGAGACTAACCATGTTTTGGCGGCCGTTGTGGATGAAGCAATGCGCGCCAAACAGGAAGGAAAAGAAAAAACTATCCTCTTTAACTGGAGCGGTCATGGTTTGGTTGATCTGGCCGCGTATGATGCTTATTTGTCCGGCAAACTGCAGGCCTACGAATTGCCCGATCATGAAGTCGAAAGAGCATTAAACGCTATTAAGGATTTTCCTAAGCCTTAATTAAAGGTATAAATCCCGCTTTGCGGGATAATTCGACTTAAGAGCTTCAGTGCGCTCCGTTTCTGAAGCTCTAGTCTCATTAAAAGCCGTCAGGAAATCACGAATACAATACCCCGCAGCTTGCTGCGGGGTATTGTATTCTCCGCTGAGCGGGATTGTTCAACTTACCAATTCCAATACGCTTCGCTTTCGGAATTGGAGTTTCACAATAAAACCCTTGACGGTTTTTCTTTTTTTCGTCAACCTACTCGGCAATGGAACAGGAAATAAATAATAAGCTGATACGCTGTCCGCGATTAGGAGACGAAATCACCTTTTCTTATTGTTTGCAGGAATCAGGTGAGTTTCCGTGCTCACGGATTGTGCGTTGCTGGTCACCTTTTTTTGATGTAGAATCTTTTTTAAAAGAAAAACTGACGTCGGAAAAATGGAATAATTTTAAAAATTTACAGTCCAGGGATAAAGTTATAAGCCTTATTGAATTGATTGAAGCGGCAAAGGTAAAAAAATGAAGACCTTAGATTTATTCAGTGAGGGAAACACAGGCGACGCAAAAGATTCGGCGCCGCTTGCCGAAAGAATGAGACCGCAAAAAATTTCCGAATATATCGGTCAGCGGCATCTTCTGGCAGAAGGCTGTCTGCTCAAAAGAGCCATTGAAGAAGATAAACTTTTTTCCATGATTTTCTGGGGGCCTCCCGGTTCAGGAAAAACCACTCTGGCCAGAATTTTAGCCAATGAAACCGAATCAAAATTTGTCAGTTTTTCCGCCGTTCTTTCCGGCGTGAAAGAAATTCGCGCGGTAATTGATGAAGCCAGGGAATTGCTGGAAAGAAAAAAGATGAAAATGATTCTCTTTGTTGATGAAATCCACCGTTTCAACAAAGCCCAGCAGGACGCCTTTTTGCCGTATGTGGAAAGCGGATTGATTACATTAATTGGTGCTACTACGGAAAACCCTTCTTTTGAAGTTATTGCTCCTCTTTTATCGCGAACACGGGTTTTGATTTTAAAACCGTTTTCTGAAGAAGACCTGCTGGCAATAGTTGAGGGTGCCCTGAAAGATAATCAAAAAGGGTTCGGACAATTTTCTATACAGATCGATTCGGATACTCTTCGTTATATTGTTCGCTTAGCTGATGGCGATGCCCGCAGCGCCTTGAATAATCTGGAAGCCATTGTATCCATGGTGCAAAATCTACCCGCCGATAAAAGAGTTATCACACCGAAATTTGCCCAGGAAGCCCTGCTTAGAAAATCGCTTTTATATGACAAAGACGGAGAAGAACATTATAATTTAATTTCCGCTTTGCATAAGAGCTTGCGCGGCAGTGATCCTGATGCCGCACTGTATTGGCTGGGACGGATGATTGCCGCCGGGGAAGATCCGCTTTACATTGCGAGGCGCATGGTGCGCTTCGCTTCGGAAGACATAGGTAACGCCGATCCGCAGGCACTGATCATCGCCGTTGCCGCCCAGCAGGCTTTTCACTTTATCGGCCTGCCCGAAGGAGAGCTGGCCTTAGCTCAGGCGGCGGTTTATCTGGCCACAGCGCCCAAAAGCAATTCACTTTATGTCGGTTACGGCAAAGTTAAAGAAACAATTAATACAAAAGGGTATTTACCTGTGCCGTTGCATATCCGCAACGCGCCGACAAAATTAATGAAAGAACTTGATTACGGCAAAGATTACAAATACGCTCACGACTACACCGATGCTTATGTGCCTCAAGAATACCTGCCGGAAAAAATTCAAGGGCAAATATTTTATCAACCCAAAGAGGCAGGTTTCGAAAAAACCATCAAAGAGAGAATAAATGTCTGGCGACAGAAGAAAAATAATGCCAGAAATGAATAATATTAGAATTGCAGTAAAGTTGTAGAAAAGGAAAGGGAGGCTTGGTCGGAGCCTCCCTGAGACATGAAGAGAGAAGGTTGAATTCCTTCTTGGTTATTTTGCTGTCGGCTAATCATACCCGTTATTTTTAGTCGGCAATAACTTAACCTGCTCTTATTTAACAGCATTTATCGTGCCATAAACAATATAACTATCTTAACTATTCAAAATAATTGATAAATAATTAAATATGATGGCGTTTACAATAAATAAGCCTTTTGTATTGGCGGCAATAAATGTCGGGAAATATCTCTGTTCATTTCAGAAAATACAATAAATACAAATATATAAATATCTATTATGTCGCTTGCTCCAACTTCGACAAAAATGTCGGTTTATTGGGGATTAGCCGTTGACTTTTTCCTTAAATAGCTTAAAATGACGAACAAAATAAGATTCTAAAGGTAAAAATGCGTTTTTTCAGAAAAAAAGAATTGATTATTAATCGGAAGGCTCACGATTACAATGATCCCTTTCTTCAGCCTTTAGCCGTAGCCATTGTCAGCGCCATTTTAGTAGCTTTAATCTTGATTATGGGATTTCTGGAGATTAAAAGAAGTGAAACGAATCTCATAGATTTCATGGAAGATCAGGCATTGAGCACAATCGGCGTGTTGCAGCGGTTAACTGAAGAAAATTTAAAAAGCATAATCGCTGTGCCTGAAAAAAAAGGTTCAAATTTAAAAACTGTAAGCCAGGAGGAAGCTACTTATTCCAAAAAATGGGTGATTGAAGCAATAACGGCGTTAGCCTTAAAGTTAGATGAACAGTGGAAAAAAGGTAAAATAAACAAAGATTTTTTACAAAAATTCGCGGCGGATAATAATTTTTTATATGTGGGTTTGTTAAACGCTCAGGGAAACGCGGTTTACCAAAGCCGTCATTTGCAAACGAACATGCTGGATACAAAAGAACTGGTAAAAAATGGCCGGAAATTAACTACACTTGAGCTAATGGAGAAAATACGCGTTAAACGGGGAATCGGCTTTATCGCTTTGAGGCGTAAGGATAACAGCGGTACAGTGGTAATAAATGTGGATAAACCGGGATTAATTTACTGGAGCCTGAAAGTTGCCGGAGAAAAAGGAATGAATAAAATAGGCGAAGGTCATGGCATAATTTACATGCAAATTATCAATGAGCAGAAAAAACTTCTCAGCAGTGTCGGCAAGCCACCTCCAAGTTTAAACAATCAAAATTTCAATTTTAATGAAATTTTAGCCGGCCATGTAAAAATTGCCAGCAGAAAAGTTAATTATGCCGGAAACAAAATTTTAGATCTGGCGACACCTTTATTTCTGGATAAAAAAATTGTAGGTATCGTGAGAATTGGCCTTGACCGCAGTTCGATGGATAAAAGCATTGCCGAAAACCGCCAAAATATTTTTATTTTTATGTTTTTTATTGTCATAATTGCTCTATTATCCATGTGGCTGCTTTATCATGACCAGAACCGCCACTTAGCCGGTATTGTTGAAATAGAACGACAACTGGAAAAAGCCGAACGGCTTTCCGCTCTTGGGCAGTTGGCGGCCGGAGTGGCACACGAAATTCGCAATCCTTTAAATGCTATCAGCATCGCCACACAGAGGTTGAAAAGAGATTTCATTCCTACGGATTCAAGTAAAGCCGAAGATTTTCAGAATCTTTCCGGCGTTATCAGGGACGAGATCAAGCGCCTCAACGGAATCATTGAAGAGTTTCTAACTTTTTCCAAAAGCCGCCGACTGGAATTGTCTAATTTTTCTGTCACAGAAGTTTTACAAAAAATTGTCAGTCTCATTCGGGAAGAGGCCTCAACCCGTGGGATTACC
>Ga0209777_10009793_pt1 | contig 10268 bp, 15 predicted proteins | sample FrelakmetHBP12HB_FD_187147 | JGI IMG/M metagenome (GOLD analysis project Ga0209777, IMG submission 187147) | Freshwater lake sediment microbial communities from the University of Notre Dame, USA, for methane emissions studies -HBP12 HB (SPAdes)... | ecosystem: Environmental > Aquatic >...
ATCCAATGCGGCAGGAGCCGCATTCCAGGCAGCCCTCGTAGGCCGCGCTGATGTGATCTTTTTCCAGGCGGTACACATTTGCCGGGCAAAAATAAAGGCAGGGTTGATCGGCGCATTTTTCCATGCACACGGAGCCATCGATGATGCGCAAATGAGGTTCTTCATCTACTCGAAACCGGTCTAAGAATAGTTTATCCTCTACCTTCATAGTCATCTTATACTCCTCCACCCATCCCAAAAGAGCCTGAGGAAATTCCAAGGAGAGATCCGGCCCCGCAATTCCCGCCATAGAACTTTCTGCTTCTCTTTTTTGGGTACGCCGTCAACCGTTAGCATTTCCCTAGCCGCTAGGCTGGTCCATCCAGGCAAGGTCGTGAATATTTCCTTGTGTGTGGAAAGAAAACGATTGAACCGGCGATATTTTTTCAAGTCCTTAAGGATGTAGGAATCTTGCAACCTGGAAATATATCCCCGAAGGCCATTACGGCTGTAATCCCCTTCTTCCAGAGCCTCCAGGATGGCTTCTGCTGCAAATCGACCCGAGGTCATGGCTAGATTTGATCCCTCACGGTGAAGGGCATTGAACAACATACCGGAATCGCCGGCAATGAGAAATCCGTCTCCACAAAGTTGAGGAATGGCATCGTACCCTCCTTCAGCGATCCAGTGAGCCATGTATTCAGTAGGTTTGCCCCCTTGAATTAGAGGGGCAACCATGGGATGCACCTTGAAAGCTTCCATCATCTCGTAGGGTCGAACCTTCTGTTTGGAGAGATCAACTAAGTTCGCTCCGATACCTAAGGATAGGGATTTCCGATTGGTATAGATCACCGCAACCCCATCCATCTCTTGAGTGATCTCACCCAGAATCTCGATGGTCACGCCATGACCAGAATCTACATTGAATCGTTCCTGAACCTTCTCCTCGGTAAGCTCGATCACTTCTTTGACAGCCAGATCTACCTGATGGGATTTAGGCTCAGGACGGAAGCCCGTTTTAGCCGCCAAAGGGGAATTGATCCCATCAGCCAGCAAGACAACTTTGGCTCGAATTTCCCCGTCAGAGCGGTCAGTATCAACGCCGACAACTCGCCGATGATTATCCCGCAGCAGATCTGTCACCACCGTTCCACATACCACCAGGGCTCCCTTGGCCCTGGCCTGCTCAGCAAACCAGCGGTCGAATTTAGCCCTCCCCACAGTGAAGGCATTGTGTTTACGCTCATCTGCGAAGATTTTATCACGATAAGAGAGGCTGTATCCCCCATCTTTCCCCAAGTACCATATCCTGGACTCAATAATATTTCTTTCGATTGGGCAGTTTGTTCCTTCATAATCGGGAAGGACCTTGGCTAAGTCGTGCCCGTAAAGCACCCCTCCGGAGATATTCTTGGCTCCCGGGTATTCCCCGCGCTCCAGAACAATAGTCTTGACCCCTCTTTCTGCCAGAAGGCATGCCGCTGAGAGTCCGGCTGGTCCTGCTCCGACGATGACCACATCAAAGGCCTCTTGCATCCTTTAACTCTCTGTCCCTTTCATTCTTTTTTTCAGACCTGCTATCAATGTCGGGACCACCTGTAAGTAATTCCCCACCAAGCCTACATCGGCAACCCGAAAGATGGGGGCCTGGGGGTCGGAATTGATGGCCACGATCTTCTCAGACCCTTGCATCCCCACCAGGTGCTGAACAGCCCCCGAAACTCCGATTCCGATGTAAAGCTTTGGGGCCACAGTTTTTCCCGTCTGTCCCACCTGTCGCTCGTAGGGCATCAGGCCCGATTCCACCACGGGCCGGGAGCAGGCCACCACCCCTCCCACCAGATCGGCCAGCTCCTGAAGCATCGGCATTGACGCGGGATCGCAGGCCCCTTTTCCAGCCACGACAAGAGCTGGGGCACGGCTAATATCCACACTGCCGAGCTGCGGAACTTCTTTCATGAAATCGATGATCTCAGCGAGCTGCCCATCGGGGGGATTCCATGGCTGAAAATGAATTTCCCCCTTTCGGCTCTCATCTTTTTCGGGAAGCTTCATCACCCGGGGTCTTACTGTGCTCATCTGGGTACACGCTAAAGGTGCATGCGGACAGTAAATGGTGGCCATAATATTGCCGCCAAAAGTGGGCCGGGTCATCAAAAGGACTCCTTTTTCTTCGTCGATATCCAGTGCCGTGCAATCGGCGGTAAGGCCCGTTTGAAGATTTGTGGCCACAATGCCAGCCAAGTCTCTTCCTAAAAGGGTTGTTCCGATCAGAAGGATATCCGGCCTGAACCTCTTGCAAAGATCCGTGAGGGCTTTCCCATATGTTTTGGAGAGGTAGCTTTTGAGCAGAGGGTGGTCGACCAGATAGACCTCATCACAACCGAAGGCGATAGCCTCTTGGGCAATCCTCTCAACTTGATGTCCCAGGAGAAGACCAATCACTTTTGTTTTTCGCTTTTCGGCCAGCTCCCTTCCTTTTCCCACCAGCTCCCAGGAGACCTGGGCACCAAGGCCATCCATGACTTCGATGAAGATGGCCACCCCTTGGTAATCGGCAGACTCGCCTTTGGCTATCCTCTCAGCCTCTTGAGCTATTTTCTGTCGTCTTTTCCTTTCGAAACGAACCGCTCCCACCGGACAAACCTGGGAGCATTTTCCGCAGCCGATGCAGGCCTCCGGGTCGATGACCGCCACGCCTTCCACCGACATCTGGATGGCACCGACCGGACATTCGCCCACGCATGCCTGGCAACCGATGCAGCGATCAGGGATGATCTCAGCTACTTCAATTCCCTTTTTATTCCTGGACATGAGATTTCAGTCCTTCCAGTGGGTAAGCAGCTTTGCAGCAAACGTCTTATCGGCCAGGAGCGTCTCCAGGGATTGCTCCACAGCACCTTTTGGATCCTCCTCGGCATAGAACTTGGGCCCGCCTTCGCGAGCAGGTGGAGAGAAAATCCTTTTTACCCAGGTGGGTGAGCCCTTCAAGCCTAGCTTCTTCGGGTCTGCTTGAATGTCTTCTAACTTCCAAGCCTTCACCTCCGCCCGGAGGGAGTGGATCAACTGGGGGAGGGAAGCTCGCCGGGGGTTAGCCAGCTCTAATTCCGCAGTCAGCAAGGCTGGGAGAGGTCCTCGAATGACCTCCAATCCTCCCTCCACCTTCCGTTTGACCTGGATTTGCCTCTTACTTTCGTCGATCCATTGAACTTCGACCACGTAGGTCAACTGGGTATATCCTAGCCGGGTGGCTATGCCAGGCCCTGTCTGGGCAGTATCCCCGTCAATGGCCTGCTTCCCGCAAACGATTAGATCTACAGGGTGATCGAGGCTTAGCTTCTCAATAGCCTTCATTAGCGTGTAACTTGTGGCCAGGGTATCGGCCCCTGCGAAAGCGCGATCCGATAGGAGGATGGCCTCATCGGCTCCCAGCGATATCGCCCCCCTGAGCGACCATTCTGCCTGGGGAGGCCCCATACTGATGGCTGTCACCCGTCCCCCATACCGCTTCTTCAGGCGAATAGCCTCCTCAAGGGCCACCAGATCGAAGGGGTTGAGGATGGACTCGACGCCCGTGCGCATCAGGGTATTGGTCTCCGGATCAATTTTTACTTCAGCGGTATCGGGCACCTGCTTGATGCAACAGACAAAATGCATAGGTCTGTCCCCCGTTAAAAAGTCGCCCTATCTCGAAATGAAAAACTAACTTCCACGATGATGACCTTCACCCGGCCGATCCCCAGCTTTTTGCAGGCCCTCCACCGTATCTCCCCATCCAGTATCCGAAAGCATTCCCCATCAAACCAGACTTGAATGGGTTCAACCTGGCCTCTGGACCGAATCGAGCAGCATTGGCCCTCAATCGAATCGCTGTGATAAATGAGTCGAAGGTTTGGGCTGATCTTATCCAGATCAACCTCAATCACTTCCCTTCTCATGCCCGCTTCATCTCCTTTCTTGGTCAATAGCTTTCCTTAATCCTTGTTCGCGAAATGGGAGTGAGGCTTTCAGAAATTGCTCTGCTCCAACAGGCACCTTTTGAAAAAGCCACATTTTTATTAGTGTTTGTGTCCTTCGCCTTCCTCGGATTCGGGGTAATGACCTTGGGCTGGATTCTTGGCGGCTTCGTAGAGGCGCTCAACATAGTGAATATAGCTTACATAGGCTTCGATAAATTCTCTTCCTGCAGCAACGTCGTCTTTATTGAAATTCTTTTTGGCCATCGCCTTTTTGAATTGCTCGTGGAAACCCCCCTGAATTGCATATGTTAAAAGCCTCAGAAGTGGTTCCACTTTACCGTCTTCAATCGCCTTGTCTCCAGCCGGAATTGCAGGACCCAGATCACGCCCAGCAGGTTTCAAGCCAGTGTAAGGTGCTCCTTCCCCAGCCCGATGAATGCGAACAAGGTTCTCGAAAAAATACATATCTGCAAGTTCTTTAGCTTCAGGATTAAGCTTTCGAACGGCGAGCGTCTTCTGAAAAGCTTCTTTTATTTCGCCTTCATCTTTCTCCTGTACCCAGATCAGGACGAAGTTGACGTTTCCCGTCTCTAATGCTTTTTTGGCCGCTGTAACCACCGGACCATCCATACCATCACAATGGGCAAAAACCTTGTTAGACCCAAAAAGCAGAATCGCAAACAAGATGGCCAAAACGGTTGATAAATTGAAAAAATTCCTTTTTTTCATATTAATCCCTCCCCTTTTTGCCGCCAGACTGGCGGGTTTTTGCGCTTGAAATAAAGGATGTGACTCTCCGATTCAGGAATTTAACTCGGTTTCGACATTACCAAGCTCCCTGCGTCCATTTGGTTTGATTTGAGAAACTATTCAACCACGCAGATAGCTATTCCGGCTCCATGATTAATGATCTTACTGACGGTGCTGCCCAGGAGAAAGTGGGCTGTAGCTGAATGGCCACACCGTCCCATTATCAACGTCTGATACCCGCCAACCCTGGATTCGGTCAGGATACATTCAACGACGTTGGCAGCAGACCCATGGATTAACTTCTTTTCGATCTGCCCCTGGTTTATACCTTTCCCGGTCAGGGTCTCAATGGCGGTTTGAAAAATGGGTTCAACCTTCAGTTTCTGGTTGGCCAGCCACTTGTCGAGCACTGCCTTCCTGGCTGTTTTTTCCTCTTCGGTAAGGATATGGCCATCATCCCATAAATCCGGCGGTAGCCCCTGCAGGACATGGAAGAGGGTTATCTGCAAATCCCTTATTCCGGCAAACTGCTCCCCCACATAATCCACCGCTTTCAAGGCGCCTTTTGATCCATCAGTAGCGATTAACATCTTTTTCATCTCTCTTCTCCTTAAAATAACTTTGATGGACATCTTTCTAATGCCGAGATCGTTTTCTCACGTCCGATGTAAGCTATCCAAACCACTGAGCAACGATTATTTCGGTATGGACATGCCTACTTGAGCCAGAAGAGGAAATTCTGAGTGCCAAAAGGATTGGAAATCCTCCCTCCATCAAGAATCAGCTTAAAGGAAGTGCCTCCGATCATCACGGTACATGACATATCCTCCATCCAGGCCCCATCCACAAAAATTTTATACTCGTAGCGGCCAAGAGGCAAATTGACCATAATTTCCCAAACCCCTTGCTTGTTTTTTTTCATAGGCAGTGATTGGGTATCCCAGGAGTTAAATTCCCCTGCTAAGTAAACCTCCATTGCATTAGGAGCATGAAGGTTAAATTCCACGATTTTTTCAGTTTTTCTAGGGAGCTCTTTCCTTTCTTTTTTTCCGGTCATGTCGGCGTCCTCCCTTTAAAAATTATTCATCGACCTGTGCCTTAATGATCTATTGGGGCAGATGGAGCGATAGATTTAATCGAGTTTGATCTTGACTTCTTTCTTTTTGGCCTCCTCAGACTTCGGAAGGCTAATCTTCAAAACACCATTCTTATAAGAGGCACTCATCTTGTCGCTCTGAACATCCCTGGGAAGCCGGATCGAACGGGTAAACGATCCATAGCTCCTTTCGACAAGATGAAAATCTTCCTCCTTCTCCTCTCTCTCCTGCTTTTTTCCCCTTTGACGGTCAGCAAATCATTGATGAGAGAGATGTCGATGTCTTTCGTATCGATCCCCGGGAGTTCAGCCTTCACCACAATGTCATTCTTCGTCTCGGAAACATCGAGGGTGGGAAGCCACTCCCCCATCTCCGCGACTCTCCTTGCCGGTCTTTCTTCAAAGAAGGAATCCCAGGGCCGGTCCATACCCTTGGGCTTCCTATCTCCTTTATATCCGCCTAAATCTTTTCAAAATCACTTTTTGGAGCACCGCAAACCGGACAGACCCAGCTTTCCGGGAGTTTTTCAAAAGGGGTATTGGGAGGAATATTGCCATCGGGGTCTCCTTTTTCGGGATCATAAATATAGCCGCAGATTTTACATCGCCATTTCTCCATTTTCTCCTCCGCTTCAGATAAAAATCAATGGCTGGAAATTCATCCCCAGCCGAATAGTATCGAGATAAGAGATATCAGGCTTGCACTCCCCTTCGACCAAATGGTCACTAATCCCCAGATCGAGAATCGCCTCAACCTTCGACTGGACAACCAAACAGGAACGATCCTTTGGATGGAGGGCGCACGACCGATCACTTGACTGCCAGCATCCGAGCGAACTTATCTGCGTGTCCCTCCGTATCTTCCAAGATCTTCTCGACTAACAGACGGGTGGCAGGATCGCCTTCTTCAGTGGCCATCTTGATGATCTCTTTGCATACTTCAATGGACTCATTCTCCGCCTTGAGGTCCGCTTCCGCCATCTCCTTAAGGGTGACGCCCACTTTAATTTCCATGGGTTTTGTAGTCGGTTTCCCCCCCAGGTAGAAGAGTCGATCCGCGAAAGATTCGGCATGTTTCATCTCCTGCATAGCTATATCTTTAAAAACGGTACTCACGGCCACACCCTCCACTCCTATGGCCATCACATGCTGCCACATGTACTGAATGATAGCCCTAAGATCCATCGCAAGCGCTTTATTCAACCCATCCAATAGCTTTTGACTTGCCATACTCTTTCCTCCTTTTAAATCTTGAAAATTCTTATGGGGTTCACCCCACGAAGATCCGCCGGTAGTCTATTCCTCATTGAGGCTTATTGCCTGAACAGGGCAGACATCTACCGCTTCCTGGCAATTACAGGTGTCGCATTTGTCCGGACCGATCACCCAGGCCTTGTCATCCTTGAGCTCAAATACCTCCGGGCAGACTTCCACGCATGATCCGCAGCCGATACAAGTATCCCAGTCCACTACAGGTTTTTGCACCCCCCCTCCTTTCTTTTTTTCCAAAAGATTCCTTATCTCTTTTTTAAGCTCTGTTAAATCCGATGATTTGATAATATAGGCGTCCACCGCCCAACTCATGAAATCTTCTTTAGAATACGGATAAGCGCTGTGAAGGATGATAGGGATATCCCCATGCTGACGGATAACTTGCGCCAGGACTTCTATGCCATTCATACACGGCAACACAATGTCCAATACAACAAGATCTGGTTTGAAATTGTTTAACTCCCGAATCGCTTCTCTTCGATCTTTTACAGGGATAGGATCATACCCTTCATCTCGCAATTCTTCCAAAAAAAGAAACCGCTGACTCTCATCATCTTCCACAATGAGAATCTTTGGCTTTAATTCCAATTAAATCCCCTTTCAAATTTCCCTTGATTTACAAGGCCTTTAAATCCCTTCCGGCTTTCTCCAAACGAGCTTTTTATTTGCCAAAAATACGCATTTAATACATACTACGGGGATATTCCCCTGGTTTTGAAAAAAGAGTCATTGAGAGCAAGGCACTTGCTCAAATCAATATTATTTTTAAAAATAAATATCTGTGACTTAAGTCACAGACTCCGCCAGATGAAGGAAATATAAAAAGGGCAGAATATTTGATATAAAATTAGTCGTTTTTCGAACAATGGCCCAACTTAAATCTTTAAGTTGCCTCTCACCTGAAATAACTGAGGATTTATTTAAATGAATGTCCCTACCAGGCTTTTAAAGCGGTCCCCGCTTTTTGCAGGGTTGAATGAAAAAGACTTGAGGAAAGTTATAGCCATCGCCTCGCTAAGGGAAGTTAGGAAAGGGAAAATTCTCTTTTCTGATTGCGAGGAACCCAATGGATTTTATGTTGTCCTCTCCGGTAAAGTTAAACTCTTTAAGGTTTCCCCTGAGGGGAAGGAGCAAGTTATTCTCGTGGTGTCCGCGCCTGACACCTTTGCAGAAGCCTCCTTGTTTCTCCAGGGGAGTTACCCGTTGTTTGCCGAGACCTTGAGTGATGGCCAACTCCTTTTTTTTCCGAAAAGAGATTTTCTGCGGTTGATCAAGGAGAATGCCCAGCTCAGTGCCAATATGAGCGTTACTCTCTCCCATTATGTAAAGAGGTTTTCATCGCTGATCGAAGATCTCTTCCTGAAAGAAATTTCCTCCCGCATTGCAAAATATCTGCTCGATCTTTCGATTGAGCAATCTAAAGAAGGCAAAATGGCTAAGGAGGTCGAACTCGATTTGAATAGATCACAACTGGCCTTAAGACTCGGGACGGTAAGGGAGACTGTTTCAAGGACTTTGACAAAGATGAAAGCCAAAGGAATCATCGACGTCAAAAAGAATAGAATTCTCATCCAAAATCGTGAAGCCTTAGAAAAATTAGCTGCCGGCCTAAGGGGTTAGACATTCGGATACCAATGCGAAATGGAGTCTTATATTAAACTAAATCTTTCATCCACATTCTCTAACTCTCAAATGAGATTAGAAGAAAATAAGCGGAGAAACGGAGGGGAAAAATGATTCCAGAAATTCAAAGGATTCTTTATGCCACAGATCTCAGCAAAAACTCATCTTTTGCCTTTCTTTATGCTGTCGATATGGCAAAAAGACATAACGCAAGAATCGTCATTTTACATTCTATTGAACCTTATCGTCATATATATGAAGGAGCGTTTTTTCAAGAGATGTTGAAAAAAGTCAAAGGACCGGAGCAGATGAGGGATATTGAGGTGATCAAAAAAAGTCTCGAGGAATTTTGTAAGAAAATGGAGACGCAAGCCGGTCCTCGATGCGGTGAACTTATATCCAAAATCCTCGTTCCCATAGGCCATCCCATAGAAGAGATTTTGAAGGCAGCAGATGAAGAAAGTTGCGATGCGATCGTCCTTGGAACTCATGGAAAAGGGTTTTTGAGGCAGACCTTTCTTGGGAGTGTGGCTGGTTCAGTCTTGGAACGAACCCGAAAGCCGATTTTCGTCATACCATTACCCTCTGAAAAAGACACTATCGATTTGGATGGAATCTGATAGATATATATATTCAACTCTCAAAGAGCAAAGGCAGGGTCAGAAATGGCTCTGCCATTTTATGCATATTTCCCTCATTAATGATTTATTTAGTTCCAAAGCTAACTCCGAGTGAATATTAGGTAAAAACTTCGAAGTCGTAAGAGGCTTCCTTACCATTGATTCGTTAAATTATTGCCACCGGTTAAGATTCCCCCCTCTAATTCCTCTTATTTTAGGGCAGAATATAATCCTTTTCTTGCATCTTGCGCCTTTAGTGTCTGTGGTAGGTTTGATTTTTTTCCAGAAGGTGGTTAGAGCGAAAAAGCCATCTTCTCGCCGACTCACTATCAAATCCAAAACCGGCTGAACGTGACTGAATCACTTAACTCTCGCCTCGCCCTTGTGGCCGATAAACACCAAGCTGTTGCAGCAGGCCCAGGGCATCAAACTGGGCCCATAATTCTACCGCTTTCCCTGTCTGGATGCGAGTGATGATGATATCTGCAATTATCACCTGCTTCCCCGTTGGGGCAATACCCTGGAAATCGCCCTGGTGGGTGCCACATGCGGTCACGAGGCTCACCACCTTGTCATTTTCGGCAATCTGATCCTCGACTTTGTGATGCAAATCGGGGAAGGCATTATACAGCAAGGCGACGAAGTCTTTGAATCCCGCACGGTCCGTGGGTTCGGGGTTTCCGGGAAGGTGCGTTAGGCAACTAGGGCTCAAAAACGTGTCGATGGCAGTCAGGTTTTTGTCCAATTCTTCGAAGAAGCTTCGCATAAAGTTCTTGTTTTGGTCTATTACCATGAGATTTTTCTCCGCCAAGGGCTCTATTCCCTTAACATATAGGTTTCAGTGTTTGTGCGGAGCGCCGCCCTGGGCCTCTTTGCCATGCTCCACAGGCCCGGTTACATCGAGATGCAACCGTTCCACATAGTGGGTGAAATCGACGTAAGCTTCCACAAACTCCCGTCCCGCGGCCA
>Ga0209777_10009794_pt1 | contig 10268 bp, 8 predicted proteins | sample FrelakmetHBP12HB_FD_187147 | JGI IMG/M metagenome (GOLD analysis project Ga0209777, IMG submission 187147) | Freshwater lake sediment microbial communities from the University of Notre Dame, USA, for methane emissions studies -HBP12 HB (SPAdes)... | ecosystem: Environmental > Aquatic >...
CGGCGGCGCTTGTTAAACATTTTCTAAATTCTTCATCTTCTTTAATTAAATGATCTGCGGGCAAAGTGATCATTACTGCATCTTCATTTTTACTTTTAATTATTACCGAAGCCAATCCGATGCAAGCGGCAGTATTCTTTCCGAACGGTTCATCAATAATATTTTCAATTGGAATCTGCGGTAATTGTTCTTTCACTCTCAACTTTTGAATTTTATTTGTTATCACATAGATATGATCATTAGCAACAAATCCCTCAAGCCGTTTCACCGTATCTTGAATCATTGTGTGTTCACCAACTATTCGAATCAACTGCTTTGGTTTCTTCTCTTTACTTCTTGGCCAAAATCTTGCACCGACTCCTCCTGCCATTATCACTGCAAATAATTCCATTTACCTTTCCTTCTGTTTAGGCAATAATGTCCTGCCAAAATTTTCAGCACGATTTAGATAATTAGTTATATCTACTTCTTTGCCGCGTATCACTGCAACAATTACAATTAAACATGCTCGCAGAGATTCTACAACATTAGAACTTGGTGCAATTTTTTTCTGATCAATTAATTCCAATCCCTTTGAAAAAATAACATGCATGTTAGAAAGAATTTCAAATCCTACTTTTTTTGAAAGTTCTGCGTTCTCATTTGTGATTTTAATATAGCTGTTAATTTCATTCTGTGTATATTCATATTTCATCACGCGATTTAGAAATGCATCTAACTCTTTCACTGGGCGTAATACTTTCTCTTCATAGTTCTCAAAATTAAATTCTGTGTTTCTGTTAAGTTCTTCAAAAATTATTGCTTCGCGTAATTCGTCTGCACGCGATCTTCGCGGAAGCTCAATTTCTGTAGGAAGATTTGTTGCTTGAGCTAGTGTTTCGGCATTTGATTGAGCAGGACGTTTTGTTAAAACAACATTTACAGAAGCTTCCGAATATTTTTGAAATAAATTTCGTGCGGCTTGCGGTGTTAAAACATCGAGCACAGTATTAATCTCTCGCACTAAACTGTAACTATGCTCCTTGAATTTATCTGATAATTTTATGAAATCAATCCTGCCATTTTCTATAAAATTTTGAAGTTCACCTAATTTAATACCGAGTTTGGAAAGCTCTGTAATTTTCTTGAAGATTTTAATCTCTTCGGTGAGATTTTCTGTATTATTCAGCCGTTCACGTATAATAGCAACTGTTTCAATCTTTTCAGAACTGAGTCTAAGATTATTAGCAGCTGAAATTATACATTGAATAATATATTGTTTAGACAGTCCCAATATTTATTTGATAACCAAAGCGATATTATGATTAATGACTTTAAATTAATTAAAAAATTTGGTGCTTAAATGTAACGAATTCCGAAGATATTTTAAGAAGGATTATAGAACAAACTAAACTTTGCTTGGAAGTAAATTACCTTTGATTAAATTTTTTTCAATTAATTCAATCTCTCTTTTTTGACTTTAATTACTTTCATATTTATCCTTGAAAACACTAAATAGTCTGGCACAAAATACGTTCAAGAATAGATTCAGATACAGCTTAGAATCAATTTCCTTTAGTTTACTCAGCATGCTCTGCTTCTTCTTTGTATCCTCTACGGTTAGAAGTTCAACCTCAAAGGTTTTTGCAAAGAACCCAAAGAAATAATTCCTAACTATGCTTCTCCTTAAATCCTTTCATCATCCATTTACGAGATAACAGCAATAATACCGGGGACATAATTGCAATGAAGCCGTAAATCAGCCACATAGCTTCGGTATGCATTTCTTTCGGTGGTGTATTTGCCGGACAATAATTCATTAAGAACCAGCCGGAGTAAAGACTTGTAACAACTTTTGTAAGGAACCACGGAAACTGTCCGATACCCATGTAGATGCCGGTCATATTTTTTGGCGCAATCTCTGCAACCCATTGCAAAAATCTTGGCTGCCACATTGCTTCACCTATCGTCATAATAATTATGTAAGCGATCAGCGTATTAATGTTTGGTCCCAATGCTAAAATAAAAGTCGGGGAAGCCATTACAAAAGTTCCGATGATCATCATTGTGTATGCATTCTTCTTTGATGTAAGCGCAGCCACCATCGGGGCTAAAATAAAAATTAAAATGGGATTAAGATTTACAAAAAATTCAAAATTCGATTGGACAAATCCTTCAAATGCCCGACTGGTGTATTGTGGAATAGTTAACCAGTTGTGAGCGAACAAAGTCTGAACAGGTATTAGTATGAAAATGAAATAAACAAAACGCAGATCTGTAATTATCAATAAAATAAAAATTAGTCCGAGAATCGCTGTAAAATATAGCCAGTTAAAACCCAGAATATAATACATGATTGAATTTTTATCACCAATTGAACTCAGAAAATGTTCGACTTGCATCTGTTTTATGATTGAGATAATCAAAAGAGATCCGAAAATAGTTATGAACCATATAGCTTTATTTTTGTTCTCGGCAAACTTTTGTTTTAACATATCAAGGAATATTTTGAATCCATTTCCTTCTTTTTCTTCAACTTTTTCATTCTTTTCTTTACTCGCATTGGCAATCGCCGCAGCGACAGCTTTTTTCGTCATTATAATATATACAACAGCAATTCCGGCAATTGTTAACGCAACATAAACCCAAAAGACTCCGAGAATGCTTGTTGATTTTCGAATAGGGGGAGAAATTAATCCTGGCAAATATCCGCCCAGATTCATCAAGGCGTACAACATAGCATAACCCATTGCCGCTGTTTTTTCCGTTGTAAATTTCTTAACAGCAGCATAAGCGGCAGGTTGATACATTCCGTAACCAATAATTACACCAAGAATTCCAAGCATAGAAAAAATGTGAGATGAACCCCAAAGTCCCGGAACACCAAGATGCGGTGCAGTAGATAAGAAAACCCTTCCGATCAACATGAACGATAATGCATACAACAATGCTTTTCTAACTCCGATCCAATCAACCATAGCACCGAGAAATAACATACTCAAAGTAATTCCGGCTGTTAAAACGCCAACCATATTGCCGGCGCGGATATCATCAAGCTTTATGTAATCATTAAAATAAATTGCAAGAAGTCCCACTACACCAAAGTATGTCAGTCCTTCTAAAGTATACGATATGTTGAGTCCAAGCAGCGCGCGTGATGTATGCATCAGATCTATAAACGGCTGTGTTATTTCAATTATGATTTTATCAAACGTACCGTACTTCGATTCATCAACATTTTCTCTTTTAAAAATAAATAGAACTATTATCGGTGCGATGATTGGAAGAATTACCGCAATCGAGAACATCAACGCACTATTAAATCCTTTTCGCACTGCAACTTTTGATGACCCTAAAACTATTACGAAGTATGCAATTAATAATAGACCGACATAGACAACGGTTAAATCCATAATTCACCTATAAGGATTGATTAAATAATATTTACTTCCGGAATTAATGTAATGCCAAATTTATCTAGAACTGCTCTCTGAATATTTTCCGCAAACATTTTTATCTCATTACCATCTGCATTACCCAAGTTAATAATCACCAACGCTTGTTTTTTGAATGTTCCGACATTTCCAATATTCTTTCCTTTGAAACCACATTTTTCAATTAACCATCCAGCAGGAATTTTATATTTATCATCGCTGATCTTAAAATGAACTAAATCTGCATACTTATTTTGTAGTTCAGTGAATTTATTTTCGTTTATCTCCGGGTTCTTAAAAAAGCTGCCTGCATTCCCAAACTTCTTAAGACTCGGTAGTTTATCCCTTCGGATTCTTTTAACTAATTCACTTACATCTTTCAATGTTAGCTTGCTATGGTCATCGGTCTTTAAATACGATTGGAATGCACGGTAACCTAGATTAAAATGCTTATGTTTTTTTAATCGCAAGATGATCTTTGTTATCAAAAATTTATCCTTTAATTCTTTTTTGAAAATGCTATCGCGGTATTCAAACTTGCAATCGTTTTTTGTATAACATTTTTTTTCACCGTTCTCAAGCATGATTCCTTCGAGCGATTCAAAAACATCTTTCAACTCAACACCATACGCACCAATATTTTGAATAGGTGCCGCACCGACCGTCCCCGGAATCAGCGATAGATTTTCAACACCGTAAAATTCTTTGTTCACACAGAATGTTACTAAATCGTCCCACACTTCACCTGCAAATGCTTCAACTAAAACATCATTATCATTCTCTTCTAATACATTAATTCCTTTTTTTGCAAAATGAATAACCAAACCATTATAATTTTTCGTGAAAAGAATATTACTGCCACCGCCAAGTATCAATCTTTGGCTAAGTCTGAAATCGCTGGATTGTAATAAGTCGGAAAGCTCGTTATCATTTTCGATTCTAACAAAATATCGTGCGGAAACATCTACTTTAAATGTGTTGAACCGTTTAAGGGAAATATTTTCTTGAATTATCATATCACATAAAATAAATCAAAAATTAAATAATGATTCTGCACGCTTCCAATCAATAACCTGCAGTTTACTTCCATCGCTCTGTAAAACTAATGAACAGCTTTTATCGGTACGTAAAACTTTTACATTCCGATAATAAAATTTATCGAGTATTTCCTTGTTAGGATGATGAAACATATTCATTACTCCGGCACTTATAACAGCGTATTGAGGCCGTACATAATCTAAGAATTGATCGCTCGTGCTGTTTTTACTTCCATGATGTCCAGCTTTTAAAACATCAGCATGAAGAAATGTTTTATAATCTTCAACATAATCACTTTCAATATGAACGCCGGCATCTCCGGTAAACAAAAAAGAATTACTTCCATAAACCATTTTCAGCATTCCGCTCTTATCATTTGAAGTTGATGCTTCAAAATAACTTTTTGTTGTGTCATTCAAAACATAAATGCGGGTGTTACCAATCGAAATTATTTCTTTAGAATAATATTTGATCGGAATATTTTCGGTGCGTAGATATTTTTCAAGTTCAACATCTTTCTCAGAATTTATATCGAGCTTCGGCTTGTATATAATTTTAATCTTTCCGTTCTTGATGAGGGAAACAAATCCTTTATAATGATCCGAATCCACGTGCGAGATAAATCCATAATCAACAGTATCAATACCAAGTTTATTAAGCAGAGGAAGAATTATGCGATCTCCGTTATCAAAATAAGGCGTTGCATTGCCGGCATCAATCAAAGCAGTTTTACCATTTGGAAATTTTATAAGTATTGCATCTCCTTGACCTACATCAACTGCAGCGACAGATAAAATATTTTTCGGCAGTAATTCATAATTATCAAACTGCATTAGGAGAACCATCAAAAATATCGAAAGCACTGTTCCAATAATTTTTGCAGAAGAATTACTAAACTTTTTCAGAATGAAAAATATTAATGCAAGCATTAGATAAAAAATAATTGCATCGTATGGACTAAACTGATTTATTGAAACATAGGAAAGTTTTCCACTGCCTAACAACTGAACGCAAAAATACATGAAGTAAGTCATCAATTCGTTTGCTGAGCCGAGTACTAAACCAAACCAGCTTGAAATTGATCCTATAACAATCGTTAAAATACCAAGCCCCACAATTGCACCGGAAACCGGTATAACTACAAGATTAGCAGCAAATGCAGAAATGGAAAGACGGTGAAAATATGTAAGTGTAAACGGCAACGTTCCAAGTTGAGCGGCAAAAGACGTCATGCAAAATACTACTAACCAATTAAGCACCTTTGGTTTAATATTAAGTTTATCTATAAACTTTTTCAGCGGAGGATAAATTATAATCAGTGATAAAATTGCTGAGAATGAAAGTTGAAAACTAGGGTTAAATAATTCTCTCGGACTGATTAGTAAAATTATAAACGCAGAAAGAGACAATGAATTTAAGCTATTGTATTCTCTTCCGGTTGCAGGAGCCGCTAATAAAGCAAATGCCATTACTGTTGATCTAAACACCGGTGCGTCTGCACCTGTTAAAACCAAATAGAACAACAAACCGATAAATGTTAGCGTGTACCGTGTATAAACGTTGAAGCGGTTAAAGACAACTAAAAAAATCAGAACGATATAACCGACGTGCAAGCCTGATACTGAAAGAACATGCACAACACCGGCATTGATAAAGTAATCGTTAATTTGATAATCAATTAAACTTCTATCTGCTAAGATTAATCCTCTTAACAATGCCGCAGTAGTTTTATTATGAAGTGAGGTGATTTGTTTATCTATTATTTTCCTTATTTGAAAAATCGAATTCTTAATCAGAGATATATCGTTAGAAATAATTTTAACATCATCGGCATTGTAAATATTAATTAATGCAACTATTCCTTTGCTGTTTAAATATTTTTCATAATCAAATTCGCCGGGATTCCTTTCGTCTCTTGGCTTCCTAACAACTCCAATTAAATTAATTTTATTACCTACCGATAATCCATTGTACAGCTTCTCTATTTTTTTGCTATCATCATAAACTGAGCAAAGAAGATTATACTTTCCATGATCAACCATGTCTTTTGTTATTACAGAATCACTAACTAAATAAAATGTAATTCTGCCTTCACGTGAGAGTTCAATTTTATTAATCGTTCCAATAATTTTTGCGTTAGAATATTTCTCTGAAGTGAATGGATATTGAATTTTTGTCTGAGTGAACGCGGCATAATAAACAAAGCCAAAAGTTAGAATAGCTAAAAACAACCAGTAGCTTTTAATAACTTCAGCATTAATTGATTTGATAATGTGAATGATAACTAAAACAAATACTATGAAGGCAAATGCAACAAAAAGTGTAATCATTTGTAAATGCAGAAATGATTGGAGCTCGATACCAACCATAAAAATGATTACCATCCTTATGAGTGGATAATTATTCAATCATACATCTCCAAAATAGCGGGTTGAATATCCGATAAATTTTTTATTCGGCTTGATAAATGTTCTGCATTTTTACCGGCTGTTATTCCAAGCGCCGGATTCAATGTGTGCATCTTGATTGACAGATCTTCAAAGTTGCCGTGATCGGAACAAATAACAAGCGTCATATCATTTTTAAGATTAGTGATAACACTATAAAGAAAACTATCCAGCACCTTAGTAAAATATTCAAGTATGTCTTTGTTTCTGCCGTGACCAAGATGATCAGTGTGGAATATTTCGAAAAGTGTAAAATGATTTTGCGCGCCTATTCGTATCAGTCTTTTAGCGGCTGTTTCCGGTTTTATAATTTTCAGTTTATAATTCATCCGTTCCGATAACCTGCTGTTATCAATTTCTGCACTTAATGCACGAGCGCTGTGTAAATCTGCAATTCGATTTAACCTCACCTTAGTTAAAAGACAACTTAGAGTCGTAACGCTTAACCTTCTTCTCCCGGAATTTACATAATCAAAAAATACTTTTGGGTAAGCATTCATAAAAAAAACTTTTTTTCTACGATTGCGGAACTCGCGAAAAATATTTTTTTTCTCTATGATCGGGACAAGCGTGGAATACGGATACGGTCCGAAATGCTTACCGATTATTTTGGGTGCGTTAACACCGCAAAAGATTGATGTTTGTCCTGTACCGCTCAACGGAATATCGGGAACTCCCATGCATGCATCAACCGGAAATAAGTATGCGTTTTCGCTACGAAGAGTTTGCTTTTCCAGATGAGGAATATCGCCGAATATTTTCGTGAATGTTTTGAAACCAAATTTGAAAAATGGATTATTCTCATAATCTTTTTTACCAATCCCGACACCATCCATGAAGATCATTATTGTAGAATGCAATTCTTTTCCTTTCTTTCTCGCAACTTCTTCGACCTCCCCCTTTAATCCCCCTCCTCAACTAAGGAGGGGGAAATGGGGGTGGTCACACTTTCGATTCAACTAAAATTGTTACCGGACCATCATTTAAAATTTTTACCACCATCATTGCGCCGAATATTCCGGATTTAATTTTGTCGTCGCCTAAATTATTTTTCATTCTTGCTATAAATTTTTCATACATCTCTTCCGCAACTTCCGGACGCGCCGCATCTGTAAAACTTGGACGGTTTCCCTTTCTAGCATCTCCATACAAAGTGAATTGCGATATGACTAAAACCTCACCGTTAATATCTTTCAGCGATAAATTCATCTTCTCATTCTCATCTTCTCCCGGATTTAAGGGATCCCTTCGGGAGAAGATGCGCAAGTTGGAACATTTATCAGCGACAAAATTCAAGTCTTCATCGGTATCCCCTTCTTTCACTCCGAGCAGAATCACCATTCCCTTTTTAATCTCTGCAAAATGTTTCGGCGTTTCAACTGCAACCGAACCTTCGGAAACTCTTTGAACTAGTGCTCTCATTTTAATTCTCCGCTTACAACTCTTTCTATTTGCGGTAAATCTTTTACGCACTGAACATTTATGAATCCATTCTGTTCAAATAGCTGTTTAACAAAACCAGATTGATCTTTACCCACTTCCAAAAATATTTTCCCGCCCGGTTTCAACAATTTTTTGGATTGCGCTGCAATAACGCGGTAAAAATCCAAACCGTCATTGGAATCGGTAACAGCAATGCGCGGCTCGTAATCTTTTATTTCCTGCTGTAATGTTTGAAATTCTTCTTTGCTTACATACGGCGGATTGGAAATTACACAATCAAATTTGTCGTTTACTGAAAAAGAATTTACATCAGCAGTAATGAAATTGATTTTGTTTTCAACACTGTTAACGTTTGCATTTTCTTTCGCAATGGTAATAGCTTTTTCAGAAATATCTATAGCCGTTATATCAGCGCCATTCATATTCTTTGCTAATGCAACTGGGATATTTCCGCTTCCGGTTCCTATATCTAAAATTCTTATGCTTTTTTTATTTTTACAAAAATTTATCACTTCTTCAACTAATATTTCCGTTTCCGGTCTTGGGATTAAAACATCCGGAGTTACTTTGAATGGTAATCCGTAGAACTCAACTTTACCGATTATATATTGAAGCGGTTCAAACTTACTTCTCCGCAAAACCCAGCTCCGGTATTTTTCTGTTTCTTCTTCGCTCAACGGACGATCGAACTTCAGATACAAATCCAATTTTTTACAGTTAAGAATTTCCGCAAGAAGAAGCTGTGCATTTAAGCGCGGCGATTCTATTCCTTTCTTCTCAAGAAAATCAGTTGAAAGATTTAACGACTCAAGTACAGTTATCATTTATTCCCGATATTAAAATTATCTATAGCCGACCGCTGACCGTAGAAAGCTTATCTCAAAGATAAAAAAGTTCGTGATTGTTTTCCTGTGGTTTTGAATAATAGATCGGATGGCTCAAGATGTTGGTGAGCTATTGATGTTTGTTCAATTCCAATTCCATGTAGATCGCTCCTTCAACCGGATTTTCTCTGTAAGGTTTTATCTGGTAGAATCCCATTGATGCATACAGCTTTTGCGCGGTCAGCATGCTTGGAACTGTATCCAACCTCATTTTGGTGTAACCGATTCTTACGGCTTCCTTTATTAATTCTTCAACTAAGACTTTACCAATATTCTTTCCGCGGAATTCTTTTTGAACATAAAGCCGTTTCATTTCACAAACACCTTTCTCAATTTTTCTTAACGCAACACAACCAACCGGAGATTCATTCCAGTATGCAATTAAAAGGTAACCGTTTGGCGGCGCATACTCTCCGGGAAGATTTTTCAGTTCTTCTGAAAAATTTTGGAAACAAAGATCAAAGTTCAGCGACCGGGCATATTCTAGAAATAAAGCGCGGATAATCTCAATGTCATTTTCACTAACGGCATTTTTGATTTTCAACATTAATTCAATTCACTGTTTAGGAAACAAACTTCATTACTCATTTGTCGCCATGTTCAATAGTTATTATTACTTTTCCTTTGGCATGTCCGGTACCAAGATACCGGAGAGCTTCTGCTGTTTCACTTAAAGGAAAACGTTTATCTATAACGGGGACGACTTTGCCAGCTTCCAAAAAATCTTTTAGAATTTCCAAATCTTTTTGGCTTCGTTTCGCCGCTACGCCTCCCATTTTCCTGCCTCCCTTTTCTGAAAGCCACCACCCCAAGAGCATTGGCTGGAAAATTTGAGCCATTTTACCTCCGGCCATAATATAAATACCTTTGGGAGTTAAGGCACGCTTGTAATCTGAAAGCGAATGATAACCGTTAGCGGCAAAAATAATATCATAATGCTTTCCACTTTTTGTGAAATCTTCTTTGGTGTAATCTATAACATGGTCTGCACCGATCGAGCGTGCTTGATCCAAATTTCTTGTGCTGCACACGGCTGTAACTTC
>Ga0209777_10009795_pt1 | contig 10267 bp, 8 predicted proteins | sample FrelakmetHBP12HB_FD_187147 | JGI IMG/M metagenome (GOLD analysis project Ga0209777, IMG submission 187147) | Freshwater lake sediment microbial communities from the University of Notre Dame, USA, for methane emissions studies -HBP12 HB (SPAdes)... | ecosystem: Environmental > Aquatic >...
ATATTTTCGCGTTCCATTTCTTCGAGCCTGAAGACGATGAACGCCTCAGCCTCTTTTAAGTCGGGTATGACTCGAAACTCGAGAGCGTTTACACGACGCTTTATCCTTTCAATTTCCATAAGCAGTCGCTTGACCGCGGTTTCTACTTCGGCGGCGCGTATGACCTTATCTAACAACTCCTCATATGCCGCAGCAGCCTCGTCAATCGCAGATGATGTCCCGATTATGCCGTACCCCCGCTCATCCATACTTTGACTGATGGCAGTGGATTCTATTTCTGGAACGACGACGCCCATCAAACTTCTGCTCGTTAGAGTGACCTCAGGCTTATGCTTTAGAGCAAACGCAGCAGAATAGACTTCGATGACGCCTTCGACCATTTTTGCGACATCAATCTTCTCTTTCGCGATCTTGTACGTGTTCGCCAGATCCATACTCGCATCTTTGGCCTTTTCAAGGACGTCAAAGAATTCCAGAATGAGCCCGTCCCGCTTCATCTTCAGCAAGTTGTACCCAGATTCCGACAAAAGGATCTTCTTTTTAATCTCGAGGAGTTCCGACCGAGTTGGTTTTACGTCCCTTAAGGCCATGTGTTCTCCGTATCGAATGTGCTATGGGGGCTGCGCATACTCTAAATTTGCTATAGGATGCGATGGTACCCCTTGTTAAGAAGCTGCCGGCACTGGCTCCTCTGTTTGTTTTGCGACGTGCGCCGGGTGATATTTCTCAATGAGTTTCCTGTCAATTCGAGTCAATTGTGCCTCAGGCAGCGCTGCAAGCAAATTCCAACCAAGCTGGAGAGTATCCTCAATGCTTCGATCTTCCTCGTAGCCTTGGCGCACGAATCTATCTTCAAAGGCATCTGCAAACTCGAGGAACGTTTTATCGCGGTCTGAGAGCGATTCCTTTCCAACAATTGCAACAAGGCCTCGCAGATCCTTACCCTCGGCATATACTGCATAAAGCTGATCCGACACAGCCTTGTGATCCTCTCGCGTTTTTCCTGGCCCTATGCCTGAGTTCATAAGGCGTGAGAGTGAGGGGAGGACGTTAACAGGTGGGAAGATGCCCCGACGATGCAATTCCCGTGAGATCACGAACTGCCCTTCCGTTATGTACCCAGTAAGGTCAGGGATTGGATGGGTGATATCATCGCCAGGCATGGTGAGAATCGGGATTTGCGTGATCGAGCCGATCTTCCCTCTTATCCTCCCCGCCCGTTCGTAAATTGACGCGAGATCGGTATACATATATCCTGGGTAGCCGCGACGGCCCGGAACCTCCTCGCGCGCTGCACCGATCTGCCGCAGCGCTTCGCAATAGTTCGTCATGTCGGTCATGATAACGAGCACGTGCATGTTGTGCTCATAAGCAAGATACTCAGCCGTTGTGAGTGCAAGCTTTGGAGTAATTAACCTTTCAATGGCAGGGTCGTCCGCTAAGTTTAAGAATACAACAGCCCGTTCGAGTGCGCCTGTTCTCTCAAAGTCATTCATAAAGTGTTGCGCCTCTTCTGCAGTGATCCCCATAGCAACGAAAATGACCGCAAAGGCTTCTTCTGCGCCCAACACCTTAGCCTGCCGGGCGATTTGTAGGGCCAGATCATTATGCGGAAGGCCTGATCCGGAAAAGATGGGCAGTTTTTGACCTCTAACGAGGGTATTCATCCCGTCTATCGTGGAAATGCCAGTTTGGATGAACTCTGATGGGTTATCCCGTGCATAAGGGTTGATGGCTGCACCCGTGATATCGAGTCGCTTTTCAGGCACAATTTCCGGTCCACCATCGAGTGGTTCACCTGCTCCTGAAAGTATTCTGCCAAGTATTTCCTTTGATACGGGCATTTTAATGACTTCACCGGTAAAACGTATCCGCGAGTGCGTATCGATGCCCGCCGTTGTTTCGAACACTTGAAGTGCCACCAACTTTTCGGACGTATCAAGAACCTGACCTCTTTTAATCGTTCCGTCGTCTAGGATGACGTTGACAAGCTCCATATATCCAACCGGCTCTGTTTTCTCAACGAAAACGAGGGGCCCCGCAATGGACGTTATTGTTCGATATTCCTTCATCTTCTCCTCCCCTATGCTAGTTCCGCACGCATGGCCGTTTCAATCTCTTCAAGCTTTTCCCCATATTCTTCTTCAAATTTTATCTGTGCCAGTTCTGCTTTTGCAGGGATGTTGACGATCTCATCGACTAATTTTCCCATGTTAAGAGCTTTTCTCGCGAGGTCGTCATAAACCATAATTGCTGCTAGCATATCGTGTTGCTTCTGAAGCGGGCAGTAGGTATCAACCTCATGATAGGCGTTCTGCTGCAAAAAGTACTCTCGTATCATCCGCGCAACCTCGAGAGTTAGTTGCTCGTCATCGGGAAGGGCATCGGATCCCACGAGTTGCACGACTTCCTGCAATTCGCTTTCTTTCTGAAGAATTGCCATCGCTCGCATTCTCAGCTCTTCCCAGTCTCCGGCTACGTGACCAACAAACCAGTCTGCAAGGTTTTGCGTGTAAAGGCTATACGAGTCCAACCAATTGATCGATGGGAAATGTCGCCGTTGTGAGAGCTTGCTATCAAGAGCCCAAAAAACCTTTACTATTCTGAGCGTGTTTTGGGTCACGGGCTCTGAGAAATCGCCTCCAGGGGGGCTCACTGCCCCGATAACGGTGATGGATCCTTCGTCACCGCCCAGCGTCTTAACGCGCCCAGCCCGCTCATAAAACTCTGAAAGCCTCGCAGCAAGATAAGCGGGGTACCCCTCTTCTCCGGGCATTTCTTCTAGACGAGAAGAGATCTCACGCATCGCTTCGGCCCAACGTGACGTTGAGTCCGCCATTAGCGAGACGTCATACCCCATGTCGCGGAAATATTCGGCTATGGTCACCCCTGTGTAGACGGACGCTTCTCGCGCTGCAACTGGCATGTTGGAAGTATTCGCTACGAGCACCGTTCGATCCATAAGTGGCGCATTTGTTTGGGGGTCTTCGAGCTCTGGGAATTCTGTAAGCACGTCTGCCATCTCATTACCTCGCTCTCCACAGCCGATATAAACTACTATCTGTGTATCTGACCATTTTGCGAGTTGTTGCTGAGCAACCGTCTTTCCAGAACCAAATGGCCCAGGGATAGCTGCGGTTCCACCTTTTGCTACAGGAAACAGGGCGTCGAGAATGCGTTGCCCAGTGATGAGTGGGACATCAGGCATCAGCTTCTCAACAGATGGTCGTGACACGCGGACGGGCCATTCCTGCATCAGCTTAAGTTCTGTTCCGTCATCAAGTGTGCAGATTACGTCATCCACCGTGTGTTCGCCTGACTCGATGCTTGTTATCGTGCCCCCCTTGCCAGGCGGAACCAAGATCTTGTGCTTTAGGTTGGCGGTCTCTTGCACATAGCCGATAGTTTGCCCTCCTCGAACTTCCTCGCCCTTTTTCGCCTCAGGCATGAAATTCCACTTCTTAGAGTGATCGAGTCCTGCAGCAGCAACCCCCCGCTCGATAAAGTCACCCAGCTGAGCGTTCAAAACCGGAAGCGGTCGTTGAATGCCATCATAAATTGAACTCAAAAGACCAGGTCCGAGCTCAACTGAGAGAGGGAGGCCCGTGTTTTCAACGGGTTCCCCAGGCCTTAGGCCTGACGTGTCTTCATAAACTTGAATGATGAATTTATCACGGTCGATCTCAATTACCTCCCCCAGCAACCCTTCATTACCGACCTTTACAAGGTCATACATTTTTGCTTCAATCCCGGTGGCGGTAACGACGGGTCCTGCAACCCTGTAAATCCTCCCCTTTTGTTCTACTTCCACAAGTCAACACCTACAGATCGCTTAATCTTCTCTCTCAGATGAGTACGTTCATCTGCCGCTCCACCAATCGAGATGACGGTCGGCTCGACCGAATCGTCCAAAGCTATGCGCAATGGCGCCGACAGCTTTTCTACGTCGTCGCTGTTCATGATCAAAATCCCGATATCCTCTTCCTTTAAAAGCCCCTTAAGCGTCGGCTCTAAATCAGCGTCGGTGGTGATAAACGTTTTTCGCACGCCAGCCAACAAAAAGCCAGTCACAAAATCGGCACTGCCAACAACTGCAACTTCCACACGAATCACCGTAAATTTCTATGTCCAGAATTGTGTTTGCTATAGAATCAAATGATCTTTAATGATGGCTTCCGGAAGTCCTGCCTCTTTTCCTCGAGCGATAGCCTGGATGTTTGCGACTTCCGTGTCCTTGCTTAACATATATCCAAGCATCGGGAGCACAGTTAGCGGATTAAACGTTGAGGATTTCCAAACATGTTCGTTCAAGAATTTATCTAACCGCAATTCTATCTTGCTCAGCGATGACACTCGGTCAGTAACGACGTCGGAGATGGCGCTCCAATATGGGTATCTGTTAAGCAGTGTGACAAATTCCTCGAAGGGCGCGCTTACCATCTTTTCAATGTCTTGATCGGTAAGGTACAGCCCATTAGGTATGATATATTCGAGCGCTCTTGCACCAGAAATGCCCGCATTTCTCAACCTGAACATAGTTTTCAGATTGGCAACGTCAATCTCCATCTGAACAACGTGCAAATAAAGCGAGGAGCCCGTTATCCTTGAAACGATTTCTACCATCCTCACGTGATAGAACTTGTCTAGCGCGTCTTCCAGCTTCATCAAAGACTCCGAATAGTCGATGTCTTTAATGATCTCATAGTACACCGTTCCCTTCAGAGCCGCGATGACCTCGTCAACGCTTGGCTTCCGTACGAGACTCTGCAAAAAATCGAGCGAGAGCTCACCGCTAGGGACGAGCACCCTTAGTATCTCCTCTTCTGAGGCGCCGTATAGTTTTCCTCTTAATATGGTTTTGATTTCTCTGATGTCCCAGCGTCTCAGATATTCCACTATTAATTCGTGAGGTTCGCCCATCGTCATCTCAGTGAGCTTGATGAAGGTTCGAGCCAAATTGAGATGAGTGGCAAACTCGATCAGGTCGATACCGGAGTATTTCCGTGCGAGCTCATCGACTTCAGCCTTGTACTCTGACTCCTCAATAAAGCGCGCTAATTCAGGAAGCGCCATCACGAGCATTTTTGTGTAGGTCTCCGGCGGAAAGAGCTTGACCTTCATAGCATGCACTCGTGCAGTGCTGTAGGCATATCTCGCTTTGCGCGATGACCCTGAGTAGCTGCGCTTTTTTGCCGGCGCTTTCATCCGTGACTCACACGCTTAAAATCTGCACGAGCTGTTTCAAAGACCTGTCTCGCACGTTCTTGAGAAGGGAATCAAATGTCAGGTCACGTAGTACCGTGCCATCTTCGTTTTCTAACATTACTCCGCCCGAACACGGAATCGTTCCACCGTACTCCAGACTGCTAATTCGTTTGACCAAAGACTCGTCGTTTTCGTTCGAAAAAACCTGGGTAGAGTCTGTCTGCGATTCCAGAAGCTGTTTGATGATTTTCTCTCGTTCTGATTCGGAAAGCGAAGCTAGTATCTCGATCGCTTTGTCGTATACGCGATCAAGCAATTCCTTCTTGGCATTCAGGATGGCCCGCTTGACCTCGAGATTCGCACTTGAGATCTCTCTGTTTTTCCGCCGCTCGATTTGCTCGGCAATCTGCGCCCGTTTTTCCTCAACGATCTGACGTGCCGTTTTTTCAGCCCCGGCGATTATTCCTTTCGCTTCGTCCGTCCCTTCTTGCCTAATACGATCAGCTTCCTCCCCTCCTCGTGCTAGGACGTCTTTGACGACGACTTCCAAGCCCATATGTCCTCAGATTGAAGGCAAAGTCACGAACAGCAATATCAACGCCACAACAAGTCCGAAAATTACAATCGACTCCGGTATGACGGTCATAACTAGGCCCCTACCGAAGAAGCCTTCATCTTCCGCCATAACACCGATGGCTGCTGAACCAATAACTTGCTCGCCCAAGGCGGCTGCTATTCCAGTTGCGCTGACCGCTATCGCTGCTGATAGTGCGATCAGCCCTGCTCCGATTGGATCTACCATTTTACTTTTCCTCCGTGTACTTTCTCTCAAAACCGAATGGTTTGTACTTGACACCGCCTCCACGATAGAATTTCGTGAAGAATTCAACGTAATGTAATCTCAACGCCTGCAATCCCGAATCTAAAATTCCCAACGCCGTATTGATTCCGTGACCGGCAATGAGCAAGAGAACACCAAAAATTACAAAAACGCCTCCTTTCGAAAAAAATAACGCGTAAGATAGCTTGTTTACAGCAAGGGCGATACCTGTAGAAGATACACCTATAGAGAGTAATCGCGAGTACGACAGCACATTAGATAGAAGCGTCGGGAGCTCAGTAAGACCGATCATGCCTTCACCCATTATCAAGAAGATAAAGCCAACAACAGCAACGGCAAGCCCTACGACCAATCCTAAAGTAAGTTGAATACCGGTGCCAGATGAAAGCGACGGCAAGATGAGTGCGATGACTAAGGCCCCGCCCCAAAGCATGCAAAGCCAGCTCACCTTTGCAAAGACTGCATGCTTCAACCCATGCTGTTTGTATTCATTGACAAATCCCAGAATGTACCCGAGCGTTAGCATCAGTATGCCGATAATAAAGGTTGCAATTAGCAGATTTAACACGTTTTCCAAACGCGGAACCGCAGGATACACAATAAATGGAAGTAACCCCGCGTGCCCAAAAGCTTCGACCCCAAAGAACTCATTGAAAACAAATCCGAAAATAATTGAGAACATACCCGCATAAACTCCAATCATTGCCAGATTGCGCATTCCCTCGGATTTGACTCGTCGACTTACCAACAGACCGAGAGCAATAACAATCGCGCCGTAACCTATGTCGCCCAACATTAAGCCGAAGAGAGCCGGGTACATAAACGTCATTAACTTCGTTGGATCGATCTCGTTATATTTAGGTATAGAGAAAGCCCTTATGAGGACCTCAAGCGGACGTGAAGGCAGAGGATTTTTGAGCGCTACGGGGATTTTTTCTACATCGGCAACTTCAGAACTGTCAGCATCGACGATAACGTGGCCATTTGTTACATCCTCCATGTCGCGTTGAACCAATTCGAGATCCTTCGTTGGAACCCAACCTTCAACTATGAACGTATTTTTGGTTGTGGCAAAGCGAAGAGGGGCTTCTGCCTTTTGCGTTTCTATTGAAAGGTATTCATCTGAGGCGAGTATATACTCGATGTGCTTCTGGCGGAGGTCGGACAGATCCGCTTCGCTCTTTTGCTTTTCCGATTGAAGCTCGGTGAGCTGAACATCCAGATCGACGAGTATGTCCTTTGGAACGCCCTCTAATTTAGGGAGCGAAAGAGTTGCGTAGCCCTGCTCCTGCAAGCGTTTCAGAACATCGTCCTCGAATTCTCGAGGAACAAAAAGAGAGATCGCGTGGCCTCGCCCATATGGGGTGGTTTCTAACTCATAGTCGTTAGTAATGTCGCTGATGATTGGTACGCCTTTAGACGTCCCGACGAACACCGCGAGCGATTGATACCCAGTATATAGGTCTAAGGGCAGGTCGAAACTCTTAAGAGGTTCGAGCAACCGCTTTTTGTCCTTGATGTCTTTAATCTTGGATTCTATTTCGCTGATCCGATCCGTCACTTGCGTGACTTCAACGTCAAGCTGCTCAGTTTTCACATCGATTGTATCGATTATAGTATCGTCAGGGTACTTGCTCGGAATGTCTTCTTTGCCTTTAATGCTGAGATAACTGGCTATAGAGCGAAGGGAAACTGCACGCTCTGAAAGCCTAGTGATGCTCGCTTGTGGCTTACCGATTTTGAAGTCTTCATCTTCATCGACGAAGTCAGCAATGTGAACGACATCATGTTTGTGCATCGCACCTATAGCGATGTTCATATAGTCTTTAGATCCTGCAATGATGACTTTAGTCATCGGTTGCGGCTCAAACATGATTTGTCCTCTTAAACTCCTCAACCAAATAAGAGAGCGCTTCAGCGTGCTTTTTTTCTGCGCGCTCTTTGACGCTTAAAATATCTGCCTGTCCTGCGTCGTGGATTTCTTGCTTAGCATTACTTATTTCTGCGTCAGCGCTCGTATTCAAATCGTCTGCTATCTTGCTCGCTTCTTGCTCTGCGGCATCGATAATCTCAAACGATTGCTTTTTTGCATCCTCGAAAGTGGCCTCTTTTTGGGTCTGTGCTTCGTCGATCATACGCTGGGCTTCTGCTTCAGCAGCCTTAATCTCAGACAATATCTCTGACTTCATTTGACCAAACCCATGCCGGTATAATAACTAGGGATGCTATTTAAGCTTTAGGAAACGTTAAGGGCCCCACGCAGCTTATACGCTTAAATTGACAGACTACCCTATCAGCACGTCTAGTTTTACGCCTTCAAATAATCAGTGGCGTATATATCTTTGTTAAGCAGCACGTCGCACGTTTTTATCGTGTCTATTAAATCTCGGTCCTCTGTATTTATTATTGCTGATGAAAGACCGGCGCCAATAAGCATCGCCAAAAACGTTCTTTCAATAAGCCGCGGGTTCTTGGTGTCGTGTGAGATGTTGCTGAGGCCAACGGTCGTCTTTAGCACGGACGCGGGACTGGTAAGCTGTCCAATTCGCCGCACCGCTTCGATGACTGCCGGTGCCTGATCTTGCGCTGTGCTCACCGGAAGACAAACTGGATCAACGTACAGCTTCTCGGTGCCGATTCCGTGCTCGCAGGCGCTTGCGACGATTATCGCAGCTCGTTCCACTCGTTTGTCTACGTCGCCAAGGATATATTTCTCGTCCATCGTCATACAAATAATATCTGAATCGTATGCTGCGGCAAGTGGAAAAAGCGTTGTCATCTTCTCCTGTTCAGCAGAAATCGAGTTGATCATAGATCTTCCTTTGACCTTGCTAATACCTGCTTTCATCACGTCGAGTTTCGGAGTATCGACTGAAAGTATAACGTCGACCACGTCTTGCACTGTCGTAACTAGCCATCTCATTAGCTCAACTGCATCGCTCTTGCCAAGCCCAACGTTAAGGTCAATGATTTGTGCCCCCACGTCAACTTGGCGAATTGCTAGGTCCTGAACGGCTTTTGTGTCTCGTCTATCTATAATGGCCCCTACAGTTTTTGAGTAGCCGTTGATGTTGCCGCCTATAATTATCATAGATCTCCCCGCTGCTCCAGCGCAAGTGATTAAATGCGTGTTACACTTTAACGCTTTCGGAATGCGCCTACGAAGCTAGCCTTCTAGCAACCTATATATAAAAATATAGTATATAACGACACGTCAATTTTGAACATATGTGAAGCTTTTGGGGCAATTTGAAGAAAGAATTCAAGGTTATTTTAGAACCTGATAACAAAACCGTCAAGGTTGAACGCGGAACCACCGTGCTTGATGCGGCTACGAGCTCTGACATCTATATCGACAGCATCTGCGGAGGCCGGGGCAAATGCGGTAAGTGCAAGGTCCTTATCGACGGAAACGTCCAGAGCGACGAAACTGATCTTCTTACCGCTGAAGAAAAAGCGCGCGGCTATTTTTTAGCGTGTTTGGCTCGAGTCGCTGGCAATTTGAAAGTGACTGTACCAAAAGAAAGCAGAGTGGAATCACACCAAATACTCATGAAAAGTGTGATCGCACCCATACCAGCGATTACTCCGCCCGTGCTGAAGGTGCCGCTTTCCCTCACCGCCCCGTCGTTGGCCGATTACGTGAGCGACCTCGACAGAGTGACGCACGCGCTGCGCAATCTCGATATGGGGCACGTCACGATCGGGCTACCAACCTTAAAGAAGTTAAGCAAGGTACTCCGAGACAACCAATGGAATGTGAACGTGACGCTGATGGATCTCTGGGACAGAAAAGAGATTATCGACATCGGCCCCCCCTCAGATAACAATCTAATTGGGATCGCGGTGGATATAGGCACTACGACGATCGTCGTCGAGTTAGTGGATTTGGCCTCTGGCAATGTGATTGACGCACGATCTGACTATAACAAGCAAGTTGTGTACGGCGAGGATGTCCTTTCACGAGTGATGTATACAGAGGAGCACGAAGATGGCCTCCGGAAGTTAACGAGCACAATTAGATACGGTATCAACGACCTCATAAGAGAGCTCGTCATCGAAAACAACATACGATACGAAAAGATTTGCCGCGCAGTACTTTCAGGCAATACCGTTATGATGCACCTTTTTTATGGGCTGGATCCAAAGCACATACGCCACGAGCCGTATATACCAGTGATGTCGTTCGCCCCTCAGATGAAAGCAGTTAAGCAGATCGGA
>Ga0209777_10009796_pt1 | contig 10267 bp, 11 predicted proteins | sample FrelakmetHBP12HB_FD_187147 | JGI IMG/M metagenome (GOLD analysis project Ga0209777, IMG submission 187147) | Freshwater lake sediment microbial communities from the University of Notre Dame, USA, for methane emissions studies -HBP12 HB (SPAdes)... | ecosystem: Environmental > Aquatic >...
AACCTAAACGGTACTAAGATAACACAGATTATTGAAAATCAAAGAAAAGAAAATCTTTTACCTGATTTGAGCAATGTAAAAGTATTTGTTGTAGGAGCTAATTCTTCAGACTATCAAAAATATGAACAAGTTGAGTCATTTTGGCTTAGGTATCTTCAGGAATGCAAAGCCGATATAAATAAAAAGAACTATAATAGCGTTTTAGCGAATTTTGAGATTTAACGAAAAATGGGATTAGTTTGCAAACTCTATTACAAATAGCGAGTTATCTTCTCCTGACCTGACCAACAATTTCACCTTTTTTAATAGATGGGCGTTACAACCTTAATTGTCGTTGTGAAGTTGCCAAATTCCCTCCTCATTTCATGCCAAAATAAATCGTTTTATCCTCAAATAATATGTTTTAGTACCAATCTTCATGTTCAGGGAAGTGAGGTGCATATAATGTCACTTTCAAATGTTCTTTGAATTTTCCTTTGTCTGCCAGCGATGACTTTGTTGTGTCTGATTTTTTCTCTGCGTCAATGATGGTATTATTTCCATCATGTCTTAAAAGATAGATGGAGTTCGAAATTTTTGCGTCAAATAAAAAGGGTGAATGCGATGATAATATTAGCTGGTTCAGACTAAATTCATTCAACCCAATCAAAGACTGCAATTTTTCGACGGTTTTTATCTGTCTGTCGGGGGAAAGATTTTGTTCTAATTCTTCGATGCAAATTATTTTCTTTTTACAATGAATTACACTTGCAATTATATACAGTATTTGTAAAACGCCTGAACCAAGATGTTTAATTGGATACCTAACATCATCGTGTTGAATCATTATTTCCAGATTCTTGTTTTCGCTTGAAAATGAAATTGATCCAAATCTAAAAGGTTCAGCATTAAAGAAATTGTTGATTAATTCAAATGTGTGATAATCTCTACTGCTAAGATAAAGGGAATGTAAAAAATTTTTAAAATTTGGTGGTGAAATTATATCAACAGGATCAATAGATAAATGGGATAGATGCATGTCCCTTTCCCTTTCGATAAGATAAACACAATCATTAAGGGGATTTATTATTTTTTCAAACGAGGATGCTAATTCACCCGCATTACTTGAATCTTTCTTTAGTAGAGTTGGGAAATGACTAAATTTACCTTTTTCAAAGGTATACGCTTTTATTCTGTTTATCAAAATTTTAGTTGTTTCAAAAATTCCAGTTACCTCAGTGGCGCTTATCTGAGGGATAATATGACCAAAAATATTGAAATTAACATTTTGTCTTTTAGGAGATATTATTTCTGCAATAGCCGGGTCTATATCTATCTCATCTATTCTTAGTTCTATTTCTACATTAAAAGTGATTATATTTTGGTTCATCACAATAATCCGTACCTGTTTTCATGAAGGGCATAAATTTTCAAAGCAAAGTATTCCATGTCTCTATACCCGTACGCTTTTCTTTTCAACACTTTAATCTTGTTGTTAAACCCTTCCAACGGACCAGTAGATATTCGATAATCAAACCAATTCAGTATCCCTGTACGATGAGCAAGGAGTGTATTTGCAAACTTTCGAAGTTCCACAATGGTAGTAGCCCAGGCACGTTTTGTCCAAGACTTCAGGAATTTCTCTGCTTTCTTTCTTGTGGTTTGGAGCCAAAGCTGACTAAGTTCTTCTTTCAGATAGTATGCTTCAGCCAGGGGTTTATTGATCTCAAGGGCTTGTTCAAGGTGCTTGCGCTCGTCTTTTTCATTGTCCAGGTTCTCTGCCTTCTTCAGCAACAGCCAACGTATTCCTTTAATGACTTTTCTATTGTTTAGAAACGCCTCATCATGATACAATGCCCGTCGTACTTCATCCATTGCAGTGTTCATCAGCTTGAAAATATGAAAGCGATCGAATACGATCTTTGCATCAGGAAGATGAGTAAGGACTGCATTGATATACGGAACCCACATATCCATCGCCACTGCCTTGATCTGGGCACTGGAATGGTTCAACCTCTTCCAGAATTTATCCAGACTTTCTTCAGCCCTGCCTTGTCCCACATAGATTACTCTTCCTGCCTTAAGATCGTAAACCACGGTTTGATATTTATGTCCTTTTTGAACAGCAAATTCGTCAATCGCAATCATCTCAACATCTTTCAGAACTGGCTTAGAATAATGCTTTTGAAGATATTCTTTATCAATGTTTTTGATCGTTCCCCAGCTTATTCTAAACAAATCACTTACATCCTGGACTGTCATAAATTGAAGCAAGTCAACAATAGCATCCCCTATCCGATAGGTATAGCTTTTTTTTCATCAGCATATTTAAGGCGTTCCTGCCGTATTAATCCACAATCATTACACTGTAGCCGTTGAACCTTAGCAACCAAATACACAGGTCTGAGACCAATAGGGAGCGTTCTGAACATACGATCAACGGTACCTTTTTTGATAATGTTACGACTCCCGCAATTACTGCATCGAAGCTTACTGTCCTTGGTTTTAATATGAAAGATTACAGTACCCTCTTTGTACTCTGTCTTCAAATACTCCTGATCAGTAAGTCCGAAAGCATGATGAAGCAAACTTGTACTCATTGGAAATCAGATTTTTCATTCAAATATATCTATAAGTACGCATTCTTACGATGAACCTATATTTTTAGGATTATTTTTATAAAAATCATTCTCAAATTTTGGGATAATTCCCTGATAAAAATTTCTACTAGATCCAGAAATAGTTGATTCTTTCCGGCTAAATATTAATTGAAGAGCTTTTAAAACATTTGATTTCCCAGCATTATTCTCCCCGTAAAGAATTGTTGTGGTGCCTAAGTCCCTTAGTTCAAAGTTTATAAGACTTCTATAGTTGTTAATCTTGAATCTTTTAATTATCATATTTTTTATTTTTTAAATTCATGTAATTCTTTTAAAATTCCCTCTATTATAGTATCATAATTACTTTTTGTTATCTTTTTTTCTTCTTCCAGGACTAACAATAATAGAAACAATCTTTTAAAAAGATTTCCATAGGTTTTTGAGGTAAATAAAGGATAGCTTGAATTAATCTCTATATTATTATTACTAATAAATCTGCAAGGTTCCGATATTTTTTTATTGTAAGTTATATTAAAACTTCGAGCATTTATAATAATATTTTCTCTCTCTAATTCTTCAGGATTAAATATGAAGATTGTTTTATTTACCTTATCAATTTCAATTGGCTTATGATCATTTTTTCTTTTTACTAATGCTGAGTTATCAACGAGTTTAAATCCTTTATTTTCAAGTTTTTGAATATTGCGTGAAACTACTTCCTTTATGGGCTGAACAAATTTAGTTTTAGAATTTGTCGTGATGTTTTCTATTTCTTGTTCTGCAACAGCTATATCCTGAATAGAATATGAATGATGCCGAAGTTTCTCGGCGAAATATTCTATTAGTTCTGTGGTTAAATTGGATGAGATAAAAGAATCTCTAGAAATATTGAGATGCTCCTTAATTGATTCAGAGAATAATATTTCACCATTTATCAAATGTAATCTTGGAAATCCTCGTTCCTTGCGAATGTCAAAATCTGTTCTTGGGCCAATCCCAACATTATTAACTCTTAATTTAATTCCTCTAGCTTCATGTGGGGATATTGCTTCATAATCCGTTGAAAATAAGAATTTACAACTTACTCCTGCGATTGTAGTCTCTTCACATTCCAAAACATTTTTACAAGGCTCATTTCGAAATAATTGTTTATCATTTAAAAAAACCGTCAAGCCAATTGGTTCATCATATGACAGCAATTCATTGAATTTTGAATTTGGTGGGTATTTTATTGGTAAATCTTCTTGCAATTCCCATTTGAATTTTTCGAAAGGTTTTTTATGCGAAATGCTTTCCAGCTTCTTAATTGGCTTTATTGAAAAGTATTCTTTTACAAGATGGTTAGTATTATGTAATGTGAATTTTGTGTAATGAAGGCTTTTTTGACTGGCATCAAATATAATTTTGCCATGAATTGGAATCTCATTAACTAACATTTTTGAAGCTGATGTCCAATATTCTGCAACTGGTATTGTAACAGACAAAATTTCTTCAGAGTTTTCTGGTGTAGTGAGTATTTCCAATGACTCGCAATATGGGAAAATAGCCAAAAAACCTACACCAAATTGTCCTATCCTTTTTCTTTTATATTTTCTGGTATGTACAGATGTGCTCTTTGATTGGGCAATTGTCAAGTAACTTTCAAATTCGCTTTTATTCATTCCATTTCCATCATCTTCGATTGTAATGGTTTTGAAATCATTACTCACGAAGATTGAAACTTTAAGTGCATCTGCATCATAGGAATTGCTAACTAACTCTCGAATCGAGCTAGAAAAGCTCTTCTGATAAGTGGACCTACTTAATAATCCAACTATCTTTCTGTCAACTTTTATATTTGTTTCGTACTTCTCAATCATGATCTTATTAGAGTTATAAGCCAATGATTAATACTTCCCTATTTTTTTCTGCATCTCCATTCTGATGATTAAGTGCATAAATATAGTGCATGCTATGTGTCTTTGCGTTGCCTTTTACTCTTTTTACTAATTTATATAAAAAATCAATGGATGGCACACCTCCTTTTTTATATGACAAAACTATGATGCTATTACGGAATCTAGTAATTAGCTTTTCATAAGTTTCGTAAATTGATGCAAGTGAAAAATCGTTCGCAATTTTATCATTTTTAAATCTATGATTCACACTCTGAAAATCAATCAATTCTTCCCATTCATTATAGTTTGATAATCCTTCTAAAAAATGGTAACATCTAAGATAGTTTGATGATTCATGATCGCCATCTTTTCTTAAATATGGAGGATCTAGGTATACCAGGTCATATCCATAGGGGTCTATATCCAGTGCAGATTGATTTTTGGAGTAACAAAGTTTACCAGAATTAAATACCAAGGAGTTAGCTTCTAAAGCAAATTTCATTAAATATTCCTCGAAGGATCTATCCCAGGTGGATTTGTTACCAAAATTTCTTTCTACATCAGCAGTTCTTAAATTTAAATTTTTTCTATGAAATAGATTAAACGGTCGTTTTATTATACTGGCCTGAAATAAGGCATAATATGCAAGGCTTTTTTTATATTGCAATTCATCAACCGGATAATGATTCATATTTGCGATATTCGACGCCAACTTATCAAGCCATACATTTTCTTCTGGCAGAAAATAAATGTTATCAAAGTTCTTTTGAATCAACTTTGGGTAGTTGATATCTTTATGGCAACTAAATAAATCCGATAAATCATTCTTAGTAAGGTATGTACTGTCATTTTCAATAATTGCCTTACCAATCAAGTGGTTGAATCTTAATTTGTCATTATATGTAACGGCCTTATTCATTTTTTTAAAGAGATAACTAACTGAAGAACTGCCACCAAAGGCATCTAAAGCTGTTTCAAATGGAATATCTCTAATGGCAGAGTAAATCCATGGTAGTATTTTACGTTTACTTCCTTGGTATCTAGTAGTAGGAAATTCGTTTAATTTTATTTCATTCATTTCTAAAAACAGTTATTACAAAAATATCATTTAATTTTCAAATTTGACTAATATTCCAGGAAGACATTGGCTAATTGCCTGTCAATGAGTTGCTCGCCTTACCCTCGTTACCCTCTTTTCCCCCAGCAACCTGTCCATGCAAACATACCTCACCGCATCTATTGCGTGATTGAACTTATCTACCGGCTGATTCACAGTATTCCCGGCCGCATCTTCTTTCCATTTGTAGTTTTTTAGCTCCCTGATCAGGTTTATCGATCGTTTGGTCACCTTGATCCGGAATCGTTTCATTATGTCGATTCCGGTTTGAATGCTTTCCGGACCTTTATAGGCTGCCCGGGCATTGAATCCATACTGGCGTATTTCGAATATGCTTTGTGGCTGGTTGTCGCAAATGATATCATCTCCCCGGCTGATTTTTAGCTCGGTAAGTTGGTTTACTATGTCTTTATTGGTTAGGGCCCGTTGGTAAAGGTGTTCATCGGTCCAGATCTCTCCGCCGAACATCCCGACTTTCACAATCACGGTCGGATCATTGGTAAACCCAAAGTCTATCCCAAAGGCTATCCATTTGCAGCCGTTAGGGAAGATGTCTGTCGTTTCCCAATTGGTAAATATCAATCCCTTTAGCTGGCCTATCTCTCCGAGACCATAGATCCTCCAGTAATTTTCGTCTATTGTTTTCAGATGTTCGATCTCATTGATTACTTCCTTGGGTAGAAACATGATATTATCCATGTAGGTTGAATGGATATAAGTGCAATCCGGCCTGGGGATTACCTGGTCATATAGCCAATGCTCATCCATGGAGGGGTTGTAATCGATGAATATTTGCTTCTCGGTACGGATGGACAGTTGGATCCAGTCCTCGAGATTAAGCTCGTTTGCCTCGTTCAGAAACAGGTAGGTCCTTTTCGCCCCTCGCTTCTTCTGTGGCTGATCCAGGCTCATGAATTCAAACAAGTTGCCGTTCAACTTGTAAGTATTCTCAGTCTTATTGTGATTCCGCTCGTCGTAAAGGTCATGTTCTTTCAGAATATCAAAGAAATCCCTCATAGCCGTTGCCCTCAGTGCTGGCAGACTCTTCCTTACAATAGATATCACCTGGTCCTTATCTTCAAATGCCTTGACCAGGATAAGTAATTGTAATATGGAATACGTCTTCCCCGACCGGCTCCCTCCCTGGTTCACCACAATCTTAGTAGTCGCCTTGTAGTTCCTTTCAAACACACTCGAAACCCTGATGCGTTTTTCCATTATTTCGCCTTTTCGCTTTTCGCTATTTCGCTTTTCCCACTCACTACCTCAAACGTTATCTTACTAATCCCTTCCTCTGCCGGCTCCAGATCCACGGCAACCCTCTGTAGCTTCGGCTGGATAAATTCCTGTAGATCCACCCAAAGCTGGATCTTTTCTTTTGGTTTCATTGTAGCGATATCATCCAGCAGCGTTTCCTCCAGTTTGGCCAATACCTCAGCAATCCGCTCCTTTCGGTCAGACGTCAGCTTGTTCCCGGCTCCCTTCGGTCTCCCTTGGTTCCCGGCAACGAACTGCCCTTTCTTATTTCTGTTGGCCTTCATTAATTATCATTTATCCGTATTTCACCGTAAAATGCGGCACTGGTTTTCCTATATCTATCCTGTATCCTGCATCCTACATCCTTTTTCAAGCGGCTTTCCTGTATACCATCTTCTCAATACAGCTTACCGAAATATCATACTCCACACTCAAATCCATCTTGATATCGAAATAGGTCCTCCCAGTTTTTGCCATTTCATAGTACCTGGACTTAACCAGCCATTTCTTGGCAACTTTTCCCGGCAGAATGCCCTTGTTTATGATATCCTCCACATCGATCCCGAAATGGGAGCGGATGTCTTCCACAATTTTTTGTTCTTCTTTCGTCATTTTGCTTTGTTTTTTCTTGCATTGCTCTTGTAACAATCTAATATACAACATATTGCCAAAATGTACGACATGTAAACCACCCCTTGGTGATAGTTTTGTTGCCGTTCGCACCATTTTGCTATATGAGAGCATATTCAACCCCAGCAATCACATTTACGGTAAGCCATATCGACGAGGAAAAAGGAATCCTCTATAAGGTTATCGTCGCCACAGCAGGTAAAGTAAAATCCTATTCTGAGTTTATCGATTCTGAAACTCTACGCCAGATATCGGAACTTGGAAATTCCAAACCCAGTGGGGTGAAAGCCCGTTTCGGCCATCCCAATATGTGCAGTTCTGCATTTGGTACCTACATTGGCCGTTTCAGGAATTTTCAGGTTGAGAACCTTTCAGTCTTTGCCAATCTTCATCTCGATCCGGTATGCAAGGAATCTCCTTCGGGTAATCTCTACGATTATATCATGCGGATGGCCCGTAACAACCCTGATATGTTCGGTGCTTCGATTGCGTTTGTCCCGGCCGAGCCCGAGGTAACTGAGGAGGAATTTCCTTCTACCCGGATTGAAGATCTCCTGGCCACCGACCTGGTGGATGATCCAGCTGCAACGAATTCCTTGTTTTCGGTTGATTCCTTCGCTTACCAGGCTACCGCTTTCCTCGATAACAATCCGGCCATTGCTTTGCTTATTGCCAAGAAGCCTGATATCGTCCTTGAATTTATGTTTAAGTACTTCTCTAAATATGATCTTATGAAAACCGAAATGTTCCAGAAACTCCGCAATCTCTTTAAGGGTTTTGATAACCCTGCCAATGAAACAGCAACCCAGGAAGTCGCCTGCCTCGAAAAGCACTTTGAAGATATGTCTGTGAAAATAGGGGAGGCCTATGCTGATATCCTTGAAAAGGTTCGCAAAAGTCCTCTTCAGTTCAAACAGCTTGAAAATGCCGGCCCATTGCCTGCCTCTACTGATTCCATCTTCGAGCAGATTGTTATTCGTGACAATCTCACTCTCGAAAACATGTTCGATGATGCCAGGCTCATTGTCTTCGGACAGCTTGCTCAGTCCAATGAACTCATTACTTATTATAATGACGCCATCGCAAAGCTCCAGCAAGATCATCAGGCTGCTCTAGCCACCCTGCAGGAAAATCACCAAACTTCTTTATCCAGCATTCAGGATCGTGCAACCAATCTTGAATCCCAAATCACAACCCTCCAGGATCAGCTCAAAGCCAAACCAACCATGGTCGAGGGCATCGATCCCCAGCTCAAGATCAACAATACCGAAGAATCCTTCGGCAAACGCCTCCTCTCCCAAATGCCCAAAGAACTAAAGGAAAAGATCAAAAAGCACAAGGCATAATCTCAATATCCCGCATCCTGCATCCTACATCTCGCATCCATTCGCAAACCCCCTAATCCCCAACCATATGACAAACATCTTCGCCCACTCCATCAGCCCTGCCTTCAGCAAACAGAACATTCGTGAATTCTTCACCACTCCTTTTTTCATGGGAGAGGACCTCCGCGGGGCCATCACTGTCCGTACCGACATCAAGGGTACCGAGAAACTCAACATGATTTCTCGTCCTAACTTCATCACCAAACCAAAGGTTGCCGCCGGTTTCAATCCTCATGGTGCCTTCACGCTTACTCATCCTTCTATCACAGTTCATCCCATGGCCATGGAGTTCGAACAGAACGCCCGGGCTTTCTGGGGTTCCATCCTGGAACAACTGCTTGCTTCAGGGTATAAGGAGGATGATATCGAGCGGATGAAGGAGCCCGATGTATGGAACCAGATTATGTTGCCCATCATTGCCCAGGCCGGACAGCAGGACCTGATTCGCCAGATGTTCTTTGCTGATCCTACCAAAGAAGTCCTCGAATTAGGAATTCCTAACGGAACGGTCAATGATGACTTCTCCGGCTATACGGGTTTCATGACGCATTACCTTAACGACCTTTATAACGGTCTTATTTCCTCCGCTCAGCATATTCCTATCACCACGGCCACAACCGGTGTGAAAGCTGAGAAGATTCTCACCTACGCTGCCAACAGTGATACCGAGATTACGGTCACAATCAATGGCATCGAGTATTCTCAACCCTATGCTACCTCCGCTGCTTCAACTGTTGCTGCCTGGCTTGTGACTCATAAAATTACCATTGAAGCCCGCTCAGGTATCAATGGTGTTATCGTGACCAATCCATCCGGCGCCCAGATCAAGATCGTCAGCCGTTACAAGGGACAATCTTTCACAGCTACCGCTGAATCGGATGGTAATGGAACGTTCACTCCCTCCGGGATTGTCGCTGCTGTAAAGCCGGGTTCTCTGGCAAGTGATGAAGCGGACAATACCCTCGAAGCTATGATCGATGCAGCTCGTCCCGAGATGCATGAGTTTCCCCTGGTGTTCATGGTCACCCGTTCTCTCTGGCGCAACCTGGTCCACACGATCAAGAACAAGACTGGTGATCTTCCTCTTACCATGATGCTTAACGGTGTCAACGTTCCAAGCTATGAAGGTTATCCGGTCCTGATTCGTCCCGACTGGGATACCTGGATTGCCGGCTATGAAAATGGCATCCTGCCTCACCGTGCTCTTTTCACCACCCAGAAGAACATGATCTTCGGCACCGACGGTCTCCTCGACAACGAAGACATCGAAACCTGGTACAACCCCGACCTCCAGGTCCGCCGCTACAGGGTTCAATATAAGGCTCAGACCGCCTATCTGCACCCCGAATTGTTAGTGTTGGCCGGTTTTGGCGAGTAATAATTCACTTTCCTAGTCACCCAGTCACTCAGTCACCCAGCATC
>Ga0209777_10009797_pt1 | contig 10265 bp, 23 predicted proteins | sample FrelakmetHBP12HB_FD_187147 | JGI IMG/M metagenome (GOLD analysis project Ga0209777, IMG submission 187147) | Freshwater lake sediment microbial communities from the University of Notre Dame, USA, for methane emissions studies -HBP12 HB (SPAdes)... | ecosystem: Environmental > Aquatic >...
TGTAGCGCCGCTTTCCAAAACGGCGTCGTTTGCACAATACGTAAACTTTTTCTCACTTTCGGCTGCTCGAACGTGGCGCGGTAGGTGATGGGGATCAGTTTCATTTGGGTGTCTCCTGTGGCAATTCTGCTGTTTGCAGGGTAGCGGTCTGCTGGTTCAGCACTTCGTTTACGATGGCCTGACGCACTCCTGGGTCAAAGCTGAAAAGACCTGTGCGGTCTCCAATCTTCAGCGTTTCTGAGGTCGTTTGCAGCAAGACTATCAGTTGGCGCTCCGTGATCCTCATTTGGGTAGTTCCACCCCTACCATTTCGTGCATCTCCACGCTGCAACTGAAAACCGCTAACCCTGGCTCTTCAAAACAGCGGGCTAAAACGTCGCACACTTTTTGCGCCTCTTCAGCGTCGTCAAAAAGCATGATGTGGGCAGGGGTTTCAGGGTGCTGTTCCAGGACGCACCCGGTGCCTGTTTCCCAGGCTTTAGCGAGTTTCGGCGGTTCACCATCTGCTCGGCGGTGCGCGATGATGAAGGCTTCGTACATCAAGTTCGATCTCCCGCCGGCCTTGCTGGTTCGCTCGGAACTGGAGTGCAGGGCGGATATACGATGTTGTCTCCAAAGATTAGGCGCTCGATGGCCGCCCGTTCGTGCTCTGTTGGATACGCAGAGCGAAATTCGGGTAAGAGCGCTTGCCGTCCTTTTTCGGCAAATCTTTCTATGGACCGCCGCCGGAATCGAATCCTGATTGCGCGAAACCAAACCGCTAAAGCCCGCCCGATACGTTCAGCGGTCATGGCTTCTCTCCAGTTCCGAGCGACCTGTCGGCGTCGGAAAGCGGGTCCAGAGGGCTATCATTGCTCCAATTCATGGCCGTGCCGCCTTCCGTTTCTCGGGATGCTTTTGGTAGTATTTCTCCCACCGGGCGTTTGCGGCTTTCCGGCTCGCGGCGCGGAGCTTTCTTGGGCCGAGTTTGGCCGCGCGCGCATGGCCACCCTTGCGCCCGAGTTCGGTGACATCGACTTGGACTACAACATTCTTCATGCGGTCGGTCTCCAAGCGATCGCCAAGAGCGCCAAAACTCCTGCAATTGCATCACCTGCCCAGTTTGGTGGGATTGGCGGTATTTTGGGCGGATCGCCGAAAATTCCAAAATTGGACACGAAGAGCATCACAAGGCTCACGGAAGTAAACAAAATCTGGGAAGTTCTACTCATACGCTGACTATACGCGTTCCTGCATAGCGTGTCAAGCACCAGTACCGATATCGGGAATTTACCTGTTTCATGTGCGTAGCGCGGCACGTATCATCTAAATGGATGGTGCACCAGCAATGAAGCGAAAAACACCACGAAAGGAGGCAGGGTATGGACATCCTGATCGAGATCATCGAGTCAATCATCTCCTCAACCACGTCGATTCTGGACTGAAGCCGCTGGCATCAGTTCCAGATCTGAGGCCGGGCGGGGAAGGGGCCGCGTCTTTCCCGTCCGCCTCTGATCGTAAGTCGCCCTGGGATGTTATCGACATTTTGGATTGATGGAGGTTTCATGAACAGCTTTCAGCAACAGGCACAGGCACCGCCGAGCGAAGAAGAGTACATCCGGCGGGATGAGGATATCGCGCGGACCGAGGAGCGCCGTCTCCTCGCCTCCGACTTGGCCTTTGAATATGGTCACGACTTCGAACTCCGCGAGTTCAACGGGTCCCGGAGAATCGAGCCCCTGGACGAGACCGGCTGCACGGTAGAAGAGATTGCAGCCTTCGCGCAGGGTGCCCACTTGGGATACAGGCCGAGGGACCTGTATTTCACGAGGGTACGCACATGAACCACGAAATTCTGGAGTTCGCCCCGAACGTGCCCCAGGAGATCGCCCTGGCGTTCAGCGCGGGCAAGATCATCAACACCCCTGGCGGCATGCAGCGCGTCCTCTACACCCTCACCAGCGGCAAGGTCATGTTCATGGATTTGGACATGGCGCAGCGCATCAACAGCCTCGGGGTCAAGGCCCACCAGCCGTTTTTCGTCGTCAAGAACAAGGGCGCGAAACGGACGGACCCGGTTGAATGGCGCGCCTGGGTCTCACCAGAAGTTTCACCCGGTGAGCAGCGCGACGGGACTTTCGTCGTGCCGTCGAACGGTAAGCCCGCGGCGGGCGGTTCGCATCCACCCGCCACGGTTTCAACGGACTCTCAAACAGCCGACACTGGCCACAATGGTAGCACCAACGGAAGCAACGGGCACGCGGCGGTTACGGCGATGCCGGCCGAACGCGCCAAGACGAAACTGGAGGCCGCGCTGAAAACGGTAGTCGCGGCGGTCTTTGCAGCCACCCAGTATGCCAAGCAGATCGGCTACCAGATTCCGCCGTTTACCTCAGAGGACATCAGGACGATGGCGAATACGATCATCATTCAGAACGGCGGTGGCAAGTGACCCTCGAAAGAATCGAACAACTCATCGCGGAGGTCGGCATGCCCGACGCCCACAACGAAGCGTGGACTGACTACCACGAGAAGGCCCGCACGGTCGCCCTCCTCACCATCGCCGCAGAACTCATACAACTGACCGAATGGGTGAAGTGCATCGCGTGCCATGGCACAGGGGGCCTCCCATGACCCACACCCAGTACGCCATCGTCGCCACGATCCTACCTCGCCTCAGCGACGAGGACTTGGCCATGCTGCTCGCGGCCTCCGAGAATATCGAGGCGCAGCGGCATACGCCCGTGGGCGTCATCGTCGCCATCTTGCCCAGGCTCACCGATGAGGACGTGGTACGCCTGCGTGAACTGATCGAATTGGTATTGGCCACGCGGCGGGAACCGGAGGCCATTCATACAGTCGAACGGGGGGCGCATGTCGCCCGGCTCCCTTAGCACCGCTCTTGACGAGGCAGAGTCCAAGGCTATCGATTCACTCGCCCGCTACAAATTCCAGATGTTCGGCTACTGGGCGGCGATCTGGGTCCACCTCAACCATCTGAGCGGCGAAAAACGGCCGAACCCATTTCGCCGGTTCGTCGTCGTCGCCAAAGGTATCAGGAAAGGCGGGCCACATGTCCCATAGCGCCTTGGTTCGCTGGCTTCACTACGCCGTCCACGGGGAACGAAGCCCGCGCGCTCCTCGCCGGCGAGCTCGCCGCGGCCCGGCGCGCAATCGGCAATACCGCCGCTGGATTGCCTCACTGCCATCGGTTGTGAGCGGCCGTTTCCACTGTGACCCGTGCCACACGCGGAACAATGGCATGAGCAGCAAAGGCTCGGATTTTACCTGCGTCCCACTGACCCGCGAAGAGCACGCGGAATACGATGCCGGCCGCGATGCCTTTGAAAAGCGGTATGGTGTGTGCATGGCAGAAGTGGTCAAGCGGCTGAACGGAGACTGGTTTGCTTACGCTGGGAGGGCTAAATAATGAAGGCAACAAATGATCTGATAACGCAACTCGCGGATGGTTTGTCTGTATGCCCCGAGACAATTGTAGCTGCCGCGAGATGCCCTGCTGATCCGCGTAACGCTGCGGGGTTCCCCAACGTCCGAACGTCCCTACACGGGAAATTGGAGGCGGAATTGGATCGGCTCTCCCGCCTTATCGCCCATGAGTCAGATGCAGGAGTCCAGCCATGACCAAACTCCAGCCCGGCCAATCGATCACCCGCGAGACGGCGGAACTGGAGCGCGCCAGGCCGCTGGTGTTTCGTGCGCACGCCAAGTATCTGGAAATCTGGCCGAAGGGAACCCGGCAGGGCTACACCATCAGCTACGACGTAATCTTTGATGCGGCCCGGAAGCGGGCGGCTTGGAGCGCCGGCGTCCAGCAGTTGCCGCGGCGCAGAAAGCGAGCAATATCATGAAACGTAAGACCGTGGAGCAACGAGCGGACGAGTGGGTGGATCTCCACTTTCCGGACTTTGAAGACCGGGACATCTACACCATATGCTTCATCGCTGGGTTTCGGGCCGCAAGGCCCCTCCGCAGTCGATCTCGGAGCGTCGATGTTCAGCAGTTTCCGCGGCGCAGAAAGGCAGGAAGCTAATGGTTGCTTGGGGAGATGGCGACGGTGAGAACCACGACGCTTTGCTGCGCCGGCTCAACCGCGAGCAGGGCCTCACGCCGTGGGTGGAAACATGCCGCTGGAGCCGGCGCTTTTGGTGGCTCTTGGAGCTGGCTGGGCTGCTGGTGGGCTACCTATTTGTGCTGCTGGGGGGGAAGACGTAGACTGAGGGGGAGTCCGGCCGCTCGTGGTAGTTGATTCGCGCGAACTCTACTCCAAGGGCCTCTTTCGGCCGTTCGACCACTACCACCCCGACACTCTGTTTACACTCCGGGCAAAACACGTGCGCTCCCAAGCGCGGCGCCTGCGGATGCATTTCCACTCGGACCGTTTCAAACGTCGCTTCGCACATCTCAGCTACGCGCAGACCCCTTAGCTTCCAGTAGCGGCCTCCGGTTTTTGGGTGGGGCACGCGCAGCTTGGAATCCAAAACAGAACGCCGTCAGGATTGCATCGGCCTCCGTGTCGAAATACCCTCGAATGTAGTGCTGTCCATCGGGGCAGACACGGCGGTGGCAGGCTTCCTGGATCTCGCGGGCGAAATAACGCGCCGCTTCGGGCTGCCTTATCGCGTCGATGATTTGAGAGCTGTTGGCGGAATGACGTTTCTTCTGGCGGAGATCAGGACGAATGGGCATATGGCAGCACCTTTCCGTTAGCCAACAGCCAAGCGGAGATTATTTGCTCGCCTGGGAAGTTCCCGCTGGCTTCGTGAGCATATTCGAGCACCTCATCAAAGCCGGGAGGGGAAAGCTCCCCGAGCGCCAGGGTCATCTCATCGGTTGGATTGAAATCAGGACGGCTGGGCGTAAGACTTCCCGTTCCGCTGCTCGCATTCCTCGACCGCCTCATGGTACTCAATCTGTCGTCTGAAGATCCGGCGCAAGGCGGTGGATACCCAGGCATCGGGGTAGTTTATTGCCAGCCGGACCAATGGTGTGCGGAGAGCAGGACGGATTGGCATGGCGGTGAGGCCACGCTCCGCGAAGAATTCTCTGGGGTTGATTTTCATGCGGCTCCTTTCGCTCGCAGATACGTGATCTCGGCGTAGCGTTTGGCAGCGAGAACCATTTCGCGCTCGCGCTCGCCTTCGACGATGGCCATGCGTTCGTTTTCCGAACGTTGGTCTCGGGCGGCGCGGTTCGGCGTGGCGTTCGCCCTGACGGTCATATTGCGCGTGATGCGGTCGGCGCGATGGGGTGGCTGGCGCGGCGGCGTTGCGGCTCCGTTCGGCGGATTTGGCGATATCAGATCCGAGTCGCGCGGTGCTTGTAGGATGGCGTCGAGTTCGGCCATGCGTTTGTCAGCCGGCGGCTCAGGCAGCATTCGGACGGGCATTGTCAGTCCTCCTCGATTTTCTGCCCGTACGCGCGCAGCGTGTCGCGTGCTATGGCTTTGGCCTTCGGACTCCCGCCCGCGTCGGGCTGGCGTAATACCCAGCGGCAGAAGCGGATCTCCTCGGCACGTTCCTCCGCCGGGACCTCAGCCGGCCGCGCGGCCTCGGTGAGCCTGCGGGCGTAGTCCTCCGCCCAGGCGAGAATTAGACCGAGCGACCGCGGACCGGAGTCTGTACCTGGCGCGCGCGATGGAAGTTTTCCCAGGGAGTTGCGGTCTAACCCCTTAAATTTCGAGGCGACCGAGAGAATAAATCCGGTCATGTTTTCGGCTCCGACCGTGTGCAGGACCCTGCGCGCCCAAATCTGATCAGCCTTGTTTTTCGGATCAATCCGTTCAGACGCGAAATCGGTGTGTGGGAAGGCTTCTTGCATCCTTCCGGTCTCGAAAAAGAGCAGAATCAGCGCTTGGTTTTCCAAATCGCTCAATTTGGCCAGTTGTGGCGCGGGTTGGTACTTGTCCTTCAGCTTATCAACAGGATGGTGGTTACCGGAATGTCGGGAAACCCTATCGGGTGACGGTACCGCCCGCTGATCTTTCTGTTTTCTAACTGGAGTCTTAAGCAATAAGGATGCGGCTGTTTGTACAACGTCATTTTCCGGTCTGTACCCGGCCTTTTCCTGAGTTTGTACTAACTCAAAAATAGTCAGTACAGACTGCCGGACCTCAGGAAGAACCGTCGCAATGCGCGCCTCCCGGCCGGCGATTTTCTGCTGAGGCGGGTGCGCCTGGTGTTTTTTTTCTAGACCCCAGCGGCGAAGTAGTGTATCATCTTCTTCAGTGAGTATCGTTCGCCCAGACTTGACTAACTCGGCGAGAGTGATGTTTCGGACCTTGACACGCATAGCCCACTCGGCGGCGAACTGCGATTGCTTCTCTGTAGGCCAAGCCTGTATTTTCAATAGGATATACTCCGGAAAATTGTCTGTACAGACAATTTCGAGGGGGGGGTGCTTCGCCTCCTCTTCTCCTGTCGGCTGAGGTACGGAGCCACAGATATACATGCGGCGCTTGCCTTCCTCTTTGCTCCCGTTGCGCCATAATCCGAGTGAGCAACCCTGTTTCCAGACACGGTAGGCGTTCGCCAAGTCCATTCCCAGGTCTCGCGCGGCGTGCTCAATGTGAAGCTCCTGGCCGCCGTGGCGTGGGTCCTTATCGGTGGCGTAGGGCGACCAGTGCCCTTTCTTGTAGGTCTTCGAGATCATCCAACACCAGAAGCGGTCAATGGGCGGCAGAGCCAACCAGGCGTGCCAGCCGATTTGATCCCAAGGCACAGGCTCAAAGCCGGTCTTTCCTCCGGTTTCCTTGATGAGTTCGACGACGCGCTGGTAGTCCGGTGATCTGACCGGCTGTTCGCGCCGGCCTTCCGTTTGCGGCTGTGGCTGCCGTTGGGTTGCTGTGGCGCTCATGCGGCACCTCGGGCCATGGCCGTAGTGTGTGGCATGGTCTTGCGCTCGTAGAAGATCTTGCCGTCCGTGACATTGCGGATTGTCACTGGCCCGTCTACCCGTGCAGCCCAATCGATAGCCTGGCGCTTGTCGCGGGTGATTCCTATCGTCTCGATTCGGCCGTCTCTGCGATGCACTCGCACGCTGAAGCGGTCGGGTGCCGACTCTATTTTCATGGCTTGCCTTTCTGTGCTTGAGTTTTGGTTGTTTGGGGACTTGCTGCCTGATCGGATTGTGAGGAGCTTTTCATGCCGCTCCGACCAAAGAGCGTCGAGGTCCGGCCGCGGTGGTCAGACGTTGGGGAACGCCGTCCGCGGCCGAAGCCTCAAACCAGTAAAGAGCATACCAGTTTTTGGGGTGCAAGGCAAGGGCCACATTCGGAAGAGATTTTTGGGTAGCCCTGTGCATCCGGGTCTGGGGCCTGAAGGGTTGTTCGGGACTTGAGAGAGGCAATGCAAAGCGGCTTCTCTCCAGTCCCTCGCCAGCCTTCGCTCTCCGAAGATGGGTTCACAGGGCTACCCCATTAAGGAGTTCAGATCGTAACCAACTTCGGCTTCCCGTTATCGTCAGTCACCGGCGCGCCTGGTTGCTTCGGAGCAAATTTGCCGCGCTCTTCCAGAATGTCCCGCATCTCCATGATGGCCGTGCACACCCGCGCTTGCCAATATTCCGGCAATTCGAGGTTGTGAACCTGCTCGCGGATCTTCTCATCCGGCACGGTTCGTGTGCGCGTCATCTCGTGTATCTGATGCCGCATCCAGTCCGACATCTGGTTGGCGGTCGCGTCGTCCGTGTGGAAATGCTTCAGCCGGAGTAGCCCGGAGAGTTGAAGCCCTGGTATCAGAGACTCCGCGAACTCCTTGGGGTGCTTCTGCTGAATGTGCTCCGAGAGTTTCTGAATGATCTGTCCGACTTGCTGCTGGCCCATGCCGGTTGTCAGCAGGTCTTCGAAGCCTGGCACGTTGAAGCGCTGGTTACAGAGTATACAGGTGGTGATGTAGGTGAGGCTCATCAGAATCCGATCTCCTTTGCTTTTTGTTTCCCGAAAATCTTGTGGGCGAAATAGCCGCACAGAAACAGGATGATGTCGTGTTCGATGCCGCTCACTTCGGAACGGGTTCGACGGGCGCGCTGTCTCGCACGTTTGAAGACTTGCGCCGCTCGGCGCTCCAGCCGTGCCCTTTGCTTCATAGAAAGACGTTTCATGCCATCCCTCCCGCGGTACTTCCGCTTTCGACTTCCGCCGTCAGATCAATCGGCGGCTGATCGGCGTTGGCGCCGGGTCCAGCCGGTTCCTCTTCCTGATCCGGCCCGCCCTCTTCTCCGTAGGTGACGAACTCATGGATGAATTGCGGCATCTTCGATTGCAGCGCTCCAAGCTGTGCCCACACTGGCCTCTGCTGGAGCATGGCCAGCATTCCAGCTTCACCGAGCGAGCAGACTTGGCGGTAAAGCAGTGGCCCGTAAAGGGTGAGAATCGAATCTGCGAAATCGCCGCCTGTGCGCTCGTTTCCAAGTGCGTTGAGGAGCATCGCGTCAAGGTTCGGCTCGGGCTGCTGTGTTCTGGCTGCCTGGCCTGGCGATGGGAGCGGAAGCGGCATGTTAGGCCGCGGCATTCCATTCGGCGGCTCACTCCCAGCGAGCCTCTGAGCGAGAACTGGGAGGATGGGCGCCAGCGCGTTCACTAATCCCGGCAGTACGGGCTGGAAGAATTCCTGCCACGGTCCCATGTGAGAGCGGGCCATGCGGCCGGCAATAGCTTCATCGGCTTTCGGAAAGAAGCCCTGGAGATCCGGGAGCAGTTCTTTAACCCCGGTCACCAGTTCTCTAATGGCGCTCATCGCCCCGTTTTGCTGTTGCGGTGCCTTGGCATTGTCGAGCAGCCGGTCCATGAGCGAGTCGCTACGGCGCCGCTGCTCGGCAAGCTCGGTGCGCATGGCGCTCATTTGTTCGCTGATGAACGCCGGGATGGGATTCTCGGGGGTGGCTTTCAGGGCGCTTGCCAGATCCTTGGCGACATCCGAGACAGCTTTTAATTGTGCCGCCGGGTCCCAAGATTGCGGTCGGTTCGCATCGATCCGTTCTTTGGCGCGTTCTTCGGCGCGGTCCTGGAGATCGCCGAGGACTTGGACGGCTTCCATGAGGTTCCCGGTTGCGCTTGCGGTGGCGGCTTCGGCAGCTCCGGGCATTGGCGGTTTGGCCCATGCCCACGGTTTGTTGCGTGAGTCTTCGACCCATTCGCCGGGTGGTACCTTTGGCGGAAAGTTCATGTCGAGGATGTCGAACTCGATCCGGTCAACCTCTTTTTCTTCCTTGTTGGCTGGGCTTTTGCAGCTTAAGTAGAGCCGGTATCGGCCGCTGCCGTGGTCATGTTTGATCTTCTCTTCAGTGATCGGCTCTTCGTAGATGCAGATGTACTTGTTTTCGCTGCCGCGGAGCCGGTCGATGATCGGCGCGAGCCGGTAGACTTTGATCTTATAACGCGTTCCCCAGTCGTCTCGGTTCACGGCCGCGACACGCCGGAAAAACGGCTGGATTGTCGTCTGGGTTATGTCTCGGGGGCCGGGTGGTCTGCCTCTTTGGGCTGGTTGGGCTGCTTGCGGCGGCGCAGCGGCTTCGGGGAGCACTTCAGCGTCTGGGTTCGCGGGATCGGAACCATCCGGTTCGTCCAGCGGCGGCTGATCGGCTCGGATGGGCTTCACTTTTCCACGTTTTGGGGTCGTTTTCGCCATCTTTTTGCTCACTTTTTTAGGTCGTCATGGGTGCAACTCAGGTAATCACCGGGTTCCGGTTAGAGTATAGCCAACTTGACTACGCCATGGCAATCAGCACTTTACGAGACTCCTATCTATAGAGTACGCTCTTGGTCAGAGATGGGAACCCTCCCAGTCCATGTCGAACGTCTCCAGGCATCGCTTGACGACTCGGACCTGGCCACCCAACAGACCGTAGAGAGGATGACGCAGCACGTCCGGGACTGTGCCCGCGATCCCGTGGTGATCGAGGCGGCGCACAAAGCGCTTGCAACGTTCGGCGCGGGGCAACCTGGCCGGCGCAACGCAGCCTGGGCGGTGTGGTGGTCGATCAAGCACGCGCTCGGCTTTGTCGAAGACGATCAGCTTCTGCGGGGCCTGACGCCCAACCCGCCCGAGCTGGAGCTGCTGGTATCGCCATCCGTGATGGTGCGGACTGAAAAGCCGCGTGGCGACTGCGACGACTTCACGATGTTGCTGTGCTGCTTCCTGGAAGTCCTGGGCTGCCCGTGGGAAATCGTGACGGTGGCGGTCGATCCCCACGAACCGGAAAGGTGGTCACACGTGTACGCGGTAGCAGTGCTCGAAGACGGGTCGCGGATGGCGCTGGACGCCTCGCAT
>Ga0209777_10009798_pt1 | contig 10264 bp, 6 predicted proteins | sample FrelakmetHBP12HB_FD_187147 | JGI IMG/M metagenome (GOLD analysis project Ga0209777, IMG submission 187147) | Freshwater lake sediment microbial communities from the University of Notre Dame, USA, for methane emissions studies -HBP12 HB (SPAdes)... | ecosystem: Environmental > Aquatic >...
GAAATAGTAGTGCGACAATTACAATTATTCCAAGCACTTTCAACAGTGGTAATACAATAACTAACTATTACTATTCAATCGATGGTGGAACTTCATTTACATCAATTGGTAATGCATTACCAGGAAATACATATACTATTTCTCAATTAACAAATGGACAATCCTACATAATTGATGTAATTGCCTCAAATTATTATGGAAATAGTGCGGTATCTAGGAACGTTACTGTAATTCCGGCAACAGTGCCCGAAATACCTGGCAATATAAATATTACAACAGGTAGTGGTCAAGCAAAAATATCTTTTACTCCTGGTTCAAATGGGGGAAATATAATAAACAATTATTATTATTCAATTAATGGAGGAACTTCATTTATATCAACTGATAACGCATTGCTTGGAAATACATATACAATAAATGGATTGATAAATGGTAATTCATATTCTATTGAATTAATGGCAGCAAACGCTCAAGGAAATAGTGCGATTACATCAAATATTGATATAACACCAATAGGGGTTCCTTATCAACCAACTATTACAAATACTGTAGTTGGAAATTCTCAAGCAATTATTTCATTTACATCTGGTTCAAACGGTGGTAATACAATAATTAATTATGGTTATTCATTGATTAATATTAGTAAAGGTAATTTAGTTAGTGGTAATATATTATCTGGCTCTATAACTAGTCCAATAATAATAAATAACTTATTAAATGGAAATACGTATATAGTTAATTTATTTGCTATAAATTATTATGGTAATGGTGTGATATCTGGTAATGTAGTAGTAACACCAAATAATATAGTACCATACGCACCGACTATTACAAATAGTTTACCTGGGCAAGAAAATTTAATAATTAATTATACTCCTGGGTATGATGGTAATAATCCAATAAAAAATTATGAATATTCTACTGATGGAGGAAAAACATTTAATTTATGTAATCCGTCTGGTAATACAATAATAATCGGTAATTTATCAACAATAAATCCTTATTCCGTTGAAATATTTGCGATTAATTCGGTCGGAAATGGTATAGTTTCAAATAATTATCCAATTACATATCCATCAGAACCCATAAATATTAATTATGTACCAGGTAATGAAGAAGTAATTATTAATTTCGATTCTGGATATAATGGAGGTTATCCTATTTCAAATTATTATTATTCATTAAATGGGCAAGCATATATTTCAGCAGATACAATAACCAGTCCATTAACAATTGATAGATTAGTAAATGGAAATACATATTCAATCAATATATTTGCTACTAATATAAACGGAAATGGAATAGTTTCTGGAAATATTTTAGTGACCCCTTCTACTATTCCATCAGAACCAACAAATCTTATAGCAACACCTGAAAATCAATCCGCAATAGTTACGTTTACACCACCTATAAATTATGGTGGAAATACTATAATTAATTATGGATATTCTATAAATTGTGGTATAGATTTCACTTTATGTAATCCACCAATTAATCCACAAAATAATACTGGAAATACTATAACCATTGGTGATTTATCAAATGGAGTAACATATTTGGTAGAGTTATTCGCACAAAATTCGAATGGTAATGGTATTGCGTCAGATGCGGTGTCAGTTACACCAGCAACTATTCCATCAGCCATAACAGTAAACAATGTAATAATCGGTAATTCTACAGCAATTATTAATTTTACGCCAGGTTCAACCGGTGGAAGTAATATAACAAATTATCAATATTCATTGGATGGTGGTAATACATTGATTTCATTAGGACAACCAATTAATAATCAAATAATTATAGGTAATTTATCAAATGGCAGTACATATTCGATTCAGTTATACGCACAAAATTCAATGGGAACCGCATTAATCTCTGAAAATATATCAGTTATACCATCAACCATTCCAGATAGTCCGATTATAAATACTATTTTACCAGGTGATAAACAAGCATACGTATATTTCACACCACCGGTTGATACTGGTGGAAATACAATAATAACATATGATTATTCTTTTGATTATGGAAATACTATTTTTTCAGCAAATACTATAAATAGTCCAATAATAATAAATAATTTATTAAATGGAAATACATATAATGTTAATTTAATAGCAGTTAATTATTACGGTAATAGTCCTATATCGGGCTCATTTCAAGTAACACCAAATGGAGTAGTACCGTATTCACCAATTAATTTGACAGCATTACCAAATAATAAACAAGTTACAGTTTCATTTATACCAGGGTATGATGGAGGTAATAAAATAATAAATTATGAATATTCATTAGATGGTTGTAATACATTTATATCTTACGGATTACCAATAGGTAATACTATAACAATTGGTAATTTGGTAAATGGTAATACATATTCAATATCATTATACGCAGTGAATAGTATAGGTAATGGACAAATTTCCGGAAACGTATATGTAACACCGGCAACAATTCCATCAGCACCTATAATATCAAATATTATATCTGGTAATAAAACTGCGATAATTAATTTTATACCAGGATTTAATGGTGGTAATACAATTATAAATTATGATTATTCATTGGATAATGGAAAAACATATCTATCATATGGATTACCTATTGGAAATACAATTACTATTGGTAATTTGATAAACGGCGAAATATATTCGGTTGAATTATTTTCTGTAAATTATGTTGGAAACGGAACTCCATCAAATTCAGTATCCGTTATACCGGTCAATAATGTTCCATCAGTACCTACTAATATAATGGTTTCACCAGGAAATGAAGAATTAACTATTAACTTTAAACCAGGTTCAAACGGTGGTTATTCTATTTTAAAATACGAATACTCAATAAATGGGTCACCATATATATCAACACATAAACCAATTAATCCAATAGTAATAGGTAATTTAATAAATGGTAATACATATTCTATTAATTTTTTTGCCACAAATATAAACGGAAATGGTGTGGCTACCGGTAATTTTTTAGCAACACCCGCAACCACCCCATCTATACCAACTAATATAATAACTATACCAAGTAATAACCAAGCAATAGTTAATTTTACACCGGGGTATAATGGCGGAAACGCAATTATAAATTATCAGTATTCTACTGGTGGTAGTATATTTAATTCATGTAATCCACCGGTTACTATAGGTAATACAATAACTATCGGTAATTTGGTAAATGGAAATCCATATTTAATAGAATTTTTCGCAGTGAATTCTATTGGGAAAGGTGTAATATCTGGAACATATTCTGTAATGCCGGCCACAGTACCATCAGTCCCCGGAAATATTATAATTACTCCGAATGACCGGTATGCTACCATTTCGTATTCACCTAGTTATAATGGTGGAAATATTATAAATAATTATTATTATTCTATTAATGGTGGATATTCGTATACTTCAGTCGGATTACCACTGGATAATATAATAACTATCGGCAATTTAACCAATGGAATAAACTATAATATACAATTATTTGCTGCGAATTCAATGGGAAATGGAATAAGTTCAGGAAATATTTCAGTGGTTCAAGCAATACCACCATCCGCACCTATAATAACAAATATTATACCGGGTAATAATAAAATAACTATTAATTTTACACCAGGTTCAAATGGCGGAAACATAATTACCAACTATAATTATTCATTGGATGGTGGAAATGCCTTTAAAACATATGGATTACCAAAAGGTAATATAATAACAATAAATAATCTTACAAATGGAAATACGTATTTGGTCGAACTATTCGCAACAAATATTAAAGGCAATGGTTCAATTTCCGGCATTTTCCCAGTAGTTCCAGCGACAGTTCCAATAGTTCCTGGAAATATTAAAGTTATACCAGGTAATAATTCCGCAAATATTACTTTTATACCGGGTTATAATGGTGGTAATACAATTACTAATTATTACTATTCAATTGATGGTGGTAATACATTTACATCAGCCGGAGTATCACTTGGAAATATAATAAATATCCCAAATCTTATAAATGGAAACACGTATTTTATTGAATTATATGCGCAAAATTATTTTGGGAATAGTCAAATATCAGGTATGTATCAAGTAATACCAGCAACTGTTCCATCTAGCCCAACTATAATCAGAGTTACACCTGGGAATCAATATGCGAATATAGCGTTTACACCACCAATATCAAATGGAGGTAATAAAATAACCAATTATGAATATTCAACTGATGGTGGAAATACATATTTATCATTGGGTATACCTAATAATAATATGTTTACGATAGGCAATTTGGTAAATGGAAAAAATTATCTAGTTGATATGTTGGCAGTAAATAGTTATGGTAATAGTCAAATATCGGGTATTTATCAAGTAATACCAGCAACTGTTCCATCAGTTCCTGGAAATATTATAGTTACACCAGGAAATAAAAAAACAAATATTACTTTTACACCAGGGTATAATGGTGGTAATACAATATTTGATTATGAATATTCACTTGATGGTGGTAGTACATTTACTTCAGTCGGATTACCACCTGGTAATTTAATAACTGTTAATAATTTGATAAATGGAAAAATATATTTATTTGATTTATTAGCAACAAATTATTATGGTAATAGTGCGATATCCGGTAATGTTTCAATTATTACTGCGAGACCACCCTATTCACCAACAATTATTAATGCCGCATCAGGAAATAAAAAAGCAACAATTTCATTTATACCAGGCGATGATGGATATAATCCAATAATAAATTATGAATATTCAGTGAATGGTGGAATATATGACGGGAATACATTTACTTCAGTCGGATTACCGGTTGGTAATACATTTACTATAGGTAATTTAACTAATGGAATACAATATTCAATTGAACTATTAGCAGTAAATGCTATAGGAAATGGTGATATAACTGATAATTGTTATGTAACTCCAAATCCAACATTTCCATCACCACCAGTAATTACTTCAGTAACTACTGGTAATAAACAAGCACAAATTTATTTTATTGATGGTGATGATAATGGTTCTCCAATAACAACCTATTATTACTCGATAAATGGTCGGTCATTAATATCAATAACTCCAGTATTAAATTCATTTACTATATATAATTTGATAAATAGTATTACATACAATATTCAATTATTTTCGCATAATAATTATGGATATTCACAGCCATCAAATATAGTATCATTTACTCCAACTAGTCGGCTAGATATGATTGAATATTGTCAAGTAAGAGATTGTACACAAGTTAATTATAAAAAAATAGTAACTGGTGGAAATAATCCACAACAAAGTTGTAAAATGCAATATGCTCAATCAATCAAAAATACAAAACCGGTAACTGTATACACATCTAATACCGAACAACAATTAGCAGCACGAGGACTATTTGTAATATATGACCCAAGTACAGGATTACTTCGACCAGCAGTAACCAGTGTAAAACAAGTTACTGCTTATTCATATAAATAAAATAGTAAACAAATATGTATAATGCGTATATTTAGCAAAAAATGATATTTTATTTTATACGTATTATATATATAAAATGACACATACTCGTTCAGCTGATGGAAAATACCATATTAATGGAAAAACATATAAAGTATTACATGGTTCTCGTTCACAGGTATGGCACCATACCGCGCATAGTACAAATGGTGGATTAACACATAGCCATTTAATGAGAAATAAATGGGGTCGCATAGTATCTGCGAGAAAACATAAAACCGCAAAAAAGGAAAAACGTTTGGAAAAAGCGGGGTATTTTGCTAAGAAGGGTGCTTTTGGTGTAGTAAAAAAAGAAGGCACTCGTAAAAGACGTGGTACCAGAAAAGCATAAATAAAATATAATCAAATTATAATATAAATGTATTGTATATTATAATGAAACGCCCAGTTCGTGGTAAAGATGGTACTTATTTAGTAAAAGGAAAAAAATACAAAGAATTATTTGGTTCTAGAGAACAGGTAGTTAATGGAACTGCATATAAAACAACCGGAGAGTTAATAAAATCAGATTTATTAATGAATAAATGGGGACGTATTGTATCCGCATCAAAATATAAAACCGCAAAAAAAGAAAAACGTTTGGAAAAAGCGGGGTATTTTGCTAATAAAGGTAAATTTGGATATGTAAAAAATAATACCCGTAAAAATAGTAAATCAAAATCACGAAAAATGAAAGGTGGCGATTCAGATACGCCGGAAACACCATTAGAACCGAGTCCGATGGTTTCTACCAGTAATGATACAACACCAACTCCAACAACAACTCCCACTACATCACCATAGTATATTTTATTATATCATATACCATTCTGCTGATAAAAATTTGTCTTCAATTACATATTCTGATAAATTATCCATTACATATTTATCAAAATAAGATTTACTTACTATTTGCCGAGTAGATTCACCACTATGAGAAGTTGAAGAATAGTATTTACAATAAAATTGATATGCGTCATATATTGTAATATTACGATTATTTAAACTTGGACTAGCATTCGATAGAGACCGATTTATAGAATCATTTGACCTACTACGTGAAATCATGAATTGATTAGAATTAACACAATAATTACTACAATGCTTAGCACGAGTAATTTCTTTTAAATGGTCTAGTGCAACTTGAATATCTAATTGTTTATCCCAAAGAGAACATCGTATTTTTAAAATATATTTATCTCTATCAGTTTCTATATTCGGATAAAAATAAGCGATTAAATCCAAAATTTTTTTATCAGTTAATGTAGAAACCATTTCATTATTCAATACACACCATCTTCGAAATAATAAAACTAATTCATCTATTTCTAAATCCATTTCATTTTCATCCATAATAATAGTATCATTCCAAAATGATAAAAATTTTTGAATAGCCGGTAATTGTTTACTACAAATGCCAATAAATGAATCATGATTTTCTTTATAATAATCTGTAAGTTTATCTATAAACAACCCTTTGAGAACATGTAAAAAAATTACAGATGGTAAATTTTTAGAATCTAGAAATTGTTTCCATAAATATAGCATATTTTTCCAAGTTATCTGTGTAGTTCGTTCATATATATTTATTTCAAATTCTGGTTCTAATAATGATATAATAGAACTTGACACAACCGGCGAATTCGCCAAATCCAAATCTAAATATTCATTAATAAATAAATCTACTAATTGAACCGGTTGTAATGTTTTCAAATAAAATACATTTTTATTTAATTCTTCATCATTACTAGAATAAAGAACATAATCATCAGAAGAACCATAACGAATAGAATAATGACATGCTACACAAATAATATCTAAAGCCGATATATTAATTATAGGATACCATATAGATTCAGATTTTATACATTCGTTTATTTTAACTAATCTACAATTCTCATAAGAATGGTCTTTATATTTATGTTTGAACGTCTGTGATAAATTTTGACCTATAAGCATTTGACAAATATTATTTAATTCTCTAATAAAGTGTTTGGCACTGGAATTTATATAATGTATTTGATTTGTATTTTTTTTCAAAATATTATCACCAAGAATAGTAAGAAAATATTTGGCCTCTACCCTTTTAGAAAATACAGAAATACATAGCGAATCTATTACTGATTGAATTGTATCAGATTCTGGAATGGATTTTAATAGAGAATTTTCTTTTATACGTTTCATAATATTTATTTTGGTTCGTTGTTTCCATGATATTAGTTGACGGTCTTTAGATATAGAAGAGAGAACATGGTATAATATATCATCCTCATTATATGTTTGATAATGAATTCCGTCATAAACAAAGAATTTCTCTGTAGAATTAACATAAAAATATTGGTTATTATTTAAAAAAGATTGTATAAAATTATCTTGGTCATTTGTTAATTCTTCAATGCGACTAACCCGTTGGTCATGAACCCGTTGAATATTATCTAGAATTAATGGTAGTTGATTACATATATAATGATGTGTTTTTGCTGACATGTATGAGTTATTTTTATATTTCAAATAAAGTGAATCGATAATCTCATTGGCTTTTGATATTTCATTATTTATTGGAATCGATTCGATAATAGAATCATTATAATATGTATCAAACTGTATATTATCATCTAATGATGAATCAATTGACATATCGAGTAAATATATTATAAATGTTGAGTAATATATACTACACAGCATTGTTTATGTTATTTTTAAAAATTATTATTTCCAATTATATAGCAACAACACTTCTAATCTCATTTTGTTGTTTATATTCATCCGTATTATCTGCAAGTGAAGATACTAAATATTTGGAAATAATCATATTTGATTTTAATAATTCGGATGATGGTAATACAGCGAACCATTGATATTTGTTTCGATTCAATATTTCTTCAGATGGAATATAAATACCTACATTATCTTTACTTAATTTCAAATATTCTTCTTCCATCAAATTATCTAATAAAATAGTTTTACGGTCATCGGTTTTTACACCAATACGTTGACCTTTTACTAAATTCATTTTATTATTATTAATTGCTTCTAGACACCATTGTGCATTATCACCAACAAAATCGGATTCACTTGAAAAATGATGATTTTTATTTCGGTGTTTTAATTCTTCAATTAACTCTAAAATAGTTTCATTATTTTTGTTTGCCCCCATGAAAAATAAATCCGGAACAAATAATAATTTATGTTTTTGTTTCAAATTATTTACGGTACGATTTACATTTTCACAAACAAATGGTTTATCATTACTTACACCATCATCAAAAAATGATTTCAAATTTTTTGTACAAACAAACGAGTTTGGAACAACCATTCCACCATAGAAATACACTAATTGTGTCATACCCAATTCACGAAAATGTGATTTCATTGGTTCTGCTACAACAGATAGGTCAACATCCCATGATGGAATTAATTTACTAAACGTCTCGTCATCAATAAGACAAATATTAAAATCATCGCCACAATGGTCAATAATTGTTTTTATTGTTAAATGAATATATGGTTGATTTAAATCTGTCGTATTTCGTGAATAAAAATCTTTCCATTTACGTGAGTTAACTTCGTATTTGGAATGAATCCAAATTTTGGGACGATTAAATCCATAAAGTGGAGAATCATTCAATAAATATTTTCTTATAAGGTCATATTCATCGTTTGATTCAAAAGTTTGTTTGAAATTATTTGCGAAATAACTTACTACAAAAACTACTGCCACTGTAAATAAATAATAAGAAATATTTTTTGAAGTAAACATTGTAAAAGTATACTAATTATATATACTTTATTAGGATAAATATTGTATGAAATAACAATATTTATGTTGATGTTATTTATTATATTAACATAAACGTGTTATATTAATGTCTTTGTGGTTGTTGTGTATGTTGCTGTTGTTGGGGATTCGTTGGGGGATTCGTTGATTTATCTAAATGGTCTACTACAAATAAAATAGTTAATACAATTATAATATATGGTAGTAAAACTAACACCCAAGATACTGTAGTTAATCCTTTTGAACATAACAAATTTAAAAACCAGACCCATATAAGTGCGAAAAATGATTTTATTACTATAGCCCCAATAGATATTTTAGAAGTAAGTGCTATAACAATAGATAACACGGATATACCTAAATATACTAAAGCCGGAGTACAAAGATTTGCGAAAATTGACATTATTATATTTATAGTATAATTATACAATATAAATATAATATAAATATTGTATATTCTATTACAACGAATTAAAATTTTGGCATAAACATCATATTTGGTGGAGGCATATACATCATATTTGGGGGAGGCATATAACTAATGGTTGGTGTCGTGGTTGGAGAAGTAGTAATTAATGAACATGCTAATGGGGAAGTAGTGCTAGTTGAACATGCCGCTGGAGACGTAGTAGTAGTCGAACAAGATGAAGTTCTTAATGGCGTTTGTAATGGCGTTTGTAATGGCGTTTGTAATGGCGTTTGTAATGGCGTTTGTAATGGCGTTTGTAATGGCGTTTGAGTTGGTTGTTGTATATTATAAATACTTGAATTGTTTGATGTCAAAGTCGAATCGATAGATAATATAAATAGTAAAAAATATATTATAAATGGTAATAATACTAAAAACCAAGATAGATTTTCTAACCCCAATGAACATAATCCTGTTAAAAATACAGTCCATATTATGGTAAAAAATGTTTTTGTAATAATAGCATTAGCCGACATACTATGTAAAACCGCAAACATAATTGTAATAATTGATAATAGTAAATATGCTAAAGCA
>Ga0209777_10009799_pt1 | contig 10263 bp, 15 predicted proteins | sample FrelakmetHBP12HB_FD_187147 | JGI IMG/M metagenome (GOLD analysis project Ga0209777, IMG submission 187147) | Freshwater lake sediment microbial communities from the University of Notre Dame, USA, for methane emissions studies -HBP12 HB (SPAdes)... | ecosystem: Environmental > Aquatic >...
GTATTAAAAATGAGATACCCTCTGGTTCTATGGGTTCATCTTTTACCCCGGTTACGTTCTTTTTTACAACTAATTCAAAAGACCACTCATTACGTTCCGGGTATCTTCCATGGTGTATCAGGTCAACCCCTCCGATTGTTTTAAAAACGTTCCAGAGACTTTCCCAGTCAAAGTGGTGCTTATGACTACGGTTACAGTTTGGGTCACCTAATGGGTAGTATAAGTCTTTATCTGCTTGATATAGAACCAGATATCCACCGTCTTTTATGATTTTTAGCCACCCACGAAGAGTAGCTTCGGTATTTTCTAATTCTTCTAATAGATGGCTAGAATAGATGTAATCAAAATGATTATCAGGGTATTTAGACAGGTCCCGGGCATCAAGGGACACATCCCCATTTGGATGGTATAGGTCTACTCCTATGGCATCCATTCGTATTTTAGTATTACCACAGCCGATGTCTAAGCCCTGGCCCTGGCAATATCGCATTAAACGCCACCGGCAATTATCTGTTTCACCTCGGGGTCTATTTTGGTTCATTTTTTCTCCGGTTTTTCTTTGGAATTATGCTTATAGTTCCGCTGGATATGAAATGGGATGGATTTCCTCGATGGAGGTCCTGAAAATGTTTAGATAGTTTTTTAAAAGCATCGTCTATGTCTTTTGCATCGAATTCAAGGTTTGCTTTTAGTTTAAACATATTACCTTTCTAAAAATGATTCTACTTCATCGGAGAAGGAGATATTATCTATGTTTTCACGATTCTTACGAGCGGAAACCACCACCCTCGTGGTGGTGGAGGAAACGAGTCATCGAATAATCAAGCTGTAAAGCAAGATAATTCAATAACTTACAACCTATTTTCCAACTCTTCCCTTCCGTAATAAAGTATTAATACTTCCCACTACTATATAAACAAAGGTCGATAATAGTGAAAACTATCAGAACTACTAAAATAAAAATCTCCGGCTCCACTAAAGCCAACAATATAATCAAAAATTATATCCAGGCAATCAACTGGCTCTCGCCTATAGTCTTCAACTCCAAAGAGATGAACTCTAACCGACTCGCCAAGGCCTATTATCCAGTTCTTCGGGGTAAATTTCAATTGCCCAGCCAACTTGCTTGCAGTATATGCAAGCACATCACCGCAACCTATAAGACCGCCAAGTCCAATAAACGCTGGAAACTGGCCGTCTTTAAGAATGCCACAATACCTCTGGTCTGGAGAAGGGATTTTAACATTTGCAAAACAAAAGGGGTTACTCTTTGGAGTGACCCAATTTTCCTGCATCATCCTAACATTCCTCCTAAAGACTGGAAGGACTCTAAACTTAAAAAAATTAAAAATAAATTGTACCTGATTCTTAGCTATGAGAAAGATATCCCGGAACCAAGAACCAAAGGATGTATTGTAGGAGTGGATTCCGGCATCAAGCGGATGCTTGTTGCCTCGAACTCCTCTAACACTACACCATTTTTCTTTTCCGGTGGAAGACTTAATCACTTGAGAAAATGTATTCGACTTCGTAGAGCCAAAATTCAAGCCGTAGGCACTCGTTCGTCGAGGCGACTCCTTGTTCGCCTTGCTCACAAAGAGGCTGCCATTACGGAACATCTTATGCATGTTGCTTCTAAAGCCTTGACTCAATACGCCAATACAGTCGGAGCTCGGGTGGTCGTATTCGAAGACCTTAGCAATGTCCGGGAAGCATCCCTGAAAAAGGGACAGGACCTTAGAGAAAAAGTTTGCAGGTGGCCATATGCGTCTTTGCAGTTCAAGGCAGGTTATAAGCTTGCCGAGAAAGGCATCGAAACATGTCTCATAAACCCCGCCTATACTTCTCAGACCTGTCCGAGATGTGGACATATAGCTAAGGGTAACCGTATTGGTTTGCAATTCCAATGTGTGGCCTGCGGCCACCGTGGGGATGCAGACCTGACGGCGTCTGAGAACATCAGGAATAAGCATATCGTGAACGAGCAACGCTTGTTCATGATGGGGTCTGTAAACACCCTTGAAAAATCGGGTTACTCTCTTGAGGTGATTTCGCGTCATAGCGTTATCTGCTCCGGGACTCAGGTTTAAAGCCACGGGGCTTGTCCCCGTAGTAGTTTACAGCACCATCGAATATAGTCGGCATCAAATTGAAGGATATCTTCAACAGTTTTTCCAGTATAAACTCATCGGAAATGTCATAAAATTTAATCTCAGGCATAATTATATCCTTTATTTTTTATGAATTCTTCAATAAAGATATCATGCTTATCTGTAAATCCGGCCAATTGACGTTCAAGTTCCGCTACCAGTTCTACAGCCGTATTTACGGGGACTGACCATCCATTCGGAGACCATAACCCGGTTGGATTAAATTTTTGTATCTCATAATCTTTAATGGTTATCGGGTCCCCACGAGCTATTTCGAACCGGTTCATTTTAGTCCCTGTAAAAAGGAGGTTTAGATACCCAATCCCTAATTCCTCTGGTAACGAGCCCATCTACGTCTATAACCATACCACCTATAAATCGTATCTGAGGATTATACTTCTCTACGATACGTTTTATAAACCTAAAATCGTGTTCAGGCTCATGTCGCCAGGGGTCTGCTAAAGCCCAAGCTGTAGGTAAACAGAAACATGGGGTACCCACATGACACATAATGGGAAAAAAAGGTAATCCCGTTTCAGGGATAAGAACGATTCGATTTGGGTCCCCATTAGTCGCCATTCTGGATTCCTGACAACTCATTTGCACGACCGAAATCATATTCTCGCCAAGTCCTAATACCATAGATTCTAAATAAGTACTTTTCGCTCTATCGTCATCATCGAAGAAACAACAAAAATGACCCTTTGCTATTGAAATCCCATAATTCCTAGGTCTGGTGCCAGGTGAAATTTTAATGTTTCCCATGTCTTTCTTTATCGATGTAAAACGAATGTTATAATCATTTTTATGGTTATCCATTAGTTCTTTTACAGCGGTTGGAACGGCACCATCATAAACTATAATGTGCTCGAAAAGTTCTTTTTTTAAAGTTTGGTTTTTAAAATCTCTGAGAAGTTGGGATAATTCTTTGACCCCTCTAGAGGCAGGCGTGATAACACTTACTAAAGGATTCATACTTTATCCTTATTTTTATTTTGTTCCTGTTCTCGTTCTATATCTGAATCCAATTGTCGTCTGAGCATTTCCGTAAAGGATATCTGAAGTTTAAGAGCCTTATTTTTTATGAATGAAATTTGGGCACTCGTAAATCGTATTAATCTTTTTTCTGTGTTACTCATATATAGGTTCTATATATCGATAGATTATCATTATTATATTAGGGGATTATTAAATTTTACATGTAACCCTATTAATACCAATGTATTATAAATCAAAATAATTTTCTTCTAATATGTTTTTATATATAGGGATGTACTGTCCCCAAAATACCTATACGTATCCAAAATCCATATTTAAATCATAAGGAGGATGTTCATGTCAGTAAATCTTACAGAGGGTAAACCCCAGGAATTTGTAGCAACGATTTCTTTTAATTTAAATTTAGAAAATAAGAAATCAGCTAAAGTACAAAAAGGGGACACTCTATCGTATGACGGTCATGTGGCTTCATATACACCGGCATCAGGTGCCAGCATAACCGGTGAGACCAAGTCTCTTTTATCAGCTATTGGAGAATGGTTAATACCTAAAAATGGTAAAAAACCGGACTCTACTTCCGATAAAGCAGCAGAAGAAAAAGGAAATAATAATGTTCCGAAAGGGTCATCAGGACCTGGTTTTGACCCGAAAAGGGGCGGAAATTTTGATGACTTTATCCAAAATAATAGGGATGATTTTGCTGTCGCTGGTAAGGTCATCCATGAAAATGACTTAATAGTTAAAAAGGTTTCATCCACTAAGACCCCTGTAGAAAAGAAAGCCGATGCAAAACGTGAAGTGGCTGGGGACCAAGTTCCAGTAAAAAAAGTAGGAGAATCTTCTTTAACGGTAAATAGTAGTACTTCCGTTCCAAGAACAAAAGCACATTCCACTAAAGTGGAAGCTTCTGATTCTTATGGTGCTGATGAAAGTCGACCCCGTGGTAGTGCAAAGAAAGCGACAGAATCAAAACAAAAGAAAACATTTACGGTTGATGCAACTACTCCTGCACTTCATGAAGAAGCTACGATTGATGAAGTAAGACAGGCAAAACGGACCATTCCGGAAGAAGAACAGGATGGTCAAATTGTAAAAAAAGTAAGACAATCACCACAAGTTCAACAAATGGATGGGATTACATTAAAAAGAACTGAGTCCCCGAAAGACATGACAGTTAAAACAAAGGTATCCTCTGGTGGTGAAGTGGCCGTGGATATTGCTTCAAGTAAAGATACGGTCGTTGTGAAGGAAGTAGAAAAAGTAGTGAAAGTAGCATCCGAAGAAAAACTTACCAGTAAAGACTATATTGCAATGTTACCGGATGACTGGAACAATATGCATTGGGTACGGAAAGAAAAATGGATAAAGTCCCAGACGGTCATAGGACTTCTTGAATATCTGATTTCTGTTGAAAATGTTAATGCTGTAATTAATGCATGCAAAGAAAGGGTCAAAGAACTTGCCTAATATTTTAAGCATGGCTCGAAGGATTGTTTCGACTGTGGTCGACTTTGACATGCATAATTTATTTCCCTCGAAAACACCGATGGAAAATTTAGAAGATGCAGCCTCAGGGTCTTATGAGATATTACCTCGTAAGACCCTGCGGGAACGCAGTTATGGAAAGCAGCCTATTCGAATCATACCTGATTATAGTGGGGATTTCCTGGAAAAATTGAAGTCCCCAATACAAGGAAAGCCACTTGAAGCTTCCGACCCAACGAATCTTCTTGATTTCTCGGACCCCGAGGAAATGCTTAAGCACCAAGAGGAACCTATTCCTAGAGTAATTCTGGATGATTTTATAGAGTTCCCAGTTAGGATAACGGATAAGGGAAATTGGAGTGACAGGGATAGGCAAACTCAAGAGTTTGATGACCGGTCATGGGATGATACTGATGCCCCTGAAATGTCTGAAGATAAAATATGGCGTATGTGGAAGGACCCCATGACTAAAAAGGTGGCCCAAGCATACATGAAACAGATAAAATCAGGTCCTTCCCCTTCCATAGTGGCCACAAAACATATAGCCAGTCAGTTCAAACTAAAATTTGGTATGCTCCTGACCCGGTTAGAAGAATCAATATTACCAAGTAAGAAAGACCGTCGTCCAGTTCGAGAAAATCCATCTAGTGCCCGTATAATAGAAAATAAATCGAATCCTAAAACTGGGCATTGGGAATTTATAACTGGTTCTAAAGGAAACAGATACAATACTATTTTCCAGTTTATTCCTAAGGGGGATGAAACAGACCTTCGTAAACTTGATGTACAGGTTAGTTGTAATTGTAATTCATGGTTTTACTGGGGTGCCCAATATAATGCTTTTATGGAACATTATTTATATGGTCCTGCCAATGTTCATGCCCCTTATGCACCACCGGGTAAACATATTAATATTAATGCTCCTAAAAAACGGGACCCTAAGGGTGAGTTTCTAGTTTGTAAACATATAGTATCCTGCATACCTATATTACTTCAGCAGAAAATAGATTTATCCGGGGTAACCAATAGAATACTTGAAAAAAGAAAATTAGAATTAAAGAGAGAGCCGGAGATAAAGGTTGAAACTCCTTCAGAAAAAGAGAAAAAGGAAATTCGTATTCCTCCTGCATTAAAAAGATTGGAAAGAAAAGAGCCACTTCGTAGTACGATTAAAAAATGGGACAGAATGAATCCAAATCAGAGGAAGGAATTCATTAATGAACTGAAGTACCCAGGTGATGTGCATTATCTTGGGTATAGATTTCCGGATACATCCCTGGAGTTCGTTGTTCCTAAGCTTAAGGAGATGACTAAGTCGCCTAATATTGGAATCAGAAGCATGGCCAGGGACTATTTAAGACAATACCTCATGGCTCCTAGAGTTGTGTGTGCTTATTTAATGGAAAAATTCCCAATTGATACAACACTGAATACACAAAATGTAAAAGTAGCCAAACTTTTATCTGAATTTGAAGACAGCATGATTTATTCATCAAAAGAGGATACCTATAGAAAAGTTGAATATGATGGGGTAAGCGTAAAACTTGCCCGGGCTGAACCCAGAAGCGGCCGGTGGACCTTCGATACTACGTCCGGGGACAAGAATTACTCGACTATTTTTCAATTTATACCGTATGGCAATGTTCGTGAGGCGAATAAGCTCCATGTCCGTGTCAGTTGCTCATGCCCATCTTTTTTATACTGGGGTGCTCAGTTTAATGCAGTAATGGGTGATTACTTGTACGGGGATATTCAGCCTAAATTTACACCCCCGCAGGTTCGGGACCCGGAGAGCCGTTTTAAAGTCTGTAAGCATGTCCTGGCATGTCTACCGGTCGTTTCTAAGTATCGTATAATGGAAATATCGGAAGATACCCGTAGGCAGCTTCAGACACCCCCTAAATTTGATTTAAAGAAGTTCCCGAAAGAAAAATTACGTATCCCTGATAATTTAATGTCTATCGGGAAGCAAAAGCATATTTCTAAAGCCATAAAAGAATGGGATAAAATGACCCCACAATCCAGGAGAAAATTTATTATGGGTCTGGAAAAGCCAGACCAGGTAGCATATATGGCACACCGGTTTCCAGAAACGGCTACTATTTATGCTGTAGACCGTATTAGAGAATTGTCCCGGAAGGAGAAATCAGCCGGGGAATTCTTAAAATTTTGGATATGATGCAAAAGACGATTGAAAATATCTTATGTTCCATGAAAAAAACGAGTGTTGATTTTCATGGGGACAACCTATATGATGCGTTATGTTTCGGGTTTTCTTATATAGAGTCTGAGGACCATTTTGTTAATTATGTCGTGACGAATGGGAAATTAATGAAAAAAATACTTGCTACAGTTTCAGATGCGACCATAGACCCAACTTCAAATTCTATAGGGGAATTATGGACAGCCAAACTTTTGGTATCCAATAAAATTAGTGAAAAAAGAATCGTATTCTCGAATGAACGATTTTCTGCAGTTATAAATTTAAATACAAATATGGATAAGGAGATGTGATATGGCAACGTATGATTATTCCTGCCCGAAATGCAGCAGAGTTGAGGAGCATGTTCATGGGATGTCCGAGTCTCCCATTATTAAGTGTCCGGCATGTAAAAAAGTAATGATTAGGAAAATAAGCCTTAATATGAATGGGTTTATTTTTAAAGGGGGCACTCCTACAACGCATTGGAAAGAGAAACGTCTAAGAATGAAGAAATCGGAGGAATTATCTGTAAAACAGCAGAAGTATGGGATAGGGCCTCGGATAAAACCAAATATTGCCGGTGTGGAGACAGGGTCATGGTCTGATGCCCAAAAAATGGCTAAGGAAGCCGGGATGAACCATGAAAGTTTTACTCCGTGGGTGGAAAAAGAGAAGAAGCAGAAAAAAATTATCGTATAATATTCTTTAAATACATAGATTTATAACAAAAAAGGATGTGAATTATGGTAACAGTTATTGAACCACTTTATAAATCTAAAGACCAAATAACGTTTGGATGGACTCCGGAGCCCGGGAATGTAGCGACCAGCTACAAGATGTATGTAAATCTGGTTAATAATACATCTTCAATGCATTCATTATATAGCAATATTTCTATTCAGGTAAGCCGGCAATCACCGAGCATTGGAAAAGTAATATATGTGGCTGAAATTGCTGATGTTAGGACTGCTTTAAGTCTTCCTTCAACTGCTGATTTCTCTAATAAGACCCTTTATTTTTTGATTACTTATGTTGATTCGGCATCAGCAGAAAGTGCAAAAGCTGATTCTACAGTGGTTGAAGTAACGCCGGTCGGGATACTTCCAAGAAAATATATGAAGGACGACCCGTCTTATAACAGGCATATTTACGCATTTTCTGAATCGGACCAGAGATGGACTAAAATCATGGGAACATCATCGGGAGCCATGATAACTTCAGCATCTGGATTTTATGCTGATAATATTGTCACTGAGTATACTTATGATACAACGAATATCAGTACCATAAAAGTTTATCCGAGTGATGCTACGACTTCAGGGTCGCCTGCAAAACTTACAACCTTTACATACACAGGAGGAGGGCTGGTAGCGAAAACTGTGACTGTTGATTCGACCGTGTAAGCTCGTTAAATTAAAAGACTTAAATAAGATAAAATAAAATATAAATTTTTTAATAACCTATTTATACTGGAAAACAAAGTATCTGAATGTTTTGAAAACAAAAATTTAAGGAGGTTCTATAATGCCTACAATCATAACTTATGATAAAACAGATATCGGTCGTATGTATCTTGGCGATGTTGGCCAGAGAAATCAACTTGGAACTGGAAAAGGAATTTATTCCTACGGACAAGACCAATATATTTCTCATGGTCAGGATGCTACATTCGTGACAACTGGTGAAGTCATGATGAGCAGAGCTGTTGGAACTATAAAAATGGCATTAGATGCCACAGCAATTACTCTGAAATCACATACCGTTCCGTAATTGATTGTAAGTACAATAAAGACAGTCTAATATAGTAATTAAAAGGGTGTGGATATCCATGCCCTTTTTTTATTAATTCAGCTCATAATTTTCTTCTAATATAGACATATATCTTCAGATGTTATTTATAAAAATCTATAACATAAAATACAAAATAAACAATAGGAACAAATATGAATGAATCATCCGGCGACATTATTGAGGGAGAAGAGGGCTATCAAACATGTGACCTATATTTAGCCGCGTTTTTTCAGTCAACAGGGTCGAAAATGTTAAAAGCTACTCGAGATATAAGGTCTAAACGAGTTTACTTTATTTTTGAAAAAAATGAAACTATGAATGACCTACGGGTCAGCTATTTTTCTCGTGAAGCTAAAGTAGACGCACTAACATACGCGGATAACATCAAATCTTTGAAATCACTATGTCATAATATTACGACCGGTTCTATGATTCCTAGATAAGGAGTTCTAATTATGTCGGATACAACTGTTTCACAATGGCCAAAAGATATCGTGGCTCCTGCGGGGCACTATACGGAACAAATTACATGGCATCTTGACCCTGTAACCCTTTTACCAGTCGGGACAACCCATATAATGACCTATCCAGCAACTGTCTTACCTGACCAAACAGCAATGGGGTAATTTATGCTTATTGATTTTGTAAGAAAAATAAATGCAGAAAAGAATTTCGGTATCGATAAAGAGTTCCAATTCATTGAATTTAACGATGCTATTGCGTTAGGCATAACAGAATTATCCACTGTCCCGGACCCACTAGACATTATAGCAGTAGTAAAGCTTAAATATAGCGGGGTCGTACCAGAATCATATAAAGTCTTGAATTTAATTATCGGGGACTGGGTTGAAATTCATCTTGATGAACTTACAGATGTTATTCATGAGAAATTAAAAGGGCATTTAAACGAGTTTTACCCAAATAGCGATATATCGGATATAGATGGTGAAGATACGGCTATATGGACAGACCAATTAGATTATTTGCCGGCTGTAGACCCTAATGACAATTCCATTCTAATAGATATCGAACTTGTTTTACATGCTGAACCTACAGGAGAAGAAGAACCATGATTACAAAAAGTACAGCAGCACGAAATGCCGCTTGTAATGCTGTGGTGGGCCTTATAGACCAAAGTGGAATAAATCCAACCGGGTCTCTAAATATCTATAATGCAAGTTCTAATTTAATGGCAAGTCTACCTCTTTCTTATCCGTCTTTTTTTAGTGCTACAGATGGAACAGCCGTAGCAAATACTATCTATGATGCAACGTGCCGGATGGATGGTACGATATCCTATTTTAATTTTATAGGAAGAGATAGTTCTTATGTTTATGGCGGGTCAATTTCAAAGGAAACCGGAAGTGGTGATATGAAGCTTCCCGTAGTAGCATTAGCTCAAGGTGCCACAATCTCCATTTCATCGGCAACATATGTGGTACCTTAACTATGGATGTCATCGGACATATATCTTCTAAAGATATACCTCATCAAAGTTCACTTACTGGTACTGTATCTTATTCAGGTACCATCGTTTCAATTGATAGTACATCCCAATCCCCTATTGATGGTTTTGTAATTGGAAGGTCCACTAGGATAGCTGGTGGATTAACATACCTTCCAGGTCAAACGGTA
>Ga0209777_10009800_pt1 | contig 10262 bp, 8 predicted proteins | sample FrelakmetHBP12HB_FD_187147 | JGI IMG/M metagenome (GOLD analysis project Ga0209777, IMG submission 187147) | Freshwater lake sediment microbial communities from the University of Notre Dame, USA, for methane emissions studies -HBP12 HB (SPAdes)... | ecosystem: Environmental > Aquatic >...
CTCTCTGCGGGCGAATCATACTGATATGTATGGCGGTGGGGGACATATTGTTGGTGGGAAATACTATCGCTCAAGTGGGACGAGCATGGCATGTCCGCATGTCGCCGGGTTAGCTGCATTGATTCTTGCAAAAAACAACAGTCTCAATAATGAGATGGTAAAAACTATCATTTGTCATTCGGTCGACGCTGTTAGTTCACCAGGGCATTATATCGGGAGTGGGAGGATCAATGCGTCTGCTGCTCTCCATAGAGATCCAGCTCTTGCACAACTGAATATCTCACATTGGTCTGACGTCAAAGGTTCATATGATATTAATGGGACTGCCTGGGGAGGACATTTTCAATATTATGTGGTTGAATATGGGAATGGAACTGTACCAGATACATGGACTGAATTAGTAAATTCCACTGTTCCTAAACAACATGAGGTATTGGCTACATTAGACACAACATCGCTAACTGATGGGGTATATACCATCCGGCTGAGGATGACTAGTACTGATGGGGATTATGAGGATAGCGGCCTGATTGTTGTGAACAATGAAAATAATCTATATTATGTGAATGGAAGCAACATTGATGGGCCATGGAATGGAACCCTGGGGCATCCCTATCGTTATATCCAAGAAGCTGTGGATGCATCGGGCGACGGGGATACCGTCTTCGTATGTCATGGCATTTATGATGAAGACGTCGTTATCGACCGATCTCTTAGCCTCCTTGGTGAAAATCTAAGTAGCACCACTATTGAAAATGAGGTCTGCGTTGAAATCTATGCCGATAATGTTACAGTGAGTAATTTTTCAATTAATTGCTTCTTGTATTATGGGATATACATTGGTTCTTCGAATCACGACATCGTGTCATATAATAATTTGACGGGATTCAGCTATTATAGCATCATGCTGTCTGGTTCTTCAAATAATACACTTAGTAATAATACATTCAAAGGCAACAGTCAGTTAAGTCAGGTGTATGTTAATGTCGAGTCAAACAACAATACCATTTCGCATAATAACATTACCTCAGCGGGACCGTATGGAATTGCAGTGTACGAAAGTCGACAGAATAATATTTTTGATAATTTCATTTCAACGAGATACGATGGGTATACATCACCAATCGGCATCTATCTGCGTGAGAGTAGTAATAATAGCTTCTATGAAAACGAAATGAGGACATGAGGATTTTATATCGTCGGGTCAACTCGTTCTGATTTTACCCATACCATCGATACGAGTAACACCATCAATGGAAAAGGAATCTATTATCTCATAAACACGGCTGATACTATCATTCCAGGAGGCTATGGCCAAGTCATTCTCGTGAATTGCAGTCGATGTACAGTATCTCATTTGGATCTGAGTAACTGTACCATTGGTGTTGAACTCGCTTATTCAAGCAATACAAGTGTGGATTCAAATATCATCTCGGGGGATTACATGGGTGCTTACTTGGTATATTCAGATTATAACAACATTACGACAAATGCATTTGTGAATGACAAATATGGAATTTATGTAAGTGCCTCAAATTATACAAATATCTCTTCTCATAACACGTTCACAGGTAATGAATCATATACTTCATATGGCATCTATCTCCTTGCGAGTAATTCTTCTACGGTTTTTGAAAATGCCCTGAATAACTTAACCTTTGGTCTTCGCATCCGATATTCAAGCTCGAATGTCGTCGAAGGAAACATCATTCAAAATAATACCTATGGTACTGTATTTGAGTATAGCCCTCACAATACCTGTGTATCAAATCATTTTCTGGATAATGAAGTCATAGCACTCGAACTGGCGTATGCTAATAACACGAATCTTTCAAATAATATCTTAACCAATAACGGATTTTTCATCGCTTATTCGTACCATAACATCGTGGACGATAACATGGTGAATGGCCATCCGGTTCTATACTTGGAAAATGAATCAAACATCACTACAAGCGACGACGCTGGCCAAGTGATTCTTGTACGCTGTGATAATATCACTATTCAAGGACAAGAGATAACAAATGCTTCGGTTGGCGTAGAGATCTGGGAGACAAGCAACGGAACCCTTACAAATAACGTCATATCCGGTAATTCAATGTACGGCATATTGTTGTACAATTCCAGTAATATAACCATCTCGCAGAACACTATCACGAATGCCACTACGAGTGGCGGTATAAATCTCTACTATAATAATAGAGACAATACCATCTACCAAAACACAATTTCTCATACGTACTATGCTGTGTACATTAATAATGCGGATCCGATAAGCGATAACAATATCATCTCTGAGAATCTCATTGAGAACAATACGAACGGTATATTGCTCCGCATATCCAACAATAATACGATTTCGAACAACATGCTATACAATACACACTTTGATGCCCTCACTATTGTATTCGATGACTATTCCTCGGTCCTCCCTGCAAACAACAACACCATCGTTGGAAACACATTCTTCAATACCGGAGATAAAGGAATCTATCTTTTTGGAACAAAAAACACCACGGTTACAGGAAATATCTTTGAGAATGCAAGTATCGGCATATGTCTTACAATATGTGAGAGTAATAACATTTCTGAAAATAGCATCATGAATACCACGACCTATGGTATCTATATGTACGATCACTCGTCCTCTAACCTTATTTCAGGAAATACCTTGGAAAACGCAAGCCAAGACGGTATCTATATTTACTATTATAGTAACGAGAACACCATCTCAGGAAACACGATTTCAAACAGTAGTGAAAATGGGATACATCTCACTATCTTTTGTTTTAATAATACTATCATAGAAAACACTCTTTCTCACAGCGGTGAATATGGGGTCAATATTTCAAAATTTATTGACTATTACGATTGGTATTCAAATGGATCCTCTATCTTTTACAACAACTTCATCGATAATGCTCATAGCGCGTACGATGATTGTTCCAACATCTGGGATAATGGATACCCCTCTGGGGGAAACTACTGGTCAGAGTATAGCGCATCAGATGACTGTTCAGGTGCATATCAGAATGTTACCGGTTCCGATAACATCGGAGATCATCCCTATAACATGACTGGTGGAAGCAATCAGGATAGATATCCGCTGATGTATCCGTTTGAAAATTATGTCACCTTAAAGATCACTGCGCCGTCACACGTCAATGAAGACGAGACGTTCACGATAACTATTTCATCATTGGTTGGAGGACGTGTATCTGGTGCTATTGTCGAGTTTAACGACCAAGGCGCAGTAACAGATTTACAAGGCCTGGTCAGCTTCGCTGCGCCATCAGTCACCACCAACACCGTATATCAAATCCTTGTCTCAAAAACAAATTACACGGGAAATTCAACAACAATCCTTGTTAAAAACATTGAAACAGACGGTGGCGGAGACGGTGGTTATACACCACAAGGACCCTCCGTGGTGCGGAACAAACCAACTGCACATGCAGGTGGACCATACTTTGGGTTTGTAAATATCCCTGTGCACTTCGATGGATCAAAAAGCAATATGACGAACGGAACAATTCGCACGTACCTCTGGAATTTTGGAGATGGCTCAAATGCATCAGGAAAAACAACAACCCATGTCTATACACGACCTGGGGCATACATCATTCTCCTCACTGTCACAAGCAATACAAGTGAAAGTGAGACGAATCAAACCACTGCGATCATACGACAAACAAACAGAGCACCAACGCCTCCAACGATCAATGGTACACCAATAGGGCACAAAAACACATCTTACAGATTCACCGTTGTATCAACAGATGCGGATAATGATTCCCTCCAGTATCGTATTAACTGGGGTGATTCAATCACGAACACGAGTATGTTTTTACCAAATGGGACGCAATGGACTATTAATCACAGTTGGACAACAGCAAAGAAATACACAATAACCGTGACAGTAACCGATCATTACAATAATTCAACGACCACACGGACAATGCTCATCGATACGGTTCTCGTAGAAAACCTAGGGTACCTTATTGATAGTAACGGCGACGGAACGTATGATATCTTCTATTCGTATGAAACACAAAACAAAACAGCAGTAGGACAACAACAAGGAAAGTATCTGATCGATACGAATGGAGATGGAAAATGGGAGTTTTCGTACGACCTTACCAGTCTAACACCCTATACACAAGAAGTCAAAAAAGGGACACCTGGTTTTGAATTTCTATTCCTCCTCTTTGCAGTGGCTTTCATTTTATTCTGGAAACAAAAAAGAACAATAAAAAAATAAATCTACGTTCAGAACTGCCAGGGGTTGCATATTAGATTATATATTATAGAGCAGATGTCTCGCTGTTGACGTGATCCTATGTTGCTGTCTGATCGATCCATCACCGAATTATTGAAAAAAAAACGATTAATTATAGAACCGAAACCGGTGTTGAAATCCGCATCCATCAGACTGCATTTATCAAATCAATTCGCAAAACCAGGGGGAAGGATTGAACGGAAATCATCATATATTCTCAAACCAAAGAAATTGATACTCAGCTCAACCATGGAACATATCTCGATGCCAGATGATCATGCAGGGTTGTACGATGGATCGACGACCTTAGCACGGATCGGGATTACCTCACATATGGGAAGCATGTTCATTTCACCAGGGTCACAAGGGAATCTCACCTTGGAGATTTTCAATGCGTCTGATAAATCGTTTGTCCTGAAATCCGGGATGCGTATAGGGCAGCTTCTTATTTTAAAACTTGACAGACCAGTGGAGCATCCTCAACCCACGCTGTCCACGTACAAGGGAAAAAACCATGTCGGACTTGTTCTCCCTGATAAAAAAGTGATATATCGAAAACGGGAATAACCCAGTGCTGTAAGAAAAAAAGAAAGGGAGTATAGTGGTTAGAATGTTAACCCGGTTAATGTTTTGGTGTCAAGAACCCCGGTGATAGATCGTATTTTATTTACAATGATCGTGCCGAGTTCCTCAAAATCTTTTGCCTCGATTTTTGCGATCAAATCATACTCTCCAAAGAGCGGGTGGAGCTCAATGATCTGAGGTATTTTCGTTAATTTGTTATAGACTTCATGTTCATGTGCTGGTGCAACATGTATTAAGACAAATCCTATGGCCATTTCTTTCTCTCCTTTTATTTTTCTCTCATATCTCATTTTTTTTCAATATGCTGCTACCTCGTTTGTGTATCAAACCTATGGTTCTGGCTCTTCAGCAGGATTCTGCCCGCTTGCAGCTATTTTGCAGCTTCGGCAGATACCTTCTTCTTCATCCTCAGGTTCGAGTTCTTCTCCGCACACTGAGCAGTACATTGGCATAATTTTCCATCCCTCATTCACTGTTCTGTGATGAGTGTCAAAATGCAATAAGGTTATTGTTTATAAAGTCTTGTCTTCCCTTGTCAAAAGACGTTTTTTCTTTCTTCTTATTTGACTCCCACTCTTTATTTCTTTTTCCAACATCATTATTTTTCTATGCGCACCATTTAATGAAAAAAAAAATTTTCCACAGAACAATGTACGTGATTGTCGAATCGTGCAATAAATTTTAATACGTGCTTTTCATTACGGTGTATATAGTGAGCCTTTTACAATGAAAGGGAGAGACAAATGGATTTAACGGGCCTTCAAAGTGAAGATGAGCCCCCACCTCTTGATGGTGTTGGAGATACTCTTTTTACTCGAGCAAGGAATCTTGAGCGTACCCTTGGTTTTAGTAACATCTTCCTAAAATTCGAAGGTGGTAACCCGACCGGTACACAGAAAGATAGAATTTCTCAGTACCATGTGAAGCGGGCATTGAGAGCAGGGTACGATACTATCACTGTCGGTACGTGCGGCAACTACGGCGTGTCACTTGCGTATTTCGCGAAGCTTGCTGGGTTGAAAGCAAAAATTCTGATCCCTGAACAATATTATGTCGCGCCGAAACGAAAAGAAGAACTGCAAAGTTTCAATGCTGAGATCATTACCATTGATGGGAAATACGAAGACGCGGTCGAAGAAAGCAGGAGGCTTTCCCGCATGGAGCATGTGTACGACGCAAACCCGGGGAATGGCAATGAGGGCTGGCGTGGGTACATGTCGATTGCGTATGAGATTTATCATCAGCTCGGACGATCTCCAACAGCGGTCGCAGCACCGGTTGGGAATGGGACGACGCTTGTTGGGATTTACCAGGGGTTCAAGAAACTATTTGATAATAACATCATTGATCACATGCCGTATCTCGTCGGAGCATCAACACCTGGTGGGAACCCGATCGTCAAAAGTTTTAAGACCGGGGCGTCAAAGACTGAGGATCTTCAGCCATTTGAGATCAAAGAAAGCAGCATTAACGAGCCGCTCATCGCGTATCATTCGTACGATGGCGACGATGCGTTGCATGCAATTTATGAGACCAACGGCTGGGCTGATTACGCCTCTGACTCCTGCATGTTAAAGTTCCATACCTTGCTTCGGGATCTCGAAGGATTAAACGTGCTCCCGGCATCAGCAAGCCCTATTGAGGCACTCATCAAATTCAAGGAGCATCGTGTCCTTAATAGTGATTATGTTATTGTTCTCACGGGGAGAAAATTTAGGTGATCGCACCACCATGGAATGGATTCCTTTATGTCAATGAATCGTGCAGTAGTGTATGCTGACCGCTTGTACAGTTGTGCTGATGGGAAGACCGCTCACGGGCTCGTACGACATAGCATGCGATTCATGATTGTCGGCGTTGTCGACACGACGTTACCGGCTGGTGATGCGGCAACGTTTCTTGATCCGACAAAAAAAGGGATCCCCTTACTCAATGATCTTGACACTGCTCTTGCGGTTACCAAGCCTGATACCTTCATCATCGGTGCGGTATCAGAGGGTGGTATACTCCCCGAGGGGTACGACACTGCTGTTGACTGGGCGTTATCAAAAGGATTGAACGTGGTGTCCGGGCTGCATCAATTTCTCTCAGACGACCCACGATTTTCACAGGCAGCGAAGCAGCATCATTGCACTATTACCGATGTACGAAAAATATTCCGTGATTACAAACGATTTTACACCGGTGAGATTAGCAACGTGCCGTCAACCCGTGTCGCTCTCATCGGCACCGACTCAGCGATCGGGAAAAGAACCATGGCAGTGTTATTGGTGAATGAACTCCGAAAACGGGGACGAACGGCGGATATGATCTACACTGGTCAGACCGGCTGGCTGCAAGGCTGGCCACACGGTATCGTACTTGACGCGATGATCAATGATTTCGTGTCCGGCGGCATCGAAGGAGCAATTGTTGATTCCTGGAAAGACCTCAAACCAGACTTCATGATCATCGAAGGACAAGGCAGCCTTGTCCACCCGTTCTTTCCTGGCGGGTTCGAGATACTCGCAGCTGGTCAGATCCACGGGTTCATCTTAGTTGATGCACCGAAACGACCGCATCTCGATGGATTCCCCAGGTACCCGATGCCAGACCCAAAACGCGTGGTGACCATCGCTGAGCTGCTCACAGAAAAAAAACTCATCGGGGTTGGCATCAACCACGAGCACATGACGACAGCAGATATCCATACCGCGAAAAAAAAGTATCAAAAAATGTTCCATGTTCCGGTTTCAGACCCGCTCACTGAAGGCGTGAGCGAGCTTGTAGATGCCTTGGAGGCGATGCATGACAACAAAAAATAGTATGGTGTGTCTCTCATCGATCACCGTTGATGAGCCGACCATCAAAAAAAATGCTGTCTCGACGAAAGTGATTGTACAAAAGATAGACGGTACGAAAAGTCATTTCGATTTCGTGAACAAATACGAACACCCGCTTCAGGACAACCATCTCCCGCTTCTCCGGCTAGCGTTCTGTATGCCGTTGTTGAACTACGGATTATTTACAAAGAAATTCCAGTTGAATTTCCCGGTGAGTACCGCTGACCTCGCGTTGCTCAATGACCTGAACCTTGTGTTCAGCCGCGACATCTTCGTCAACAAAATAGCACACGGGGACAACCCGTACATCCTCCCGAAGTATTTCCCTGACGAAAAAACCATCAAGCCGCAGGATGGAGACCCAAAAGCAATAATAACGCCGACGAAAATAATCCCTGATGTCACCATCAGTGACGCGTCCGGTCCCATGAACGCAGGGGTTCTCTCCAGTGGAGGAAAAGACAGTCTTCTCACATATGGTTTGCTCAAGGAGCTCGGCGCGAACGTCTATCCGCTGTATGTCAATGAGAGTGGTGGTCATTGGAAGACAGCGCTCACCGCGTACAAGTATCACCAGAAAACAGAGCCGAACACACGACGGGTATGGACGAACGTGGACCGGTTCTACACCTTTATGCTTGATCATCTTCGATTCATCCGGCCTGATCATCGGAAGATATGGCATGACACCTACCCGATACGTCTGTGCATTTTCCCGTTTTATATCTTCACCTTGCTCCCTCTTTTCGTTGAGGAAAACATCGGAAACCTGTTGTTAGGCAGCGAGTTTGATGACCTGCGCTACGAGATACAATACAAAGGGATATCGCATTATTTCGGGGTGTACGATCAACACCAGGATTATGATGTGCGGATGAATGAATGGTATCAGAAACGGGTGCCCGGGTTATACCAATGGTCAGCGTTGCGGAACATCTCAGGTCTTGTAGACCAGAAAATCCTGGTGCAGCGGTACCCTGATCTTGCGAAACATCAGAGGTCTTGTCATTCCTGTCATTTTAAAAACGGCAGGATTTATCCCTGTGGTAAATGCTCGAAATGCCTTGGGATCCTATTGTATTTGTTAGCGAATAAGTCTGATCCGACGATTATGAATTATCAGAAAAAAGACATTGAGTATTTCTACAAACATGTTGGTGAGTCAACATTGAAACTTGACAAGGATGAAAAGGATCAATCGTTCTTCTTACTGAAAGGACACGGGTCTGTCCCTGAGGTCGGATGTGTTGATCATGCGCAGAAAATCCATCTTCATGCACCGATCTGTGATCCTCATTTATACCCGATTCAATTCCGCAGTAAGCTGCTGCATATCCTTGAAGAGTACACCACGGGGTACTGTAAACTGCAGAACGGGGAATGGGCACCAACCGAGAAATGGCAAGAGAAAACCGCTATGATAACTCCTTGATCATCCTGAATGCATCACGGGAGCCTTCATGGTTATAGATATAATATTTTTTTAGAAGAACGGTTTTTTTAAATCCCGCTTTTTCGTACAACGTAATGGCTGCCTGGTTTGTCGTTGCCACCTCAAGTCGTATTTTCGTTCTCCTTTTCTTTCGTATCTCTTGTTCAGCAGCGGTGAGTAATCGCTGTCCGATTCCTTGGCTGCGAAATGCTGGGTCGACATTGATAGTTTCGATGCCAGCGACCTTAGTTCCTTTTTTGTATAAAATAATGATGAACCCTCTGATGTATGTATCACTTGTTTCGACAAGTATAGTGCTGTTGGCTTTGGTGAGAAGGTAATGGAGTTGTCGTCGGTTATAGGCAACCTCTTCGGGGAAGCAGGCGTGTTCAATCCTGACGATTTCTTCGAAGTCATTCCATGATGCTGGTCTGATACATGTGGTCGTTGGCATTGTAAGGTCACAGTATATCCATGTACAGTGTTTTAGGGTTCGCTTTTTTTCATACTTCGATGGTTTTTGATTTAAAATACCTTAGAGGATCTATTACAAATGCAGGAGTCTGATGTTAGAAGTACTTCCATACGACAAGACTGGTGCTTGAGCTTTTTCCGGTTGAATCGTACGCGGTTGCTTTGATGGTGAAGAATAGAAACTGCGAATAGGTTGAAATTTATTCAAGATGTAGCAGCTTGTTTGATCTTAGAAAATTTTTACTACCCACGTCAATGTGCCTGTTCGTTCCCCTGAGATATCGTACGCGAGAACACTGATATAATGGATGAAGAAGGATGGGTTGCTCCATGTCCATTGGTAGGGTGGTTGATCGCATGTTACTTTGTAGTGCCCATCGATATAGAATTCAACACGGGAGATACCGTATGGTCTGGGGATTGGGGTTGCCTGAATTGTGATCTTACCGAAAATAAGGGGTATGATGAAGGGGAGGATTCGTGTGTTCAGGAAGTAGATGCCGTTGACTGGTTTAGTGATGGCGATAGTCGAAATAATGGTGATTTGTGTCGTGTCGGTGCTGTGGTTGCCTTTGCTGTCGGTGACGGTGAAGGTCGCGTTGAATATCCCGACGTCCGTGTAATTGTGGGTGGGGTTCTGTTGGGTGGAGTGGGTGCCGTCACCGAAATC
>Ga0209777_10009801_pt1 | contig 10262 bp, 12 predicted proteins | sample FrelakmetHBP12HB_FD_187147 | JGI IMG/M metagenome (GOLD analysis project Ga0209777, IMG submission 187147) | Freshwater lake sediment microbial communities from the University of Notre Dame, USA, for methane emissions studies -HBP12 HB (SPAdes)... | ecosystem: Environmental > Aquatic >...
ATAGAGTTCTCCCCAATCGGTGTCCAGGGTCTGTATTATTTTTTCATCGAACCACATGAAGCCGTCCATCAGCTTCCGATAGAACCAGTCGAAATCCAGATTGATCTTGGCTTCCGGCTCCAGTCTCTTGAGGAGCAGAAAGAATACCAATCCGGTAAAGAGCAGGATCTGTACCGTCTCGGAAAGATGCGGCAAGGCATAGGGATGAAATTCGGCGGCTGCTTCTTTGAAAGGAAGCAGATCATATAAAACCTTGGGATAAACCCCGATCAGGAAACATAAGAATGAGGTGATCCCCATGGCCCAAAGCATATTTTTAGGAGGTTCTTTGGGCTTGAGTCCACAGTCTTTTCCAAACCAGGCGAAATACGGAAGCTTTAAACCTACCGACAGGAACGTACCCACTGAGGCCAGAAGCATCAGGACCATGAGCACCGGATGATGGGCCTCTCCTGCCCCGGCGACCACCATGGATTTGCTGACAAATCCGCTGAAAAGCGGAAAACCGGAGATGGATATCCCTCCCACCACATAAAAGATCAAGGACAAGGGCATGTATTTGTAAAGCCCGCCCAGTTGATTCAGTTTGGATGTTCCGGCCATCATCAAGACCGAACCGGCCCCCATGAACAACAGCGCCTTGTAAAGAATGTGGGCATAGGCGTGGGCGCAAGCGCCGTTAACGGCCAGTTCCGTGCCAATCCCGACACCGGCCACCATATAGCCCACCTGGCTGATGATGTGGTAGGAAAGGATCCGGCGCATGTCGTTTTCAATAGTAGCGTAACAGACCCCGTAGACGGTCATGACCGTACCCATGACCGCCAAGACGTCATATCCAGGAAAACCGCGGGCCAGGACATAGACTGCTGTCTTGGTGGTGAAGGCACACATGAAGACCGCACCCGTGACCGTGGCCTCAGGATAGGCATCCGGCAACCAGGCATGCAAGGGGAATACGGCGGCATTCAGAGCGAACCCGGCCAGAATGAGATATTCGGCAAATCCGGCCCCGGCCTTGGGTATTAATACAAAGGCCATGCTTCCAGTATTTTTATAGTGCAGGAAGATACCGGCCAGGAGCAACAGCCCGCCGAAGATATGCATCAGGAGATAGCGAAAGCCTGCTCTTAGGGAAGCCGGTTCCCGGCGGAACCAGATCAGGAAGGTCGAGGCCAGGGCCATCATTTCCCAGAAGATGAAGACCGTCAGATAGTCCCCGGCAAAAACTACCCCAAGGGAACCGCCCACATAGAAAAAAGAGGCGATATGCTGGGCGTCTTCTTTGACATGAAGCCCATATAGAACCCCGAGAAAGGCCATCAAGGTAAAGACATGGGCAAAAACCAGGCTCAGTCGATCCACCCGGCCGAGGAGGATATTAAAACCTAAATAATTGATCTCTCCATACACCCCGGTGTTCATGTTTACAACGATATAGAAGGCCGCGGCCGGTATGATCAGTAAATAGATTTTTTTAAGCCAGCCCTTGAAGACAGGGATAAGGAAGGCACCAAAGATAAAGAAAAGGGCCGGATGAAAAAACTTATCCATAATAATCCTCTTTCTTCATCAGTATGGTGTGCGCCAGACCCTTCATGATCCGTATCAGAAGGATGCAGCCGATTAGCCCAAAAACCGACCAAAAGACCGGTATTTTATCTCCAAAAAAGTGGGCTTCGTGACGAGGAATCAAAATATCAAAGACCATGGCCGCGGCCATGAGCCCATAGAGAAACCATTTCAGGGCCTTTAAATGGTCCCGCAAATATTGAATGGGAGTTGCCCAGTTCATGATCGGAAAACCGCCTTTGCAATATTTAGTAAATAATCCGGATCCACGGCTCTGACGATGTTCATGAAATAATCCGGATAAAGGCCCAGCAGAATGGAGCCGATAGCAGTCAGAAATAAAGGGATCACCATGAGGGCCGGGGCTTCATGGAGCCCTTGGGTTTGGACCGCACCAGGATCGCCCTCATTGGGTTTTCCAAAAATAGTCTTTAAAATAATTGGGAAAAAATAACCGGTGTTCAGGATGGTGCTGGCCAGCAAGACGATTAAAAAAAAGTTTTGACGGGCCTCCAAGACCCCTAAGGCCAGATACCACTTGGAAACAAATCCGCACACCAATGGGACGCCGATCATGCTCAGGGCCGCTATGCTGAAAGCGGCTATAGTATAGGGCATTTGACGGGCAATCCCTCCCATTTCGCTGATTTTTCTGGTGTGGAGGGCCACATAAATAGCCCCGGCGCACATAAAGAGTGTGATCTTGGAAAAGGCATGGTTGGCAATATGGATCAATCCTCCGGTGACCGCACTGGGGGTCATCAGGGCCACACCCAGGACGATATAAGAAAGCTGACTGACTGTGGAATAAGCCAGCCTGGCTTTCAGATCGTCTTTGGTCAGGGCAATAATTGAGGCCATCAGAATGGTGAATGAGGCGAAATAGGCCGTGGGGATCCCTAGATTCAAAGAGTTTAACAATCCGACCCCGAAGACCGACAGCATGACCCGACTGATACAAAAGACCCCGGCTTTGACCACGGCCACGGCATGGAGCAGGGCGCTGACCGGAGTGGGGGCGACCATGGCCGATGGCAGCCAGTTATGCAAGGGCATCATGGCCGCCTTGGCAAAACCGGCTATATAAAGGATATAGGTAATAGTCACTAGAGTCGGATCGGCAGTAGCCGGGAAGATCCCTTTGGTTATGCCCGACGGGGCAAAATCCAGAGTCCCGGCCAGGATATAAGTCAAAATGACGGCCGGCAGAAAAAAAGATTTGGCTGTGCCGGTCAGATAGACCATGTATTTTCTGGCGCCCTCATAGGCCTCTTCGTCCTGATGATGGCCGACTAAGGGATAGGTGAAGATGGTGATGATCTCGTAAAAGAAATACAGGGAAAACAGGTTGCCGGAAAAGGCTACCCCTACGGCTCCGACGATGGCTACGGCAAAACAGAAATAATAACGCGTCTGGGCATGTTCTTTCAAAGCCCGCATGTAGCCGATGTTATAAAAAGTGACCAGGATCCACAGGAATGAAGAGATGGTCCCGAAAATGAGTCCTAGGGCATCCACCCTTAATTTCAGAGAGATCCCCGGCAAAATAACAAACGGCGTACATTCAAAGGCCTTGCCGGCCAACACCTGCGGCGTCATCGACAGGACGGTAAGGAAAGTTCCCACTGCCCCTAACACCGACCAAGTCTCCCTTAAGTTGGGCTTTTTTTGTGTGCACATGACCAGAAGGGAGGCCGCTGTGGCAATTAAAATTGCCAGTAAAGGCCGGATTGAGATAATGGTATCCACTGTTTCCATTGGGATTAAAAGATTTAACCTTTCAATTCAGTGACACTATCGGGTTTAATTTCTCTAAACCGGCGATAGATGGTAATTATGATGCTTAAGGCAATGGCCGTCTCGGCAGCGGCAAGACCCATAATAAACAGGGTGAATACCTGCCCCACGGCTGCGTCTTTGGATAAAAACATATTAAAGGCCATGAAATTTAGGGCGGCCCCGTTGAGGATCAGTTCGGTGGAGATCAGCATGCCGATCAGGGTGATGTGCTGAAGGATGCCGAAAATCCCGATACAAAACATCAAGGCGCCCAATATCAAATAGGTAATCAGCTGTTCCATACTTAGTCTCTTTTTTGGTGATAACTGGCAATCATGATGGCTCCGATTATGGCAATGGCCAAAAGTAAGGAAATCAATTCAAAAACCAGAAAATATCGGGTCAGAAGTTGCTGCCCCAGGGTCTTGATGGTCCAGTCGCGTGTCAGGTTCGTTCCCGGACCCCAGTTGAAACTGGTGATCATCTGGACCATGACGATAAAGGCCCCCACGCTGACGATCAGGGCGGCTATCATCCTTGTTTTTCGTTTTTTGGGTACATCCCATTCCAGGGGAGGAGACAGCATAATGGCAAAGATATAGGTGACGCAGATGGCCCCCACATAAATTAACAACTGCATCACGGCCACAAACTGGCTGCCCAGATACAGATAGATGCCGGCCACCCCGAACATGGATAAGGCCAGTCCCAATATATTATGGACGATTTTAGGCAGCGTCACGGCGATCACGGCACCAACCAGAGTGAGAACGACCATAAACCAGAAGGCCACCTGGGCCACAATGATCGGCGGTATGAAATTGGAAATGGTAGTCATTGCTTTTCCTCTAAACGGTGCATGATGTCGATGACCGTATCCCAGCGTTGATAGAAGACCAGCTCATATTCACGGGAAAATTTGAGGGTTTGTTCCGGGCAGACATCAACGCACAAACCACAAAGACTGCATTTGGAGAAATCGATAATATACTGACGGCCAACTTTTTTATCACCTGCCCTGTTCTTTTCCCCTTGGAGTTTGATGACATGGGAGGGGCAGGTGCGGGCACACAAACCGCAGGCCACACAATGGTGGGTTTTGGTGTCATCAAAGCGGATGAACTCGATGTGTCCCCGGAAACCCGGGCTCATGGTGATTTTCTGGTAGGGGTATTGGACCGTGATAATAGGCTTGAAGAGCCGTCTGGCTGTGACCCACATTCCAATAGCCAGACTCTTGGCCCCGATCAGGATATCCAGGATATATTGTATAAAAGGGTTTGACGACGTTTTCATCTTATATAACCTTAAGAACAATGGCGGTAATCATCAGGTTCAGCAGAGAAATGGGGATCAATATTTTCCAGGCGAAATTCATCAGTTGATCGAATCGAACCCGGGGAAAGGTCCAGCGTATCCAGTAAATGATGAAAATCAGAAAAAAGACTTTAATAATAAACCAGATCACACCTGGAAGAAAAGGTCCGTGCCAGCCTCCCAGAAACAGGACCGTGGCCATGGAGGCGGCAATAAACATATTGGTATATTCAGCCATAAAGAACATGCCGAAGCGTATGCCCGTATATTCGGTATGAAATCCCGAAACCAGTTCCGATTCGGCTTCAACAAGATCAAATGGGGACCGGTTGCATTCTGCCGTGGTGGAAATGACAAAAATGAGCGCGGCGATGGGCTGATACAGGATATACCAGACCGGGGTCTGAGCGGCAACAATATCACTCATCCGAAACGAGTTGGTCATAATAATGACCGACATGGTGGAAAGGAGCAGTGGAATTTCATAGGCCACGTTTTGGGCCACCGACCGGACAGCCCCGACCAGGGAATATTTATTATTGGAGGACCAGCCGGCCATCAAAATAGAAAAGACCGTCAGACTGGAAAAGGAAAAGATGAGCAGGATACCTACATTCAAATCCTTGATCTGCATCAGGGGGCTGAAAGGAATGACCACAAAACCGACAAAGGACGGTACAAAGATGACGATGGGCGCTATCCAGAAAAGGAATTTATCAGCCAGTTTCGGGGTAATCAAGTCCTTGCCCAACATTTTAATACCATCGGCCAGGTTCTGCAAAATCCCATGCGGGCCTACCCTCATGAAAGCGGGTCTGAGTGTGATATGAGCGGCGACTTTCATCTCAAACCAGACCATGAAGACGACGTTCAAGGGGACAAAGGCCAAAAGAACCACCAGTCCGACAAGGCCGACGGTCAAATCGTAGCCGAAAAAGGCGTATATATCTTTGATTATTTGGATGAGTTCTGTCATATTCAGCGGTCAATCTCCGGAACGGTTACATCAATACTGCCGAAAATGGCAATAACATCAGCCAGGAAATGCCCTGGGCAGATTTTGGTCATGACATATAAGTTGGAAAAAGAAGGGGCGCGGACTTTAATACGATAGGGGATCCGGGACCCGTCACTGACGATATAAAAACCGACTGCACCCCGGGCGCTTTCAAAGGCAAAATAACATTCACCGGCCGGCGGGGTGACAAAACGGGGGACTTTGGCCCTAATCGGTCCTGAAGGCAGGCGGTCCAGGGCCTGTTCGATAATATTCAAACTCTGTTCCATTTCGGCCATGCGCACCAGATAACGGGAAAGGCAATCGCCCTCTTCCCGGGTCGGAATCTCAAATTTGAACTCCGGATAAATCGAATAGGGTTCATGCTTCCGGACGTCGTATTTAATACCGGACCCGCGTAAGGTAGGGCCGGTAACACCGAATTCCAGAGCAGTTTCTTTAGTAATGACTCCGACGTTCTGGGTTCGTTTAATAAAAATTATATTCCCGGTTACCAGATCATGGTAATCCTTCAAACGCTTCCGCAACCGGTCAATAAAACGGCGGGTCCCGTCGCAAAAGGCCTGATCGATGTCATTCCGGACCCCTCCGAACCGACCGTAACTATAAGGCAGGCGTGAACCGGCCACCGCTTCCAGAAGATCTAGGATCTGTTCCCGATCATCCCAGCCATAGATGAAGGGGGTATAAGCCCCGAGTCCCATGACAAAGTCCATGGCCCCGATGAAATGGCTGGCCAGGCGGTTCAATTCAGAGGTAATGACCCTGATAAATTCCGCCCGCCTGGGGACTTCTATGCCGCAAAGTCTCTCCACGGCCTGGCAATAACCATAATTAAAAATCAGGCCGGAGAGGTAATCCATTCGGGGTGGGTTGGGTAAAAATTGTTCATAGATCCGGTTTTCGGCCATTTTTTCGTGGCCCCGATGGGAATAGCCGATGTTAGGCTCACAGGAGATCACCACTTCCCCGTCCAGGGTCAAAATAAAGTGCATGACTCCATGGGTGCTGGGATGCTGAGGGCCGAGATTGAGTTTGTAGACCCTTTCGTTTACGGTGGCATCGTCTATGGTAATTTTATTCAGCACAGGATATCGTCTATTTCTTCGGTGAATTTGGTCTTGCCGAAGGTTTTAAGTAGAGGGTAATAATCCACATCGTCGGGATTGATGATCCGTTTCAGGTCCGGATGCTCCTGGAAGCGGATGCCGAAGAAATCATAGACCTCCCGCTCCAGCCAAATGGCCACAGGAAAGATAGCTGCGATACTTAGCGGAGTCGCTTCTCTGGAGATCCGGATCCGAACCTTGACCCGGCAGAAGTCTTGATAATAGGTGGAATAGAGATAAACCAGTTCAAAATAATCCAAATAATCCAAGGCCGTGATGGTCTCCAGAAAAAATCGCCTGTCTTTCATGGCCTGGGCCACAGAACGCATCCCGACCTGGTCCAAACGGACTTCCAACTGATAGCCGGTAAGGGCATAATCGGTTTCCTCGATTTTCCCTTCGGGTACAGCCTGGGTTAGACTATTTTTTAGCTCTTCGAGCAGATTTTTCTGCCCTGGCGTTGACATCTATTAATCCTTTACTCATCTTGGTTTGTAATTTAAGTAATCCCTGTATCAGGGCCTCCGGGCGGGGGGGGCAACCGGGAATATAAATATCCACCGGAATGATCTTATCCGCGCCGTTGACAATGGCATACTGCCCTTCATAAGAAAAAGGTCCCCCCGAGATAGCGCAATTGCCCATGGCAATGACCCATTTGGGGGCCGGCATCTGTTCATAAAGGGTCTTGATGGTCGGAACCAGCTTATGGGGAATGGTCCCGGCGATAATCATAATATCGGATTGACGTGGGGTCCCCCTGGGGATCATCCCAAAACGCATAATGTCCCAACGGGCCATGGCCGGGGCCATCATCTCGATGGCACAGCAGGCTATGCCAAAGGTCAGGAACCACGGGGAATTGACCCGGACAATATTTATGAGATCCTGCAACGGGACAAATCCCACCACGGCAGGACTTTCCTTAAATTCACTGCTCAGGTCTCTGGAAGGCAGGCATATAGGAGCGCTTCCCTTTACTTCCATTTAAAAACTCCTTTACGCCAGGCATAGGCAATCGCTAATGTTAAAATAAAAAGGAAGATAAACAATTCGATCAATTCAGAAAATCCCGTTCCTTTTTGGTAGGCCAACAGTACAGGAAAGAGATAAAGCACATCAACATCAAAGGCCAGAAAGATCAGGGCAAAAAGATAATAGGAGGCCCCGAACTGCATCCAGGCCGTTTGGATGGGTGCCACCCCACTTTCGTAGGTCACATCCCTTTTTTCTCCCAACATTTTGGGACCGAGAAGGGCATTGATAATGATCATGGTCAGAGGCAGTGCCAGACCGACAAGGAAGAATATAAAGACGAACAAAAAATCACCGAGGCCGGCTTGCAACATCTGGGGGAACACTAATTCACTACTCCTATATCTTCACAAAGACTGATTATCTGAATTTATATAGTCACGGTCGTATTACCTATTGGCAAGGCCCTTGTCAAGAAAAAAAATTTTTCCCTCGAGCCTTCAATCAAAGCCGTCCCAAGCATATAATCCATCTTAGATGTTATCAGGAAACCCTCATGAATCATTTATATAATCGAATAGTTTCCTTTATGCTCTCTTATTGTCCCTAAATGGTTTAAGGCGCGCAAAATCTTGTCCATCTCTTACTCTTAAAAATTGGTTGACATTAAAGCGGTTTCAAAGGATGACTATTGTCAGTTCATATAAAAAATGTATTTGTAAAACAATAAGTTCACATATAATAGTAAAGTAATATATTACTACCGATGATCATATTTGGAAAGCCAGTTCTTGGCTTGTTCAATATCTTTGGCAATTTGGGTTTTTAGGGTTTCGGGGCCCGAAAAATGCCTTTCTCCCCGCAGACGTTTTAGGAAAAATATTTTGATATTCTTTTTATAGAGGTCTCCTGTAAAATTAAAAAGATAGGTCTCTACAGAGATGTTTTTACCGGCAAAGGTGGGATTAAAACCGACGTTGGTCACTCCGAAAGAAAGACCTTCCGGAGATTCTATTCGGACCACATAAACACCTCGTTGGGGCATCAGTTTCTCATTTGGATTCAAGTTGGCTGTGGGAAATCCCAGGAGGGAAAGACCTACCCCTTTGCCGGGGATAATAGTCCCGGAGAGACTAAATGGACGGCCTAAAAGTAGCTTGGCCTCTTCCATGGCCCCGGAAGTGATTAACTCTCGGATACGTGTACTGCTGACCAGATGGTTTCCTACGGTTACCGGAGGATGAACATGGACAATAAAACCAAATTTTTTACCCAGTTCTTTAAGAAGTTGCATATCGCCTTCCCGTTTTCTTCCGAAGGTATAGTCATAGCCGATCACAATCTCTTTCATTCCGATCCTGGCAACCAGGACGTCTTGGATGAAGACTTTGGCCGGAATCTGGGCAAACTCCCGGGTAAATGGAATGGATAAAACTACCTCGATCCCATGCTGGAAAATCAGTTGGACTTTGTTATCTTCGGAAACGATTTGTCTGGGGACCTTACCGGGTCTTAAGACTTGAGCTGGGTGAGGGTGAAAGGTAATGACCATGGCCGTTCCGTTTATGGCCTGAGCTCGATCCCGAACCATTTGAAAAAGACTTTGATGGCCCAAATGAATACCGTCAAAATTTCCAATAGTCAGTACCGGCCCTGGAAGTGGTTGGCTTATTTGATTGATGTCAGTAAAATAGATGCCCATTCCTTTTTTCTTACAAAGACTCCTTGACAGTCATAAGGGTTTCCTCTATATTTTTAACATATTTAAAAAGTAATTAAAATATTTTTTGCCGAAGTGGCGGAATTGGTAGACGCGCTAGGTTCAGGGTCTAGTAGGCAGGCGCCTGTAGGGGTTCGAGTCCCCTCTTCGGCACCAGGTAGTCAGAAGCGGGTAAGTTTTCAACGACTTGCCCGTTTTCATTTTGAGCAGGGTGCATCTGAGGTGCGATGGGTGCATAAAATCAAGCCGATTTACGGCCTCCCGGTTACTGTTCGGGATCAAGTGACCATAGATATCAACGGTCATTTGGATGGAGCTATGGCCCAATTGTTCCTTGACGGAAACCGGGGTGACTCCATCGGTTAAAAGCAAGCTGGCATAGGTGTGACGGATATCATGAAGGCGAATTTCTCTCAGGCCGGCCTTATCAAGAACCCGCTTAAAGATCCGTCTGATAAAATTCTGCTCCAATGGTTTACCGTCCCGGTGAAAGATCGTCTCTACGGCCTCTTCCTTGCCCAGGGCCAGGCCTTCCACTTTACTGTGATTCTCTGAACGTAGTTTGGTGGAAATGTGGGAAAGGTCATTCCTGGAAAAGTATAATTAAAATGAGAAGCGAAGGTTTGGGGTGTCCTCAATGTAATAAGTGACTTTTAATTCTTTTTTATGGATCATCTCCAAAAGAGTTGGGGATGATAGTAATTAATTTTTCCTTCCTTATTGTCGCCCACGTTCTTTTGTCCGTTTTTGCATATCCTGTTTTGCTTTATAA
>Ga0209777_10009802_pt1 | contig 10261 bp, 9 predicted proteins | sample FrelakmetHBP12HB_FD_187147 | JGI IMG/M metagenome (GOLD analysis project Ga0209777, IMG submission 187147) | Freshwater lake sediment microbial communities from the University of Notre Dame, USA, for methane emissions studies -HBP12 HB (SPAdes)... | ecosystem: Environmental > Aquatic >...
CGCCCGCCACGCCCGAGGCCTGCATGAACGAGTGGAAGGCGTACACGCTGTAGGCGAGCCCCAGCTCCTCGCGCACCCGCTGGAACAGGCGCGAGCTCATCCCCGAGCCGAAGATGGTCGAGATCAGGACCAGCGCGTGGCGCCGCGTGTCCCCGTACCTGAAGGTCTCGGTGCCGAAGACCAGGTGCACTTGCGCCCCGTCCCGCGAGACCCGGCGCTCGACGGCGGTGGCCGCGACCGGCCGCGACACGGCCCGTCCGTCCGGTCCCGGCTCCAGGTCGAACCACCCCGCCTTGCCGAGCAGCGCGAGCACGTCCTCGTGGTTCACGTTGCCCGCCGCCGCAAAGACCAGCTGCCGCGGCAGGTAGGTGCGGTCGTGCAGCGCCTTCAGGTCGGCCGCCGTGAGCGCGGCCACCGTCTCGCGCGTGCCGAGGATGCGGTAGCCGTAGGTGTGCTCCCCCCACAGCTCGGCGGCGTGGAGGTCGAAGACCAGGTCGTCGGGGGTGTCCTCGACCGTGGCGATCTCCTCGAGCACGACGTTGCGCTCGAGGGCGAGGTCGGCGTCCCGGAGTACCGGGCGCCGGACCAGATCGGTGAGGATGTCGAGGGCGAGCGGGAGGTCGGCGTCGAGCACCCGCGCCTGGTAGGTCGTGTGGTCGCGCCCGGTGTACGCGTCGAGCGAGCCGCCGCGCGACTCGAGGGCCACGGCGATGTCCTGCGCGCTCCGCGTGTCCGTGCCCTTGAAGACCATGTGCTCGAGGAGATGGGAGACGCCCATCTTCTCCTTCGACTCGTGCGCAGACGCCGTCCTGACCCAGAAACCCGCCGCGGCCGACCGCAGGTGCGGCATCCGCTCGGTCACGACGACGAGCCCGTTGGGGGCCTCGCTGCGCCAGACCCCCTCGTCGAGCCGGACGTTCTTCACTCAGCTCTTCTCGATGAGCGCCTTGCGCGACAGGCGGAGCCGGCCGCGCTCGTCCACCTCGAGCACCTTGACCGTGACGGTGTCGCCCTTCTTCACCACGTCCTCGGTCCGCTCGGTGCGGCCGTGCTGCAGCTCGGAGATGTGCACGAGGCCCTCGACGCCCGGGAGGATCTCGACGAACGCCCCGAAGGCCGTCGTCGTCTTCACCTTCCCCGTGTACGTCCTGCCGACCTCCGCCTCCTGGACCAGCGCCTCCACCATCTCGCGCGCCTTGGCCCCGGCCTCGCCGCCCACCGCGGCGATCGTGACCACGCCGTCGTCGTCGATGCTGACGGACGCGCCGGACACCTCCTCGATCTCGCGGATCGTCGCGCCCTTCGGCCCGATGATCTTGCCGATGTCCTTGGGCTTCACCTGGATCGTGACGATCCGCGGCGCCCACTTCGACATCTCGGACCGGTGCTCCTTCAGCGTCTTGCCCATCACGCCGAGGATGTGGAGCCGGCCCTTCCGCGCCTGGTCCAGCGCCTTCGACATGATGTCGAGGCTCAGCCCCTGGATCTTGATGTCCATCTGGATCGAGGTGATCCCCTGCTCCGTGCCGGCGACCTTGAAGTCCATGTCGCCGAGCGCATCCTCGGTGCCGAGGATGTCGGTCAGGATGGCGATCTTGTCGCCTTCCTTGATCAGCCCCATCGCGACGCCGGCGCAGGGCGCCTTGAGCGGCACGCCCGCGTCCATCAGCGCCAGCGAGGCGCCGCACACCGTGGCCATCGAGGAGGAGCCGTTGGACTCCAGGATCTCGGAGACGATGCGGATCGTGTAGGGGAAGTCCTGGTACAGCGGGAGCAGCGGGGTCACCGCCCGCTCCGCCAGCGCCCCGTGCCCGATCTCCCGGCGCGACGTGCCGCGCATCGGCCGCACCTCGCCGGTCGAGAACGGCGGGAAGTTGTAGTGCAGCATGAACGACTTGGTCGTTTCCTTCGGGACGTCGATGTTGTCGATCCGCTGCTCGTCGTCCACGCTCCCGAGCGTGGTGGTGACCAGCGCCTGCGTCTGGCCCCGCGTGAACAGCGCCGAGCCGTGGACGCGCGGCAGTACACCGACCTCGCAGGTGATCGGTCGGACGGTGGTGCCGTCCCGGCCGTCGATCCGCTCGCCGCGATCGAGGACCTGGCTGCGCATCGTGTGATAGAGCAGATCCTCGAGGATGCCGCCGATGATCCGGCCCTGCTCGGGGAACTCCGCGTCCAGCTGCTGCGTGACCGTGGACTGGAGGGCCGCCAGCGCCTGGGCCCGCTCTTCCTTCCTGGACAGGTTCATCGCTTCCGCGATGCGCGGCTCCGCGGCCGAGCGCACCCGGGCGACGAGGTCCGCCGGCGGCTCCGACTTCTTCCACTCCATCTTGGGGACGCTGTGCTTCTCCAGCAGCTCCTCCTGGACCGTCACCAGCTCCTGGAGCCCCTTCTGCGCCACCTTGAGGGCCTCGACCATCTCGGCCTCGGAGATCTCCCCGGCGCCGCCCTCGACCATCATGATGGAGTCCTTCGTGCCGCTCACCACCACGTCCACGTCGGAAAACTCCAGCTGCTGGAACGTCGGGTTCAGGATCCACTTCCCCTCGACCCGGCCGACCCGCACACCCGCCAGGGGGCCCGCGAACGGGATCTTGGAGGAGGCCAGGGCGAACGAGGCTGCGACCATGCCGAGCACGTCGGCGTCGTTCTCCTGGTCCGCCGAGAGCACGTACACGAAGACCTGGACCTCGTTCTTGAAGCCCTCGGGGAAGAGCGGCCGGATGGACCGGTCGATCAGCCGCGCCGCGAGGATCTCCTCGTCGTGCGGCCGCGCCTCCCGCTTCAGGAAGCCGCCCGGGATCTTCCCCGCGGCGTAGAACTTCTCCCGGTATTCGACCAGCAGCGGGAAGAACGGCAGGTTGCTGACGGAGTCCGAGACCGAAACCGCGGCGAGAACCGTGGTCTCGCCGAACTGGACGAGGGCGGCACCATGCGCCTGCTTGGCGAGGCGCCCGCACTCAATGCGGAAGGTGCGGCCGGCGAACGACCGTTCGAGACGGTGCATCATGTGGGTAGGTGTCCTATGATGGTGTCGGTTGCGAGTTGCGAGTTGGAAGTTGCGAGCAAAGGCCGCTCAGCTACGGGGCCCTCGCGGCGTGCGGCCTTCCAGCGCGCGACTGGCTTGTTAGTGACGGAGCCCCAGCTCGTCGATGAGCTGGCGGTACGCCACGAGGTCCGTCCGCTTGAGATACGTCAGCAGACGGCGCCGGCGGCCGACCATGCGGATCAGCCCGAGGCGTCCGTGATGGTCCTTGCCGTGCTCCCGGAAATGATCGGTGAGCGAGTTGATGCGAGCGCTGATGAGCGCGATCTGCACGCGGGTCGAGCCCGTGTCCTGCTCGTGCAGCCGGTACTTGGCGGTCGACGCCGCCTTGTCGTAGGTCATGCCGTTCCCCTCGAGGCCCCCGTCACGCCGAGTCGGGAGCGATAGTCTAATTCCGCGTAGCTGAGTAACTTAACCGCCGGCAAATCCGAACTCAAGGGGCCCTCTTTTGGCGCTCGCCGCGGAGTCGCTGGTCGGCCAGACCGTCGGACCGTACACCATCACCGCCCTGCTGGGAGGCGGTGGGATGGCGTGGGTGCTGGCGGCGACCGACAGCCAGGGATGCCCCGACATCGCGCTCAAGATCCTGAAGCCCAAGTACGCCGGGGACGTGCAGTTCACCGCCCGCTTCCTGAACGAGTCCACCGTGGCGGGCGAGCTGCGCCATCCCAACATCATCCGCATCCTGGACGTCGGGCAGGCCGGCGAGGCCGTCTACTTCGCCATGCCCAGGCTCAAGGGCTCCCTCGCCGCCCAGCTCGACGAGGACGCAGCCCTCCCCGAGCAACAGGTCATGCGGATCGCGCGGGACGTCGCCCGGGCCCTGGCCTTCGCGCACGAGAGCGGCGTGATCCACCGCGACATCAAGCCCCAGAACATCCTGTTCGACAACGACGACGCCGGTGTCCTCACCGACTTCGGCATCGCGCGCGCCATCGCCAGCTACGTCTCGACGACGGGCAAGCGCCTCACGATCGGCACCCCGCACTACATCTCCCCCGAGCAGGCGCGCGGCCAGAAGCTCGACGGCCGCACCGACATCTACGCCCTCGGCGTGACGATGTACCGTGCGGCCACCGGCGCCCTGCCCTTCCGCTCGAGCGACTGGTACGAGCTGGCGCGGCTCCATGTGGAAGAGCCGCCCGCGCCGCTCCGCAGCCACCGGCCCGAGCTGACCAAGGCCTTCGAAAAAGTCGTGCTGACGTGTATGGAGAAGGATCGGGAGAAGCGGTATCCGACGGCGGCCGAGCTGGCGGACGACCTCGAGGGCCTGCTCGGCGGCAAGCGCTCCACGACCGAGGTGGCGATTGGGGCGATGAAGAGACTGCTGGGGAAGCGTGAGGGGTGAGACGTGAAGGTGAGAAGACGCCTCTCACCCATCACGCTCTTCCCCTCTCACTTCTCACGTGTCCGTCTCACCCCTCACGCCTCACCTCTCACCTGAACAGCCTCAAGAAGTCATTTGCCAGCGCCAACGCCATGATCCCCACCAGCACGAAGAACCCGATCTGCGTCAGGCGCTGACGCTGCTCCAGGGACAGCGGCCGGCCGCGCACGCCCTCGATCACCAGGAAGACGATGTGCCCGCCGTCCAGGACGGGGATCGGGAGCAGGTTCAGGATCGCCAGGTTGATCGAGAAGAGGGCGATGAACCCCAGGAAGTAGTCGAGCCCGCGCTGCGCGAACTCGCCGGACATCTGTCCCACCAGGATCGGGCCGCCGATGTCGCGGACGGACACCGCCCCGGTGAACAGGCCTTTGAGCGTGAAGAGGATCAGGCCGCCGGCGCGCACCGTCTGGCCGAGCCCCGCCCCGGCGGCCGCCACCCATCCGAGCGGCCGCGACGGCAGGCTCTGCGTACCGATCCCGATCCGGCCGACCACACGGGTCTCGCCGGTGGCGAGGTCCCGCGTCCGCTGGGCTTTCGGCGTCGGCGTCAGATGCAGCTCCTCGGCGCCCCGGCGCACCACCAGCGGGAGCGGCTTCCCCGCACTGCCCTCGATGATCCCGACCAGGACTTCCCAGGACGGCACCGGGTGGGCGCCCGCCATCACGATGCGGTCCCCCGGCTCGAGCCCCGCCTGTGCCGCCGGCTGTCCGGGCACGACCGTTCCAACGATCGCCTCGTGCCACGGCGCGATGGCGCTCGCCAGGGAGTCGCGCGCCGCCTCCGACGGCGAGACGTCGGCCAGGATCGGCGCGCTGCGCCCCGCGACCTCGATCGTGATCCGCGATCCAGGAGCCGTGAGGAGCGCCTCCACGACGTCGTCCCAGGATCCCACGGAATCGCGGTTGACGCGGACGATGCGGTCTCCGGCCTGGAGCGAGCGCAGCGCCGCGGCGCCCATCGGGAGACGGGACGCATCCACGCTCCCCACCGTGACCGTGGGGTCGAACCGGACGCCGTAGGCCTTGGCGATGACCACGTACAGCGCGAAGGCGAAGACCGCGTTCATTGCCACGCCGGCCAGGATCACGACGATCCGGGCCCACAGCGGCTTGGCGTCGAAGGTGCGCTCGGGCGGCACCTCGACCTCCTGCCGCGCCCCCTCGAGGCCACCCGGGGCCCCCTCCTCCTCCAGTCCCGCCATCTTCACGAAGCCGCCGAACGGGATCCAGGAGAGGCAGTAGTCGGTCTCGCCGATCTGGATGCCGATCGGGGTGCGCGGGCCCAGGCCGAAGGAGAAGCGCAGCACCGCGATGCCGACCGCCTTGGCGGCCAGAAAGTGCCCCAGCTCGTGCACGAAGATGAGGACGCCGATCACGACGACGCCGGCGACGATCGCGACCAGGGTCGGATTGGCGTTCAGGAACACGCGAGGAGCTCCCCGGCGCGCCGCCGCGCCCAGCTGTCGGCCGCCAGCACCGCCTCCACGCTCGCCACGTCGGTGACCACCTGTTCGTCCAGCACGGCCGCGATCACTTCGCCGATCCGGCCGAACGGCGCGCGGCCCTCGAGGAAGGCGGCGACCGCCACCTCATTCGCCGCGTTGAAGACCGCCGGAGCGGAGCCGCCGGTGCGCCCGGCGCGCATCCCCAGCGCCAGCGCCGGGAAGACCTCCGTGCGCACCGGCTCGAAGGTCAGGGGGCCCGCCGCGATCGGATCGAAGCGCACGATCCCGTCGTCAGCCACCCGCTCCGGGTGCGTCAGCGCGTAGAGGATCGGCAGCTCCATGTTGGGGAAGCCCAGCTGCGCGAGCACCGAGCCGTCCACGAACTCCACGAACGAATGGATGATGGACTGCGGGTGCACGACCGCCTCGATGCGCTCGTACGGCAGGCCGAAGAGGAAGTGCGCCTCGATCACCTCCAGCGCCTTGTTGGCCAGCGTAGCGCTGTCCACGGTGATCTTGCGCCCCATCCGCCACGTCGGGTGGTTGAGGGCCTGCTCCACCGTCGCGTGGCGGACCCGCTCCGCTTCCCACGAGTGGAACGGCCCGCCCGAGGCCGTCAGGATCACCCGCGCGACGCCCGTGCCGGACCGGCCCGCGATGCACTGGAGCACGGCGGAATGCTCCGAGTCCACCGGGACGAGCTCGCCGCCGCACTCGCGCGCCGTGCGCGTCACCAGCTCCCCCGCCATCACCAGCGTTTCCTTGTTGGCGAGCGCCACCCGCTTCCCCGCCCGCAGCGCCGCCAGCGTCGCCTCGAGGCCCGCGGCCCCGACGATGCCGTTGATGACGATGTTCACGTCGGGCCGCGTCACGGCCTCGACCAGGCACTCCACGCCGCTCTTCCACCCGTTCGCCGCGCCGCCCCTGACCAGCCCGACGAACGCGGGGTGGAAGGCGGCCGCCTGCGCTCCCAGCTGCTCCTTCCTCCCGAACGCCGTCAGTGCGACGACGCGGAACCGATCGCGCTGGCGCGCCAGCACCTTGAGCGAGGACCGGCCGATGGAGCCGGTCGAGCCGAGGACGGCCACGCCGATCATGTCAGGCCGAACACCCGGAACAGGCCGGCGGTGACCGGAAGGACGAACAGGAGCGAATCCACACGATCCAGCATCCCACCGTGCCCGGGGATCAGGGAGGAGCTGTCCTTGACCCCGACCTCGCGCTTGAAGAGCGACTCCGCCAGGTCGCCGAGCTGGCCGGAGACGCCGATCGCCAGCCCGCACAGCATGGCCGCCGCGAGACCGAGCGGCCGGCCCATCGGATCGAGGATGAACACGGAGTAGGCCCAGGCGCTCAGCAGGGTCCCCACGAGCCCGCACACCGCCCCGGCCCACGTCTTCCGCGGCGAAAGGACCGGCGCCAGGAGCGGGCCGCCGATCAACTTGCCGCCGGCCATGGCGGCCGTGTCGCCGATCCAGGTCAAGGCGAGCGGGAAGAAGAGGAGCGCGGTGCCCAGGGCCGACTCCGGCCCGACCCCCGAGGGATGGCGCAGCACGATGGCGAAGCAGAGGAGCCCCGGGGCGTAGAGCACGCCGAGGACGGTCACGGCGACGGCCGAGAGGGGCCGCTTCGTCGGTCCGCGGCGCCAGGCGGCCAGCACGAGGACCGCGAGGAGCCACAGCGCCCCGAGGTAGAGCGCCGGCTCGGCGAAGTGGACCTCCGAGCCCTTGGCCCAGTACGTCGCCAGCGGCAGGACCCCGGCCGCCGCCAGGCCCGAGCGGCGCAGCGGGTCCACCCCCGTGGCCGCTGCGAGGTCGTAGATCTCGCGCGTGGCCAGCACCCCGATGATCGCGAGGAAGACGGCGAGGACCCAGCCGCCGAGATACGCCGCCGCGGCGGCCGCAGGGATGGCGACCGCGGAAAACGCGACGCGGCGCCCCATCTGTTCGGTCGCCATCAGGCCGTGACGCGACCGAACCGGCGCTCGCGCCCCTGGTAGTCGAGGATGGCTTCGAACAGGTGCTGGCGCGTGAAGTCCGGCCAGAGCACCGGCGTGATGTGCAGCTCGGTGTACGCGAGCTGCCAGAGGAGGAAGTTCGAGATGCGCTGCTCGCCCGAGGTGCGCACCAGCAGGTCGGGATCGGGGAGTCCCGCGGTCTGGAGGCGGAGGCCCAGGGCGTCCTCGTCCACGTCCTCGAGCGCCAGCCTCCCCTGCAGCACGTCCTCGGCCAGACGCCGCGCCGCGCTGGCGATCTCCGCGCGGCTGGAGTACGAGATGGCGAGGTTGAGGAGCAGCTTCGTGCCTCCCCGCGTCTCGGCCAGGAGCCGGTCCACCGCTTCGCGCGCACGGGGCTGCAGGCGCGACAGATCGCCGAGCACGTGGACCTCGACGCCGTTGGCCCGGAGCTCCGCCGTCTCCCGCGCGATGTACTCCTCCAGCAGCGACATCAGCGCGCCGATCTCCATCAACGGCCGGTTCCAGTTCTCCTCGGAGAAGGCGAACAGCGTGAGCACCTCGACGCCCGCCGCGAGGCTCCCCTCGACCGCCTCGCGCACCGCCTTCATCCCCTCGCGGTGGCCGATCGGCCGCGGCAGGTGGCGCTCCTGCGCCCACCGGCCGTTGCCGTCCATGATGACAGCGATGTGCCGGGGGACCTCCCCGCCGGAGCGGACGCGTTCGAGCAGCGCGTCGGAGGCGCTCACACTTCCATGATCTCCGCTTCCTTCGCCTTCACCAGCTCTTCGATGTGCTTGATGTGGTCGTCGGTGACCTTCTGGAGGTCGTTGTCGGCGCGCCGGTGGTCGTCCTCGGAGACGTGCTCGACCTTCTTGAGCTGCTCCTTGGACTGGTGGCGCGCGTGGCGCACGGCGACCCGGCCCTCCTCGGCCAGCTTGTGCACGACCTTGACCAGCTCCTTGCGCCGCTCCTCGGTGAGGGGCGGCAGCGGCACGCGGATCACGCCGCCCTGGCTGACCGGGTTGAGCCCCAGGTCGCTCTCGCGCAGCGCCTTGTCGATCGCCTGCGCCAGCGACTTGTCCCACGGGGTCACGGTGAGCAGGCGCGGCTCCGGGGCCGCGACCGAGGCGACCTGATTGAGGGGCATCTCGGTCCCGCCGTAGGCGTGCACGCGGACGAGGTCGAGCAGCGAGGTGGTGGCCTTGCCGCTCCTGATGGTGGCGAACTCGCGGCGGACGTTCTCCATCGCCTTGTCCATCGCGGTCTTCGCCTGCTTGACGATCTCCGGCAGTGTCATGGCGGTCATCGCACGAGGGAGCCGATGCGATCGCCCTTCAGGATCCGGAGGACCGCACCCGGCTGGTTGATGTTGAATACCTGAATCGGCAGCGCGTTGTCCTTGCACAGCCCGAAGGCGTTGGCGTCCATCACGCCCAGACCCTGGACGATCGCGTCCTGGAACGACACCTCGGGAATGAACTTCGCCTTGGGGTCCTTCCGGGGGTCCGCGGTGTAGATGCCGTCCACGTTGGTGCCCTTGAGCAGGATCTGGGCCTCGATCTCGAGGGCCCGCAGGACCGCCGCGGTATCGGTCGAAAAATACGGGTTCCCGGTCCCGCCCGCGAAGATGACGACGCGGCCCTTCTCCAGGTGCCGGATGGCGCGGCGCCGGATGTACGGCTCGGCCAGGGCTTCCATCCGGATGGCGGTGAGGACCCGGGTATCGACGCCCTTGCGCTCCAGCACGTCCTGCACGGCCAGCGCGTTGATGATGGTGGCGAGCATCCCCATGTAGTCCGCGGAGACGCGGTCCATCCCCTCGCGGCTGGCCGCGGTGCCGCGGATGATGTTGCCGCCGCCGATGACGAGGCCGACGTCCGCCTGTTCGGCGCGCACCGCCTTGACCTCCTCCGCCAGGCGCTCGACCACCTTGAGGTCGATGCCGAACCCCTTCTCTCCGGCGAGCGCCTCGCCCGAGATCTTGAGGACGGCGCGCCGGAACTTGAGGCTCACACGGACTCTCCGAGCTGGAAGCGCACGAAGCGCTTGACCACGACGTTCTCGCCGACCTTGCCGGAGACCGCCTTCACGACCTCGCCCACCGTCAGCTTGTCGTCCTTCACGAACGGCTGCTCGAGCAGCACGACCTCGCTGTAGAACTTCTTCAGCTTCCCTTCGACGATCTTGGACCGGATCGCCTCGGGCTTCCCCTCCTGGGCAACCTGCTCGGTGAAGATCCGCCGCTCGCTCTCCACCACGGCCGGGTCGAGCTGGTCCACGCTCACGGCCTGCGGCGCGGCCGCGGCGATGTGCATCGCCACGTCCTTGGCCAGGGCGCGGAAGTCGTCGGTCCGCGCGACGAAATCGGTCTCGCAGTTGAGCTCGAGCAGCACCCCGAGGTTGCCGGAGTGGTGCAGGTAGGAC
>Ga0209777_10009803_pt1 | contig 10261 bp, 10 predicted proteins | sample FrelakmetHBP12HB_FD_187147 | JGI IMG/M metagenome (GOLD analysis project Ga0209777, IMG submission 187147) | Freshwater lake sediment microbial communities from the University of Notre Dame, USA, for methane emissions studies -HBP12 HB (SPAdes)... | ecosystem: Environmental > Aquatic >...
GAACCTGCTTGAAAATACCCGGTACAGCTGGCGTTTATGGACTAAAAAATGGCAACATGAAGCGGGCGATGACGCGTTCAAAATGCAACTGGACCGTTTATTCATCCTTAAAAGCAACTATGAGACCATCGAAAAAGAATATAAAAATGCCCTGGCTTCTTTACAGCATGCAACCCGGGAGTGGCAGCAAAGAAAATTCTTAGAACACTATACTATAAAAGACTCCATTCCCCCGCATATCAGGGAAGACGAGGCAGAACGGTTGAGGTCATATGGTATCAGGACGGCTGCAGATATCACGCGATCGAACCTGGCGGGCAGATGCCCGTTGGACCGTATCCAGATTGAGGAATTAATCTCCTGGCGCAAAAACCTGGAAAAACTTTTCTTATTCGATCCAATAAAAGGACCGGATAAATCTGATACCATGGCACTAATCCATACCTTCCAGCCAAGGTTGAAACCGGTAGAACGTGAATTACAATCGGGAATTGACAAGCTCGTCCGGATCCACCAGGAAATTATGCACAATCGTGCAAAGTTCCAGCCACTCGTGGAAAAAAGTGCAAGAGAACTTTCGCAGGCAGCGGCAAATGTGAGAGCTATCAAAATGCTGGGAATTTTTTAACGAATTCCCGTGGCAGCATACCATTGCCTGCCCTGGAACTGATCCTTTTCCTGCCGGTCCTTCCCGGGCCGCACGCTCCCGCAATCGGGTACCGGACCTTTTTTTTGGTACCGGCACTCCTGAAAGAAGATTTGTGGTGAGATTTATTGATCGTAACGTATCCTCATGCGGTTGCCTCAAGCGTGAATTTCCATGAACAGTACGGGGTCCCGGGTAGTGTTTCCGGCGGACATGAAAGGCATTGGGTCATTATCCGGGTATCGATGGTGCGGGCAAACAGGGGGAATTCAACCATACCGACTGACCTGCAGGGGAATTGCGCCATCCCTTTTCTCGTTCGGGCTTCCTGCACACGGCACGTTTTTGTGGTAACAATGAGAGTTTTTTCATCCGGGCGGAGGATCTCCAGCTTGTTGAGGAAGGAAACAAGCCTGTTGTTAAAAGCGATCTCCAGTGCATCCAGCCCGCCTTTTTCCGGCAGTAAAAGGCGGTCCATTATCCGCCGGGCCTCAATGACGGCAAACTGCTCCCAGACCTGCCGGTCCAAGGCAAGGGCTGTATCCATGCCGTATGCCTGCTCAACTGCCTGGAACCAGAGACCATCCATGGCAAGCCAGTTCTTCGCTGCATCAGTGAGCGCTTGTAGTCCATCTTCCTGCGCTGGTTTCATGCATGGTGCATGGACTGCGGAAGGGCAAAAACATACCGGCTGGTCGCTATTACCGGTCTGCGTCCAGCTGCACCTGGATCCTGCCTACGATGGATTCGGCGGTCTTATCGAGCGGGAAAAGCCGGATATCTGCTGCAGATGCCACACCGACCCCCAGTTCGGCAGCCCAAGCGATCTGCTCCTGGTCAAAGATCCTGCCATCCATTACATCACGCATGGTCCCGTATGAACGGAGCAGGGCAACACCGACCGCGTCGATGGCGACCCGGTCCGTACCGGCAATGATCACTTCCGGATGAATGAGCTTACCCTTATCCGGCCCACCGGTCGTGAACCCTTCCGTTGCATCCATCACGACAAGGTCAGTGCGATAGAATTTGTTGATCTCTGCGATCATCAGCCGCTGGTGAGGTGAGCTGTGGAGTTCGCCCATGAAATCATAGTTGACCCCCGGGACCCATTTTGCGACGAGACCCACCGAATTTTTCAAAGACATCGTGAAATGCCCGCCAAACCGGTGCGTCTTGAGGCAGCATGTCTGAACTACCCGATCAGCAAGGGCAAAAACACCCGCGATAAAAAAACCGTGGGACCAGTGCAGCCCGGGAGCCTGGATCTCTCTCCAGCCGGTGCGCTCGAGTTCATCGAGGACTACTGTTGAAAATCCCCGATCCTGTGCAAGTGCAATGACCCCCCGCGTTTCCAGCACACGGCGGGTGTTTCCCATACCGCTGCGTTCAGCAAGGGTGAGTTTTTTGGGTTTTTCAGCAAGAATTGCCGTACAGAGCGCATCCAGTGTGTTTATATGGGTCGATGCGGGAGGCGGGTCTGCACTATTGTAATTTGCCTTGAGGGCGATCTCAGACTCCGAAAAAACTGACAGGTCTATATCCTTCAGAACACGCTGCACGCCGATAGTGCGATCCGATGCACCGGCAATAAATATCTCCGCATATCCTCCCATGGGCATCCCCCGTGTATCGGTAAGCTCCTCGGAATATGAAACCTTTCACTATATACCGTGTCATCCCGAACCAGGATAGTGCCGTATGACGGGAGCGGCTATGCTTCTCCTCGGTGTTTCCCTTCCTTTTCTATCCGGGAAACCGCCGTCTCACAATAACCGGGATCGATCTCTATGCCGATGCCTTTCCGGTTGCACTGCGATACAGCAACAAGCGTTGAACCGCTGCCCATGAACGGGTCAAGGACAGTGTCCCCGACAAAAGAAAAAAGTTTCATGCACCGGAGCGGCAGTTCGACCGGGAACGGTGCGGGATGACCGGTCTTCTTCTTCCTCTCCCCGTTAAATGTCCACAAACCGTTCGTCCACTCCATGAACTCCTTCCGGGAAATATCGGACTTTTTTGAACCGCTCGTTTTCTTCCACGATTTTTTGTAGAGTATTACAATCAGTTCCACGGGGGCAATCACGTACGGTGCCGATGCACTCGTCCAGGATCCCCATGCTGTCCGGCGCGAGATATTCCCCTCATTCCAGACAATGGTCGAATGATAGGAAAAGCCGATTTTTTTAGCAATCGTGGTAAGGTCCGCCCCGACACTCTGCTGGCCGCCCTTGTTCTTGTCCAGCGGGATGTTGAGGCAGAACCGCCCGTCATTTTTAAGCCAGGTGAAGCAGCGTTTCATCCAGCGCCGGGAAAAATCCCTGTATTCCTCGTAGGTAAGGCGATCATCATGGGAATTGTACTGGATGGCCACATTGTATGGCGGGGAGGTGACAATCAGGTCAATGCTTCCGGCTGCGATCTTTTTTATGGTGAACATATCCCCGTTAATAATGCGTGTCTGCCCGTTATCAAAAAAGAAGCTTTTTTCCACGCTGCACCTGTGTGTACAGCTTCGTTATTCTTTGCTAAAGCATTACGCTTGAAGGAAAGAGCAGACCGTGGGGGATTTTTTGGTCAGGCACAGCGAAATCAAAAAAAGGATATCCTTGCGTTATGGCGTCATGTCTGCCGCTTTCATCTGTGCCTGCAGGTTCATCCGGTATCCTTCCACAGTGGCACGGAATTGTTGTTTAAGCAGCTTTAACCCGCTGTTTATCGATACTAGTACCCCGTCGCGGTTCTGGAGAAGTGCACTTTCCAGCTCATTTTGTTGTACATCAATCTGTGCTGAAAGATTTTTCGGATAGGTTACATCCTGACCGTGAAGGCTGAGATCCTCAAGAATTGCAGTACGCCGCTCTGTACTCTGGTTAAAGACCATGAATCGTGTAGTCTGGCTGGCAAGCCACGAAGAATACTTTAGGCCATTGAAGGATTCCTCAACCGGGTCCAGGGCAGCAGCTTCACTCGACCGCATGTCATCAGTACTGCCATTAAACACTGCAAGCTGTACATTGGTCTCGTCAGCAAACAGTATACTCTGGCGTCGCATCTCTTCCCGGACCTGCGTGATCTCGTCAACTGTGCGCATCACGGGCACAGGGAAAGCGGCCGTCAGGTAATCTTCCTCAATCTGCTGCAGGCCAGTCGTTCCGGTTCCCCCGCTTATCCTGTCGATGTAGGTGATAACGCCGTCCATCCGTGCCTGCTGGGTCTTTCCAACATAGGCAATATGCATCTTGAGGGGCGATATGAGCTCGGAGCTGTCCTGGATGACAGAACTCTGGCCGCCGGACTGGCCTGTGTTTGGGGTTACAGCACCGGCAACCGGAACAAAAAGTGCACTTACGAAAAGAAGAATCAACCCTGTCATGAGAATTTTCGGCCTGTTCATGAATAATACCCCTCGCAAAACGAAACTATTCTTCATGGATGGATCACTGGTTTTACTGATTAGATATCGTGATAAATAATATTGAGAAGATATTCAAGGTTATTTTTCACCACCTTATGATTCATCGATAGAACCATCTGGTTCATTGTATCCTCCGTTCGTTTTAGTGCACCTCGTTTTTATGATGACAATCCCGGGTGGTGAACATATCACATAGATCCGGTGCGGATACACTTTTTGCAATCTTGCAGGTGCAGTATGAAGAGCATGCATTACATACCGATGCAATAGAGCTCAATACATCATCACTGTACAGCACCGCTGGCACGCGAAACGCCTCCTTGCCGTCACCACACATTAATGGTCCCCCCGTACTTTAAAAACTACAAAAATACTCATGACCATAGCTATCACCGTTTTACGTTAAATGTTTATTATTTCTTAATAGTTAATAAACATATTTATTTTAAAAAAAGTTCATTTTAATTTATATTTACTAAAATTTTAGTGATTATCCTTTTATTTATCATTCCCGACGAAAAAAATTTAAAAAAAGTCCCGGAATTAAAAAGAACTCTTCTATCAAAGGAATCCCGTTGGATTTCCTGGATCAGATACACATTTTTTCCCCCGTTATATCCTTCAGTTTTTTCTTTTTATACCGGTATCAGCCCGTGCCATCCCTTTACGGACCCCGTCACACAATCTCTCCCTGTATCGTGATGGTCCTCTCCGCAACCGGGATCTTCTTAACCCCGCTGTTCCCGTACCTGGTCAACGACCCACCGCACCCTCCCATTACCCACCATATCTTTTTGGGGAATACCAGTATTCGATCATGACAGGGGTCCTGGTTCTTGTGCTTATGCCATTCATGGTCTTCCTGCCGGATTTTTCGGGTCTGCTCCAGCATGTGCTGGTAGGAATTATCTGGTCTGCGGAGAGATCCTGGCAATCAGGATATACCTGGTAAACCGAAATCGAGTTTCCCGCACCTACCCTGAACTCCCGGTGCGATTCACACCCTTCCCCGGTCATGCACAACTCCCTGTGCAGCTGTTACACTCATATTCTGACAGCCCTTACTCTTACATGATAATGAGGAATGGTATACATCCATGAACAAGCGGCGGTTCCGGGCAGACGACCCGGAGAGAAAGCAATGGCAGGACCCGGAACACATCTTTTCTGCCATCGGGCTTGAACCAGGAATGGTCTTTGTCGACATTGGCTGCGGTGAAGGATACTTTGCCCTTCCTGCCAGCCGGAAAGTCGGACCGGGCGGCAGGGTCTATGCGTTTGATATTAATTCAGAGGCAGTAGCAGGACTGCAGGAGCAGGCAAAAACCGAAAGGCTGGACAACATTATCTCAGGTGTCCAGCCAGCGGAAGCAACGGTGGTAGGTGAAGGGTGTGCCGATATTGTCTTTTTCGGGATAGACCTCCATGATTTCCAGGATCCGCTGCAGGTTTTGAAGAATGCAAAAAAGATGCTAAAACCCTTTGGCAGACTCGTGGATCTTGACTGGAAAGATATTCCGATGGACTTTGGCCCGCCACTCGAAAAACGGTTTTCTGTACAAAAGGCAAAACACCTGATCGAACGGGTCGGTCTTTCGATAGTATCGGTGCAGGACGCCGGGCCATACCACTACCTGATCCTTGCCGACCGGTAGCGGACATCACCCAGATTCTGTTTATTCTTTGACCGGGCCAGAACTCCACGCCAACTTCATTCCTGCGCAGATAGCCAGCCCGCGCAGGGACGGTTGTACCGCATCAGAAACGGTGTACCGATTATGGTGATGCCTTCTTTTTTGAGGGTAGATTCGAGAAAACCTGGACTCTTTTAAGACGTTTTGTTCATCAGCCGATCCAGAAAATTGGATAACAGCAAAAGTCTAGGCCGGAACTTCCCGGACGGTGATTGCGGGGTCAAACGGTTCAGGGAGTATCGTACGGGTATACTCTTCCGGCATGACAAATCGTCGTGTCAAACCCTGATATCACCGGGGTTTCATCGGGATAGTCATTCCAGTGATGATCGGTGCTGACACAACCTGCTTCGTCCTGACGTGGTTATTACCGGAGATGAACCGAAACAGGATCATAAAATCGCGTCATCCGATTATCCAAAAATCGTGGCTAGTAGTTGATCGGGATAGCACCGGATCTCGATCTCACCAATCCGGCTGGTGACCGGATAGGGTGCAGTTTTTGTCATCCTTATCTCCTCTCAGGTCGGGAAGGTATCCAGGTACTTGTGTTCCAGGGCCGGATAAAGTGTAAAAATGGTTGTCTCAATAATGTTCGCAGGCTTCATGATCTCCTTATACGCTCATTGCACGGTATGCACGCATCAGGTGTTTTTTATTACCTCAACAGGATCGATATTCGCATCGATAAGGAAGTCGAACGTAACAGTCGAAAGCCACCCGGCTTTTTCAAACATATGCATGAAGCAGACCCCGATAACCAGTGCGCCGGGGTGCCTGTCAATCACCGCTTTGACCTGCTCTGCTTTTATTGGCACATTGGGCATGGAGAGCCCGCCCATGATGACAATTGCCTTTGGCTTAACGCTCACCAGATCAGCACTGGCCTGCATCCCGATATCGGGGACATGATGGATCTTATGCGCCTTCCCCTCGTCGACCATGGGAACAAAGACCTGTTCGAGTTCGAGCGAGCGGACAGCAAACCCGAGCAGCTCGATAAACGGCGTGCACGTCCCCGGGACACCGTAATAGACGACCTGATCGCCTTTTTTCAATCCTTTTTTCTCGATATATTCTTTAAACGGCCGCAGGATTCCCGGGACACCATGATATACTTCTTTTGTGGTCATAATAGATCTACACTTCCAGCAAGAGATGATAAAAATTGCTTTATTCTTTTGGAATCCGAAAATGACTGCTCACTGACCCGGCTGAAAAGCTTCACTTCAATCTGGTACATTCATTATAGTTATACGGATATCCGAACCCCCATCCGGATCATGGCACATCGCGTGCTCGGACATGAAGGGACACTCGTTGCCTTTCATCGTAGCGGGTAGGGAAATTTTTCAAAAATACAAGCATGGTCCAATAAAAGGGCGGTTCTTACGGTTCGCAACAATCCGGATTATTGATGAAAAGCATGGTTTTTTCAAGGATGCGGGGTTTATTGATATTTCTATCCTTCAAAGGGTGCATGGATTTTGCGTGATGAGTGGGTGGAAAATAGTGATATGCAGCGGAACCGGGTTTTAACAATCCGAAAGATCTAGGAGATCTTATATAAGTTCTCTTTTTTTGGTAAAAGATAATTCTGTCAGAAACCCTGTGTTGTGTTGATGCAAATGGAAAAAACAATGAGTTTGTCAGAAAATAAAAAAAATTTAGATGTAAGGGTTGCGGAGTCCCTTGCCAACGCCGAACGTTTTGCGAGCTTCAACAGTCGCTTTGTTCTTTGTGATCTTCTCGTTTGCAAGCTTGGAAACGAGTTCAAGACCGGGCTTGACCTTCTCGATTGGCTGGGTCTCGAAGCATCCTGCTGCCATTGCCTTGCCCCAGACCGAGTCTCCGATCTTGGACCTGACAAAGACGGTGCTCCATCCATCGGGACTGCCGACAGATCCGGTTGAGATGTCCCCGAGGTTTGCAACATAGTCAAGACAGACGTGGCAGCCGGGCTGCTCGTACTTGTGGGTCACCTTAAGCGGCAGCTGGACGATCTGTCCGCGCTTGCCATAGACCCAGAACTTGCCCTTGCCGATCTCCATCTTCTTGACAGATTCCATCTTCATGGCTGCGTGGTCTTCCACGAGCTGGAGAATGCTCTGGTACGGGAAGTTCTCCATGCAGAAGATACCGACCGCAAGAGCGATACTTGCACCAACATCGCGAAGTCCAATTGGGTAGAGCTGGCCTTTACGGAGTCCCTGCATCTGGCAGGGGGTGCCGACGATACCGATCTTGTCCAGGCCGAAGCTGCGTGTTGCCTCCTTTATGAGGGACATGTTCGGACTGATGTTGTACTTGGTACCGGCTGCAGCAAGCAAGTCAGCTTTTGTTGTAACAACGACCGGAATTGGTCTCCATGGCTCATGAAATTCCATGTTCGAGTTGTCTACCATGGCTTTTGACGGGTGCTTATGTGCAAATTCCTTGGTTGCCGCGACAATCGCGCCGTCAATAATACCCTCGTCGAGCGCGAATCCAAACAGCTGGGTGACAATCCCGCCATCCTGTGCATGCCTGAGAATCTCCTTATCGGTGCTCCGTGCTGAGACGCATGATTTGTATTTACCGAGTTCTGCTCCCATTTCAATCACCTCACTGGAGTGCCGCCATTATGGCCTCGTTAATCGCCTCGTAATTCTCAACTACATCGAAGCTGAACCAGCTCCGCGGGCACTGGTTGTAACAGGCTCCGCACTTGATACACAGGTCGCGCACACCCTGGGGTTTCCCATATTCGTGGGTGATTGCACGGACCGGGCAGGCTGCTGCACAGCTGCCGCATCCCATGCAGAGACCCTGGTTGATGACATCGGTCATCAGGTCACAGAAGCATGCTGTTGTTCCCCTCTGTGCTGCCATCATCAGCGGCTTGAGGAAGGCAGTTGCGAGGTCCTTCTGCTCCTTGGTTCCCTTTAAGAGCAGGTATGCCATCACGGCCACATTCCTGATCATCTGGGGAGTCGGTGCGCATCCGGGGATGTACACATCGACCTTGATCAGGTCGCCAATCGGCAGGAATGCTTCGTGTGCCGGCTGGTTCTGCTGGCCACCGCGGGAGAACCGGGTGATGTTGCCATAACAGGCGCAGCCACCGAGTGCCACGACCACTGTTGATTTTTCACGGGTTTCTTTAATCTCTGCTACTGCGAGTTTATCATTAATACAGACCGATCCCTCAACGAATGAAACATCAACCTGCTGGATATGCCTTGCATCTGCAAGTGTTGGCATGTATTTCAGGTCGACGTACTTGTCGAGGAGTGTTAACAATCCACCGTAGTTGTCTGCTAATGCTACAGTACAACCGGTACACCCACTCAGGTGTGTATAGCCCACTGTAATCTTATCTGCCACAGGCTTAACCTCCTTTTTTGTTGTTTCCGTTTTTGTTACCGCGTCAGCGGGTTTCTGGGGAGCCGCAACAGGTTTTGGCGGTTCCTCGCTGGCGCTCTTCTTGAAGACACTTGATAGTAGTCCCATAATCCACTCCAATAGTTTCCAGAATTACCCGGATCGTTTTCGGAATTGCATTCTGAACTTCTTCAGAAAGTCCGAGTTCAAACTCCGGGAATGTAACCTTCGCTGGCTGGCATCCGATAATCGTCACCTCAATCTGATCCTTGATACGCTGGAGCGGCTCGGCGAGATCCCACGAATGGGCATCGCGATACGCTCCTGGTGGCAGATCCTCGACCCTGAGTTTCGTTATTGATCCGGGTTCCGCCCCAAAATCAGCAAGATCGACGATAATAAGCTTGCTGGTCACTTCCGGGTCGAGCAAGGTAAAAATAAAGTGCGGGCCGCCAAGGCCTGCATCCACTATTGCTACATTGTCGGGAAGCGAGAGCTTCTGCATCTCTTCAACCACGGCCGGGCCAAAGCCATCATCGGCAAACAGGGGGTTTCCGCATCCTGCTATTACGATCTCCGGATACAGCATCGGGGTTACACTCACTGGATAAGCTTCTGAGCCACTAGCTTGTTGTCCTCATCCAGTACGATCATGTGGGTGGCACATGATACACAGGGGTCGTACCCGCGCATGACAACCTCGGCAAGCTGCCAGGGTGCACCTTCGAGTGCCTTGCTGCAGGTTGCAAAGTTCCAGGTTGTCGGGACGAGCATGGAGAAGTACTGGACCTTCCAGTCCTTTACTCGTGCAATGTGTGCATCGCAGCCACGTGGAGCCTCGTTGGTCGCCCAACCGAGGGAACCGTCGCCGTCAGGTATGAAGTCCGCAACGACCTTTCCGTTGGGGTTCAGCAGGTCGATACAGTCCTGCATCTCGTACAGGCAGTCCTGGTATTCCATCTCACGGGCAACGTTCTGGCCCTGGGTGCCCTTCTCGTCAAAGTACTTGTAGGTGACGAGACGTGCACGCGGACCGACTTCAACGGGCTGGCCGTCGTACATCGGGATACCGGTGCAGGCTTCCATCTGGGGGTTGACCTTGGTCCCCATCTTGGTGGTTCCGCCAATCGGGTAGCGTGG
>Ga0209777_10009804_pt1 | contig 10260 bp, 10 predicted proteins | sample FrelakmetHBP12HB_FD_187147 | JGI IMG/M metagenome (GOLD analysis project Ga0209777, IMG submission 187147) | Freshwater lake sediment microbial communities from the University of Notre Dame, USA, for methane emissions studies -HBP12 HB (SPAdes)... | ecosystem: Environmental > Aquatic >...
AGCCTCCGAGGTCTTGGGATTGGTTCTTCCTGGAACCCAATCCAACCTATCAGAGGCTCAGCCAGCTCATCCTCCGGCGCAGCCTCCCCCGCCGGCGGCACTCACGAAGCTAATTTGGACAAGAGTGCTTCTGCATGGCAATGAATCTCGCCGTAGGCCCCTGCGGCTGAACCGGCTTTCCATTCTATTGCAATGCAGGCGGCTTCGACGCCATGATGAAGGGCCGCTCGCTCGTCATCCCCGGGTTCCTGAACCGGCTCACGGCTTTCCTCACGCGCTTTGGGCCGCGCCAGACGATGGCGTCCATAGCGCGCAAGCTGCAGGAAGACTGACCCGGCGTTGCGCGGTGTTCCCGTTACCGGTAGACTGCCTGCCATGCGCACCGGCATCTTTGCTCTGCTAGCCGCGGCGGCGTTGGTCCAGGCTGAGCCGCTGCCTTCCGGCGTTCGCTTCCTTCCGGGCCCTGTGAACGGCCTGCTCGCCGGGCGCTCCGTGCTCATCTATGGCGATGCGGGCGCGCGCCTCCCCGGCATCCGGCACGTCCTGTTCACGCACGCACGGCGGGATGTGGCGTGGGCCGGCGTTGAGGCCGTCAGCCGCGGCGCGGAGGCCATCGTCCCCGCCGCCGAGCGCGACCTGCTCGAGAACCCGGGTTCCTTCTGGCAGGCGTATGAAACGGGCCGGTACCACGACTACTCGCAGGTGAACACGAAAGTGCTTCGCGAGCCGCTGCGCGTTTCACGCGGCGTGAGAGATGGAGAGGTCCTCGACCTCGATGGCGTCCGCGTCGAAGTCATCTCCACACCCGGTTATACGCGCGGCGCGGTCTCCTACCTGCTCGAGGCCGGAGGCACACGAATTGCCTGCACCGGCGACCTGATCTACGGCGACGGGCAACTGTTTGATCTCTCCAGCCTGCAGGACGCGATCCCGGAAGCGAAGATTCGCGGCTATCACGGCTTCGCCGCCCGCGCCGGCGATCTCATCGAGAGCCTGCGCAAGATCGCTGCGCGCAAGCCCGGCGTGCTCGTTCCCGCGCGCGGCCCGGTCATCCAGAACCCCCAGCGCGCCATCGGCAATCTCATCACCCGTCTCCAGGCACTGATGGCGAGCCACTTCAGCACGGACGCTCTGCGCTGGTACTGGGGCGAGGAGAGCCTGCGCATCCGCTCGCGCAAGGCGCTCGACGGGCAGCCAGTCGAGTCCATGCCCATGGCGCCGCAGCGCCCGCTTCCGCCCTGGATCCTCTCCATCGGCAACTCGCGGCTGATCCTCTCCTCTTCCGGAGCGGGCTTTCTGGTGGATGCCGGATACAGCGACCTGCTGGCGAAGCTCGACGAACTGGTGTCGTCAGGTCGCATGATAACGCTTGAAGGCATCTGGATCACGCACTACCACGACGACCACACCGATTACGCCCAGTCGCTTGCGAGCCGGTTCCAGTGCCCCGTCCACTTCACAACGCGCATGGCCGAGATCCTCGCACGCCCCTCGGGTTTCCGCCTTCCCTGCCTCACCACGAATCCGATCACGTCCGCGAGCCCTCAGCCCGATGGCGCGCGCATGCGCTGGCAAGAGTTCCAGCTCACCTTCTTCGACTTCCCCGGCCAGACGCTCTACCACGGCGGATTGCTGGTCGAGAAGGATGGCGGCGGGTCCATCTTCTTTGCCGGCGACTCGTTCACGCCCTCGGGCATCGACGACTACTGCCTGCAGAATCGCAATTTCGTCCACGAGAACGAAGGCTATCTTTACTGTCTGAACGTACTCGAGCGCCTGCCCAAAGACACGTGGCTGGTGAATCAGCACGTCGGACCCACATTCAAGTTCTCTCCGGAGCACTTCCTCCGCATGCGGACGGAGTTGGACAAACGCAGACAACTCCTCGCAGAAATGGCGCCCTGGCCCGACCCCGACTACGAAATCGATGAAAGTTGGGCCGCGGTGCATCCGTACCTGGCCACTGCGCGCGATAACTCGAACATCTCGCTCCAGCTTCGAATTCTGAATCACTCTCCGCGCGCGGAGACTTACCGCCTTCACTGGAACGTCCCGGACGGCTGGGGGGTCGTCCGCGCCGAAGGCTCCGTCACTGTGCCGCCGCGCGCCGAACGGGCGGCCACGGTGGACCTGCTGGCCCGCGGCCCCGGCCTCCACGTAGTTACTGCCGATGTCGAGTTTTCCGGGCGGCAACTCCGCGAGTGGGCGGAAGCGCTGGTGCGCGTAGAGGCTGCTCGATAGCCGCAGAAGGATCACGGAGGGGGTCGGCTTTCAGGCCCGCTCCGTTTCTACTTTCAATCGAACTCCCGCCTCGGCTCTGCCTGCTCGGGGCCCACTCGCCCGGCCACGATTTCCGCGCGAAAGTAATTCTCGCCTCGCACCGGCGAACCCGCCACCCTTCTCAGCATCGCGAGCTGCCCGAAGTGCGTGAGAGCATCGGCGACCGGCCCCTGGAAAAGCACTTCCGGTGAATTTCCGAGCGGCGCGCCTGATGCGAGATAGTCATCGAAAGATTGCACCGAAGTAAAGAACCGCGCCGCTTCCCTCTCCCACGGCAGCGGCGCCGAGTCGTGCCACACGTGCTCGCCCTGCGCCAGCCATAGCGCCCAGTCGAACAGGTCGCCGATGTGGGCCAGAATCTGCCCCGGCGTGCGGCTCCGTTCGCCGATGCGCAGCGCCTCAAAGCCTGGCGGAGCGCCGCGCAGGATTCTCCTGCCGCGGTAGGCCAGCGTCGCGAGCGCGTGGCGCAGCATCTGCCGCTCCGGATCGGGCACAGGTTTCTCTGAGTTTTGAGTCATCACCATCGAGCATACGACGGCCCTGCTCCACTGCGGCCCCGCGCTCCTCAGTTCCCGGTCGGGCGCTACAATCGGCGCATGCGACTCCTCATCACGGCACTGCTTGCCGCCGGCCTCGCCGCGGCGCAGCCGAAGGTTGAAACCGGCGAGATCAACGGCGCGGCGTTCCGCATCGAGGTGCCCGAGGCCTGGAACGGCGTCCTCATCATGTATTGCCACGGGTACAGCCCCGCACCGCAGAAGTTCGACGCGGCCAAGGCCGAGCCCATCGCGCAGCTCCTCGGCGCCAAGGGCTATGCAGTGGCGCAGTCCGGCTACGTCGCTGGCGGCTGGGCTGTTGAAGAAGCGGTCCAGGATACGCAGGCGCTCCTTCGCTACTTCCGGAATAAGTACGGCGCGCCCAAGGAAACGTACGTCACCGGGCACTCGATGGGCGGATTTTTGACCATGGTGCTCGTCGAGTCTTTCCCGGACGTTTACAACGGCGGTCTCGCCCTCTGCGGCCCGCTCGCGCCCGCCGCGTGGTTCATGCGCCACAACGTCTTCGACATGCGCGTGGTCTTCGATTACTACTTCCCCGGCGCGCTGCCCCCGCCCGACAATGTACCCGATAGTTACACGATGACGCCCGCGCTCAACGCTTCCACCCAGGCGCTTCTCGATGGCAAGCCCGATGCCGCGGCCGCCCTGCGGCGTTTCACCGGCATCCGCACGAATAAGGAGCTCGCCGCCACCCTGGTCTTCTTCACGTACATCCTGAAGGACCTGCGCCAGCGCGGCGGCGGCAACCCCTTCGATAATCGCAGCATCATTTACGAGGGCACCGGCGAGGACGATGCCGTCAACGACGGCGTCAAACGCTATGCGGCCGATCCGCGCGCCGCTGAATACGTTCGCACCTGGTACACACCCTCGGGGCGCCTCACGCGCCCGTTGCTCGCCATCCACACCACCTACGATCCGCTCGTGCCCCCGGCTGTGCCGGACCAGTATCAGACCATCACCGAGCTCGCCGGCGGCTCGGGGTGGTTCGTCCAGCAGTACGTCAAGAGCGCGGGTCACTGCGCCATCTCTCCCGCACAGATGGTTGGCGGCCTCGGCCAGGTGCGAGACTGGAACTTGAAACATACACGGCCCGCGGGAGGTGCGAGCCGCTGATGAACGCCGCATCCGTCACGCCGTTCCAGGAAGGATCGGTTCGCGGTTTTCTGCATCACCCCGAAGCCGCCGCGCGCGATGGGCTCGTGCTCTCGCACGGCGCCGGCTCGGACTGCAACGCGCCGCTGCTGCTCGTTGTCGCCGATGCCCTCACCGCCGCCGGCCTCGCCGTGCTCCGCATCGATCTTCCGTTCCGCCAGCACCACGCGCACGGCCCGTTGCGGTTCGATGCGCAGGATCGCGAAGGGATCCGTGAAGCTGCCTCGGTCATGCGGCGTCTCGTCCCTGGCCGCGTGTTCCTCGGGGGACATTCCTACGGCGGCCGGCAGTCATCGCGCGTGGCAGCCGCGGACCCCGGCCTTGCGCAGGGACTGCTGCTGCTGTCCTTCCCGCTGCACCCGTCGCTGCCCAGGAATCCGGAGCGTTACGGGTCGCGCACGGACCACTTTCCCACCCTCCGCGTCCCGGTGCTCTTCGTGCACGGCACGCGCGACCCGATGGCTTCCATCGAGGAGATTCAGAGCGCGCTTCAGCTGATTCCCCCGCCCGCAAGACTCGTCGAGGTCGCAGGCGCGCGCCACGACCTCAACCGCGGCCGCTTCGACATCGAGTGGCTCGTGGTCGAGCCGTTCCTCGAATTGACAGGCCGGAAGTCTTAGCGGGCTGCTGAAAAGAACTCGTCGCGCGGCCGGCGCCCGCGTCAGTTGGCACTCAGGCAAGCCGGGCGTCTGGCGCGGCTCAGGGGCCCACACCGAGCGGTCAGGAGATGTGTGACTGCCGCGCGCTCTCGAAGCACTCCCGCGCGATCCGCGCCAGCACGAAGGACTGCGCCCAGCGATCGCTCTCCTCGCGCACGGTACCGGACGCATCCGCCCACACCCGCCCATAGTAGATGCGCGGGGCCAGCAGCTCCGGCGTGAAGCAGATGTAGTCGCCCGCGCGGGCGACCGCGAGAAAGCCACGGAACACAGCCGTCCACAGTTGCCGGAAATGGCCCACGTAAGGCTGAGACTGCGCATCGCCGTTGCCGATATCCACCTGAATACAGCCGGGGTTGCCGATACGGCCATGCACGAAACGCACGCGCTCGATCGCAGGCTCGATGAAGGCCATCTTCCGCTCGAACCCGCCGTACACCATCTCCAGACCCGTGTACCAGTGCGAAAAATCGCCGTTGAATCGCAGCTCCGGGAAGCGCGCGACAAACTGCACTGTGCGCCACAAATCCTGAAACAGCGTCGCGCGGTGCGTCTCGACGTAGAGCGGAATGCGGCGCCTTTCCGAGGCGCACAGCATCGCTTCAATCAGCCGCGCGCCCTCGTTCTCGTCCTCCATGCCCCAGCCCAGGTGAACGGTCCCGCACTCCAGGCCCTCGCCGGCAAGCTGCGCCGCGAGCGGGTCCGCCTCGCGCGATTCGTTCACGCGCCCGCTTCCCGCCATGCCGAGGTCCATTGCCTTTGCCCGCGCAATCACCGCCGCGGACGCCGGTGCAACGAACTGAACGCCTTCGTATCCGGCCGCGCAAATCGCCTCGAGTTGCGCCTCGATGCCGGCTCCCCGTGGTCCCGCTGAGTCCTCGCGCAGTTCCTCGAGCGCCAGCAGGTTCATGTAGCACCGCAGCCGCGGTGCGGCCTCGGTGCCGTCATTCGTGTTCGCAGGCGCCAGTGGCATCAGCCGCGCGCCTTCTCCGCCAGACCGCGCGCGCTCTTGTCCTTCTCCTCGGCCAGCCACGCCACATCGGCGGCGGAATCGCCGAACCGTTTCAGCCCGGCTGCGCGGACGGCCGAATCCGGCACCTTGTCGAGCGGAGTGTAACGCGGGTGGTGCGACTCCTTGTACGGGTCGTTGCGCGCCGCGTTATAGCAGCAGATCATCGACCAGCGAGGGTTCTCCGAGCGGTTCTGGTCGGAGCGGTGCAGCAGGTTCGAGTGGAAGAACAGCGCGTCCCCCGGCGCCATCTCCACGTAGACCAGCGGCAGCCGTTTCAGGATCTCCTGCACGCGCGCCAGGTCGGCGCCCGCCTGCTCCCCCGTCAGTACGTGATCGATGCGCCCCAATTCGTGCGACCCGGCGATCACCTGCATGCACCCGTTCTCACGCGTCGCCGGATCCACGGCGATGAACACGCTTGTCAGCAGCGGGAACAACACTCCGTTCTCATACCAGTAGCCGTAGTCCTGGTGCCACGCCCACGCGCCCCCCACTTTCGCATCCTTCATGACCATCTTGGAGTGGTAATGGTAAACTTCGCCGCCGAGCAGCGCCTCGGCTGAGTTCACCACCGACTCCGAGCGCGCGAACATGCCGTAGATGCTGTCGCCCGGATGATTCCAGAGTGAGAGGCGTACCCGCCCGCCCTCACCGTCGCCGCGGCTGAACGAGTGCTCGTCCAGAGCACGGTCTTCCTTCGCGGTGCGGCGCAGGAGTTCGATTTCGTCCGGATCGAAAAACCCTCTCGCGAGCGTGTACCCCTGCTGCGCGTATTCGCTCACTTGCGCGGCTGACAACGGCCCTCTCGGCATGGCAGTCCCCTCCCTTCGGGTTTCCTGCCGTGTATAGATGCTGCGCTTCCCGCCCGCGACTCGGGCGATGTGGGTCGCCTGCGGATCAGACGTTCTGCGGGTCGTCCGCCGAAGGACCGTAGGCCCCGGGAACCGCGACGCCGTTCAGCCGCAGGTAGACGCCAAGTTGTGCCCGGTGGTGCACCGAGTGGTTCAACACCATGCGCCGTAGCACCGCTTGCCGCGGCAGGGAGAACAGTTCGCGCCCACCCATGTAAAGCGTCCACGGCTTCGCCAGGTGCTCGTCGCTTGCCTCTGCAAGGGCTTTGCGCATGGCTGCGGTTTGAGCATCGAAGTGCGCGAGCATCTGCTCCACCGACTCGGACGGCGGCGCCTGCTGCGGCTGTCCGCCCTGCGGGGCGGGATCGATCGAATCCTCGCTGATCGTCATCACGCCCCACATTGGGATGTTGGCCACATGACCTGCGAGCCGCCGCATGGACATCGACTTCGGGTGGGGTTGCCAGTCCAGCTTGTCAGCGGGCACCCGCTCCAGATGTTTGCGCGTGACAGCCGCTTCTTCGTCGAACTCCGGCAAGAGGACCTCACTGAGTGGCATGACGCGATTGTATCGTCTCGCAAGGGCTGTATTGACAGCTCACCTCGACAACTTGTTGGTGGCAGGCACACCAACGCTGTAGGCGCGTTGGCAGTCTACCGATCGTGATGCGACACCGCTCTGATGTGGGGCATCGGCCTAGGAAGCCCAGTACTAATTCCGCGGCGTCACAGTACGAAATGGCAAGTAAATTGCTCGGATTGTTGTGACTTACCGATCTCATCCACTTACAATAAGAATTCCGGGGTGACAAACCTATTACAGTCTGTGTGACGTCTCCCCTGCGTTCTGATGGCAACTGCGGCCCAAAACACTTCTCGCACCGCCTTCGCCGTTCTGGTTGAAGACCCGGAACTGCGGCACGAGCTGGAACCTTGCATCCGGCGGGCGGCGGGACGTGTCGTTGTGGATACCTGCGGGATCCAGACTGGCGCGGACGGCCCCTGCGGTATTGGCACCAGCCAACCGGACATCGCTGTTGTTGAGCAGCCACGTGACGGTCGCGACTTGGCCGCGATCATCGACGCAATCCGCGCTGAGGCGCCGGAGGCTCAAGTGCTGGTGGTTGGCCGGAACGCTGACGCGGATACGATCCTCGCAGCGATCCGGGCCGGAGCACGTGACTTCATTCCGAGCCCTCTCGAACACTCGTTCGCCGACGCTGTGAATCGGGTAATCGCGGAAAAGACCAAATCGCACACGGCTGCCGGGCACGCCGGCGGACAGGTGTTCGGCTTCGTATCTGCAAAAGGGGGATGCGGGGCGACGACGCTGGCCCTTAGCACCGCGATTGCTCTGAGCCGTGAAACGGCGGCGCCCACTCTTCTTGCGGACTTGGATCTCGCCACCGGCTTGTTGCGCTTCCTCATCAACAACAGCAACCCGAATTCGGTGCTCGATGCCGCGCTACATCCGGACAAGCTGGATGAAAGTTACTGGGGCGCCCTGGTTTCAAGCTACTGCGGCATCGACGTGGTGGGCGTGCACCCGCGGGACTACACAAGGCCGGAAACCCAGGACGCCCATTTCAGCCGCGTTCTGCGTTTCATGCGATCGCGCTACGCGTGGAGCTTCCTCGATCTCGGCCGTGGGATCACGTCTTGCAGCGCCGAGATGCTCGACGACATCGACAGCCTGTATATCGTGGCGACAACGGATCCGCTGGCCCTCGTCAGGGCGAAGCACCTGGCAGACTTCCTGCGGCGGCGCTGCGACTACCATTCCCTGCACCTCGTCCTGAACGGGATCGAAAAGCTCCGCTCCAACGCGGTGGCGCATGCCGAGTGTCTGACCCAGATGGAGGTCTGCTGTACCATACCGAATGCAGACCAGGAGCTCCGCGAAGCGCTGCTCGCAAACCGGCCGCTCGCCGCCAATACGCTGCTGAGCAGGAGTTGCCGGACATTGGCCAGGAAGATCGCTGGGCTGGCTTCTTCAGCTGCTCCCGACGCGGCGAAGGGACTCGCGTTCGGCGTACGCCGGATATTCGCGAAGATCGGCAGGCCGGCGCCTGCTGAAGCGCCATCCGAGAATGCTGGCGAAGCGCAGTGGGAGCTCAACACGCACGAAGCGACAACGGCGGCCCGGGCAGGAAAATTCGGCCAGGCATGCAAACACCTTACAGCCGCTTTGGAAGCAGCATCGGCGTTCGGACAGGACGATCCGAGGATTGGCCGGACTCTCGTCCAACTCGGCGTCGTGCAGTGTAACCAGGAACAGCACGCCGAAGCCGAGCGGTCTCTAAAGCGCGGCGCGGGCATTCTCGAACGGGCTCTGGGTAAGGCGCACCCGCTGACGGTCGAGGCGCTCTCGCGTCTCGCCGCAGTCTTCCGGGCCAGCGGCAAATTGGCGGTTGCCCGGCAGCTTTACGATACGCTGCTCCCCGAAGCTGAGGCGGCTCTCGGTTCCAAGCACCCCGTGATCGCGGACTTGCTCGACGGGTTCGGTGACGTGCACCTTGCCGCCGGGGACACTCCCGCAGCGCTGTTTGCGCTGCGCCGTTCGCTCGCCATCAAAGAAGAAAACCTCGGGCCGTCGGACTGGGACGTGGCCCTCACACTCGAGAAGCTCAGCGAGTTTTATCTCAAACAGGGCCGATGCAACGAAGCAGAGCCCCTGTTGTGGCGTGTGGTCAGTATCCGAACGGCAATCCTGGGAGAAGGATCGCCCGGCCTTGCCGATAGCTATCAGAGACTCGGCAGTCTGTACGCTTCGCAGCGCAAGTTTTCAGACGCCGAGAGGCTGATGCGGTACAGCATGGCCCTGCTCTCGACCGGCGAGCTTGCGCCCGACGTCCCGGCGCGGCTCCGCAGGCTGGCGGAAGTGGCTGAGGGTCTCGCGAAGCTCTCTGAGGCCGCGGCGATTCGGCAACTCGCAACCAGCATTCTGTCGGTTGTGCCGGATGCCCGCACCGCGCTCGAACACGAGTTCCGTCCCAGCTTGTCCGCCGTGCCGCGCCCGGCACTGCGCCCGGCATGGGCGCAGGCGGAAGCCTAGCCCGGCCGCTATCGGCCTCTTATACCGCTACCAGCGTGTGCTTCGCATAGCGGTGCGGACTTACGGGAGCAGAGCGACCGGTGGTATTGTATGTTCTTGTCTTGAAACCCCAACACACCGCACTGCTCAACCGAGGCTTCGATCGATGACTCATGCGCAACCGGCGGCGGCGGAGCTGACGACCCGCTGTATCATTGTCTTCGCAAGCCTGCAGGCGCTCGACGTGATTACCACCGTGCTCGGGTGGAGGCTCGGAGCGCGCGAAACGAACCTCGTCATCCTCCGATTCATGCAACTGGGTCCCCTTACCGGACTGTTGGTCGCCAAGATGATCGGCTTGCTGGCCGGAATTATCGCGGTCCTGGCCGGCAGATTCCGCCTGGTCCGGTTGATCAACTTTTGGTTCGCCGGAATCGTCACCTGGAATCTGGTCATCGTTTGGATCCAATCGGGGGTCCTCAAACGGTGATCCTGCCCGCTTCCGGGGCAACTCACGCCGGCACCCGCGGTCCCCGGCGCCAGTCCCGTTTCCGGATGACCACGCCTGACGCAGGCGCTAGGCCGAAGTTCCCGACCTCGATGAGCAGGAAGTGACTGATCACTCAGGAGATAGGCCCAATGCCGACGGTTGGCTACTGGGTACGCTACCCTCGGCAGTGGACTTTTAACAGGTCGAAGGCACGCTGCT
>Ga0209777_10009805_pt1 | contig 10259 bp, 18 predicted proteins | sample FrelakmetHBP12HB_FD_187147 | JGI IMG/M metagenome (GOLD analysis project Ga0209777, IMG submission 187147) | Freshwater lake sediment microbial communities from the University of Notre Dame, USA, for methane emissions studies -HBP12 HB (SPAdes)... | ecosystem: Environmental > Aquatic >...
TATACCTTTGTTGTATGCCTGAACGTATTTCTTTTTCGTTACCTGAGTTATCTGATAGGAAGGATTGTATTGTTGAGGAGATGTTCCTTGATCTTTATGAAGAACACCTTGAGTACAAGTGTGTTGCTGACTACGCTGCTCTCCAGGAGGATGATGTGAGTTATGAGGATGTCCGGTCTAATTATAGATGGATAAGGAAAAGGTCTAATATATCTGAGGTCAGTATGTATTTTGATAATCCGGAAGGTATGTGGATGCTTACCCTTGACTTTGCCGGAGTAGGAGATAAGATAGGTTGGTACTTTGAGCAACCTAAGGAAGCTCTTGCTACATATAAGAAATTAAAAGATTACTGGTTACGCCCATAATATTTGGTTATATCATATCACAGGTCTATCTTTGTAATATGGAACAGATATCTATACACTGCCTGTATGTTATCCTTACGGCAATAGCAGCGATTTTATTATGGTCAAAATTTGGAGCTCGTGTAGATGAGTTCGCATATTCTGAGATAATGAAAGTTACCCAGGAGATAGAAGCTGTTAAGGCTTCAGATGTTGTACTCTACAATAAACTTCTCGGTGAATGGGAAGCTCTTATTGCTAAAGAGAGATTAGACTTTACTTATATCTCTGAAGAACTTATCACCATTATACTGAAGGTGAAAGGATGGTAACCTTTAAATATCTTTATGCAGAAAGACTTCACTAGTATCAAGCAGGAGGCTAAAGAGTTGTATGAGACCACTAACAGGTCTTGTAGAAATATCAGTACAGCACTGGGGTTGAGTAAAGGAACAGTGGGTGAATGGGCTGTAACAGGTAAGTGGACCAGGAACAATAAAGTGTCCGGTAGTACAACAAAGGCAAGAGAAGGAATAACTGAGTTCAAAGAGAATATAGATAATGGTACTGCTGAAGTAAAGGCTCTGTCATTAACTGAACCCAGAACAGCAGAAGAGATAATAGCATTACTGAAGTTAGATACCACCAAGTGGAAACTATCCACCTACTGGAACAAAGAGAAGAATGATGGTACATGGTTCATCTCTGCTCTTATAACTTCTATTACTCTCCGGGAGACAATGAGTAATAACTTCATTGAGTTCCTCAGTACTTATAAGTATAGTCAACCAAGAATACCTCTTCGTAAGACAACAAAGGATCCATTAGCTTGTTTAGTATTCAATAAGCAGGATGCACATCTCAACAAGTATGACATCAACGGACATAACAGTATACAGGTAAGATTTGGTGCTATACTGGACAAGGTAAAGAGAATACTTAAAAGAGCAACAGCAGTTAACAATATAAAGAAGAGTATCTATATATTAGGCTCTGACCTTATAGATGCTGAATGGACAGAGATGACAACCAAGGGAACCCCCCAGAAGAGTATCCTTCCATATCACAAGAGCTTTGAACTTATATGTAACCACGAGATAGAGATAATCAACTTGCTACTGGAGAACGTACAAGAGCTTGAAATAATATTCGTACCAGGTAACCATGACCAATATGCAGGATGGCATGTAGTAAACTTCCTCAAGGCTTTTTATAAGAACCAGAAGAACCTCACAATAGATAGTGATCCGGCTAATACTAAATATGTCCAGTTCTCTAACTCAGCCATTATGTTCAACCATGGGGATGGCATGAAGCCTGAGAAGCTGGCCCAGATATTCCCTATTGAGTTCAAACAAGGTTGGAGCTCATGCAATAACCATTATATCTTTACCGGTGATAAACACCACGAGCTATCAAGGGATATAGGTGGTATAAGATTCTACCAGATACCAGCATTATCTAAAGCAGTATCTGCATGGGATAGTAAACATGGGTGGACCATGAGCAAGGCAGAGATGACAGCATTTCTTATAACTGAAGGTATAGGACTAACAGATATCTATAAAGAACAAATTTAATATTATGTATCTGACCAAGACAATAGCAGTTGTTCAATATGAAACTAAGGTTCAGTTCATAGTGACCTCTGATATTGCCAGAACAATTAATAATATATATAAGAAGCATAACATTAGTACCAGGTGGACAGATGCCCCCTCAGGTACAATGGTAGCAATAGGTCTGGATAAGTACCGGATAATAATAAATGAGGAATGGTTCAGTCATAATACTATCCTGCATGAGCTACTCCACTGCGTTATGTGTATAACATTTGACAGAGGTATCTATGAGGAAGAGGCTAGGTGCTGGCTAATGGGGTATATAGGACAAGAGATATATAACTTCCTCAAAGAAAAAAAGGTTAACATTCAATAATATTTTGTATCTTTTATGTAGAAAGATTTGGTAGTTTGAAAAGTACTCTCTATCTTTGCTTATTCTTTAACAATAAAAAACCATGATCATGGCTACAGTTAAGACTACCAAGAAAGCATCTTTACCAGCAGGTAAGCGTGTTAGTAAATTGACCACACCAACACCGGCAATGGCTAAGATGGGTGGCAAGATGAAAATGAAAAAGAAGATGTGCTAATCGAATTAGTCCACATCATGTAGAACTCCTGGATAAACATTCAGGAGTTTCTCTTTTTAGCTACACCCAGTTTACGCATCAGCTTAGCTATTTCCTGCTCCAGATGATAATAATGGGTCTTGTTATACCTTTTTATTGTTATACCATTATCAATACAGAAGTTGTTCTTGAGTGTATCCTTTGCTTTCTGCTCTTCTGTGCTATGGTACAATCCACCATCATACTCTATACACATCATATGTGCAGGTAGCCAGAAGTCATATCTTGGATAACCATAGGTAGGTAACTGCAACCCTTTGAATGATACCTCCCGGATATACTCTACATGATACATATCAAGATATTTACATATCAACTTCTCAGCTTCTGATATAGGATTATCCTTTACTCTTTTATCTATGAACCACTCCAGAGGTCCTTTGTGCTTGCTTATATTGGCTACCGGAGAAGTAAGTCTTTGTTCTGCTACTTTAGACTTATTATTAATATCCTTTACTCGTTTTAGATACTCTTCCTTCTTCATTCTACCCTTTCTATACTGACTATCTATCCAGGCTAAGGCTTGCATGAACTCTACAGGACTTGTCATATTTATAAAATATTTGAACAAATTTATAAAAATAATTTGGATATTCAGAAAAGAGTTGTACATTTGATGTATAGTTTAACAATTAAAATGTATTAACACTTAAAGTTTATTTATGGCAACAGTTAAGAAGTTAGCTCCAAAGGAGCAGTTCAAACAGGGTCCTGAGACCAAGACAGAGAATGCCCAGGCACCTCAACCACTTACTCCAGAACAGATAGCTGAGTATCGTGAGACCAAGTTGAAAGAGATGAATGAGATCCTCCCATTCATGCGTGTACAGAAAGAGTATAATGAGTTAAGGTTAGCTCTTACTGAACAGGGTGTAATGTTAGGTGAACTTTCTACAAGGGATCAGGAAGGTCGTATAGCATTACCTGGTCTGCAGGGTGTAGAACTCTTCATGAAAGAGAATGAGATGTTAGGGTATCTGGCCCAGTTGAAGGCAGGTATGGAACAGGCTATCAAGGAAAAGGCTGAACACAATAGTAAGTTAGAAGAAGAATTGGCTAAGGCTACTAATTAATAACAGGGAGCCAATGGCACAGGTTAATAAAGTAAGTTTACCGGTAAAGATGAACAGGGAGCAGATAATCCGCTTCCAGTTACTGGTATATACCCATCTTAATGATATACATATAAGCTCTGCTGACTTCGACTGTCTGACCTTATTAGGGTTAATGGGGGAAGCAGAGCTTATTGTATTCTGTGCAGAGCTTGTTGACAAGGGTATCTTTACATCAGTTCAGAGTTCAAGGAATGCCTTATCCAGGTTACAGGACAAACATCTCATAGCTAAACAGGGTAGGAATAAGAAGAAGATATTCTTACCGGTTGATATGAAGATACAGTGTAAGGGTAATATATTATTAGAGTATAAATGTTTGGCATTAGATGATACCCTTAAAGGCTAAGGAGCTTGTTCCACAAGCAGCAAAAGATCTTCATATCCCGGAGGAGCATTTGAGTATAATGCTCAACTCCTTCTATAGTGCACTTAAAAGTGACATGAGTATATTAGGACATCAGTTCGTATATGCAGAAGGGTTAGGAACATTCTTCTTCAAGCACTGGACAGTGGACAAGGAGATAAAGAAGTTTGAAGGTCTTGCTGAACATGGCAGATTCCCTTATCTCCGGGAGAGGGCAGATAAGCAGAGCTTACTACTTAGAGCAATGAGAGAGCAGATAATAACTAATGACAAGAAGCTCTGGAATATCAGGAAGGCAAGAGAGAACAATGAACACTTTCCTAATATTACTCAGTATAATAAAGGGTGTAGGTGTGAAGGCTGTATAAAGGCTAAGACAGATTATAATAAGAAACAACTTATAAAGAACAAAGGGAAGGCAAAACTACAGAAACAATATGGGGTTCATAGAGAAACTACAGACAGCCTGGAACAACAGGAGCCAAATAGCTGAAGGGTTCTATAATACATACCTTTCTCATGATAAAGAAATAGAAGCTGAGGGCTACAGGAGAAGGGCTCTTTGTGAAAGTAACCAATGTGGCTTCTATGATAAAGAAGGTAAGACAGAAAAGGTGGTAGTAAAAGGCAAACCTTCCTGTGCAGGATGTGGATGTAATATAGAGTTAAAGACCAACTGTATGTCATGTCATTGCTTCCTAAAGGATATGATGGTAGAACCTTTGTGGGATGCTATAATGACCGAGGAACAGGAAAAGGAAATTAACCAAAAGAAATGGGAAGCTCAATTTAAAAAATAATATGGAACCTAAAAGATACTGGTGGATACAATGGAGTATAGTAGATGACTCTTTGAAACCTGCAAAGACATATGAATCAGTAGTTGACCTTCATCCCTTTATTAAGATGAAGAATCTTATTGACATATGTGGCTCAGCAATAAGATATGACTGGAAGTTAATAAGCGCAGAAGAGTACAACCTTTGGAATCAGCTCAACAGTAAAGAGAATGGTACAATTTAAAGAGGTAGGGCATAAGTATGAAAGTATAGTACCTGATGGTATGCACTGGATATCAGTTACTACACTGATACACAACTTTGTAGAACCATTTGATGCCAGTACCATAGCTGCCAAGAGCAGTAAGAATAAGAAGAGTAAGTGGTTTGGGCTATCCACCAAAGAGATAGAGAATGCCTGGACAGGTGAGAATAGGAGAGCAACTGACCTTGGATCATGGTATCATAAGGTACAGGAAGATAATCTGTTCTCAGATAACTATAAAGGTTCTCTTCCGGTATTTCCCTGTATAGTAGAAGATGGGGTGAAGAAAGCACCCTCACAAATACTCACTACCGGACTATACCCTGAACATTTAATGTACATGAGCTCAGTAGGATTATGTGGTCAAAGTGACCATGTATCTGTAGAAGATGGGTATCTGAACATAAAAGACTATAAAACAAATAAGGAGATAAGAAAAAAAGGTTATGAGAATTGGGAAGGGACCACGAAGAAAATGTTACAACCTCTTGCACATCTTGACGATTGTGAATTTAATCATTATTCTTTACAGCTTAGTATCTACGCTTATATGATACTCAGGCATAATCCGGAACTTAAAATAGGCAAGTTATCAATAGAGCATGTCTCTTTTGAAGAAGAAGGTACTAATAAGTATGGTTACCCTATTACTAAACTCAGTAAACATGGGGAACCAGTAGTAAAAGAGGTGACCATACTTGAAGTGCCTTATCTAAAGTCAGAGTGTATAACACTTATTACATGGTTAAAAAATAACAGGAACAAAATAAAAAAGCACTAATGAAGATCCAGTTCATTGTACAGCAGAAGAGTGGTATATCCTACCATCGTATAGTAAACCCTATATCCTATCTTGACCTTGGTGAGAATTGGGAAAAAGAACTGCTATGGTTCAAGGATGAGGAGCATAAGATAGACTGTGATATACTATGGTACAACAAGTTCACTTCTACTGAACCTAAACTACTCAAGGCTCTTAAGAAGAAAGGTACTAAGATAGTAGTGGATGTGGATGACTCATGGGATCTTCCTACAAGCCATCCTCATTATAAACAATGGGTAGATGGCAAATACCCTCAGAGAGTAATAGACCATCTCAAGTTAGCTGATGTAGTTATATGCACAACACTTAGGCTCCAGGACAAGGTAAGGGAGTACAACAAGAACACAGTTGTCATACCTAATGCTTTTCCTTATGGTCATGAGAACTACCAATCAATAAAACAAGCCCCTCATGAGAAGATGGGTTTTATCTATGTGGCAGGTTCTACCCATCTCCCGGATGTAGAACTGCTCAGGGGTAAGTTCAAAAGAATAGGTAGTGACAGCTATATAAAGAACAATGCAGAGTTTATCCTTGCAGGGTATGAACCTTCTTACTCCAAGCAGTTCTTTACCCAACAGGATATGATGGCTAACAATGAGAACTTTGGATTCAAGAAGATACCCGGTATATGGGATAAGATGTCCTCTATATTCTCTCAGACCAACTCTTATAAGATAATACCTACGGCAGACCTGGATGAGTATATCAACCACTATGATCTGGCTGATGTAGTATTGGTTCCTCTTAAAGGAACTGAATGGGATAGCTATAAGAGTGAACTTAAGATATTGGAAGCAGCATGTAAGAAGTTACCAGTCATATGTTCATCAGTACTTCCTTACTCAGAACTAAGGCCGTGTGAAGGTATCATGTGGGTAGAGAGACCTGATGACTGGATAGACTATGTAAAGTACTGTCTGAAGAATCCAGGGTATGTTAAAGAGCAAGGAGCAAAGTTAGCTGAATGGGTATGGGAAGAGTATGACCTTATCAAGTGGAATGAGGTCCGGAAGCAGTTGATAAACACTTTAGTAAAATGAAACGAATAGCAAGATATAAGTTAAAGAAGGCCATCCTTCTACATGAGACAATGAGAGATATCATTCTCCACTTTGATAGATATCATATGGATAGTGATATGACCATTAATGAAATGCATAGAGCTGAGTGTGAGGATAGATGTGCTAAAAGACTGAGGAAGATATTAAATAAATACTATTGATATGATGTTGCAACTATTTGATGTACAGGATAAAAGGGTAGTACCTAACGCCAACACTTACCTTATACCGGAGCTAGCAGTTATCATGGAGCAATTTCCTGATGACTACCTTAATGTACTGGCATATATATTCTTCACTACCTGTCCTGATGGTTCTAATCCATATGTGAATATGGATGAGAGTCAGAAGGAAGAAGTAATACTGGCTGATATTAAACCGAAGTTCTCATTAGAGGAAGTGCATATAGTAAATGCTATAGAAAAGTGCAAGAAGCTATATGAGACACCGGTACTCAGGACATTCTTAGGGGCAAAGAAGATGCTTGACAAGATAGGCAGGTTCCTTGACTCAGAAGAGATAACTACAGGAAAGGATGGTAACTCTACTGAGATAAGGGGTATGCTTAAAGAGTTATCTACCTACTGGGAGAACTACAATAAGTTAGAGAATGTGCTCAAGGAAGAGCAAGCTAAGGTAAGAGGAGGTGCAAAAATGCGCTATGACCAACTACCAAACTACATTGACAGTAAAGCAGAAAAGCATGAGTAAACAATTAGAAAAAGGAGTTACCTTCATTGTAATATCCTATCTGGAACATTGGGAAGCCTACATGTTTATAGGTGCTATGTTATGTCAGACCAACCCTAACTGGAAGATAATTATCTGGCATGATGACCCTAACTGGAAGTTGAGGTCAATAGTAGAACAGTTTGAAGACCCAAGGATAACTTATGTAGAAACTCCTAATAGAGGAGCATATGGGGCATACAACAGGATAGATGCTCTTGAGATGGTAGACACAGAGTTCGTAGTACAGACCACTATCCAGGAGTACTATATTCCTGTAGCAGTAGAAAAGATACTGGAGAACAGTGATAATGATGTTGTATACTGGAGCACTATCCATCACTCTTTTGGATATAGTGTTCTTAATAGTTCACTAAAGATAAGAGCAATAGACTGGTCTAACTTTGCTATGAAGACAGAGATAGCCAGGAAGGTGGGCATCAAACAACCTGCTGAGTACTGTGCAGATGGCATCTTTGTAGAGGATTGTGTAAAGTCAGGACTACTGAAAAAACAATTAAAGTTACCAATAATAATGAGCATAAAGAACTAATATGAAATTTGAGTTATTCTGCCCGGTATTTAATGAGTCTTATATCCTACCTTACTTTGTAAAGTTCTACCAGGATAAGGTAGGTAAGGATAATATCATATTCAATATATATGATAATGGCTCTGAGGATAATACTGTTGAAGTAGCTAAAGAGCTTGGTTGTAATGTAGGAAGGTATGAGACTGGTGGAGAGGTAAGAGATGACCTCTTGATGCACTTCAAGAATACTATATGGAAAGGTTCAAAGGCTGACTATGTTATAGTAGTAGATGCTGATGAGTTTGTAGATATAGATGTGGATAAGCTCAAGGGATATACTCTCCTGAAGAGTGAGGGATGGAATATGGTAGGTGATGGGATACAAACTCCTGACCAGATAATACATGGCATTAGGCATATACCGGAGGATAAGACCTGTGTATTCTCACCTCTTCAGATACAGGAGATGAACTATGATGCAGGTGCACATAACTGTTCTCCTATAGGATATATCAAGGTATGTCCAACAAGAGCCAAGTTATATCACATGAAGGTATTATCAGAGCAATACCTGATAGAGAAGTACCAGTCCAGCCAGAAGAGGTTGAGTAAGATAAACCTTCAATATGGATGGGGTTCACAATACAACCAACCTATAGAAGAGTTAAAAACAATGTATAGACATATGTTAAATGGTAAAGTAAAAGTAAGATAATGGGAGTAACAAAAGTAACATGGGATAGTATAAAGGACATAGACTTCTCTAATAAGAAAGTAGTCGAACTTGGTGATCAGAAGTTATTCTTTGAGGAACCTTTGATAATTGAAGGTGTTGAGATAGTATATCTAAAGAACTACTTTGACCTGATGGGTATACCTCATACATCTATAGATTGGCATGGTAATAATGGTGTACTCAGGTTAGACTTCAACAAGCCTATACCGGAAAGGATGAAAGGTAGATATGACATAGTTACTAACTTTGGCTTTGCTGAGCATGTACATGATCAATATATAGCCTGGAAGAATATTCATGACCTTGTTTGTATAGGTGGCATAATAGTAAGTGAGCTACCTGGTATGCCAAACTTCCCTGACCATACACAATACCCTTATTATACAACAGAGTTTTTTAACAGCTTAGTTGCTACAGGACTATATAAGATAGTAGAAAATAGATATCAACAACATACCTATCCTGTAGCAGGGCAAGTAGTCTTTTCAATATTAACTAAAGTAAGATATAACTTTATAACTAAAGATGAGTTCAATAGTATATTCTCTATGGATACAGGGGCCTCTAAATAGACTTAATAAATTAGCAATAGAGTCCTTTAAGGCAAATGGACATAAGTTCATTATATACTCTTTTGACAAGAGTATAGAAGCTAACTGTGAGGTCCGGGATGCAAATGATATAATGCCTGAGGATCAGGTGTATTTCTATAAGCACCTTGGTGGCAACTTCAGGTTTGGTGGAATAGCTGAAAGGTTAAAGTCAGAGATGCTCTATCAGTTAGGTGGGTGGCATGTTGACCTTGATGTTGTGTGCCTTCAACCATTCAATATGCCGGAGGAGTATGTACTTAGACCTCATCCAAGTGGCGTAGTAGGTAATATCATCAAAGCTCCTGTAGGATGTGAGCTAGGTAAAAGATATGTTGATTGGACCAGACAGATAGATGCTAACAATACAGATTGGGAGAAAAGCTTTAGGGGACTTACTTATGCAGTAAGTGACCTTGGACTACAACAATATATAGTAGACAAAGAGATATTTGGTACAGACGAAGAGCAACACTGGAGACCACTGCTTAACAACAATGGAACAGTACCTCCCGGAGAAAGAAAAGGAATACATTTCTGCGGAGCAATGGGTTACTATAACAACTATCAGGAAGGCTCTTTTTATGACAGCCTCTTAAAGAAGTACAATATATAATGAAACCATATATAAAGATACCAACCTATAATGCAGGTACCTGGGAATATACAACTTTTAATACTAAGGATGACTTCCGGGAGTTTGTAAAAGGCCTATTCAAAG
>Ga0209777_10009806_pt1 | contig 10257 bp, 13 predicted proteins | sample FrelakmetHBP12HB_FD_187147 | JGI IMG/M metagenome (GOLD analysis project Ga0209777, IMG submission 187147) | Freshwater lake sediment microbial communities from the University of Notre Dame, USA, for methane emissions studies -HBP12 HB (SPAdes)... | ecosystem: Environmental > Aquatic >...
CATTGTTATTCTTATTATCATGAATGCAGAACTTGCAATCATCACAGATCCCATCAGGGTTATCTGTCTCGTTGGTACCGGAGATTTTACAGATCATGTTATCTCCATATTATATTGCTCAATAATACTTCTTAATAGCACATCATCTTCTTTTACTTCAGATATTTCCTTAAAAAACAAATCAACATCTTTTTTCCATGAAAGAAAAATAGCTATATGTTCTGAAAACGTATCAAAAGCAGAATCTGCAGGTTGTTTTATATCAAGCTTTGCAGAAAACTTTCCATCATTTATCGTTTTTCTCAAACCAACATATCCAATGGCTACCTTAATTTTATCAATTGAAATGCCATGTTTTATAGAGTACGCCTTTTTATATGCTGAAAGCTGCTGTCTGTAACCAGAGCTATAATTATCATTTTTACTAGTCTTCCAATCAACAATTAAATATTCATCATTATTGTTTTTAAAAACAGCATCAATTTTACCTGTGAAATTAATATTTTCATCAGTCTTTACAAGCTTTGATAAAGGAATAGTAATAATTTCTTCAGCATCAACATCTAAAGGGTAATTTAGATGAATTTCTTCAACTAATTTTTCAATATTTACTTTGAAAGGTTCTAGCTCATCGGTCAACTCTACTTCTTTATTTTTAATAATATTTTCAGCAAGGCTATGAACATCACTACCTAAGCTAAGAGCTGCAGAGTAGGCATTAATATTAAGGATTCTACTTACAAAATAATCATAAGCATTGTCTGTAAGTGTAGAAAAAGAAATATGATCGAGATTTTCAAAATGATTTTTAACAAAATCTTTTATCCAAATATTTTTTGTCTCCAAAAGATTTTTTGCCTCATCATATTCTTTGTTTACAAACAGATTGTATGCTCTTTTTTTAAGCTCATATATGTCTGAACCACCAACAGAATCAACCTCGATTTCTTTTACATCAGCATAATCATTTACATACTCATTTGGCTTATCCGTGACAATTAAAAGTTTATCTTTAGCACGAGTAAACGCGACAAAATCAACCCTGAGAGTTTCTTCTTCAAGTTCTTCCTCAGCATTAATCTTTTTAGATTTCAAAATTGAAGTAACTACTGCATCTTGAAAATTTGATCTATCAGAGGTTTTTGCAGGAACATACACGACTGTGTCAAACTGTTTACCTTTAGCTTTATGTACAGTTGTTAAAACTACATTTTTTTCAACATTAGAACCACTGCCAAGTAGATCAGTTGACTCTAAAAAAGCAGAGATATTGTCAATTTTTTTATCATCAATAAGCCGGATTGCTTCAAAAAATGCATCCATCATAGCAAGGGATGCGAAAAGATAATCCTCACCATAACTAATAGAAATGGGAATAATTTTTTCTTTGAAAATATTGTTTATATCCTCAACATTTTCAACAGAAGTTCGCATTTTTCTAAAACTCGGACAAACAGCATAGATATCATCAATAGTAAGATCCTTTTTTTCAGAAAGTTCAAATGCATCCTGCAAACAAATAGGGAAAAAAGGAGTAAACATAGCAGCTTTAACATGATGAATATTTTTACTTAATACTCCCTTTAAAAACGTAATAATATTTGTTTGTGCATCAGCAGATGCACTAAAAAAAGTAGAAGAATGATCAATATCTTGATCCTGAAATTCTTTAGAAATCTTCATAATCTGATTATTTGTTCGAGCAATAACTGCAACTTGCTCACCGTCTGATGATAACTTTTTTACAAGTTTGCAGACTGCTGGACACATATCTTCTTTGGAAACATTATAAATAACTGGTTTTGCACCACCCTCTTTTTCATTGTTTTTCAAATTTTTAAGATCTTCACAATGATGCTTTTCTTTTGTCTTAGAGGAAAAATAATAACGGGAATAATCAAGAATCGCATTTGTACTTCTGAAATTTTCAGATAAAACAAAATGAGTTGAATCACTAAATTTCTTAAAATTAAGAATGGATCCGCCTTGAAAACCAAAAATAGCCTGTTTCTGATCACCTACTGCAATAAAATTATCAGCTGATCTAAGAGATATATCTGCTTCCATCCGGTTGACGTCCTGAAGTTCATCTACGAGCACATACTTGAATTTAGGAATTTTTCTAAGATTCAAAAAATCAAGAAGCATATCAGTATAATCCAGTCCATGACTACCCTTAATTTCTTCATAATAAGCATAAATTTTGACAAATTCCTCAAGAAAAACTTCAAGCTCTTCTTTAGAAAATCTCTTAAAATCAGTAATGTGATCTTTTACATCATCAATTACTATTTCATCATGAGTTATTCCAAAACTCTTGAGATACCGTATAAGATTCTCCATCTTTGGAACAATAGTTTCAAGTAAATAATTATCAGGATAATTTAGGGTCTTATGATCTTTCAAATAACGAAAAATAGAATACCTAAGAAGATTAGGAGACACAAGATGAGTATCATCAATATTATCAAGAGCATATGAGTGAAATGTATGAATATTTAAATCAGATAAGTCAACATCAATTTTTTCATCTCGGATAAGCTTTGTAATACGGTCTTCCATTTCCTTTCTTGCCTTCCTTGTAAAAGTAAGACAAAGAATTTCCTCAGGCTTTATCCCAGATCTAAGCAAATGAACATATTTATGGGCAAGTAAAAGCGTTTTACCAGTTCCAGGATTAGCAGTAACCAGGATATTTCCTGGGCAATCGATTATTTTTTGTTTCTCTTCATTTATCGACATAAATCACTAACTCGCCAAACCACTATTTGAAGGGTTTACAAAAGGTTTTATAACAAACTATATCTTAAATATTTTGCAAGAAGTATCTTACTAAAATCTATAGTTTTCACGATTATCGGTTTCGTTAACACCGCAGATTTTACAAATCATAATTAAACCCTCATAATTTTAATTAATTCTTTTAAACCAAAGATGAAACATTTTTTATATCAATAGGTTGGTTATGTTATATATGCTTAGGACAACACATCAAAAAATGGCCCAAAGAATCACGTCTGAATTTGGATTTATAGGATTATATTTAAATAATATAGCTGTATGGGTCGATAATCCTAGAAATGTAGAAACAGGATATCCTGATTCCCAAGATATAAAAATAAATGATCATCATAATATTGACTTAAATCGTGATAGAATAATAACAATATTAAATTTAGCTAGGACGAGTTATCTGTCTAATCCTAGTAGAAAAAATGAAGATGCAATATTTAACTATTGTAATGCTCTTCATTTTTTATGCGATTCTCCCATTCCGTCATTAGAACAATTTTCAAAATATGATCAAAAAAATCTCGATGAGAAATTTGACTCTGTGGATATAAAAAACGAATGGAAAAATATTTTAAAAAAAGATCTTAATGAGATCGAAATAAAAGAAGTTATAAATAATTTTCTTGAAGATATGCCTATTTCTTCTTTTGATATAAATGAAGTTACGAATGTAATGAAAAAAACATACCAGACCGGATTATTATTAGCTACTTATGCCTTTCCTGGAAAATATTTCTCTTAAAAATTCAGTATTATATTCGTATTATCTATAATACAAAACTTGCAATCATCACAGATCCCATCAGGGTTATCGGTTTCTTCTGTGCCACAGATTTTATAAATCATATCTCTAATAATCAACCTTTCCAAAGGAGTTTTATTCTCTAACTTCCTTGATATATACTCCATATTCTTTCTCAATAAAACTCAACATCTTCTTTTTTCTAACGTTGACAAACTTATCCACGTTTTTAAACAACCAAATTTCGTCTCGAATATTCGGAGACGGTAAATGATCGTATAATTCCAAATACTCGGGATTCTTTTCAAAAAAAACTTGCGGGAGACCGTCATCCTTCATTTCATTTATATCGCCTTTAATCGGCTGAAGATTCCAAAGAATATCTATTAGCTCATTATATTTCTCATGGTCAAAAGGTTCTTCTGTATCTGGATGAAGGGGAAAAATATGATCCTTCTCTGGATTAAATCTCGCATCTGCATCACCAACAAAATGATACTGTCTTTTAGGAGTGAGAATTTTTAAAGAAAACCACTGTGACTCAACTAAATCATCGGAATTTAATTCTATATCCCGCTTTTTGTCTGCGAGATTTCTTAATTCAATAAAAGGGAACTCCTTTTCGCTTAGCCCAGTAATTTTCTTCTCGATAAGTATCTTTGTATTATCAATATAGCTCTGCAGCCACCAATCTTTAAGTTGTGACAGAATGAAATACTTTTTCAGGTTTTGCTTTGATTTATGGGAGAAATTCACATATTTTATATTATGTTTTTTCCTCATATAATAAAAAAATAAAATTATTGGTACAAGGGCGTTCTTGGAATTCACAATATTTGAACGATTTATTCGAAATTCACCAAATAAAAAATCGGAGAAAAATGATTGCAAAGGGGTTTCTAACTCATCCCATATTTCCTTAAAATCTTTTAAATCACTTTCATCAACACGTTCAGGGTCAACCTTCATAGAACCAATTTTAATTAAATAAATTAACTGAAGAATATCATCGGGATCAAATGAAAAACCACCTGTATGTTCTTCAATTTTTTTGCTTCTTTTCCAAATTTTTTCTTCAAAAAGATAGTCGTAACTTTTAATTTTTGAAAATAAAATCTCTGAGTTAGTTAACCTCATACCTGTTGTATTTATTCGTTTAAAAATATCGAGTACTTCTTCTTTAGTAAAATCTTTTTTAATAGGATAATAAGATAATAATTTTACCTCCGTTCCGACAAATAATTTCCATAACGTATCAAAATTATCTTCAAAAATTGTATTTTCATCAGTAGATAATTCACCTATTCTTTCTTTTAAAGTATGCCTGAATTCGATTTTATTTCTAGATGTATCTTTACATTTATAAAGTTCATCTAACCTTAAATATCGTGGTTCTATTTTTTGATGTAGTTTAAAAAATTCAAATCCCTCAGGTTCTCTATTATCACATTTATTAAACAACAGATCAAAACATAAGATATCTCTTTCGAAATTATGTTTTAAACAGGAATAAAGACTCTGTAATCGTTGTTGACCATCATAAATTAACTGTTTTCCGCCCCATTTCCCAGGACTCTGAATTGGAGCTAACGTTCTTGAATCAAATTCTCGTAAAAATTCTCTATAAGGAATTTTTAAAGGTGTATCCCAAATAATTAGTGTACCAATTGGATATTCCCGTAAAATAGAATCAAATAAGCTTTTTATAAAATATTTTTTCTTATATCGTTCTCCCCAATCATATGGCCGCTGAACTGCTGGTAAAAACCAATGGTAATTAACATGTTCTACTGCTTCTCTTACTGAAATGGGAGTATAGAACGTCATAGTATCTCGAAATTGCCTCTTACTATTTATTTGCTTTTATATCTACGTTAACTCAATTTTTATTCTATTTCCTTGTAGATATAATCTTATATCAATATAATGATTCAGTTCAACTTCTTCGTTTTAATTTCTTAGAGTGAAAGAAGATAAATTCCTTTTCACTCCATCCTAGAACTTATCATCGCAAATCCCATTCCGGTTCTCAGTTTCGTCAGATTCACAGATTTTATAGAACATGTTTCTATAATTTAAAACTGTTATTCTTCAAAGAATTTTTTGATGTCTTTTGAGAATTTACCTGATTCATATATCATCTTACCCGATGCTGCTGGTTTTTTAAGGGTCAAGTCTGTTCGAGATGTTACGTTCATTGCTTTTGGGAGGGTTACCATACCTAATGCCCTAAATAATATCTCACTCCATTCACAGTTATGTAAACGAAAATCACTTCCAGGAACGTTTGTAATGTAATTAACAAACTTTTGCGGGCGTAGGAATACAGAGAATTGATTTAATTTTGTTATTAAATCTTCTTTTCCCAAATCTTTTTTTAACTGTGCTCTCTCCCGTTGTAAATTGATAATTTTGATTCCATTCCGTGGGTTGTAATCTTCCAACATCCTAGATTCAAGTTTCGTCATACGTTTTACATAATCAGGAATATTCAAGTTTATGTTTTCCTGGATATGAACTCTTGCTGTAACGGGATATTCTTCAACTTGAAACTCTGAGAATCCCTTAGTCAGACTATACGGGTCTTTTAACTGCGCAGACAGATTGTATCGTAATGCATCTTCTAATGGTTCAGGAGAATTTCGAGAACTTACCAGACTCTTCAACCATTCTGTGTCCATTCGATATGAGACTTCGAGGCCAAACATGTCGTAATCCAAAACTTTATTCAAATCTAAGATAATTTCGTTGTTTTCCGTATATACTGCTCCTTCAATTAATCCAGAAGGCGGATTAATAGCATACACTTTTACACTATACACATCTCCAGGATTGAATTTCTTTGAAATCTTACCAATTTTTTGGACCCATTTTGAAAATTTACTCTCAACGTGAACTGTGGTTGTGTAAATCCCTAAATCATTCATACAATCAATTCTAAGACTATCTTGTTTATCCCCTATTATCCATTTAGATATTTTTTCTGCTATCTCTAAAAGCCCCTTTGCATCACTTATTGTGCTCATGTGGTTCCCTCCTCATCTCAATTAACTCTTTAATAGGAATCAGAATGCCCTTGTCACTTGCTATATCGGTTTCAATGATTAGGGGCTGTATGCTCTTTTCTTCGATTTCAGAATCATCATAATATTCAGGTATATTCTCGCTTATAATTTCTAACTTCAAGTGACCGCCTCCCTTAGGTACATAAATACAACTGAATGGCGAAACGAGAAATGCTTTTTCCGATGCTGCAGAAGCAAAATAGGCTAACAATGGTATAAAAATCCGGTCCTTAACACTCGTCTGGCTAAATATTGCATTTACAAAGGCAACTCCAAGTGCTTCTACAAATGATTTATTTGTTTTTACTTTCTCGAATTTTTTCAGCACTTCATCTATAGCCTGTTGCTCGAATGGTGGATGTAATAACTTTAAAAGCGAATCTATAAAAGAAACGTATTCAATAAACTCAGTCTTTAAATTATTTAAACCTTTTTCTAAATGAGAATGGAGTTTTTCTAATGCATCCAAAACCTCATCCGGTAATTTAACGTTCAACTCGCTATCCTCAGATGATACCATATCCATAAAGATTGTAGTGGAACCATATAATTGAATTTTAATGGGAGGTTTATCAAAAGGTATCTTTATAATTTCTGGAATGGCCTTGACCGTTAGTGATGTATTGTACAATATCCGTTCTTCGTTTAATTCTATCTTCTCATCGTTTGATAAAACTATATGCAACTTAAAAAATGCTTTTTGAAATGGATTATCAAATACACTTGATTTCAGAATACCTCCAAGGTAATAAGGTGATTTTAAATCATTAATCTTAACAACCCTTGAATCGGGTGAAAAATCATCCTTAACGTTGTGATATTCAATGACCGAAGAAAATCCATCTAATTCAAAACTAAATGACTTAATGTCATTTCTTTTCCATAGAATATAGAATGGAATTTCTTCTCCTTGAATAATATCCTCCGATACATAAAGTTCTATTCCGTCTTTTTTCAAACCATATTCCCCCATTATTATGAAGTTATAGCGGTTCTTAATGTTACTTATTTTCTTATGATCTCAAAACAAATCCATACCAGTTAGCTCTTTCATCTTATCAGTATATAATAGCGACATACAAGCAGAATGGACACCAGCTCTTATCTCATCTGCTTTAACAAGTGCGCCTCCACATATCTTGCAATGGTGTTCCTCATCTAGTTCATCTTCATCGACTATTGACATCTTCTTTTGTTCTCGTTTCATATATTTACTCCTATTTCTTCATTTTTATCTTCTTTATCATTGATCTGGCTGTATCATCATATAGCCAGAAATACTACGTTTGGTTGATTTCTTAGACGATACTTTGAAGTTTTTCAGAAAATCTTCAATGTTGAAATTTGCTTTTTTTTCTTCCGATAACCCTTCATAATAGATGCGTAATTCATGTAGAAGTGTTGATTTTCCACTACTCATTGATATTCACCTCTCTTTTTCTTCCTATCTACTTTTTACAACATACAATTGCGTCGACGCCTTGCATCGACTTAATGTAATCCTTTAGCTTTTCGTTCTTTTTCCACATCCGGTCTATTACCAGTTGCCGATATGCTTTTTTAATATTTTTTCCTGAGCACCATAACTGGTGCGCTATAGCACAAACAAGGTTAGCTGGTATGTTACAGTCATGTTTTAGCACATATTCAAAACACATCTCCCATCTGTCTTGATCTGGCAATAAATCCCAACCATGTTCTGAAGGATGAACGGTACCATCTGGTTCTTCTGTAAACCATGTCTTTGGGTTACTATAAAAGTTATATTTTTCATCTACTTTTTCTATGAATTTTTTATAGTTCATCTTTCCAGTGCATTTCTTCTCTTTTTTTGCTTTTAGCGTCATTTCTTTTCACCTCGGTTCATCTTGCCAAATTTTTTTGTGATCGTGTCTATCTCTATTTGCCCACGCTTCTATTTCTTCTGCAAGTTGATCATAGGTAAAATTTCTAAATATTTCTGAGGATCTGATATCTTCAGCAACTTTATCTGCGATTAATTTTTCAGCTCTTTTTAGATCCCTAACAGCCTTCAATATAGGTTGATTATATATTGGAACGTATTCATCTACATAGATATCATCTAGATTGAATTCAATTTTTATTTTCATGTTTTACCTTCTTCTTTTTTCAATTAAATAATCAATCTGCCTCATCATAAATTGATAAATACGTTTCCTTTATGATTGGCTTTCTACACCAAGAACAAATACACTTCGGACCAGGCTCTCCAATATGCGAAAACCATTGTATCTTTTCCAGATATTTTTTCTTAATCTCTGGTACCGCATCATCGAATGTCCCTATCTTAAAAAAACAATCACTATGAAAACGAGCCTCTTTCATTTGTTTCTTTTTATTATGCATTAAAATAACTCCTTCTGTTAATCTTCTTTATCATCCCATACATGGCCTTTTGGACAAGTGACATACCATGCTTCCAAAAAACCACCTTCCATACTAAGATAAGGATTATTTTTACATTTATTTTCTGGATAAAATTTCTGGCATTCTGGACAAAACACTATGTCCTTTTGTTTTATCATTTCTTTCTTCTTTATTTCTAGTCGCTTTATCCTTTTATCAAAGTTTTTCAATTCTTTTTTGGCAGATTTCATATCATTTCACCTTTTGTTTTTTTAATGAGTGTTCTGTTCGTTTTCTCTGTCTCATGCAAGTACCTCATTTGTTGCTAAGCAAACATTGGTAATTTCTCCTGAAAATACTCATCAATTTTCTTCTGACCTGTTTTAAATCTCTCTCTACTTAAATTAAAATCCTTTGCAATGGAATTGAATCTGGATCTGGAAACTCGGAATTCTGCAACCCCTTGGCACATGATTGTTTCATCTTCTATATTGATTGCATCTGGTTTATAGTGGTAAAATAATATCCTAACCTCTTCATCATCACCTTCGATTAAAACACCATCTATAGCTTGAACAGTAACCTTATCGACATCTACATCAATGTCTAGATCCGGGTCAATATGAGGTCCATCGGGATGAACAACTAATTTTTTAGCATCTGGTTCAGATTTTATATCCACCTTCTTTATTTTCATCTAATCTTCTCCTGTTCAATTCCTTTTTTTAATATTTTAACAGCATATGCTATAAAGTCTCGGAACACATAGCCAAGAACAACGCCAAGCAACAGTTCTATCATTTCTTTACCTCCATTTCCTTTGTTTTCCAAATTTTTGGTTTCATACTAAAGATGTATTGTAAACTTAAATATAAACTTTTCTACAAATTTGTATACAATGTAAATAGAATTTATGAAAATAACGAAATTTGTAGATAAACTTATTAATGACTGAACGATATCATCCTACTAACAAAGGAAAAGTATGGCGAAAGTGTTGATAGCAACGCTATACTCCCCTGAACCTGTACTATTAGCAGCAAATAGACTAGGACCAGATAGACTGATACTACTAATTGATCATAAACCAGACAAAGAGCAGGAAAAAAGTTTCAAGCTAATACAAGAATCACTAGGACGTGTAGTAGATGTAAAAAAGGTCCCAACAGAGGTCTATGATATAGTAAAGGTGGCGGAGAAATGCGTTGAAATAATAGATATGCAACCAAAAGATGATGAAATATTCATAAATGTCACATCAGGTCGTAAGACAAAGGCGTTGGGTCTTTT
>Ga0209777_10009807_pt1 | contig 10256 bp, 11 predicted proteins | sample FrelakmetHBP12HB_FD_187147 | JGI IMG/M metagenome (GOLD analysis project Ga0209777, IMG submission 187147) | Freshwater lake sediment microbial communities from the University of Notre Dame, USA, for methane emissions studies -HBP12 HB (SPAdes)... | ecosystem: Environmental > Aquatic >...
AGGATCTTCGATCTATTGTTCGTAACTATAATTGGCTTCTCATAAACAGTGACATTCGGAATGTGGCGAAAAGCAACTATGGAGTTAACATCAGTGTCATATTTTTTATAGATATCGTGGTTGCCTATCAAAAAAAATGTTGGGATAATTTCTGAGAGTTCTATGACTATGTCAATTCCTGCATTAAGAACATTTATATCTAGCGATTGACGATTATCGAAAAAATCTCCGCAGAAAAATATAACATCATTTTTCTGGATATTTTTCTTTAGATAGGGAATGAAAAGATTTTTAAAAAAGTGTTGAATATTTTGTAGCCACTCAAGTGAATTGGCTCTCACTCCCAGATGCGTGTCGCTTAGCAGAAAAATTCGATTATAATCAATGTGTTGTGTCTCTACTTTAAATGAGCTTAAATCCATAAAAAGATTTATATATTATAAATGAAAAGGGCGTATTGGTTTTATTCTTTTTCAGTATTTTCCTTGATTTTTGCTTTCACATACAGTTTCAGCTCAGTCATATTCGAAATATATGTTTGGGCTGTGAAATAAGAAAAATTATGTTCCGCGTTTGTTTTTTTTGCGACTTTGATATAAGGATGAGTTTCTCGGGAATTTTGCGCAACCAAAAAATGCGCACTGCCTGCGCTGAATATCATTGAGACGCTGTAAAAATCTCCCTCGCCCCTCGGATTATCATCTACAAAAAAATATTCGTACGTGTAATCAAAATCTTCGCCCAATGTTTTTTTAAGCTTTTCGTACAGTTTTACGAATGTCGGGCATTGCTTTCGCAAGATTGGGTAGTATTCCCTTTTTGCTTCTTCGATAATCGAATCTATTTTATGTCCTAGTCCAAAACATAGTTTTTCGGAAGGCGGCACGCCTTTCATAGATTGTTTCAGCTCTTGCTTAGTCCTTCCTGGGAGATGCTTAATGCTCTCATTGACTTTTTTCTTCATGTGTTGCTTCAGTAGCTTCACGACTTCAATATACCCATGCAAACTTGCCCTTCGCAAAGCCCAATCACTATTCGCATGCACATCAGCTCCAGCATTAAGCAGTAGCTTCACGACTTCAACATGCCCATCGTTGCTTGCCCATTGCAAAGCCCAATCATCCATTGCGTGCACATTGGCTCCAGCGCCGAGCAGCAGTTTCACGACTTCAATATACCCATGCAAACTTGCCCATCGCAAAGCCCAATCACTATTCGCATGCACATTAGCCCCAGCATCAAGCAGTAGCTTCACGACTTCAGTACGTCCATTCTGGCTTGCCCATTGCAAAGCCCAATCATTATATGCATGCACATTAGCCCCAGCGTCGAGCAGCAGCCTCACGACTTCAGCGTGCCCATTGCCACTTGCCCATTGCAAAGCCATGTGCATATTAGCTCCAGCAGCGATCGCATCCTTGACAAGCCAGACCGAACCTTGTCTGGCTCCAGTCTTTAGCTTTTCTTTAGGCGTAAGCTTCTTGAAAATTTGTTGAAGCTCTTGCTCAGTCCTTCCGGGGAGATGCTTGATGCTCTCGTTGATGTATGACATGTCTAGCTTAAATAGTATTATAAGGTCTTTGATCTGTTTCATTGTCAAATGATCGATAACAGTCTCCAGCTCAATCCCGGGCGGCATCATGCTTAGCATTTTTTCTATTCTTTCTATTGTAGTCAAGTTATCATATAATTTTTGATAATGGCCATAATTATAATAATCCGTGTTGATAGTTGCCCCTATGAGATTTCTGAAGACTTCTTTTCTTCCAAAAAAATCATAAATAAAATCTATGAACAGATTTTCGTTTGAGCTGAAATGATCCATGCCTGTCTCATAGAGCAATGTTCTCCAGTCTTCAATGGGCTGATTTTTTATGTTTCTTTTTATCTCTTCTTCAGATCTTGGCTTAAGGTGCTTGATGCTCTCGTCCAGATTTTTGGTCAGAGTATAATCATCATTAAAGTGATAGCCCAATTCTTTTATGCCTTTTGTCCAGCTGTCTTCATCATTTGAAGATATGAATTGCACTATAGTCTTGGCATTAAAATCTCCAGAATTTCCTCGTTCAGCTATCAAATTGTAAAGTGTTATGTCCAAATAGCTTCCCCACTTAGTTATGGATCGCCAGAACTCAATAATCTCTGACAAAGACATGTCTTTTATAGATTGTTCTATTTCTTCTTCAGTTCTTCCGGGCAAGTGCTTTATGGCTTCATTAACAAATCTAGCTTTCACTATAACTATAGATCATTTTATCTATATATTTTTAAAAAAGTTTCTTCGTTTTTATCTTGTCGGTCAAGCCATATTTTTGGTTGAGTTCTCTCAACAAGTTTTCCTTATCCAAGACAGATACTTCATTATATAGTTGATCATAATTAACTTCAAAAAATTCCGCGAACGCAATGAAGATTTCTATATTCGAGTATTTCTTTTCTGTTAAAAGTCTTTCCTTGAAATAGTAATACATCTTTATTCTGTCCCCGCCGTCTGCTTTTTTCTTCTTCTTGTACTTCTCAAAATAAGGGGATTTCTCGAATATCGCATACAGTTCGTCATCTAACATTTTCAGCGTTCGAATCTCTATCATATTTTCTCCAAGCTGGTCTTCATAAAGAGAAAACACGCTGTCATGAACTTTTAGTACGCCAAAATCTTCATAATTAAACTCTCCTGAGTTAAAAGTATGTCCCGCAGTTTTATTTTTCTTAATCATAGTTTTTAATCATTTATTTTAAAACAAACCCTCGCCTGTCGCATTTATATCCTTTATCATCTTGTTGTCAGGCGTAGGCTCTACTGTCTGGACCCTGCTGCTGATTGCTGCATCAATAGAAATAGGTTTTTGCCCCCTGGGATACTTATGTCCAGATGCTACATTATTTATCACAAAATCCATGTCCTGTATTGGAGAATTCCTGTCCTCCTCGATTCTCAAGTACTTCCAGTCTATCGTATATCTTTTTTTGCAATTTTCATATCCTGCTACTCTATTTGCTAAGCACTTCAAGAAATACTCACCTCGGGCCTTCATCTCCGGGTTTGTTATGATGCCGAACAGCAGATCGACAGTGTGCAGCAGCCCCGCAGACTCTGCGATAGATGTGATATTCGAATCTGTTGAGTCCCACCCGCTCCGATTAATTTGACTCAGAGACACGATCGCCCAATTGTTCTCTTGTCCCATCGCTCTGATGTCTTCAGAGATTTGCTTTATTTTCATATACGTGTTCTCCGTGTTCGGATTTCTCCAGTTCTTCATAATATTGATGTAATCTATGAAGACGTTGTCGAACTTGTAGCCCAACAGCTCTTGGGCTTTTCTCAAGTATGCGCTAATGTCGTTGGCTGAAGCTGTTGAAGCTGGAAATTCTTTAATGTGCAACTCACCCAAGGGCTTTATCGACCTTGATCTCAGATTTGTTAGTTTCTGTTTTAAAAGTGGTTGATCTTTTGATAACTCTTCGTATTCATCTACAGGAATGTTAAGCAAATTTGCACCAATGCGCATTCCGATGATTTCTCTTTGAAGCTCTAAAGTTATGTATGCCGTGCTGTTTCCCGCCATCATTGATTTTGCAGCTAAGTTACAAGCCCATTGTGTATTATGAGAAAGTATGTCATTTGTATAATATGTATGATTAACACTATCTATTTCTAAATCATACATTTCTTCTGAATAATTTAAGTCTTTAATAGAAATAATTTTATTAAATCCTGTTCTAGTTATTAAAGTGTCATTTTCTTTTAAGTCTTTAACAAAACACTCTGTATTATTAAAATTTTCATATTTTATAACTATATGAGTATCTGCACATTTTAAAAATAAATCATTATCTAATTTTATTTCATATACATTATATTTAATAGTTTTGCCTATAGTGTTTATGTTTTTCCAGCCATCTTCTGTATCTACTTCCCAGTTTTCTACATCAAATGTTTTTAAAAATTTTTTATTCAAATATTCATCTACATTTTTTATTTTCATAAATTTAAAAAATTTAAGCATTCATTTACAATCTTTTCTTTATTTTCTCTATAATCTTTTTCCCATATTATTAAAAGTTTATAGTTTTTATTTATCGCAATATTATTTTTATTTTTATCATGTTCCCATATTTCTTTTGATATTAAGTGTTTACAAAAAGGATTTGGTCTATCATTTTCTTTAAAAATGGCAGGATTGGCATGAAATATATCTCCGTTAAATTCTATTATTTTATCATTATAACAAAAATCATACATATAACATTTTGATTTAGCTTTAATTATCTTTTCACCATTGTGCGTTGCAAATTTAACGTCTTCTTTAATAGATATATTTTCTAATAATTTATAAAATAATTCTTGAGAAATACGAGAATAAAAAGAAATATTTGATAGATTTTTTATATGTTTATTATACCATGTATCATATTTTATCGTTCCTTCTTTTTCGCCATATTTTTTAATATAATTTTCTAATGTAACTCCTGATTTTGCATTTTTTTCATGATATTTTATTGTTCCATCAATAATACCATATTTTCTTATAAAATTTTCAATAGTACCACTTTTAAGTTTATTAATTCTTTTCTTTTCTTCTGGGCTTTTATTGTTTAATGTATTTTGCCATTTAATTTGTCTTTCTTCCCATCTTTTTCTTCCTTCTTCTTCGCCATATCTTTCAATAAATCTTTCTAATTTTCCAGTAGCTTGTCTTTCCTTGACTTTTTCTTTTGCTTCTTCTTCTGAATAACCTAATTTTAGCCAATATTTTATTTGATTTGTTCCTCGATCATTATATTTTTCTGGATTTTCCTTTTTTTCTTTTTGATAACATGATTGCATGTATTCTACTTGTTCTTTCGCTATTTTTTTAGCTTCATCTTTATTAAATCCTTTTTTTATCCAATGTTCTGGATTTTTTGAACACATAGCTTTAAAATCAAAATCGCTCATTTGTTTTTGCGTATTTCTAGTTTTATCTTTTGATTTTTCAATACGTTTTGTTGCTTCTTCTTCGGATATATTCCATTTATTCATTTGCCATTCAACAGAATATACACGCGAAGTTCCAAAAGATTTTTTCATATCGGCTATTTTCTTGATAGCTTCTTCTTCAGTTAAACTATATCTTTGCATTTGCCATTCTACTGAAAATTTTAATTGATGATAATCCATAGTTTTTATTATATATCTAGGTACTCCAAAAGGATTTTTATCTTTTTTCTGGCTTTTGGGTTTCATAGAATTCTTTAATCGTTATTTTTTTAATTTCATTCGTAATTTTATTTTTAATTGTTATGTAAGTATTTTTTTCAACGCACTTCCCGCTTTTTGGTGATCCTTGGAACACGATCAATGATCCTTTCCAGTATCCACCCTTAGTGCATAGATCTATAAAATCATATCCTGAAGATGTCCTTGCTAGTCTAGTTTGAAGATGTGAAGCTGGATCAAAGAAATTACTGCCTAAATCAAAGGTGAAGTCAATTGCAGTTTCTGAAGATAGCATATGCCTGACTTTCTCGACCACTTCACTCGAGTTTTCAGTGGTCACTTTAGTCATCTTCATGTATGCAATTACTTTGCGAAGCACGCTGTCTAGATTTCTAACTTGGATCCAAGAGCTTGCATTGTTTTCAACCCATTCATTGTCATAGTCTTCACCAAGTTGTTTCTTGATGTTATACAATCCAGTGATCATGTCATCAGAAAACTTTTCACCTAATCCTTTGATTTGAATCAACTGCATCATTTGTTCTTTTGACGGGGGCTCTTTGTATCTTAACGTATGCTCTTTGGCAATGTCAAATAACTCTCGCACGTTCTGATTGGTGAAGAACTCAGGCTTAGCCGTGTTGAGGAATAACGGATTGCCTAATATAAAATGAAAAAATAAATTCTCTTGATGAACTGTACTTGACATTTTAAAATCTACTTAAATTGTTTATTTATTTTTGATCTTAATTTTTCTCCAATAGTTTTAGCAATTGTATCAATATCTTTAAGAAATAAATTTGCCGTTATCAAATTAGCAACTCTCTCATTACATTTCTCTTTCATATCTTTCATGCCTTCTTGAAAACCAATAATATAATCTCCAGAAAAATCATGATGTGAATGAGTCTTTAGAGTATAATCTCTAATCTCGTCATCAGTCCATTCTTTAACTAAACTTTTCTTTTTCATTCCCAGTTGTGTTTAATGATTTTATAGCTTGTGTACTTGAGCTTTTCTACATATCCAAGTTCTACTAGCTTATCGATGTCATTTGTCAAATCAGAGCTCATCCTTATTCTAGTTTTAAAATAAACATCTCTAGTCTTAAATTCCCCGTCATAACGTTTCTCGTCATTCAAAAAATTAACGATCTCGAATAGAAAATCTTCATATGTCGGATAGTCGATTATTCCTATCAAGTTTTTTATCTTAACAATTTTTTCGTTGATTGGCTTCATATTGTTTATAAATAAAAAAAGGCCTCAAGTTTTAAAGAAGCCTTATTTAAAATAGCGTTAAAGAATTTTTTTTAAAAAATAATAGTATCTGCAATTGAAATACAATACGGAGTTATATGATTTAATGTATAAACTGCCTTTCCTATATAATTTGGATCTCTATATAATCTTAAATAATATTCAATTGTCACTGTATCTATTTTAAGTATTGTTTGTTCTTTTATTCCATTTTTGATAAAGATTTCATGTGCAAATTCATATGCATCATTGATAGTTTTAGATAAAAAAACTCGTTCTGGATGAAAAGATTTTTTAGATCTTGATTTTGGAGATAACCCATATTTTAAAATTTTATCACAAACAGCAGAATTACATGTATGATATAAAAATCGGGGATGTCTTTCTTGAAGAATATCATATTTAGCTTCAAAAGAAAAAAGAATATTGATAAATCCCTCTAAAATAAAACTATTATAAATTTTATAAAAAACTTCTGATTTCTCTGCCCATTTTGATTTTTTAAGTTCACCATTATGATTGTATGATGAAATAAAAGATGGAAACCAACCCAAATTGTTCGTTAATTGTAAAAGTTTATCTAATTCTTTTTCTGCTATATCATATTCTTCATTAAATATATATCGCAGTGTAAATGTATTTTGCTTATAATTAGGATTAGCTGTGTAATTTGTTTTCAATAGAATTGATATAACTCTATGCAAAGGAGATGAAGTTATCAAGCCTTCATAAATTTCAAATTCTGGTTTATAAAATTCGTATAATTGATCTATATCATTCATATTCATATTTATCTATTGCAAAGCAAGATCATCTTCAAGCTCTTTTATGATTTCATCTACAGGTGAAGCTTCTTTTATTTCTTCATCTAGAATAGCTGTTACTTCAGCCAAATCATCTAAAGATTCGATAGACGGCAAAGAGAATGTTTTTTTGATTATATTATCATCCAGTTGATGCAGCACTTCTTGTGTAAATACTTTATCAGTGTAAAGCTCTATGAGTGGAATTTCACCGCCTAAGTGCTTGCATACCAAAGTTCTTGCAGTGTCCTTGGGCTGAGCATAAAAATCAGTTCCCTCTGCGGTTCTAAACAAAAAACAATTATTTCTATCTGAATCTGATAGTTTTTCCCATTCTTTTTTTGTAAGGCATTTTCCTCGGATAACTCCACAATTTTTCCAAGACACAAATTTCTCCAGGCCTACATATGGGTTCGGCTTTTTATAAAATGGGATGTGAATCTGCACTTTTATAGGGCGAGCAAATCTTTGTTTATAAGGATGAAGAGTCACGACAATGCCGACTCTTGTGGCTTCTATTCCCTGCTTTTTAACATGCTCTTCACTGTCTTTGTCTTCTAGTTTTGATTTCGTAAGTGTAAATATGATTGATGCACTATATTTTGCACCGCCTCCGCCAGAAATGACATCTCCTGGGATATAAGAACCAATACTGTTATGAGATAAAATACCATTTTCTAATATATAATGATGTGCATCGGCCACTTCTATATCATATACCTTTAAGTTATCTTTAACTTCTGTTTTTGAAATTAGTTTCAATTTCTTCATATGTTATTTTTTTAAATTTTTTATTATCGTTAGATACAAGTACATAAAAATTATATCCTTTTTCTATTACGCTTTTTGCTTTTAAATAAATTCCCTCTAAATTTTTATTATAAAAATATAAACTTTTTACTTCTATGAATAAATTATCTTTTTTTATATAAAAATCAGGAATATACTTTCTTTTTAAACCCGATTCAGTTAAGCCATATTCAAATTTAAATTCATTGATTATTTTGATATTGTTTTCTATTTCATTTTCATTATAAATATCTAATAAATAATTATCCAAGGCTCCGTATTCGTATCCCTGAATCAAAATTTGCCTACCTGATAAAAATGTATATATTTTGTATCTATATCCTTTATTATGTTTTCCTTTTCCTTCATTTTCAAAAAAAGTATTTCTAACTTTATTTACTACACTCGGATTTCGCATTGGTGTTTCATAACCTGTTTTTTCAAAATATGTGTCTTTAGCCTTTTGTTGACATTTTTTGCTTTTCCCGGGGTTATCAACACCCAGATTTGTCATCCATGTTTCTTTTTTCTTTTTTCTTTGTTCTTTACCTTGTAGTGGACAAACACATTTATATCTTTCTAAATTTGTTTCTTGTATACGTTTTATAACTATAGGTGATTTATTAGGGTTATCAACTCCGAGATTATTTAACCAAGTTTGTTTTCTTTTTTCTTTTACTTTCGGATCTTTAAAATTATGATCGTAACCAGTTTTTTCTAGTAACGTATTTTTAATTTTTTTGTTTATTTCGGGTATTTGAAAAACACATGAAACTCCGTAATTTTTTAAATTTGATTCTTTTACACTTTTAATTATTCGTTCACCCATATCTGTATTTTCATAATTCCATTTTATATTACAAGAAGGACAACAAAATACATTCATTAAAATATCTTTATTACAATATTTACATTTTTTTATTTCAGTTAAATCATTTCTAATATAATAAAATCTTATTATTAATGTAGCATCATCTGGTAAAAAATTAGTTAATTCGATCACCTTCTTAAGATCTTCTATGTTTTTATAAAAATATTTTCCCAAATTTCCCGCAGCACAACCGGTTGTTGTTTTAATTTTTTCTATTATTTCTTCTTTTTTCATGAATATATCCTTTTATTATATATATTCATGTATATGCGGAGATTTTTTACAAAATCAAAATTTCATCATTTTCTTTTAGATTTTTAGCTTTAATCCAAATAGGTTTTCCATTTTTTTCTATCATAAATTTATGTTCTTTTGTACATTTTAATATAGTATTATCATCAAATTTTAATTCAAGATAATTTTCAATATCAAAATTAAATTTATCTATAACTTCTTTAGGTCCATTTAATGTTATAACATATTCACCTTTCTGTATATTTTTTATTTCTTTATAACTATTATCTTGCATTAAAATTTTATTTTCACCAGAAATACACGCGTAAGTATGTGCAGTTATCACAAACGGGATTGCATTTTTTGCAAAATCATTTCCTATGACTCTAAAAGTTCTGCGCACAGCTTGTTGCTTTGTCATGTCTCGCTTGTTTTCTCCGGATGTCGTGTCTGCTTTCTCTTTAGTTGACGACAAACTGCCCAGAGAATCGAGAACAACTATGATTTTGGGTGGAGTTTTTCCCGAGTCTTTCAGTTCCTTGACAGTTTCATTTATCTTCGCGGCTGATGTAGCAAATTCCTCAATAGTGCTGACATTCTCTAGGCGAAACTTTGATGTGTCTATTCCAAGCCTCTTGACAAAATCAACATCGATTGCGCCTTCAGTGTCGTAATAGATTGGGAAATATCCCATTGCTTGAGCGCTCCGAACTATGCTCAAAGCTAAAAACGTTTTGCCGCAGCCCTCTTGTGAAGCTAAGAGCAATGAACGCCGATTGGGCATTCCGCCAAACAAAGAGCCAGACATGGCAGCGTTCAAAATGTATGAGCCTGTAGGGATCCATTCATCAATTTTAGCATAAATATTGTCATCTATGATAGCGCCACCCGGTGAAAATTTCGATAAAATGTCGTTGAGTTCACTGAAAGACGTAGAATCTGTCTTTGTGATAGTTGATTTTTTAGCCATAAAAAAGTATAGATTTGTTCTATATTTTATGACGTATAGATAAAAAGTTTTAAATTAAACTGTTAAAAGTTTTTGCGGTGAATCTTGTGATTAGCTCGATTATCTCAGGCGTAAGAATTCTTAAAAC
>Ga0209777_10009808_pt1 | contig 10256 bp, 7 predicted proteins | sample FrelakmetHBP12HB_FD_187147 | JGI IMG/M metagenome (GOLD analysis project Ga0209777, IMG submission 187147) | Freshwater lake sediment microbial communities from the University of Notre Dame, USA, for methane emissions studies -HBP12 HB (SPAdes)... | ecosystem: Environmental > Aquatic >...
TATCAGCTGCCGAGAAAACCAAAGTGTTGAAGCATTGGGAGATGTTTTTGAGAAGCGGCCTGGAGAAAAAGTACTTCACCGAGGCACTTTATAAGCATCTCATCAACCATTGTTCCTTCATCGCCCACTATAACATTCACGGCTTCTATGCCACCTACTTTGAGAGTGGGGATGATACCCTTCACTTTCTCTCGCAGTTCGACACCCGCCAGGGGATCCCCCGGAGCATCGAGTACGGTATGACCTACTGGCTGACAGACGAAGACTACTACGGCGTCAACACGGAAATGTGCCGCATTGCCTGGAGGTATATACCAGCTATTGAGTTGAAAGCCAGGAACGACCAGCGGCACAGCGACCTGGCCCACGCTGATCTCTTATTGAAGAAGCATGGGATGAATCTTCCGGGAGGAACCACATGACAACTGAGAGAAAGGTTGACGGATGGATAGACGACATCGTTGGGGCCCTTTGCGACCCTATTATTGTCATGCCCGGCGGTTGGGGAGAGGACCTGCCCGACTGGCTGAGAAAGAGAGTTACCTTGGAGCGGCTTGCCGAAAACATAATAGCCCTCAATGAACACAGAGACGTAACCGCCACTGATGCCGAGGCCGCCTGTTATCTCTTTACGGCTTCGCTCAGTGCGCCGATCGGAAGTGACTGGACACAGATATACCTGTACGTTGCCGGCGGAGAGATGAAGGATGAGGCCAGGACCGAAATGCCGGCAGACATCAGGGTAGATGCCTTGACTGAGTACCAGTGGCGTGAGTTAAAGGGATTGAAGAGTTGGATATACCAGCAGCGGGTGAAACACCGCAAGGAGAAGGCACGGGGAGAGCGGCGCCAGGAAAAAGAGAAACCCGAGATAAAAGAAGCAACCGAGGCCAAAGAGCTGGAAACCAAGCCTGTCCAGCACTCCTTCTTCTAACACTTTAGTAAACCAAAGTGAACGATAGCGAACATTATTAAACAGAAAGAGGTAGCACGATGAGACAAACGGAAGAAACAGAACTCAAATACTGTCCGTATTGCCGGAAGCAGACTCCGCATAGGGTTGTAGACTCCAGGACCGATGGCAAGGGGACAGGGCGAGACCTGAGATGCACCAGATGCGGGTCAGCTCGCCTGGGAGAAATACAGGGATTTGACGCAAGCCTGATGTAATAAGAACGAGAATAATAAGGAGAAATATGGAGACGAAATATCTAAGTTGTGCAGAAACTGCCAAATTGGTACGAGCTGCCCTGAAAAAGAACTTCCCTGGAATGAAGTTTTCTGTGCGGTCCAGTGTTTACAGCGGCGGAGCTTCGATCGATGTGTCCTGGGTACTTGGCCCTACTACCAGGGAAGTCGACGCTGTCGCCGGTCAATTTGAATCAGCCGACTTCGATGGGAGTATCGACATGGAGACTCGTTACGACCACTGGTTGTTGCCCGATGGTTCCGCTATCGTCAAACATGGCCCCGGCACTGAGGGTTCCATGGGTAATATTCCGGCGGTGTCAAACCCAATGCCCCCCGGCGCCATACCCGTATCATTTGGAGCTCACTACGTACAATGCCAGCGTCGCTACGCCAACCAATGGGAGGGCGAAACAACCCTGATAAACCAGATTGCCGCTGACATGTGTAAACTTCAAGGCGTCGCCTGGAATGGCCTAAACCTGACAACAGGGCTATTTGGTTCCGGCGACACGGAACAAGTCGGCCAACATGCTTGGAGACTTCTAAACACCACTTCTTTCGCACCTGGCGAGGCATATACCGGAGTGCGTTGTGAAAAAGAGGGCGAAGATAATGGGTTGAATCTTCCAATGGTAATTATCAAGCAGGCAGCTTACCCATTTGACTTATAACTTCGTACGTTGTCACAAACATTTTTCAGATAAACTTCGAATTGCGTAGCTCATCGTATTGTGCCCCGGGTAAAAAGGTCGGCTGAACTTCGACCTTGCGCATTAACGGTGAAATTCAACGATAAAAAGGGAACCATTTTATGTGTGTGTTTATGGTGGAGACGAGGGAGGGTCAGCTATTTTCAATTTGCAATCCACATTTACTATCCGACTTGCTGGCAGTAATCGAATGTAATTCCACTGTGGTTAATATGCGACAAATGCCTTGGTGGCACGATTAACCATAATTCGAAGTCACGTTAATAGATGGAAAGTTCACATCATAGGAATGAACAAAACGATGAAATGTGCAAGCGCCGGGTTTTACAATCCACCGAATTGTTAAATAGCTTTTTGTACGTCGGTTGAATACATTTTGGACGGGGAGTTTAAGGAGATTTGAATTCCCAGAGATGAAAGTCCAGTTGGACTTTTTATCCAAAAGTTAGAACAGATAATTACTATTGGTAAAATAGCGAAGAAGAAAACCAAGTTCTGTACTAAATCCGGTGGATTCGATTGCTTGCCCTCTATTATTTTAGATGAACGAAAACACTACATGGCGCCAAGATGCATTGTTATCACTAGATAAGATATATATATGGTTTTTATTGTTACACCAACAACAGACAGGCGTTTTCATACTCCAGGAAAAAGCGACCTAAGAGATATTATGAGGTCATAAGCACCACTTTGTGAGTGTATTTAGGGTTAATATTAATAATTGCGATAATATTTTCAAAGATTTTTCAATAAAAGGCCGAGATAATAATATGGGTAATTGTGATTATCTCTTCTAAGTTTCAAGTTCGAGTCCCCTAAAGCGGGCTGTCATATCCAACGATTTGGCTTTTAGCCTAAGATGATATCTTCAAGAGCCCGCTTGCGCACATGACGTACCCTGTTTTCATCCCACCATTGTTGGGTGTTACCATCTGGGCCAACCGTCTCAATCACCATTGTTTCTTTAGGTTTGCCTAAAGCTAAAATCAGTAAAATTTCATAACTTGGTGGTATTTTCAAAGCCGTACGGAGACCATTCCTGTTAATATTTCCTACCATGCAACCACCCAGACCTTTTTCGACGGCACCTAAATGGATAGTCTGAGCGGCGATCCCATAGTCACACGCCATACCCATTTTGATCCTAGTATCTTCAAGTATTATGATGTATGCCGATGGTCTTTCTCCTTCAATCGGATCATTATCAATGTGAATGTACGAAAAAACCAACTCATTATGCTGGTGGTCGTTTGAAATAATGAATTTCAAGGCCTGTCGATTAGCAGCAGACGGGGACAGCCTTGCCAGGTCAACAAGCTCTCTCAAAGTTTCAAGCTGAATAGGAACATCTTGATAGAATCGTCGATAGCTTCTATTTTTGAGCACTAAATCCTTTAACATTGTGAAACTCATGCCCCTCCTTGTTTAAGAATTGATACACAAACGAGCGCCACTTATTTATAAAGTAAGTCGCAATAATATTAGTGCCCATGTTTTCTGCCCGGGAACCACTGCCTGAACCTTGGAGCAGCGATATATTATTTCCATATGGCAACAATATATCCCAAAATAACCTATTGTCAATCAAAGCCTCCTAATATTAATACTCAATTATCTATAGAAAAGCTTCGCTTCTTCCCCCATAACGGGGATTACCATATCTATTAACACGAACTACCTTCAGTTGTCTTTCTGTCGATTGTGTCCGCCTTACCTCTATTTTTTGCAGCGAGCTTTTAATCCTGTTTCCGCGATAAAAAATATCGGTACAGCTACGCATGCGTACACTATAAATGCAATTATAAACTTTGTATTAAAAACAGGGAAAGTTTCCCCTCCGAGAACCAAAGAGGTCACAATAAGGGGAAGGATGAACCCCCCGGCTCCCTGCATTCCGTTTACTAGACCTCCGGCTCCTCCAATGTAGGCTGGTCCTATTTCGGGGAATTCCGTGAGGAATGTAAAAAGCAATGGTGGGACAGCCCCCAGAATTACGCCACTTACAAATATCAACAAATAAATAATAGTGTTGGGAGCTAGAGCCCAAGAAAAATATAAAATCATGGGACCTAATATCGAAGCACCCATGACAAATGGCTTTCTAAGTCCCACTCTATCGGAAATAAAAGGAATTACAATATTACCGATAGTAAGCCCAAAAGTTAAGAGTGATGTAATCCTTCCGGCTGTTTTAGGAGACATGTTGTGCAATTTTTCTAACGCCTGTGGAAAATTACCGGTGAAAATAATAAATGCACCTTGAAAAAGAAAAAAACTAAGAGCGACCATCCATATATTACGATTGCGGACGCTGACTTTAACACCTGCTAATATGCTTGGACGATGAATTGGTGCTCCAACGGGATTACTCTTCGAGAATACAATCCATAATATGGAGATAATCACCAATATTGCACCGATAAACAAGAACGCAGTGTGCCAGCTATTAAAAAGTGGTCCGGACAGGAGCCCCAATGTAAGTCCCAATCCCATTCCAGTCACATAAATTCCAGTGGTGATTCCTAATAATCGTGGGGAGAACCATACACTTACAATCTTAGGTAAATTAGATATGGTCAATGACATTGAAAAACCCAACAGCAACATCATAATGAACATGCTTATGAAATTAGGAGTAAAAGCTCGCATGATACAAGATATAGAAGCTAAAATAAGGGCTATCGAAACAACTCGTTTGATTCCGTATCGGTCACCTAATGCTCCGCTGGGTAGCGAAGCGAAAATTCCAATCAACGTTGGTGCCGTTAATAGCAACGTGTATTGTATTGAAGTTAAATGGAGGTCGATTATTAATTGAGAAGCAAGAGAAGGTATTACATACCATGCACAATGTAGTGCCACTACCGCGAGCCAAGCTAAACCTAAGACAACCCACGCATAGCGTGGGTGATTATATCCACTTTTCAAATACGTCTCCCAATTATTACCTGTTTCTACCAATCATCGCATAAAGATAATTACGGCATATGCTGGCCAGAAGGTTGTCTACCCCACCACTCCTTGTTCTCGGAATTTGATAATGTTTTCCCACGTGTATCCAGCTTCTAGTAAAACTTCCTCAGTGTGCTGACTGAATTCCGGAGCTAAAGTACGAATTGTGGCCGGAGTTGCACTCATGTGGATTGGAGTGTTCAATGTCTCAATTCGTCCATGAATTGGATGATCTACTTGGACAAAAAAATCATTAGCGCGAGCTTGGGGATCATTGGTAATTTCGACCAGGTTCTGTGCAGTCGCCCAAGGAATATCGGCAAGTAGAGGTAGCCATTCCTTATAGGTTTTCCCGAGAAAAGCCTTTTTTAAGATGAAATAAAGCTCCTTTCCGTTCACTTTGCGGGCTTCCATAGAATTAAAACGTGGATTGTCGAGTAGTTCAGGTCGGTTGGTAATCTTACAAAATTGAGGCCAATATTTGTCCGCTAAAAGACAGTTAAAACGCAATTCTTTTCCATCTTTTGTCTCATAGACATTCGCTAAAGGATTCGGGGCCCTTTGCCGCCCGAATTCCATATACCTCCCCATTGCATCCTGTACATTCATAAGCAATCGTTTTCTCTCCTCCTGTTCTTCGGCGGTACCAGCAAAATTATCTAATCGATAATTATTCTCATCTTTTCGGGTTGCCAAGGCCGCTGCCATATCGAAGGTCAATTGGTAAATAGCCGTTTCAAAAAGCGACGTTTGCACTTCTTGGCCGATGCCGTATTTATCTTTGGCATAAAGTGCCGTGACGATACCATAAGCTAACGCTAATCCGGCGACGACATCTCCGAAGGCAGGGCGCTGGTTCAGTCCTTGCAGTCCGGGGAGAGCCAGCGTGTGGGTTAATCCACCCCTGGACCAGTACACCGTTGTATCGTAAGCCGGTCGGTCACGGTCGGGACCTTTAGCACCGTGCCCGGTTACCGAACCGTAGATAATTTTGGGATTAATGGCCTTGATATGGTCATAGGCCATCTTGAATTTATCCCGCTCCCAGAAACGTAAATTGGTGACAAACACATCAGCATTCTCCACCAACTTGTATATGATATCCTGGCCACCAGGCTGTGCCAGGTCAATCGCCACACTCCTTTTATTACGGTTGAAAACATCAAAACCATAATTGAAATCACTTGGAATGCCGCTGTTACCTCCGTGCCCAGCCTGATGGCTACGCCATGAATCTCCTCTGATCGGATGCTCGATATGGATAACATCGGCTCCAAAATCTGCCAGATGTCTGGCACACATCGGTACTGCCGCCACTTGAGCTATGTCAATTACTTTTATGCCTTCCAGTGCCATTACCATGGTGAAATTCTCCTAATTCTGTAATTTTTATAAATAAAGCTCTCAGTGTGAACTATTCAAGCCACCATTTATATTCCTTTTGAGTTTAGTTTTAAAAATCACGGAAGGATTAAGCCCGTTACCGGGTGGCAAGCCGTAAGCACCTGATGTCCCCCCATGTTTTTTTATAAGCGCATCAATATTACCTACATCGAGAGCATAGAGAGGACAGGCTTCAACACAAATGGTCTGCTGCCCTTTTTCAAGTCGTTCCAGGCATAAATCGCATTTTTGCATTCGTGCTTTTGCCTCGTTTGCGAATTGAGGTGCGGAGTACGGACAGGCATCTTTACAAAGATGCCCGGCGCAGTTCAAACACCTCATTGCCTCGGAAATTGCTGCCTTTTCATCAAAACCAAGGACAACCTCTCGATGGCCTGCCAACCTTTCCCTTACAGGAAGAAGCGGCATTTTTCGTCGTGCTTGTTTCTTTGTACTCGCAGGAATTTCCACTTTAATGTCGATTTCTTCAACCTTCTGTTGTGGCTTAACTCTCAAGACTTCGCCCTGCAAATATCTATCCATGTAAAAGGCGGCTCTTTGCCCGCTAGCTATCGCATCGATAATGTTACCCCGTCCAGTTGCTACATCTCCGGCGGTAAATACACCCCTTCGTCCCGTCATCATGGTCTCTTCATCCGCGCTGATTGTCCCGTTGAGGTTGCATTTCACACCACATCCGGTTCCAAGCCCGCCAATATCAGGCCTTTGTCCCACAGCAAAGATAACCGTGTCCGCTTCAATGGAATATTCACTGTCTTGAACGATTTTAAACTGTGGTGAGCCGGCAACAAAGCGAAGCCCATTTATCCTGACAAGTTCCACTGTCCCAACCCTACCTGCAGAACTTTTTATCTCGATCAGAGATGACGATGGGTGCAAGGTGATTCCTTCTTCTTTTCCCTGTAAAACCTCGGATTTTTCTGCAGGCATTTCTTCTTCCGATTCAAGACAGATTACATGGACTGTTTTTACCCCTAGCCGCCGTGCGGTGCGGGCACATTCCATGGCCACATTCCCACCGCCAATGACCACAACTTTGCCGCCAATTTGTTGCGGGTACCCAAGATTATAATTTCTCATAAATTCGAGCCCGGTCACTGTTCCAACCAGGTCTGCGCCAGGTAAGTTCATCCTTTGTCCCAGGCCAGTTCCCAGCGCCAGTAGTACCGCCCCGTACCCGTGCCTCTTTAATAAATCATCGATCCCATTTTCGAGATCTACAGGCATGCTGGTTTTAATCTCGATACCCAACGCTTTGAGATAGTCGATATCTTTTTTCAGCGCATTTTTTGGTAAGCGGTGGGCAGAAATGCCCGTTGCTAGCATACCACCCACCACCGCATCTGCTTCAAAAACTGTTACGCCGTATCCCAAACGAATCAGGTCATAAGCAGCCGCCAGCCCGGCCGGGCCTGAGCCGATAATTGCTACTTTATCATTTTGCCTTTGCAGTTGCCGCTGCGGTAGTTCTTCCATCACATTATCGGAGGCAAAACGTTTAAGGGCCATGATGGCTACCGGTTCTTCGATTTCCTGGCGGCGGCAAACTGTTTCACAGGGGTGCAAGCAGACACGCCCGCATACCGAGGGAAGCGGCATTCTTCTACGGATCACCTCTAATGCTTCTTTAAATTTGCCCTTGGCTATGAGTGCCATATAAGCCGGAATGTCGATGTGGGCAGGGCAAGTTAATTGGCACGGTGCCTGCATCTCACCATAGGTCAAATCTTCTGGTATATTCAAAATAATTCCGCAGTTGTGTTCTCCCCGACATTTCTCCCGGTCAACTACTACGATGCCATCCCCTTGACGTTTACTGATGGCTTCATTCGGGCAGATGGTTTGGCAAACAGGATTTTCACAGTGGTAGCAAGGAGATACGAGGTAACTAATGAAAAGTTCCGGGAAACGCCCCTCTTCTTTCTTAAGTATCCTCATCCAAGAAGCTGGACCTGCCGGTATGTCATGCCAGTCTTTACAGGAAACCGCGCATGTTTGGCAGCCGGTACACCGAGTCTGGTCGAAATAAAAACACATCTGGGTCATTTTAATTCACCCCCTTTTTCGGGGGATAACTCAACTTGCACCAGGTTCGTGCCCGCAGACCATGCCCCGGCAGGTGAATATTCATTTCTGACCACAGTATTCGGATTACCACCGCAATCAACGCCATTTTCATTTGGAGTAAACCAGGCGCCCTGGAAGATACAAACCACTCCTGGCATAATCCGCCGGGTTACATAGGCCGCGATGCGTAACCTCCCGCGGTCATTAAAGACATCCACCGAATCATCGTCCCTGATACCGCGTTCTTCGGCATCCACCGGATTAATCCAGCACCGCCGCTTTTGAACTTCGGTAAGCCACGGTATATTTTCCAGGGATGAGTGAGTAGTAGTCTTGCTAGAATGGGGGCTGATTAGCTGCAGCGGGTATTTCGCCGCCAGGGGATCGTCGTAGTTCTCCGGTGGCGAGATGTATTTGGGAATGGGCGGAATCAAGGGATTATTCATTTCCGCCAGGTGCTCACAGTAAATTTCAATCTTGCCGGACAAGGTGGGGAAGGGATTGTGCTCCGGGTCCTCAATTTGTTTCTGAAAGGCGATAATCGGCTCATCCAGCTTAATCTTCACAATGCCTTGTTGCTTAACGTCCTCGTAATTATCAAGGTCACCGCGTCTCATGGCAATATCGTGCAGTAGTTCAGCTTCAGTCATTTTGACGAAGGGGGTGTCGATCCCCAGTTTTTTACCAAGCTCCTGAGCTATCCATAAGTCAGTTTTCGAATCATACATGGGCTCGATAGCTTTGTTACAGAGAATATAATACGGCGACCCCAGCCATGGTGGGGTAATGTCGTTACGCTCAAAGAAGGTACAGGCTGACAGAACAATATCAGCGCAACGTGCCGTAGGCGTTAAGAACTGATCCTGTACTACCACGAACTCCAGTGATTTAGATTTTATTGCTTGCATGGTGTAGTTGACATTAGGAATCTGGTTGATAGCATCGCTATGACTGAAGTAGGCTAATTTAATATCGAACGGATAGCCTCCGGATTTGCCTTTCAGGATGGCATCCCCTAGTTTCGTAGCGTGGAAGCGCGCGCTGGTTGGATTGCCTCCACCCCGTAATTTATAAAGAGTATCTTGCCGATGCGGAAACCCCTGTTCGACAGGATTCCTCTCGCCGCGACTTTCCTGCTGTCTGATGCCCTTGGCACGGCTGTAATAAGCTCTCATGAATCCTGCAGCAAATCCCCCTGGCATACCGATATTCCCTGTAATTGCCGTCAGCACATTAACTGCCCGGTGGTATTGTTCTCCCATGGCCGCTCTGCCTGGACCCCATCCCCCAATCAGCGCCGCTGGTTTCGTCGAGGCGTATTCCCTGGCTAGGTTAGTAATTATTACTGCTGGGACTTTAGAGATTTCCTCCGCCCAATGGGGTGTTTTGGGAATACCGTCTTCTTCACCCAGCACATAAGCTTTATACTTATCGAAACCGACAGTGTATTTATCAATGAATTTCTGGTCCTGCAAATTCTCCTTGATCATGACATAAGCCATGGCGATTAACACGGCAGCGTCCGTATTGGGGCGGACGGGTATCCACTGGTCGGCAAAAGCCGCCGCCGTAGCCGTGTAGCAAGGGTCTACCGCTACTACCCTGATGCCTTTTTCTTTGCACTTAGCAATTACATCCGTGGTGCCCGGGTCCTGGATAGTATCTGCCGGGTTCCAGCCCCACATAATGATCATCTTTGAATTTAACAGATCTTCCCGGCTGTTGCCCGTGCTCATGGTCCCGTAAGTGGCCATCGAGGCAAATAAAGGCCCTTCATAAGATGGACCCCACCATGGCTGGCAGTAACCCCCGAAGTTTAACAATATATTCCCTACTGAAGAGGCCGAATGGAGAAATGATTGGCTGCCGGTGCCAGGATGAAAATAAATTGCCTGGTTACCGTAAGTTTTCTTCACTCGTTTCAGTTGT
>Ga0209777_10009809_pt1 | contig 10255 bp, 21 predicted proteins | sample FrelakmetHBP12HB_FD_187147 | JGI IMG/M metagenome (GOLD analysis project Ga0209777, IMG submission 187147) | Freshwater lake sediment microbial communities from the University of Notre Dame, USA, for methane emissions studies -HBP12 HB (SPAdes)... | ecosystem: Environmental > Aquatic >...
TGGTGCTATAGGTGCGGCAGTACCAGGTGCGGTGGCTGGAGTTAGAGATATTGCCAAAGGATTACCAGGTACAAGGGCAGCGGCTACCAAAGTAGGTTCATTTTTGTCTGGGATTGATGAGAAGGCAGCTTCAGAATATCTTGTTAGAAAAGATGCTGGTATTGCAGTAAGCAAAGCGGCAGATGTCAGTCCTGAAGATGCACTTAAAATTACTCAGCAGGCAGTCAAGGATTATAGGACTACTATGTCGAAAGCTTGGGATAGCGATATGAAGACAATCAGGGGCAATTATCCTAATACAGCCACTTTATCAGATAAACTTTCAGGTAATCTAAAGACTATTGAAAGTGATTATGGATTAGACTTGTCTAAATATCCTGCAGATATGAAGAATATGACCGTTGATGAGGCAGTTAATCTGAATAAGGATATAAACCAACTTTTAGAATCCCAATCTGCCAAATCATCTCCCAAGTATGCACTAGTCAGAAAAACAGCTCAAGATTTAAAAAAAGAGGTTATAGACAATTTTGGCGGTAAGGAGGGTGATGTGGCTAAATTATGGAGTAATTATTCTACCCAAAGTGAAGTTTTAAATGGAATCGATAATATAGTTAATGCTTTTAAAAGCGGTGGCAAGCCAGTTTCACAAGCTACTGCGTTGGGAAGGTTAAAATCTGCTTTTGGTGAAAATAAAGGTGCTTATTTGGAGGCTATTAAAAACTTTGAGAAAACCACTGGCAAAGACATTTTAAGTCCTATCATTAATGACATAATGAAAAAGGGAACTGCTACCAAGGTAATAACCTCAGGCGGTCCAATGGAACTCAAAGGCAATATCCTGGAAAATGCTTTTAGATGGCTGATGAAGCCCGTAGGAAGGCAATTAATTAAAATTGGTGCTCCAACCGAGATTGTAGAAGGGACAGCACCCGAACTTGAAAAGATACTCCCAAAAGGTAATGCAGTTACTGGAGCTGCAGTATCAAAACCTGTAGCTAAACTCAAGACGAACACAAAAGGTGTTCAAGATACTTTAGTTAATGAGGCTAAAAAGTATAAGAGTGCTGAGGAGTTTGTGAAGGCACAGGGAGAGCCAGTGTATCACGGTACAAGACAAAAATTTGATACTTTTTCTGAAAAACAAATGGGTACTGGTAAGGGTTCTAATGATACTGGATTCTGGTTTACAAAAAACAAACAAGAAGCCAATGCGATTGCTGAATTTACAGCCAAGGGTGATTTTCCTAATACAAAAGAAGTAATAATAATACCTAAAAACAAATTAGTAGTGGATGTTAAAAAAGGACAGATATTTGATGTTAATCCTAATAAAATTTTAAAGGACGCCAAAGCTAATGGTTATGATGCTGTTGAATTTAAAAATATCAATCTGGTCGGTAAAAAAACTGTTGACCATATTGTTTCTTTGGATGTTAATAATATCAAAACCAAATCCCAACTAACCGACATTTTCAACAAGGCTAACAAGCCCCAACCTAAACTCAAGACGAACACAAAAGGTGTTCAGGATACTTTAGTCAATGAGGCTAAAAAAATGCTTATTAATGGGAAGATTAATTTAGAACAATATAATGAATATATAAAATAAAATTATGAATAGTAAAAAAATGGTTAAAGAATTAGCTAAGGACTGGACACCTGAAGATAAAAAGTTTTTAGACAATTTAGCTAAAGCGTCAGTAAAATCTCTTAATAAGGAAGAAAAAACTTATTAATATGAAAACATTTTTTATCGTAGTCGGTATAATCTTGGTCTTAGAGAATAATCCTATTGCAGGGTTAGCGTTTATATTTTATAGTTTTTATTTATAAGAATATGCCAAATGAATTAATCAAGGGTAAAATCAGAGAAAAGAATCCAGATTTGTTTCCTGATCTAATCAGTCCTGAAAGAAAATATATTATGGTCACATCCGATTATTGCGGTTTAGGGTTCGCTATTCAGCAGTTAAAGCAGGGTAGCGAGGTTTTAGTGGCGTTTAAATCTAAGAAGCCTGAGGAGACCGAGAAGGAGCAGGAAGCTTTTGATAATTTAGGAGAGGGGCTGGTAGATAAAATACATTTAGACGATTTAATGGAAGATAGAGAAAGCTATCGTGATTGGTACTGGATCTGGGATTTTAACTGCAACTGGAAAGAAAACGAGCTTTTACGATCAGAGGGGTTTAAGGTGTTTGGCGGGTCTAAGTTTTGTTATGATATGGAAAACGATAGAGAGTTTGGTATTGCCTTTGCCGAAAGTTGCGGTTTAGTCAGTCCTGAATATCAGGAGTTTAAATCTGTAGAAGACGGTGTTAAGTTCCTTGAACAGAATGAAGATAAGGCGTATGTATTTAAACCTAATGAAGCGTCTGAATGCTACCTGACCACCGTTATCTCAGACGAAGACGATAGAAACGCCAATCTTGAGTTGAGGGAATTTATCAATTCAATGAATATAACTGATTATATTTTGCAGGAGAAAGTCAAGGGGATTGAGGTCAATTTGGAGTGTTTTTACCAGAATGGAACGCCTGTATTTGCACAAGTTAATTTGGAAGATAAGAAAGAAGCTAATGGTGATCTGGGCGAGAATACAGGTTGTGCCTTTGATTTATGCTGGACAGTAGATGTTGATAGCGAACTTATTAAGCAGACAATCGGTAAAATGCACGATAAACTATCAGCTATCAATTATACGGGATTTGCAGACGCTAATGTAATTGTGGGAGACGATAAGATATACTTTTTGGAGTATTGTTTCCGTATGGGATATAACGCTCACCCCAATCTGTTTTTTACTTTGTCTAAGAAGACAATGTTTGATACCTGTGCCGATCTGATTGACGGTATTTATGTACCAGATTTTAAAAACGGCTTTGGAGCGTCTTTGACTTTGTTTATCTCACATCCGCATAAAGGACTGCCAATGTATGTGCCTGAAAGTGCTTGGAAAAACTTTTATCTGCTTGACGGATATGCCGAAGAAGAGCAGTTAAAGCTTGGCGGTTATAGCAAGGAAATAGGTATAGTATTGTATCACGATTACACGCCTGAATTCGCTTTTGAAGGTTGTATACATATAGCGGAGAAAATTAAGTACTCAAATAAGAGGTATAGGACTGATCCGTGTAAAACAGACTTCCCAAATTCTATAATACGCAGGTTTCACGCTTTAGGCAGTTTAGCTAAGAATAATTTTATACTTACCAAGACAGCTTCTTTGTAGACGCATTTACAGGCTCGTACAGAGGTTTTTACCGTATTTACCTTAAATCATACCAACCAAGGAAAAGGTACGCTTAAAACGCATTTAAACGCTTAAAACGATAAAGGTGGCTAATACCACCTTTTTTGGCATTTATGCACACCTGAAGCCTTGACGAACTATATTATACATGATATAATTATAATATAAAACAATAATTCAATTATATAACAAAACATTTTAACAATTAATTTAAAAATTTATGACTGATACACAAAAAATAAAAAAAGCATTAATTAATGAATTTGGAAAAGAAAATGTAATTAGCGTTAGAAAAGGTACTGGGACTGCTTGCTGTTGGACTTATATTCAGATGAAAAAGGTAACAGATAAAATTAATTCAAGTACAGTTGAATCAATAGCAGTTAAGGCTTTAGATGGTAATGTAAATACATACTTAGTAGATGATGGATATAATTCGGTTAATAACTGTATTTTAGTAAGTTTTTATGAAATAAAATCTTATTCAGATTTAGTGGCAGAAGCCAGTGTAAATGCTCTTAATTCATTATAAAGCTAATTTTATGAAATTGACTAAAAAACAAAAGAATGATTTATTTAATTGTCATATTGGCGTGGGTGAAATTATCTTTAAAAATGCTGACAATGAAATAAAACAATTTGAATTTTATGTTAGTAAAAACAATGAAATTAAAAATCTTTTTGGGACTATTTGTAAAACACAAAACTTGAATGAATTTGTCCTTAAAAATTGTAATTTTACTAATGAGATTTAAGCATTGACCATTGGCTACAAACTTTGTAGCCTTTGGCTAATTCTTAATAAAAACATAAATATCACCAGCGTACTTAAAAAGACTTGACAACAAAAATACCCTATGTTAAGATTAAGTTATATGCTACAAACAATCACGGCAATTAAAAGACAGAAAGTCCGTTACTACCCAAGAGGTGTAGCACTTTGCCGTGATATCCTCGTAAGTAGTAATGGGCTTTTTGTTTTTTAACTTATATTTTATGCAACAAACAGGGTCAAGCTTTAAAAAAGAAAATGGAGAAAATACCGAGGAGTTAATGCTTTTTACCTATGACGAATATGAGCGTGAGATAAATGAGGTTGCAAAAAACAACGCAAGTTTAATTTTTACGCCTCAATTTATACCGTTTTATCCTGGTATAAGTAAGAAATTTGACTTATCTAATTCAGAAACTCTTATATTAGGATTTATTTACTTTTTTTTGTCAAGTAGTATCAAGAAAAGATTTTATTTTACGAATGAACAATTAGGTGAACTTTTTAACTTGTCTTCGGATAGGATAAGTAAATTAATAGCTAATCTTAGAGAAAAAGAATTAATAAGTGTAGGATATAAGACAAGATCAGACGGTGGACAAACCAGATTTGTCAATAATGTCTATAATTTAGCCTCCTCGTTAAAAACAACTAAACCCCTAGTCAAAAACAACGATACCCCTAGTCAAAAACAACTACCTAATAAGAATATAAAAAGAGAATATATAAATAAGAAGCCAGACAGCAAAATCATAACAATTCAATTAATACTTGGTTTAAGAGATGACGATATACCATTTTTAGAGGGTTTAGTGGGTAAGTATCCGAACTTGGATTGCGTGGAAGAGGCTGAGAAGATGATGGCTTGGTTGAAGGATCACCCCCAAAAACACAACTCCAAGCCCAGATTAAGGTATATGAACTGGTTGAAAAAGGCGGTTGCTTTTTCCACGCCCGTTTTACCAGCCGCCGAATGGGACGATCAGAAGGAAAAAGAAAGGCAGGAATACGAGAATAAGTTTTATCAGGAAAACGGATATTATCCGAGTAGGTAAAACTTATGCACAACCGATACTTGACGATATAAATTATAAATGATATAGTTATATTAGTACTAATTAAATAAAGGGGAGGCTATAATTCACGGATAGCCTTAAACTTCACCTGTTAAGTAAGCACTCCCCTGTAAATATAAAATTATGAAAAAGAAAAAGACAATGTTTCTACTCTCGCTGAGCCCGTTGGAACACGATAATCTAAGATCGATAGCTTTTGTGCAAAGGAAAACAATGGCAAGGGTTTTAAGAGAAGCGATTAATGAGCAGTTTAAAAAATTAAAGTATGAGAGAATTAACTAAAAAGCAGAAAAAATTATTGACTGAAGTCTTGGAAAGATTTGAGCCAAGCCACGATGATAGGCTAAGGTACGGAGAAAGACATCCTATACAAAGCGTTAATGATCTGCCTATTAATGTTTGGCATAGACTTAAAGAAATGAATTTTACAGAGATACTTTATGGCGAGGTCAATCGATTTATAGACGATTGGCACTGGGAAAGGATAAAGATATGAAACGAGTACCTGCATTTTTCAAAGTCCCTATACATTGGAATTGGTCTGAGGAAAGTGATAGTGCGACAATACTTATAGACAATGACAGCATTGAAAAGGAATTTTTTGTTAAGCTTATAGCCATAGTAGAAAAGTACGATAATAAAAAATTAGGCTAAAACTTATGCACACCCCAGACTTGCAAAATCCGTTATATATGCTATACTTATAATAGGATAACTAATTAATCAAAATCTATGTACGAAGTTATTAGCTACTACGAATTATTAAAAATTAAACAAGCCAAGAAGTATCATAAGTTAAAGGTCGCTTTTTGGATAATATTCCTGATAGGCATAATTTACCTAACGGGATTTGGAAATAAAATATGAACAAGATTGACATCCAAATCAATCAAGCTAAGATATTAAGCTTTAGTGTAGAACTTAATGACGACAAGCCAGAGGTTTCAACTACAATCGGACTGTTCGCGGGTGAAAAGAGGGTTTCAACTTTTAGCCTCAGAACACAAACATTTTATTCAGATTCAATTGCTTTTGAACTGCCTCTTGATATGATTGACCATATAGTGGAAATTTCAAAACAATTAGAAACAATTTTAATTAGGGAGTGCAATAAACAATTAAAAGCATTGCCTGAGCCAAAGGAATAAATATGATAGATGAAAAAATAACAAAAGAAAATGCTAAACTGCATATAGACGAAATCAATCAAGATATTTTAGATACTGAAAAAGAAATTGCCGATATGGAAAGGGAAATTGAAGGTTTTAATTTATTAGGTGATAAATGGTCAATGATAAAAGCAGATGCCAGAATAAGTGGTATTGCTAAAAGGCAAAAGTTTATATCGCAATTAATTAATTTATTAAAATAATATGGATGCAATTGAATTGTCAAAATTAAACGACTGGAAGGAAGCACAAAAGTGGAGTGTAAAAGAATTAAATCATTTTATGGAGTGTGAAATTGATTGCATTAAAAACGGCAATACCTTAACACCAGTAGAACAAGATATTGCAATCAAGGCATTAAAAAACTTCCAAGAAAGGTATTATTAAATATGATTTGGAAATTTATTATTCAGGTGCAGATATTACTTAAAAGACATTTTCTTTGCAGACATAATTTTGAAAATTTAAAATATCACGATTTGCCCAACGAACCATATCTTATGATGTGCAGAAAATGTGATTATATAACTAAAAGATTTTTATGACTAAAAATGAACGAGGCGAACAAGAAGCAATATATTGTTTCACTTTATCAGAATGGGATAAGGCATCACGGTTAGCTGATGAGAAAATGAAAGCTAATAATGGACACTCCTATGAAACAATTTTAAAAACAAGATGTATCTATTGCGGAAGAAGTCCACGAGTTAAAACAAAGTGTCGTGGGTGGTTTATGACATTACACAATAATTTACTAAGAATTTTAATGAATAAAGATAAATACTTATGAAACCAAAACTTACAAAAGCAGAAGTAATCACTGCCGAAAGCTTGCCTCACGACCTAGTATATACACAAAATCAACGGCTTTATTATACTGCACCAACTGATAAGCAATTTAATGAGCTCAAAGAAAAAGCCATTGAGATTTGGAATGAATATGATAATGCTGGCGGGTATAGAGATGAAAAATTGAATCAACTCCCCGCTAAAAATTTTAAAGATAATTTTATGTTTATTGTTGCAATGTTTGACAGTGAGAATATGAGATTATTAGCTGATAAATTAAGCCAGGACGCTAAAGATGCTATTAAGGAAAGAATGAAGGCAGGAGATTGTATAGATGGTTATTTCGCTTTTAATAATTAACCTATAAATATATGAACGGAAATGACTTTATAGAGTTTGAAGAAGCCAACGAACATTTAGAAGGCGATAGGACTTGGAGAGATTATGATGGGGTTCAGCCAGAAGAAGAAGCAGAAGAAACGAGGCGACCTATTTATACTACCACTACTTCACTTGGAGAATTTGAAAATATGTTTGTCAGCCAGCCACTTAAAAATGCAGAGGAGAATTTAAAAGAAGCCAATAAAATACTCGACGAGATATCTTCTAAATATTTTTCTGAATAATATGCAACAAAGCATTTTAAAACTTAAACTTAACGATCCGCCTATTAGGATTAAGCTAATACAGAAAGAGCCGTTTTGGAAAGGTGAAAATAAATTTGGCTGGAATGTAATGGTTGATGGTAAGATGAAAACCTTATTCGCTACTAAAAATCTTAATGACGATATTTTAGATAAGGTTGAAAAGGGAATAATGGACTGTAAGATAGAGTATAACGATTATTTTAAGGGATATAATACTTATTATATTTATCCTGAATGGCTAACTATTAACAAATAAACTTATGTCTAATATTCCAAATTGTGCGTATCACGATAAGCCGATGAAATTAAAGACTGGTCAATATGGTGAGTTTTGGTCTTGTGGAACTAAACTTGCCGATGGAACTTGGTGTAAATACAAACCTGATCCTAAAACATATCCGACCAGCAAGACTAAGCCAGCTGGGTTTGAAGCTACTGCTGTTCAGGAAAAGACAGATGAAAAATGGGAAAAGATTAATTCCAAGAAGGAACAGGGTATGACTTGGCTCAACGCCAAGCGAGGTGCTTGTGAGATAGTATCTGCCGAGATAACCGCAGGATTCATTAAGAGTGATTTAACGGTACTTGATAAAGTCAAAGAATACTCCAAACTAATTTATAAATTAGAAGCTCCTTATGATAACACAGGAACAAATAAATAAGTGGGTCAACGAACATACAACCGCTGATCCGTGTAAAGGTATGCCGTCAAAGATAGTTTATAAACTTATGTTGCAGGCTCCTTACTGGGGTGCGGGGTCTAAGTATAGCTGGGATTATGAAGACGATGTTGGATTTGGGATAGACGAGCAAATACTTAAATATAATGACGAAGTTTGGATTTTTTATAATACAAAAGGTCAAGGCATGAATCATTATATCTTAGAAGATACAAAACAAGTTATACCTTATAAAGAATTACATAAAGGAATTAATTTACGAATTATTCCCCGTGCTATATGCAAGAAAATATAGATAAATATAAAATAGTAGTTAATCGATTTAGTGCTGAGCTTCCAGAGTCAATTGATCGCACCTTGCGAACTTTAGTAACTATAGAAGTTGACTGCTATTCAGTTGATACTCCCGAAACGCACGACGGTTTTATGGATAAAATCTTCAAATGCAAATTGGTGGGTACAACCATTGTCAAACAAGGGACCAAAAAGCCTATAATTTGCAAGAGCAAGAGAAGTCCATCACAGAGATTAAGATTTGCACTTTCAGATATAAATTCGGAAGAAGAATTTTACGAAACAATAATTAATAAGCTAATAGCGAATAAGGAAGATGTTGTAGAATTTTTAAAAGACAAATAGTTTATGAAGTGGGGGATCACAATTTTATTAAGCGTGGGTCTATTAATATACGCTATTCACTATGCTGAAGGCAGTTCTAATTCAGGTAAAATTTCATATAACTACATTCCCCCGAGTGTATATAATATGAGCTTGGATAGTCTGCCTCAGCAGGGTGAATTATCAGTAGCAGATCAAATAAAACAAGTAGAACCTGAACTTGCAGATTTGCTTATAAGAATTAGCTGGTGCGAAAGCCATTATAAATACTTTACTGGAGAAAAAGATAAAGATGATATTGGCTGGTATCAGATAAATCAAAGATATAATCCTACTGGGATTGAGTGTGCAATGGACTTGACATGCTCTACATTATTTACTGCAAACGAAATAAGGGCAGGACGTATTTGGAAGTGGAATGCGAGTAAATGGTGTTGGAAAAAGAAATTTAACAATAAAAGTAATTAACTAATAAAATTATGAAAGGCTACAAGGCTTTTAATAAAGGAATGACCTGCCAAGGTTTTCAATACGAGGTGGGCAAGGAGTATAAACACGACGGCGAAATCAAAAAGTGCGAGAAGGGATTTCATTTTTGCGAAAACCCCTTGGATGTTTTGGACTTTTACGATTTGTGCGATAGCGAGTTTGCCGAAATTGAAACTGACGGCAAGGTGGTAAAACAAGATATAAAGTCCTGCACCGATAAGATTTTAATAAAGACCAAGCTAGACTTGCCGATGTTTATAAAAGCGTCTTTTGATTTTCTGTGGGAGGAATGCAGCAAGAAGAAGTTGTTTAAAGACAAGAATGTTCAAGCAAGCAGTGGGTACTGGTCACAACTGGCAAGCAGTGGGGACAGGTCAAAGCTGGCAAGCAGTGGGGACAGGTCAAAGCTGGCAAGCAGTGGGTACTGGTCACAACTGGCAAGCAGTGGGTACTGGTCACAACTGGCAAGCAGTGGGGACAGGTCACAACTGGCAAGCAGTGGGTACTGGTCAAAGCTGGCAAGCAGTGGGGACAGGTCACAACTGGCAAGCAGTGGGGACAGGTCACAACTGGCAAGCAGTGGGGACTGGTCAAAGCTGGCAAGCATTGGGGACTGGTCACAACTGGCACTTGAAGGCAAAGATTCTGTCGGGGCTAATATCGGATACGCTGGAATTATTAAGGGAAAAATCGGTTGCTGGATAACATTGGCCGAATATGATGATAATGGAGTTGTTAAATTTGTGAAGTCTGCAAAAATAG
>Ga0209777_10009810_pt1 | contig 10255 bp, 7 predicted proteins | sample FrelakmetHBP12HB_FD_187147 | JGI IMG/M metagenome (GOLD analysis project Ga0209777, IMG submission 187147) | Freshwater lake sediment microbial communities from the University of Notre Dame, USA, for methane emissions studies -HBP12 HB (SPAdes)... | ecosystem: Environmental > Aquatic >...
CCGAGCGATAGGCGATGCGCGATCTGCCGTATGCGGTTCCATTACCGTTCGCCCCACCGCAGCTTGCTGCGCAGGACATCGAAGTAGTTGCGATTCGTCGCACGGACCAACGGCACGCTGCTCTTCCCTTTGCGGATCTCGACCACATCGCCCTCGCGCAGCGGGGTGTCTTCCTGGCCATCGAGCGTCAGCACGACGTGTTCGTGCGGCGTGCGCACCATGACGGTTACCAGAGCGGACTCGGGCAGCACCATCGGCCGGTGTGTCAGCATGTGCGGGCAAATGGGTGACAGCACCATAACCCCGACGGATGGATGCACAATCGGGCCACCGGCTGAGAGCGAGTACGCCGTCGAACCGGTCGGGGTTGCTACGATCAACCCGTCGGCTCTGTAAATGCCGACGTATTGCCCGTCCACCGCCGTCTCGACATCGATGATCCGTGCCAGGGCACCCTGGGTAATGACCGCCTCGTTCAGCACCTGAGGTTGTTGAAGTGCCTCGCCTTGCCGGCGCAGCGAGACATCGAGCGTCATCCGCTGTTCGACTTGGAAATCGCCCGCCAAGACGCGCTCGATCATTGGCAGCAACTCGTCGCTGCTGAAGGCGGTGAGGAAGCCGAAATGCCCCAAGTTGACTCCGAGTATCGGCACCGGGTGGTCACGCATGAGGCGAGCGACGCTGAGCAGCGTGCCGTCACCTCCGAGGACCACGATCATCTCGGCGGCCGCGACGATCTCTTCTTTGCTGCAGGCGCTGCCACAACCGATCTGGGCAGCGTTGTCGGCTTCGACCAGAGCGGTGATTCCCTGCCGCCGCAGCCAATCAACCAGCTCGCGAGCCAAGGCGAGGGCCTGTGCACGCTGCGGCTTCGCCACCACGCCGATAGTGTGCATGGGCGGACGTCTATCACAGGAAAGCCGGCAAGGGCTACTGCAAGCCTACTGCTCGCAGCGTCCTAGCGCATGCCCGTTCGACTCATTCTCGGACGGACGACGCGTCAGCCACCGACGCCGGCTAGATGATGCAGGAGGTGGTACAACTGGCCGTACTCGATGGGTTTCCGGAGCAAGCTGACAAAATCACGAGCGGCGGTTTGGGCCTCGAGGCTTTTCGTGCACCCACTGGTCACCATAATGACCGGCACGTTGGGGTATACGGCGTGAAACATGTCGGCGAAGATAAGGCCATTGGTTCCGGGCATGTCGTAGTCCGTCACGACCGCTCTGACCGCGCCAAGCGCCGTGAGCGGAGGAACCTCGTGGGCTGTAGAATATTCCGCGACGTTATAGCCGTCGTCTCGAAGGTTCTCGGCCAGGGCGTTACGAAAACTCTCGTCGTCGTCGAGGAGCAACACAGTTCCACGTGGCCCAGCTGCGGCGGGGTAGCTCGATGTTGAACACGGTCTCATGTGAATTCGCCTAGCAAAACCAATGCCGCCACCACGACACGGTACGATTTGCCGGACGATTGCGAGTTCAAACCTAGAGCCACGCGGCTTGGTCGTCTCAAAGAGGCGAAAGACTTCCGAATCGTGCGGAATACTGGACCGGTGTCCTCCACGAGCCGACACCAAGATCGGTGAGTCTTGACAACTGTATGTCAGTCGCGCCACTCGGAAGCTGCTGACCGCCACTTCGGAGGCTGGACTCTTTCGGGGCTTCCCAACCGACACGGACCTGGAGTAATAATGTTAGGCTGTGGAGAACCCGCGATCGTTGGCAGGGCAGCTGTATCAGCTTGCCTGGAATCTCTGGTGGACCTGGCAACCCGACGTGGTCGCTATCTTTCGCGATCTCGATCCGGTGCTGTGGCGGCAGCAGAATCACAACCCGATAGCCTTTCTCGCGGTGTTACCCCCCGAGCGTATCGAGCAACGCGCCGATGAGATTGCACTAGAGAGCCGCATCAACACCGCCTTTCGTCAGCTCGACGAATACCTGCGGGAGGGCCGCACGCTTGCAGGCACCAGTTTCGGCATCTTGCAGCGTTCGCCCGTAGCGTACTTCGCCGCTGAATTCGCCCTGCACGAGTCGATGCCGATGTATTCCGGCGGACTCGGAGCGCTGGTCGGCGACCACCTGAAAAGCGCCTCGGATCTCGGCGTGCCGCTGGTCGGGATCGGCATCTTCTACACCCAGGGGTATTTCCGCCAGCGACTTGACGCGACCGGATGGCAGGAGGAGAGCTACGGCCAGGTGGACCTACGCACCCTGCCGCTGCGTCGCGCCATGGGGCGTTACGGCCGCCCGGTGGTCGTTGAGATTCCCCTCGATGGAGACCGGTTGCTGCTGGGCGCCTGGCGTGCCGAGGTCGGCCGCGCGACGCTGGTGCTGCTCGATTCCGACATCGAGGGCAACTCACCCGCAAACCGCGCGCTGACGGCCCACCTTTATGGCGGCGACGAGCGCGAACGGCTGGTGCAGGAGATCATTCTCGGCATCGGCGGCGTCCGCATGCTGAACGCTCTGAAGATGCAGCCCGGGGCGTTGCACATGAATGAGGGGCACAGCGTGCTCGCAGCGCTCGAGCTGGCGCGGCAGTGGAAAGTTGCGGACGGTGTTGCCTTTGCGACGGCCCACCGTGAGGTGGCGCTGCGCAGCGTGTTTACCACCCACACGCCGGTGGCAGCGGGCCATGACCGCTTCGCGCCGGAGCTGGTGCTGCAGCATCTCGGCTGGATGCAGCGTGAGTTCAACATCTCACCGGAGGAGTTCCTCGGGCTCGGACGCGTCAACCCACACGATCCGTCCGAGCGCTTTTGTATGACGGTGGTCGGGCTCAAGTCCGCCCGTTACGCCAATGCGGTCTCTGCACTGCACGGGCGCACCACCCGACAGATGTGGCAGAGTTTATGGCCGGGCCGGCCTGAAGCTGAGGTGCCGATTGGGCACATCACCAACGGCGTGCACACGAAGTCTTGGCTTGCGCCGCCGATGCTGGACCTGTACACGCGCCGCCTCGGCTCGGACTGGCAACGGCAGATGTGTAACCCGGAGATCTGGGACAAGATGGAGGCGATCCCGGATGCTGCGTTGTGGGAAGCGCACCGGGTGGCGAAACGCCGCATGCTGAACTACGTCATGCGCAGCACGATCCTCCAGAGAGCGGGCAACGGGAGTACGCCCGCGGCACCGGCGCTCGACATCGACGTGCTGACGCTGTGCTTTGCGCGGCGCATGGCGGAGTATAAACGCGCGGGGTTACTGTTCAGCGATCCAAACCGGCTGGCAGCGCTTGTCAACGAGGCTGGGCGCGGGCTGCAGATCATAATGGCGGGAAAGGGCCACCCGCGCGACGATCACGCCAAAGGCTTGCTCCAGCATGTGGTCACGTTGAGTCGCGATCCGCGCTTTCGGGAGCGCGTCATCTTCGTTGAGGACTACGATTTCGGCGTCGCCCGCCACCTCGTGCAGGGCTGTGACGTCTGGCTCAACACCCCACGACGGCCGCTCGAAGCGTGCGGCACCAGCGGCCAAAAGGTCGTCCTCAACGGCGGATTGAACTTGTCGGTGCTGGACGGGTGGTGGGCGGAGGCGTACGACGGCGAGAACGGCTTCGCCATCGGTGAAGAGCATGTGCCCGCTGATGCGGCGGTCCAGGATGCGCGCGATGCGGCTTCGCTGTACGACCTCCTGGAGAACAAGGTCATCCCGCTCTACTATCATCGCGACGGCGGCACTGTGCCGCATGCGTGGGTGGCGCGGATGAAACGCGCGGTGGTCACCTTGGCGGCGTACTTCAACGCCGATCGCATGGTGCGCGACTACGTGCGGGAGTGCTACTTGCCGGCTGCGGGCGGCGTGTCCAGCGCCATGCCGGGGATGCATAGCAACCACCCGAGGCCCTGCCCGATGTAGCAGGCAGGTGAGCCGGTGCGCCAGTGAGCCAGCGTGCCGGTACGGAGAGAATTCCGCACTCTCCCACCCGCTAACTGGCGCACCGGCACACCGGCACACTCTTACTCACGCCATCGCCTCGGCGACCAGCTCCATGACGTCGAGCGTCTTCACCTTCTCTTCCATGTCCTTCGACTTGAGTCCGTCGTCGATCATGGTCATGCAGTAGGGACACGCCACCGCTACGGCGTCGGGATTGGTCTCGAGCGCCTGCTCGACACGCTTGATGTTGACGCGCTTGCTCGGCTCTTCGTCCACCCACATGCGGCCACCGCCGGCGCCGCAGCACATGCCGAACTTGCGGTTGCGTTCCATCTCGCGCAAGCGGACTCCCGGGATCAGCTGCAAAATGTCCCGTGGCGCATCGAAGATATCGTTGTAACGGCCTAGATAGCAGGAGTCGTGGAACGTGACCGTCTGCGAGCCGTTGGCCTTGAACTGGATCTTGCCGGCCGCGATGAGCCGCTTGACGAACTCCGTGGCGTGGATCACCTCGTAGTTGCCGCCGAACTGCGGGAACTCGTTTTTCAGGGTGTTGAAGCAGTGGGGACAGTTTGTCAAGATCTTCTTCACATTGTAGGTTTTGAACACCTCGATGCAGGCCTGTGCCATGCTCTGGAAGAGGTACTCGTTGCCGAGGCGGCGCGCTGTTTCCCCGTTGCACAACTCCTCAGCACCGAGGATGGCGAAACTGACTCCCGCCTTTTTGAGAATCTTGGTCAAGGCGATGGTCGTACGTTTGTTGCGGTCGTCGAAGGCTCCGGCACAACCGACGTAATACAGGTACTCGGCATCGGGGTGATCGGCCATCAAGGGGACGTCCAGCCCCTCGGCCCAGGCGGCGCGTTGCCCGGCATCTAGGCCCCAGGGGTTGCCCTGGTTTTCCATACCCTTGAAGGTCCGGGTCAGCTCGACCGGGAAGCGTGCCTCTTCCTGCGTCAGGTGGCGGCGCATGTCGACGATCTTGTCGACGTACTCGATTATCACCGGGCAGGCCTCCTCGCAGGCGCGGCAGGTGGTGCAGTCCCACAGCACGTTATCGTGGATGAGCCCCTCGCCGACGATGTTGTCGCCCACGGTCGGCGGGTCGGCCCCCTCCCCAGCGGCCGGCGCCAGCGCCAGGAGCTCACCCTCATGCTCGTACACGTAGTCGCGCAGGTTCAAGAGCAGCTGGCGCGGGGCAAGCTCCTTGCCGGTCAAGGTGGCGGGACAGTGCGACGCGCAACGGCCGCACTCGGTGCACGAGTACATGTCGAGGACCTGTTTCCAGGTGAACTGATTGATATAAGATGTGCCGAAGCGGGTGCCGTTCTCCAGGTCCATCTTGCTGAGGGCGCCGCGGGGCTCGGTCTTGATAAAGAAGACGTTGGGCAGTGAGGTGATGATGTGAAAGTGCTTCGACAGCGGCAGCAGATTCAGGAACACCAGGATGACGCAGTTGTGCACCCACCAGCCCGCGTTGCTGAAGAACCTCGCCGTGCGCGGGCCGCCGAGAAGCAGCGCTACGATGCGGCTGAAAGGCTGCCATGGCATCTCGGCTCGCACCTTGTCTGCGTCGAAGACCATGCGCCCGCCGTCGTACAGCAGTCCCCCGATCATTATGAGGCCAATGAAGACCAGGATCAGGTACGCTTCCCAATGCGAATGGCCGGCCAGCTGCTCTTCGGCGGGCTTGAAGCCATACAAACGCTTCGGATGCGACACGCCCCAGCGGTACAGCGCCACGCCGATCGCGACCAGCACCGCCACCGCCATGATGTCTTTGAGCAACAGGTACGGGCCGCCGAGCAGGTGGGGGCTGAGCAGCGGCAGGTGGAAGTCATCACTGAAGCCACGCCCGAACATGGTAAGGGCTTCGATGGCGAGAATGGCGAAGCCCCAAAAGATGAAAAAGTGCATCCAGCCGGCGGTCTGCTCGCTCAGAGCGGTGTCCGGCCGCGGCTCGCGTTGAATGAACTTCTTCTGGGCGAGCGCGTAGACCAGCAGCGCTTTGATGCGCTCCGGAATGCGGTCGAAGCGGTCGACCGGCGTGACCTTGAACAGCACACCGATACGCCGGTACATCGTGCGGCCGAAATATCCCAGTGCGACAATTATGAGCAGAACGAAAATCAACGTACTCATTACGCTCCCTCCAACAGGAGCCGGCAGTCCGCGCCCCGGCGCACTCCTAAAAGAAAACCGCTGGCATTGCAAGACAGTTTTCCCGGCTTGCGACATGCCTTATGGCAGCCGGGAGCCGTGCTGTCTGTCAGTTGCGCCCTGCTGGCGGCGTGCTCGCAGCGACCCGAGGTCGTGATCCATTCGGCTTATGGGCCGGTCACCCTTCAGGTGGAGATCGCCGACACACCCGACACACGCGCCCGCGGCCTGATGTATCGCCGCGACCTGGGTGCCAACGCAGGCATGCTGTTCGTGTTTCCCAATGAATCCGACCAGCAGTTCTGGATGAAGAATACGTCATTACCGCTGGACATGGTCTTCATCGCCAAGCAGCGGCGCATCGTCGGCATCGTCCCGGAGGCGCGGCCTTTCACCACCAACTCGCGCGGCGTTGGGGTTCCATCCCAGTACGTGCTCGAGGTGAACGGCGGGTTTTGCGCCCGCCACGGCATCAATGCGGGCGATACAGTCGAGTTCGTACGCATCTTCGACACTGCCCGATAGGGCAGGTGCAGGTACAATGCGACCAACTCACCGAATTCGGCAAATCCTTGGCGATTCGCGTACTTGGCCAAGAAGTGACGGCATTGCCGCGAGCATGCTCGCCGCGATGGTACACGATCTGCTGTCCGATCATTTAGGGAGCCACCGTATATGATGCGCGTACACCAGTTTGTGCGAGACACCCTTCTGGTCGCTGGGGTTGTCCTTCTGTTGCCGGCAACGGCACGCAGTACCACCTTCGTGCTCATGAGCGAACAGACGTTGCTGCGCTCATCGGCCGCGGTGATCGTCGGCACGATCACCGGCATCGACTCCGGCGCCACTGATCCCGACGGTGCCATTTTCACCTACGTCCATGTGCAACCTGAGCGCATCATCAAGGGGCCGCTCGGCCTGAATCCCCTCGTTCTGCGTGAGCCGGGTGGCACGGTGGGGGACCGGCGGCAGGTGATTTTCGGTGCACCTGAATTCTGGGTGGGCGAGCGAGCCCTGCTCTTCTTGTCGCGCAACCGCGATGGCACCCTGCAAACCAACAGCTTGGCCATGGGCAAATTCTCGCTCAACGTGGATGCCACGGGTCACACGAAGGCGGTGCGGGACTTCGGGTACGGCGCGTCAGTATTGACGTCGGCGACCGGTGAGATCGCCGAGGCGCCACGCCAAACCCAGCGCTTCCTCCCATTGCTGCGGCGCCTCCGACAACAAGCGCATGCCGAAAGCCATGCGCAGCAGACGGCGCGCCCGCTGCGCCTCGTCCCCGAGGAGCTGAGCAACCCGGCAACGAGGTTCCAGGAGGCATATACCTTCTTAAGCAACCCCCCGTGCCGCTGGTTCCAACCTGACAGCGGCCAGCCGGTCACGTACTATGTCGACTCGACCGGGGACGCCAAGTTGGGGTTTGCCAGCTCGCAGGCCGCAGTCGATGCGGCCCTCGCTGCGTGGACCGACGTCGCCACCTCGAATCTCGTTCTTCAGGATGGGGGCACCACGAGCCCGGCGCCCCTGGGCACCTGTGACATGAGCCGCATAGTCTTCAACGATCCGTACAACGAAGTCTCGGATCCCAGCGGCTGCAGCGGCGTGCTCGCCATGGGCGGCTACTGCGGCGGCGGTGGAACCACCATCGTGAATGGCACCACCTTCTGGCAGATTACTGTCGGCAAGGTAACCTTCAACAACGGCTGGGGCGCATGCTCTTTCTGGACCCAGTGCAACCTCGCCGAGGTGGCCACGCACGAGATCGGCCACACCATCGGATTGGGCCACTCGAGTGACGCCAACGCCACCATGTACGCCATGGCTCATTTCGACAGCCGTTGCGCCACCTTGGAAACCGACGACATCAATGGCGTCAGCTTCATTTACCCGCAGACCGGCCCAGCCGCGCCCACCGCGACGCGCACCAGCACCCCGACAGCTACGTGGACTTTGCCGCCTCCAACCCGCACGGCAACTCGGGTCGCGATCCCGACCGCGACGCGGACGCGGACCCCGACCCGGACGGCGACACCTCGGCCCACCGCTACCCGCACACGCACGCCGACGCGGACGCCGACGAAGCGCGTCGTGCCGACACCGACGCGGACGGCCAGCGTGTCGGCACCTGCAAACAACGCCTGCAGCGGTGCGATCGTAGTCACCGTGAGCCCGTTCGTCAGCACCGTGAACGCCACCGCCGCGACCGCGGATCCCACCGACCCGATCCCAGCGTGCAACGTCAACGCGAGGACGCACACGCTTTGGTACCAGTACACGGCACCACGGAGCGGCACGATCGTCGCGAGCACATCCGGCAGCGGCTACGACACGGTGCTGTCGGTATACACCGGATCGTGCGGCAGCTTGAGCGCGGTTTCCGGAAAGTGCAACGACAACGCTTCCTGGTTCGTGCGGCAGTCGCAGGTCGGGCTCGCAGCAGTTGCTGGGCGAACCTACTATTTCATGATCAGCAGTACGGCGTCGAGCAGCGGCAGCGCGACCTTCCGCCTCACGCTGTCCTGACGAGTATGCCAACGGAAACCCGGTCGGTGAACCTCATGCTGATCCGCTTTCAACGGTCTTGCGGCCCGTGTAAAAGGAGCCGAGTTGCCGGTGGGGTGGATGGATCTGCGGCGCAAGCTGTTCTGGGTCAGCGTGCTGTATTTTGCCGAAGGGTTTCCGTTCGGCATTGCCATCGATAATCTTCCGGTCTATTTCCGCCTGCACGGCGTCTCCCTGACCGAGATCGGGCTGATGAGCCTGCTCGGTGCGCCGTGGACGCTCAAGGTCCTATGGGCGCCACTGGTGGACCGATTCGGCACACGCCAGCAGTGGTCCGTGTCCTGTCTGGCGATTCTAGCGCTGGTCATGGCAGCGCTGCCGCTCTTCAACCCGTCAGCGCCGACCATCTGGCTGTGGGCCCTGTTGATGTTGCTCACCACTGCGTCGGCGACTCAAGACATCGCAATAGACGCCTACACGATCGGGTTGTTGAGCCGCGGTGAGGAGGGAGTCGCTAATGGCGTTCGGGCTTCGGCCTACCGCGTGGCGCTGATCGTGGGAGGTGGTGGATTGCTGGCGCTGGGCGGGCGCGTCGGGTGGGCGATCGCATATTACTGTGCCGCCGCGTTGTGTGTCGGGCTGGCAGTACTGATCGCCCGCAGCCCACGTCTCATGCACCCGCGCGGTGAGGTGCGACAGGTTGGCCTCGCACCACTGTGGCAGTGGCTCATGCGCCCGGGGGCCCCGCTGATCTTTCTTTTTGTCCTCACATACAAACTCGGCGACGTCTGTATGGGGCCGATGGTGAAGCCGTTCTGGGTGGATCGTGGGCTCAGGGTAGAGGAGATCGCTTTTATCTCCGCGACCCTCGGGGTGGGAGCTAGTATCATCGGCTCGCTGACCGGCGGAACGCTGACGAGCCGCTGGGGCATTTTCCGAAGCCTGTGGGTCCTCGGTCTGCTCCAGGCCTTTACAATTCTCGGTTACGCCAGCGTTGCCTATTTCGATCTCAGCCGCTCAGGGATTTACGCCGCGGCACTGTGTGAAAGCTTTGCAGCCGGCCTCGGGACCGCGGCGTTCCTGGCCTTCCTCACGCGTATCTGCGACAAACGGAATGCGGCGACGGAGTTTGCACTCTTGTCCGCCATCTTCGCGATTCCGCGTTTTGTGGCCGCACCCTTCAGTGGGTGGGCGGCCACGCATCTGGGCTATGCAACTTACTTCGCAGTGACATTCTTGCTCGCCTTGCCGGCGTTCGGCTTGCTCCCGTGGGTGAAACCATGGGCAGAAAGCACACCTCCCGAGCAGCACGCCTCTACCGATTGAGAAAGAAGGAGGGACGCATGCAGCGAAGCGAAACGCGTATCTTGACCACGCATGCCGGGAGTCTGCCGCGTCCGAAGGAGCTGGTTGCCATGCAGGTGCGCCTGAGCCGCAAAGAGCCGGTGGACGCCGCAGCCTTGGACAATCTGGTCGAGCAGTCGACTCGCCGCGTCATCGCCGCACAGCTCGCAGCCGGAATCGACGTCGGCAACAACGGCGAGCAAGCGCGCGAGAGCTTCTTCACCTACGTCCAACATCGGCTCAGCGGCTTCGGCGGGCAAAGCAACCGGCCAATCATGAAGGACATCATTCACTACGCGAGCTTTCTCGAACTGAAGCTGCCGGAGTTCTCGCGTGACATGGTCAGCCTGATGAACGCGCCGATG
>Ga0209777_10009811_pt1 | contig 10255 bp, 11 predicted proteins | sample FrelakmetHBP12HB_FD_187147 | JGI IMG/M metagenome (GOLD analysis project Ga0209777, IMG submission 187147) | Freshwater lake sediment microbial communities from the University of Notre Dame, USA, for methane emissions studies -HBP12 HB (SPAdes)... | ecosystem: Environmental > Aquatic >...
GCCATACCTACACCTCCCCGACCAAGTTCGACTATTTTTATAAATCTAAATCTAGTGTATATCCTTCTGTGTTTGGAAAATGGATAATTACAATTGGATCATAGTAGTCTTCAAATATAATTCCCATATAAACTATCCTCCCTATTTGCAACGATTCGTTTTGTAAAGCATTTTAAGGTACTTTTTAAAGACTGTTTATCATGACGATTAAAATAACCTTTGACTCTATTTAAGTGCCTTGCTCGCCCCCGAATAGGTGGCGTATCTGTCCTTCTCTGCTGCCAGGTCTTTTGCGATTATTTCCGTAATAAATTTCATTTCATCTTTGCTGTCAACACCTTTTACATAGATGTTGCCAGTATGTTCCATTTTTATTGTGTTCTGGGTTTCACTCCAGGCTAGTTGATTTTTCTGGCCATACAGTTGTGCATACTGGGTCAATTCACTTGCACTTAATTTGGACAATCCTGTTAATTGTCTTGCTGAGCCCGGCCCCATCTGTGTTAGGGCGTTCATTAAGTCTTGATTACCCGGCCCTAGCTTGCCTTGTATCGTATTCAGCGCCGATTGCCAGTTTTTCATTTCCTCGACCTGTTTTTTAAGCCGATTTAAGAGGCTTTCTCCCGAGCTTGTGCCGGAGCGGTTTATTTTATCAAAAAGGCCCACAAAATTGTCAAATGAACTAACTTGAGATTGTATTGTTGACCCAATAGTTTTCACAGAGTCGTCAAACTTTTTCATTGCATCTGCTGCTTTGTTGGCCGTTGTTTCCGCTGCTTTGTTTGCTGCTACCAATGCAGCATGTGGGTCATATGTATCGGGCACAACCGTTCCCATACTTTGGTAGTATTGTAACACTGAACTTGGAGCTCCACCACCGCCATACATTGCAGGTTTTTCATTTGCGGCATCCATTGTATTCTTCATATCATCATAAGCTATACTCGCTGTAATTGTTGTATCCAGCTGTTCGCCAAAGGCCTTATATGCATCAGTGGTTTTTTTAGCAGATTTAAACATCTCATCCCAGTTTTCTACTGTGTGTTTTGTTAGTTTGTCAAAACTAAAATCGAGATTTATTATGTCGTGAATAGCATCGCCCATAGTCAATAAGTACCAATTAATTACTTTAATTGCATTCGTAAAACCATCAGATACGCCACTAATGGCACTGACAACAGCCAAAAGACCCTCTGTAAAGGTTTTCATGACAGGCTCTAATTCTGATGCCATATGCACTTTCAACTCTTCGAATCTCGTACTAAGAGTAGTTGTCTGGGTTGACAGGTCATTTGTGGTTGTGCCATAGTAGTCCTGGGTGCTTCCAAATTTCTGTAACAATATTTGGTAAATCATGAGGGATTTGGTTTGGTCACTCATTGTTTGACCTGATTTCAAAAATCCCTCTGCCATTGCCCGATTTTTGATGTCAACCTCTGTAATATGTGTGCCAAGTTCCGACAATCCCCGCGGTTGGCCTTCGACACCTGCACGTAATTTGTCAAATACTTGCTGAGGGTCTTGGCCGCGTATTTTTGCTATGCTGTAGGATAATTTCGTAATGGTCTCGGCCATTTGATTGGACTCTGCTTGGTTAAATCCCAGCATACGCACATTTAGGTATTCTTTCCCAAGCATGTCCTTGAGGCCCATCAGACTTACACCCCAAGTATTGCTTAGATTCTCCGCGAATGCTGTAGCACTGTCCGACATGCCACCCATAGATGCTTCTAGCCTGTGTTGTGTGTCTTCAGCCTTCTCATCCAGTTTTTCAAGCCCTCCGCACCACTCTTCTACGGTTTTGACAAACTGTATCGCCATGAATGCTTCCATAGCAATACCCATTACATCAAAACTGCCTTTTACTGCGCTCCCCAAGGCTCCCATACGTTCCTCAAAAGACAGCGAACTGTCTCCAGCCATCGCCATCGATTCACGGATAGAGGCTCCCATTTCTCCAAAGCGACCACTTACATTAGTTGCCATTATATTACTTTCTTCTTGGACAGCTCGGAAACTTTTCACAGCACCATTTGCGAACTCTACATTCACCTTGTTTGCGTCTGTAAGCGCTACATCATATTTATCAACATCCAAACCAGCATCCAGAAAGACCTGCTGGACACGGGCGCTAAATTGTGCTAGACTCTCATTACTTTCTTGTGTAAACTCCACAATCGTTCTCTGACCGGATTTGATTGACTCGACAAGGTCCGTGGAGTTGATGTTTGGAATACCAAAGGATTTTAAGGCGGTCATAGACTCATTTTTAAACGTCAATATGGTGTTTTGAGCTTTTTTCATTTCGGTTGTTAATTGACTCGCATCAGCTCCAACACGGACATTTATATTCCCAATTGTTCCCATTATATCAACTCCTTTATAACTACGATTGTATAAACAGTATTATCGTGTTTAATTTTAAGGATTGCGCTTTGTTCTTTTATTTTTATCCTATATTTGCCTTTATCTGAGTTTATTATTTTGTCATCTATGGCTAAAACACAGTCGGATAGATATAAATCAATAAATTCAACATTTGTATGGTAAATATAACTTGTTACTGTACAATCAAATATAGGCAATAACTGTAATGGTATAATAAACTCTGTGTCTATCTTATTGTTGCCTGTCATCGCCTTGAGAAAACTAAAAATCTCCTGTTCTGATTGTTGATGTGTTTCGAGGCTCCCGATTAAATCTGTGTAGACCTCATGTGGCTTTAATGCTTGCGCAAAAAGTCCGGTATAGTATGCCATTGTATATTCACGTCTTTGTATATCCTTGTATGCCTCTACTATTAGGTTATATTCAACAGGCGTTAGTTCCCAAAACTCCGAGGGCCTTACACCTGCATAAATTGCATTTTTGTATGTTATTTCCCAGTTCCATTCGTCACCGGAGTTTGTTCCACCTCCGGGAGATCTTCCCCCACATCATCTTCCAAATCTTCATCTTTCTTCTCTTTTTCAGGAAATGCGGCATTAATGGCCTCGAATGATTTTAACCTTATGTAAATAGGGTCATCGCAATTTTTGTCAATAATACCCATTATTTTTTCAATAGTAATATCTAGTGTTTCCCATCTCAGCCCTTCTGTTATCACTTTCGCGGAATCCTCGAGGCTAAGGTCTCCAAGCTTCCAATCTTTAATATTTTTTCCAAATATTTTTTCAAGTCGTGCAAGAGCACTGAAATCCAATTTTAAGCATCTTTCAGTATCAAGCTTAATTAAAACCGGTAACATTTTTTATACCTCCTATTAGGTTAATATAATAGGGGCCTCGAAGCCCCTATTTACTCAATTTATTTGACATTTATTTAAGTAAAGTACTTTTATGACGTTCTCACGGCGATAATAGTGTAAACAAGTGGTGTATACCCTGCTTTTGATACGATTATATCAACCTTTTTGCTTATTGCTGCACCAAAAGCGATTGCAGCAGAAACCGAACCTGTGTTATACGTACCGATTAACACCCCATCGACATACATTGTATATGTTTGCTGTGCTGCCGCGCCTGGGGTAATTGTGATCGATGTTGATGTGTTAAATATGTAAGAATAGGCATATTTTGCATTATTAAACGACGGTGCCAGTGCTCCTCCTGTACCGGTTAATGTCAGGTTACTCAACCCGCTAGTAGCGCTTGTTCCGATGTCCGGTTCACCAGAAATTTTAAATGTCGCCTTAAACGAAATAGCTTTTGTTAAATCCGCATCATTGCCTAAATCTAAATCTTGTATGTAGCAACTAGCCGTCCAGCTTGCTCCCACAATCGCAGGGAATGTGATTGTGTATGTATCTACTGTGCCAGCTTTGAATTTCTCATATAACAGCATTTGCCCGGTGTCCGCAGTGTCCAAAAAGCCCTCAACCGAAAACAAACCTGGGTCAGCGAGCCCGGCTATAAAGCTCTGAAATCCGTCGATTGCGTCCAACGTTGTTATATCAATCGCTGCACGTTTCATGGCCGGCGAGCTGACTTTTGTTATCGTTCCAATCGGTGTTGCACCTACTGCCAGTGTCGCCCCGAGTCCTCTACTGACATTCGACATTTGCAGATCGACTTTATTGGCTGCTACGATTTCTTCTTCTGTCAGCGTGTTTGGTATGTTGTATAATTTTAGCATTTCTTGTAGTTTCAATGATATCTCTCCTTTCTTAGCTTTCTTGGATTAATCTGGATTTTCGTACATTGTAAAGTCTAGAATGCCTTTAAATAGCCTTAATTTTGATTCTATGATTGCCGGAGGTATGTCGTGGTAGTCGTCTTCTACTTCCAGTTGCTGTACATATATACCTCCAATTGTAGTGTTGACTAACGATTCAAGCAGTTTCCTGATGTTTTGTTGCAATTTCAGGAGCGCCCAGGAATCATTGTGATATATTTCAAGTAGATACTTATTATTAAACTGCCTGTTTTTAGACTGCAAGTCCATTTCATGCAGTCGCTCATAACGCTTAAAAACGCAATACGGTGGTGGTACTGGGTCAAACACCCCTAAATAATACATTTTATATTCCTGATTTCCATTATTATCAATGCCATAAAAATCAGAAATGACATATTTCATTATGTTGTATAAACCATCTTCAAACATTATTTTCCAGCTCCTCCCACCATCTTGTCAATCCCTGCATTCAAATCGTCAATAATCGCTTGTTTAATTTCTTCATAATGTTGCGATACTGAATACCGCAGAAAATGACTTCCCTCTATGCGTTTTCCGTTCCGCGTTGTGAACCCAAGGTCTTTGTACGATGCATACCAAGTTGTGCTAATTTTGTAAACTTTTTTCCCTTTCGGTGAGTTTTCCGCTTTAAGCGCCAAAACATTTTTCAAATTTCCCCCTGCATAAGTGCCTCCAGGTCCTTTACCTTGCCGCCCTTTAAACGCTCCGCTAACAGGTTGCAAATTTGCCTGAGCAAACTTGAGAGCCATATTTGCCCCTTTTTTCGCAGCTGAGGTTACGAGTGGTTGAGGCGAATTTTCTAGCTGCTGAAATTTGGCTATTAGCTCATCTATTCCGGTTATAGTGGATTCAAAAGCCATGTTATCACCTACTTTTCCAACTTGCACAAAATTATCAAATCCCGGTGCAAACCACCTTTGTCAATAACCGACTGAATCAAAAACCGCTGTGTGCCCATTAATACATACATGTCCTGCTGTGGTATTGGACTGTAGCGCATCCTAAATTCACAATCACTCTCAACGTGTACGCTACCTGCACCCCAATACATCCTACCAGTATTTGGAACATAGGCAGCCAGGAAAATTGCAATTGTAACAAATGTTTCAACCCTGTTCCCTACCTCGTTCTGTATGCTGGATTTATTTTGCAGTTGTATCCTATGCCTCATATCATATTTCATATCCGTCAAACCCCCTGATAATCAGGCGTATTCATAAGCTTTGTTTTTATTTTGTCGTATGAGGCATCAAACGCAGGCATGTTGTCGGTATCGTATCCAAAACCAGCCTTGACATAGGTGATTATAGCTTTTTTGATCAATGCATCTGTTTCAGCGCTGACCATGGTTGCATCAATTCCTACACTGATCAAATCGAGCTTTGCAGCATCAATCAAATCCTGTATCTCACCGTCAAAGCTGGTGTCAGTTACATCTATCCGCAGATATTCCCTGGCATCATTTAGGAGGGACATACTAATCCCTCCTTGCAAGTCGGTATAATATGCAAATAATCAATATCGCAATTGCAAACCAAATAAGCATAGTAATCTCTCCTTTAGCCTGGTACTACAAGATTTATAACAACTTCATCCCCATTCAACGCCGATACTAATTGTATAGTGTTGTCTGCTATGTCGTCACTGTCTATCGCTACTGTCGGCGCAACTCCTTCTTTTACACCGTTTAAAAATGCCTGCAACACTGTATTTCTTGACAGCCGATATGGCAAGCCGAGTTTTGACCCAACACCAACCGAAACAGTATCAAAGTCTACTGCTGCCTGCGTGTTTTGGCTCGCTCCAAAAGTAACACCGGTTGCAGGTGCATCTATGACCGTTATGGCCATAGTTGCATCGTTGGCTACCGCATCCCTGGCAGTCAAAACTACATTAACCCCGCTGCCTCCGATACTAAAAAATCCATTGATATCGGTATCCTGCACAAATGCAGCCCTGATTTTTGTTGCTACAGCATCCGCGCCAACATCTGTTGTCGTTACGTCCACATTTACAGATTTTGGACTGTTTGACATATTTGCCGCTGTTACCACAACCACAATAGTCCCGTCCTGACTACACCCAGAAAATACTGGTAGTGTTTCCACTTGATTTACGGGCAAAACACCGGCCTGCGTATTTTGGCTCTGGCTGAAAGTGACAAGTGTCAGCGGTGCTTCTGTTAAATTAATAGCCATAGTTCCATCATTGTCCGCATCTGTGACGGTTTCCATTACAATGTTTCCATTTGCGCCACCTATTGAAAAAAAAGTGCCGATGTCGGTATCTAATATAAAAGCGGCCCTTATTTTTGCAGCAACTTTTTCAATCGTATCATCTGTCGCATCCACGTCAACGTTTACAGCTTTTGGAGTATTTGGCATATTTGCGGCGATTACCACACACGCCAATGTACCCTGTCCAGATGATGCTGTTGTTATTGGCCTTGTTTCAATTTGATTAATTGGCAGAACTCCGGCCTGCGTATCCTGACTCGCACCGAAAGTAACAGTCGAACCATCCGCATCCTCAAGAGTAATAGCCAACGTACCGTCATCCCAAGTTCTGATGTTGGCAGTTAAAATCACATCCGCATTGTCACCGGTTACGGCAAAATTTCCTGTGATACCGTCGCCAATGTCAGCATCCGCAACCAGTGCAGCCCTTACTTTCGTCGCCACTTTATTTACAGTGTCATCCCCAGCATCCGCAGAGACATCAACATCCTTATATCCTCCATCTAGCAATGCACTAGTCACCCTTACCACTAGTGTTGCTGTTTTGTCACAGGCCGCTGTCACTGTTACGGTTTCAATTTGTGCAAACCCCAACTGTCCACTAGCGGTATTAACTTCCGCGCCTGCTGCTACACCTGTTGACGGGGCATCAACGGTCACAAATTCAAGAGTTGCATCGTCTGCTAGTTGGTCAACCGTGGTCAGCACTATATTTGCACCATCCCCACTCACCGTAAATGCTGCTATAATGTTGGTGTTTAGGCCTAAGGCGTCTCTTACTTTCGTTGCCACTTTGGCTGGAGAATCGTCATCGGTTGTTACTCGTACATCTACAACCTCAGGAGCGGCCAACAAAATTGAATTAACCGTCACCTGTATTGTGCCCTGCTGTGAGCACAGAGCCGTACACACAATTGTCTCAATCTGATTTTTTCCGAGGACACCTGTCGTCGTATTCTGACTACCAACCACTGTTACTCCGGTCGCAGGTGTGTCGATCGTGGATATTGCAAGAGTTCCATCATCTGCCAATATTTCACGTGATGTCAATGTCACTTCATCATTGCTGCCACCGACAACAAATTTTGAATTTATATTGCTATTTCTGCTTAGTGCGCCTCTTATCTGTGATGCCACGTCAGCGGCAAGATTATCATTGGTAGTTACATCAACTTCAACGATCTCAGGTGCTACCAATTGAGCAGACGTAACTATTACTTCTATTGCTCCATCTTGTGTGCATCCTGTCAGTACCTGTATTGTTTCCACTTGCGCTGTCGGTGTATGTGTCTGTGCCGGTACTACTATGTCTTCCACTGTTTTAAATGCCTTATTGCCAGCCACTACTGCCACTCCAGCTAACTGGATTGTCTCTGATATATATTCATCAGCAATATCGTTTCCATAAACAACTACATCACCGGCAATCCCTGCCACGTTACCTTTTATTACCACATTACGTGGTACATCAGGATTAAATATTTCGCTCCCGATGTACTGTTCTGTCGCTCCGAGCTGTATAGGGGCATGTACGGAGTCTGAATTTACGGCATCCGGCGTTTCCTTCAATGTTGCTATTTGTGACCATCCTGCGTCAATGCCATCAACGTCCGTTGCGATAAGCCCACCTGCGCTAAAATTAAATGCTGCTTGAGACATGTTATTTATCCTCACTTTCTTAAATCTCTTTTAATTAAACAAGTCTGGGTTGAAAAACCCAAACTTCGTATGTGTTATTTTTTTGTAAGTTTTTATGTATGGTAACCTTTTACAAATGCTTCGGTCTGTGATACACCGCCGTCGCCCAGTAACCAACCTTTATACCAAACATCATTTGAGTTAAATGCGAATTCATATGATTTCTCAATCAGCACATCTACCGACATATTAAAGTGATAAAATCTGAGATCACCAAGAATAATATCACCATCGTTTATGTACGGTGACATTATTACAGGGTTTCCGAGTATACGGCCAACGATTGCCGATTTCTGGTAATCAGGTTGTTTTCCGTCTCCATCCAGCGTGATAAGTCCCCACTGGGGATTCTCCAAAAATATCGGTCTTCCAAGTGCGTCTTTAATGCCACAAACACCCGTATATAGGGTATTTGAATTCATCACCCAAAACGCTCCAGGATGATAAGGTGCCAGCAATTTGCCTTTCATTCTCGTAAAAGTGTCATACTTAAGATCAGACAGTTTGGTTCCATAATTAATCGAGTTTCCATCGTTCCATGTAATTGCCCGCAATATGCCTGTAGGCTGTTTGACCCCTGACCCCTGACCATTTATGATACTGTTTTCAATTGCTGTCATTATTTTCCTAAACAACTTGTCCACAATGTAAGCCTCAAAAGCGTTAATAGATAACTGTTCCACAACTCTGGATATTTTAATTGTCTTTATTAGGTCGTATGCTGCCAAAAGTAAATCACTTAATGTGTCATTGGCTGCCGCAACAGGCGTTCCCTCTGCGGTCCATTCAGCGTCTCCAGTCACGTCTTCATAAGGTACTTTGAGATTCCCTTTAAGGTTATACTTGGATATAAACGGATACACTGCTGAGATTATCAGCATTTTTTGAATAACTAAATCCAGTGTAATTTGTGGAATTGCAGCTCCTGCACTACCGGCCCCAGAATCAAAACGTAGTTCCGTTAAATTCCTTCCGTTGCTAAGAGCATTACCTGCTTGCAATTTATTTCTTTCTTCAGCTGTCAATGCGCCTTTCCCGCATTGAATCATTTTGAAAAACGCATAACGATACTCCTGTGACCGTCTAGCTTCAAACATGCTTGATTCCGCCTGAGATAATCCACCTGCTCCGCTTAACACGCTGTTTTCTAAAGGCCTCATTTCAGGTAATTGGCCATTTCGACTTTCAGACATCTGTCTTAATTCAATTTTCTTGAGTATTACCTGTTCTTCCGCTGTCAATGTTTCAAGTTCCGTGCTTATTGCAGCAACATCAAACTCTCCGTTGCTGTCAATTAGGTTCCTGATCTCTGTTTTCCTTGCCTCAATTTCCTTCAATCTCTTGTATAACATTTCCTTTTTTACCACCTTTCTTTGTTAGTTATTAAATTTTGGATTAATATGTTTTAAGTCTTAATGCCTTTCTTTGTTCTTCATTTACTTTTTTTCTGCTTTTATCTTTCTCTTTAACACGTTCCAGCTCCTTGCGAGCCTCTATTTGTGCCACAAAATCGCTCCTGGCTGAAACATATGTGTCTGTATAAGCCGGAAAATCCACGACCGACACATCTCTGATCATTGCATATTTTTTAATTGTCCTCGTTGTTATATTATCTTCTGTTAAAATTTCGTCGCCCCCATCGTCGGCAATCTGGAAAGCATAAGACATTTTGCTAAGGTGTCCTGTTTTCACGAGCTCATGGATGTCTGATGCTTGGGTTGTATTAACCAGTTCCGCATGCATTGTCATACCTTCCAAATCTGTTTTCAACTCCAGTGTACCCGCTGCTGTACTCGCAAATGGAGGGACATGGTCCGAATGATTGTATTTTAGGTAGACGTTGCTCAAGTCTACCCCATCCAGGGCCCCAGGCGCAATCTGTTCAAAATATTTGTATTCGCCATACTCATAAATTAACGCTTTTTGGTTATACACTATTGGTCGCCCTTCAAGAATTTTCTTGACTTCTATGCCCTCGCCATCCCCGGAAGGTGTCAATGTCAAAGCCCTGATCTCAGTTGTCCTGTATTCGATTTTCGACTTATCGAAAAACCGTTTAGAGGCTTTATCCTCATCCCCCGGCTCTTCCAACTCCTCCGGTTCTTCTATTTCTTCCAATTCCT